>Ga0302324_100024729_pt1 | contig 11552 bp, 12 predicted proteins | sample Palsa_T0_1_FD_201949 | JGI IMG/M metagenome (GOLD analysis project Ga0302324, IMG submission 201949) | Peat permafrost microbial communities from Stordalen Mire near Abisko, Sweden - Palsa_T0_1 | ecosystem: Environmental > Terrestrial > Soil > Palsa > Peat permafrost | place: Sweden: Abisko... | reverse complement strand
AGTACGAAATGGATCTCAAGACGGACAAGTTTCTGCTGCTGTTCCACGGTACGGCTCCGGAAGTCGAAAAAGCCAGAGGCATCATCGCCACCACCGGGCCAATTAACGTCACATTGCACTCACCCGAAGCAGTGGCAGCGGGCGCAAGATAACTTCTCGGCTGTGGAGGACAAAACCAATGCTAATCGATTCGGCGCATTTGAAAGGTCTCGAGATCCGGGCCACGGACGGCGAGATTGGAACCGTAGATGAGGTCTATTTCGAAGACGAGACCTGGGCCATCCGCTATCTGGTGGCGCAAACCGGCGGCTGGCTGGGCGGCCGGCCAGTGCTGATCTCGCCATTCTCCATCCTCCGCGCGGACTGGCAAGCCAAGCGATTGGATGTGGCGCTGACGAAAAAGCAGGTTGAGAATAGCCCCGACATCCAAACCCATCAGCCGGTTTCGCGCCAGCACGAGGCCGCCTTCAATCAGTATTACGGATATCCCTACTATTGGGGCGGTCCTTTTCTGTGGGGTCCGGCGCTCGACCCCGCCGGCCTGACTATGCCGGCTACTTCCACCGGCGCGGTAGCGGAACCGATGGACAGCCAGTCGGCGGATTCGCATCTTCGCAGCGCCGCAACCGTAACTGGCTATTCCATTGAGGCGTCGGACGGTGAAATCGGCCATCTGGACGGATACGTAGTGGACGATCAAGCCTGGGCCATCCGCTACATCGACGTGGCAACGCGCAATTGGTGGCCGGGCAAGAAGGTGCTGGTGTCGCCGGCGTGGATTGATCGGGTGAGCTGGCCGGAATCGAAAGTCTACGTCGGCCTCTCGCGGGAATCCATCAAAAGCGCCCCGGAGTACTTCGATTGCACGCCGGTCACTCGCGACTATGAAAACAGGCTCCACGCTCATTACGGACGGCCGCCCTATTGGCTGCGCGACACCGAACGTCAGCCATCTCTTTCCCTGACCGGTGTGTGAACCGGAAATGAAGGTGGTGCACCACAACGTCGAGCGCGAGCCGCGCCCTTACTGGAAACGCGCGCATCGCGACTGGCGTATCTGGGTGGCGCTGTTCTTCCTGTTTGCCGCGATCGCGATCTATGTGCTCAGCGGCCCTCACCTGACCTGAGAGACGATGCTGAGCCGCGACCCGGCTCCCTTACGGTCGCGGTTCTGTAGCGCGATGAATCTACTGAACCGCGCACGTTAGTGAGCGGTGCGCACAGGCGCCTAGGCGCGCGACCGCAATTTTGCGGCGGCATGGAACCAATCCTCTTCCGACGATCCGTGCGGACAGCCTCGGGCTTGCCACAATTCATAAGCCAGCGCGGCGATGTCGGCGTGTCCGAAGGTGGCGATGCCATGGGCATTCTCAGCCTGAGGATGCCGCTGAACGTCGTGCTCGAGCGCCTGCCGCGAATGCTCGTGTCCGGTGAGATGCTCGCCTTTTCCCTGTTGCTCGCCGGAACGATGGGCATGCGCGGCGCCATCGTGTAGTTCCTCGGCCCGCTGGTGATTCTCGTAGTGCGATCCGTTGTTATAACGAGTAGACATATTGGATGTTCACGATCCGGCGGGGCTGGCTTCCGACTTCCATCAGCCCCGCCAGCATTTCAGTTTAGTACTCCATGCCTTCAGCTCCATGGCCCATCGGCGAACCCGATTTCCGCTCTGGAAGTTCGCTGATCATCGCTTCCGTTGTCAGCATCAATGACGCAATGGAGGCCGCGTTTTGCAAAGCCGTGCGCGTCACCTTGGTAGGATCGATCACGCCGGCGGCGATCAGGTCTTCGTACTTTCCCGTGGCTGCATTGTAGCCGAAGTGCGGATCGCTGTTTTCCCGAACCTTCTCCACCACCACCGCGCCTTCCAGTCCCGCATTGAGCACGATCTGGCGCAGCGGCTCTTCACAAGCGCGAGCGACGATCTTCAAACCGATCTGCTCGTCGCCATCGAATTTGCGATCGGCGAGCGCCTTGGCGGCGCACAGCAGGGCAACCCCGCCGCCCGCGACAATTCCCTCATCCACGGCGGCGCGCGTGGCGTGCATGGCGTCTTCCACGCGAGCCTTCTTCTCCTTCATTTCGGTTTCGGTGGCCGCGCCCACTTTGATGATCGCGACTCCACCCGCCAGCTTCGCCAGCCGTTCCTGCAATTTCTCCTTGTCGTAGTCCGAGCTGGTTTCTTCGATTTGCGCGCGCAACTGCTTGATCCTGCCCTGAATGGCTTTGGATTCGCCCGCTCCATCCACGATGGTAGTGAGTTCCTTGTCGACGGTAATCCGCTTGGCGCGGCCAAGATCTTCCAGCTTCACGCTTTCCAGTTTGACGCCCGTTTCTTCCACCAGCGATTTGCCGGCTGTGAGGATGGCGATATCTTCGAGCAGCGACTTGCGGCGGTCGCCGAAACCCGGCGCTTTTACCGCGCACACGGCCAGCGTGCCGCGCAGTTTGTTCACCACCAACGTTGCCAGGGCTTCGCCTTCCACATCTTCGGCGACGATCAGCAGCGGATGACCCGATCGCGCGATCAGCTCGAGCAGCGGAAGAATATCCTTCATGCTGCCGATCTTCTTTTCGTGGATGAGAATATAAGGATCCTCGAGTACCACCTCCATCCGCTCGGAGTCGGTCACAAAATACGGCGACAGATAGCCGCGATCGAACTGCATGCCTTCCACCGTGACCAGCTCGGTCACCATGGTCTTGGACTCTTCCACGGTAATGACGCCGTCTTTGCCTACCTTCTTCATGGCGTCGGCAATGATGCCTCCAATCGTCTCGTCGCTGTTGGCCGAGATGGTGCCCACCTGGGCGATCATGTCGCCGGAGACCGGCTTCGACATCTTCTTAACCTCTTCCACCGCGATGGCCACGGCTTTGTCGATGCCGCGCTTCATCGCCATGGGGTTGACGCCCGAGGTGACGGCCTTCACGCCTTCGCGATAGATAATCTGCGCCAGCACGGTGGCGGTCGTGGTGCCGTCGCCGGCCACGTCGGAGGTTTTCGAAGCCACCTCGCGCACCATTTGCGCGCCCATGTTTTCGAGCGGATCCTGCAGTTCAATCTCTTTCGCCACCGTCACGCCATCCTTGGTGATGGTGGGGCCGCCGAATTTTTTCTCCAGAACCACATTGCGGCCCTTGGGCCCCAGGGTCACCTTCACCGCATCCGCCAATTGATTCACTCCGCGCAGGATGGCCTGCCGCGAATGGTCCGCGTAAATAATCTGTTTTGCCATGTTGTTAGCTCGCTTTCTTCGCAGCTGCAGGCTGCTTGTCATGTTTTTCCGCAGCCACCGGCTGCTTGTCCAGAACCGCGAGGATCTCATCCTCGCGCATGATCATGTAATCTGTTCCTTCGATCGTGATGTCGTTGCCGGAGTATTTTCCGAACAGAATACGGTCGCCTACTTGAACGTCCAGCGCGACCAGCTTGCCATCTTCCAGGCGCTTGCCCTTTCCGACGGCCATCACTTCACCCTCCTGGGGTTTTTCCTTGGCGGAATCGGGAATGTACAGGCCCCCTCTGAGAGCGTCTCCCTTTTCCTCGACGCGCTTGATCACAACGCGGTCGTATAACGGACGAATTTTCATAAGTTCAGGCCTCCCTGACCTGATGGTGCTAAAAGAACGGCGGTGTTGAATTTCATTCAAACCGCGTGAATCGGGCGATAAACCGGTTCCCACATCGCGTCCCCAACTTGCTGGACTATATCCTTGAACGTCACGCCCGCCAACCCGTCCTCGATGGCGGCTTCGGCCACCGCCACGGCCACGGTGAGCGACACGATGCGCAGGTCGTCGACATGCGGCAGCAGCGAGGCGCCGGGCAGCCGGACGGCAACCAGACTCGATACCGCGTTCGCCGCGGCCGCGAACATGTTGTTGCTGATGCAGCGGGCTCGAGAGACGATCGCCCCCAGACAAAGTCCCGGATACAGCATGGCGTTGTTCACCTGGCCGATGACATACGTAACTCCCCGGTAGGTTACCGGTTGGAACGGGCTGCCCGCGGCAATCAGAGCCCGGCCTTCGGTCCACGCAATCAGATCCGCCGGCGTGGCTTCCGCCATGGCCGCTGGATTGGAAAGTGGAAAGACGATCGGCCGGTCGCAATGCTTGGACATTTCCCGCACGATGGCCTCCGTAAAAATACCCGGGGAAGTGGAAGTACCAATCAGCATGGTCGGTTTCACCTGGCGAACCACCTCGGCCAAGTCGATCGCGCCTTCCGGGCCGACACGCTTCCAACGCTTCACTTCGTCGCTCGAGCGAGCATAGGGCGCTTGATAATCGCGCAGCCGCTGACCCATGTCTTCGGTCAGCAGGCCTTCGGCGTCCACCAGCCAAACGCGCCCCGTGGCGTCTTCCCGCGACAGCCCCTCCCGCTTCATCGCATCGCGGATCTGATCGGCAATTCCCAAGCCGGCCGTCCCCGCGCCAACGATCACCGCGCGCTGGGTCCGCATGGGCGACCCGCAGACGCGCACCGCCGAAACCGCCGCGGCCAGTGTAATGGCGCCCGTGCCTTGCATGTCGTCGTTGAACGTACAGACCCGGTCGCCGTATTTCTCCAGGATGCGGCGTCCGTTGCCGGGCGCGAAGTCTTCCCACTGCAGCAGCGCATTGGGGAATAGCTTGGTTACGGCAGCGACGTAGGCTTCGATAAAAGCGTCGTAGCGCTTCCCCCGGACGCGGACATGCCGGTTTCCGATATACATGGGATCCTTCAGCAGGCTTTCGCGATTGGTGCCGACGTCCAGCATCACCGGAATCACCCGCGTGGGATCGATCCCGCCGGCCGCGGTGTAGATGGCCAGCTTGCCGATCGAAATCTCGATACCGCCCACGCCCCAATCGCCCAGCCCGAGGATTTGCTCGGCATCGGTGGCCAGGATCAAATCGATGTCTTCGGGCCCCGCGCCGAGGTTCTCAAATGCCGCCTCGATCCCGTCCAGATGGTCGATGGAGAGGTAGATGCCCCTGGGACGCCTGCACTCGTGGTGATATTGTTGCATCGCCATGCCCACCGTCAGATCGTTCACGATCGGGATCATCTCGCGCAAATGCCCCGACAGTAAGCGATAAAACAGCACTTCGTTGCGGTCGTGCAGCGCGGTCAGATAGATGTTCTTGCTGAGCGCATCCGGCAGGCGCTGGTACTGAGCGTAGGCCCCCTTCAGCTGCGCCTCCAGCGTGCTGATCACCGGCGGCAGCAGGCCCGTGAGGCCTAAGTCTATTCGCTCTTCCGCCGTGAAGGCCGTGCCCTTGTTCAGCAACGGCGTGGTCAGCACCGCCAATCCGCGGGCTTTCGTTCTATAGCCGCCGTCTTCCGGGTCCAGGTCCGAAGCAGGATTCCGCGGCGCCACTATAGGGATGACTTTCTGTCGCATATTGAAATACACCCGCTTCCCGAAATTGCCAACCGCTCTAGCCTCCGCCCCGGCCGTCGTTTTGCGATATTGTAGAAGACCGAGCCCCGGGGCAGACTGATCGGATGGTTCAAGTTCTTATGCGCCTGCGCTAGCAAGTTGAGGACCGAAAGCTGCAAAAGGACAGTTCGGCGGCAGCGAACTCGCGGTCTTCGCCGGCGGCGCGGTGACTGCCTCGGCGATTTGAGCGTCTTCCCCAGCAGGCGTCACGTTGCAAAACTGGCGCTTGCTCGAGCTGAACCACCAGCGCCTCGTCAGCAGGCGCGATCGGCGCCGCAACCTCAGGTTCGATCTCAACCGGCGTGTACCCAGGACAGAACCACGCGCGGAGAATCCGCGGATCGCCGGGCGCCGCCTCTCTAAACGTCAGTATTGTTTTGGCGACCAGCGCGGCACAAATCACGGGCACTGGTCTTAGAAAAGTCATTCCTAGTCCTTCCCGATCCTGACTTTTATGAGCGGCGCTCACGCTCATGCAGACAGCACGCCTGCGCCCATTGGGGGCTGCGGCCCGAAAATCGGACGTTGCCACCGGGTTATCGGACGGAATACCGCCCTGGAAAAGGCCTTGGGGGAGGCGCTTGGTTTCCCAGCGACTGACCGCATTGTGTCAGATGACCATATAAGGTCATGACGCCCGTGGTCGCCAGGGAACCTAGCTACCGCTCACTAACGTGCGCGGTTCAGTAGATTCGTCGCGCTACAGAACCGCGACCGTAAGGAAGCCGGTTTTGCCACAGGCTGCTAGGATTGGAATGAACTTTTCATGGTGCGGAATTCGTAGCGCTCAAAGCTGGCCGCGAAATGACAGGCCCCGCAGCGCAGCACCCGGCCAACCGCCATCAGTTGCAAAGGAGTTGTGCCATGCAGCAGCAAAGGCCACTCAAAGCTCATCTCCACCAGTGTGCCCACATTCATTTGGTGCTGGGATGCCACCAGAACGCCGCCACTGCTTAAATTGACGGCCAAGCCCGCGCCAGAGACGACCGATCCGGCGGATGGACAGCGGTAGCGAACGCTTAGGTCCAGCGGATAGCGAAACTTGATCCGGCGCTCGTCTGGAGCGAACCGGTGGGAACCACCCATCGCGCCGCCGCGCTGTTCTCCCGGAAACTGGATAATTTTGGCGGTTGCAATGCTGGAAGTCGGCATCGGCTACGCGCAAGCCTCCACCCCACCGAAGCTGGGGACCGGCTTTCGGCGGCTGGGTTTGACGGGTACCGACCAGGCGCCCAATACGTCCGCCTTGAAAAGGTTATAAAGCCGCTCCTCCCACAGCACCTCGAAACATCCAGCCAGAGACGAGTGACCGACCACATGAAGCTCAGCTCCCTGGGGCAGGAACACGATCTGTCCCTTACCGGGCAGGGCAAAATGAACGGCCGCCAGTGGTTTTTCAATTCGATAGACTCGCGACGCTTGGTCCTCGCTCTTTTCAAAGTGCGCGCCAACAATCCGCATCGTCGAGGATGCAACGCTATGGGTCATCGGTATCCGCCTTTCCAACATTCCAACTTGCTAGAGCAATCGCTAGGCCGCTGAAACCGCTCTTTCCTCCTGCGCGCGCGCATTCAGCGCCAGGGCCACTCGCTCGATCAGTTCCAAGGGCCGAAAAGGCTTCGCGATCCATTCCAGGCCTTCAGGGGCACCGCAGGCCCCGCCCGACATCACCAGAACCGGAAGTCGGGAATCGATCCCCAAAACGCGGCGCGCCAGTTCCAGGCCGTTCATGTTGGGCATCGTTATGTCGGTGAGCAGCAGCATGATACTGGACTGATTCTCCCGGTAGAAGCGGAGCCCCTCGGCTCCATCGGCCGCCATCGCCACGGCGTACCCGGCGTTTTCCAGGAACATCTTGGCCAGAGCGCGGATGTCGGCGTTGTCATCCACCAGCAAAATCGTTCCACACTGACCGTCACCTGCCATAGGGGAGCCTCCTTTGGCGCGTCCTGAAACACCGCCGGGCGGTTGGAGGGCGCGTCCGCAAACTACAACTTGGAGTTGGCCTAGTATCGGGGATTCGCCTCGGTTCAGTCTGTTCAAAATTGCTCATCGGCCCGGAAACCGATTCCATGAGCGGCACGCTCGAGCCCAAGCCTTTCGGCATGGGCCACCGGCGTGCCCGGTGGCAGTGAGCAGTTTTGAACAGCGGCCGGGCGGCAGAACTGTTAGCTTCGACTTTCAAGGTAGTGTAGCCGCCAATGGAAGCGGCGGGAATCGAATCCCGGCTGGACGTGACATTTCCTCCTGTCTTCGAGGCGCCAGCCCTTTTGAGAGGTAATTTATATGGGATCTGCCTCAGCCTCAGCTATTTCTTCCATTCCTTTGGAATCGGTGATCTGTACCCGCGAGTTGAGTCGCAGGCCGGCGCGCCAGCCGGATCCGGAAGCGGTGACCAGCGCTTTGATTCGATTAGGCCAGACCATGGCCGATTCGCCCGAGCGCGTCCTGCAACAACTGGTGGACACCGCGCTCGAGCTGTGCCGCGCGCAATCGGCCGGTCTCAGTCTGCTTGAGGACGACAACGGCCGTAAGATCTTCCGCTGGCATGGCGTGGCGGGCGAGTATGCCCCTTATCGGTGGGGCACCACCCCGCGCGAGTTCAGCCCCTGCGGCACGGTATTGGATACCGACCAGATGCAATTGATGTCCGAGCTCGACCGCCACTTCACCTATTTCTCCGCCGTCCAGCCGCGCATCTCCGAAGCCCTGCTGGTCCCCTTTCACGTGGATGGGGAAGCGGTGGGCACCATTTGGGTGATCTCGCACGACCCCACGCGGCGGTTCGACGCCGAAGACGCGCGCGTCATGTCCACACTCAGCGAGTTCGCCGCGGCGGCCTATCAGACGGTTTCCGCGTTGACCGCTTTGAAGGGGATCGTCGGCACCATTCGGAATCCCTTGCTGGTGCTGGATAGCGGCCTGCGCGTCAAGCTGGCAAGCCGCTCTTATTATGAGACTTTTCAAGCGGCGCCGGCCACCGCGGAAGGGTGCTTGCTCGGTCAGCTTGGGGATGGGCAATGGAATATCCCGGAGCTGAGTGCGCTGCTGGAGGAGGTCTTGTCCAAAGGCGCTGTGGTTGAGAATTTTGAGGTGCGGCGCGATTTTCCTTCGCTCGGGCTGCGGGTGATGTCGTTAAATGCCCGTAAACTCTCGCCCGATGGGAACCCTTCGGCGCGAATCCTGCTGGCCATCGAAGACATTACCAGCCGGAAACAGATCGAAGACGAACTGTTGCGTTCCTATGAAGATGTGCAGCGCTTCGCTTTTGTGGCGGCGCACGATCTGCGCGCCCCGCTCAATACGGCGATGATGCTGCTCCAGGTGTTGAGTCAAAAGACAGGCGCCCAGCTGGAGGAAGGTGAGCGCCAGGCCTTGTCGATGGCTCAAGACAACCTGCAGCGGCTCAAGTCGTTGATGGGCGACATTCTTTCCTACTCCCAGGTGGGAGGGTCTGAAAACAAGGTGCCAGTACCTTTGCAAGAGCCTTTGCGGATGGCGCTCGCCAACCTCCAAAGAGATATCGAGGAGACCAAAACAGAAGTAAGCTTCGGCCTGCTGCCTACCGTGAAAGCGGATCCCTCACAATTGACGCTGGTGTTTCAAAACCTGATTGGGAATGCCGTCAAATTCCGCTCCGCGGCGCCGCCGCGGCTGGCGATTGGCGCAACCCGGGAGCAGCGTGAATATGTCGTTTCGGTGGCCGATAACGGTCCAGGCTTCGATCCCGAACATGCCCTGCAGATTTTCTTGCCGTTCAAACGATTGCATGGACCGGAGACGCCCGGCAGCGGAATTGGCCTGGCAACCTGCAAACGAATTATCGAGCGGATGGGCGGCCGTATCTGGGCCGAAGCGGCGCCGGGAAAGGGCGCGACATTTTATTTCGCTCTCCCCGACGACTAGGTGCGTAGGGCGGACGCCCCCGTCCGCGCCGGACCCCGGCGCTCGCTGCGGCCCTGGTCCGGCTCTTTGTTAGTTGCGAAGAAGGAAGCCGACGAGGGCGTCGGCTGCGGGCGAGGGCGCCCGCCCCACATTCAATCGTGCAGGATGACGTTGAGCAGAGAGCTATGAACTTCCAGGCCGCTACGGATCGACCCGTTGTATTGGATGAAGCCCATCTTACGGAAGCGGTTCATGAAGAAACTGACTCTCGAGCGCGTGGTGCCGACAATCTCGGCCAGCGTCTCCTGGCTCACCTTCGGAATCACCGGCTCAGGCTTGCCTTCCTTGCCGAAGTTGGCCAGCAGCAGCAGGACTCGCGCCAGACGCTTTTCGCTGGAGTTGAAGAGTTGATCCACCAGATCCTCCTCAATGCGTATATTGCGGGAAAGCAGATGCCGGAGCAACAGATCGGAAAAGGCCGGTTGGTCGTGCAGCAGACGGATCACGCCGGCCTTTTCCAGCCGCATGATGGAGCACTCCGACATGGTGGTAGCGCTGGCCATGCGCAGCGGCTGGCCGGCCAGGCATCCTTCGCCAAAAAAATCGCCCGCTCCCAAGAGGGCAACCACCGCTTCCTTGCCTTGTTTGGAAACCACGGTCAGCTTGATCTTGCCCTTCTGAATGTAGAAAATAGCGTCGGCCGGTTCGCCCTGGAGGAAAAGGGTATGGTTCTTGGTGTATTCGGCCAACGCCCGGCCTGCGCCGGTTCGGGCCAAGAAGGCCTTGGGATCGAATTGCAGGTCCTTTTTCTTCATCTACGCTTCTTCATCCACAAACCTGAATTGAAGGAAGCAATCCGCTGCCCAATCCGGCTCACAGCGGTAGTAGCGCTGCTCGGCGAGCCTGCACCCCCACGAAATAGAACCTCTGACCGTGGAACGTCGCTTGACCAAACTTGGTCAATTTATGCCGCAATCTCTCGAATCGATGCTAGAATGATGCTGACCGCCAATCTCGGCTCCTCCTTGATCGACGGGGCGAAGGAGACGAAATGCACTCCGCAGCCTCGGAGCTAGATACCAGCAGCTGGCTGGTGACGGACGGCCTGAAGGAAATGGAGCTTCTGCTCCGGGCCGTTCTCTCGCACCAATCCGAACCCATCCTGATCGTGGATGACGACCGCCTGTGCCTGGAGGCCAGTTGCGGAGCCGCCAAGCTTCTCGGACTTTCGAGCGGCAAGATGATCGGTCAACCGATGGCGAATTTTGTGAAGCCGGACAAGCTGCACTTCACAGAGAAGAGCGACGTCCTGCCTGGGCGTCACGTCAGGCAGCTCGAGGGCGTCTCCAGCAGGCCTGGCGATGTGGCCGAGAGCGTCGATTATGCGCTCCTGTCGCTGGACGCGCGCGGCCTGATCCTGGCCTGGCACGCCGGCGCCGAGCGCATTTACGGCTACACCAGTGAAGAAGCCATCGGCCAGCATGTGAGCTTCCTGTATTTAGACGAAGACGACCTGCGCGTCAAGCTGCACGAAGAACTGAGAAGGATCGTGATCGAGGGTCATCTTGGAAATGAAGGTTGGCATAAGAAAAAAGATGGTTCCCGGTTCTGGGCCAACGGATTGACCACCGCGGTCAGAGACGGGGCCGAGGAACTGCTGGGTTTTGCGAGAGTGGTGCGCGACTTTAGCACGCGCCGCCGAATCGAAGAGACGCGGCTGAACAAGCGAGCCGGCTCGCGGCAGGCTCCCGCCGGATCGACCATCGCAGGCATCGTGTCGGGCGAATTCGACCGGATCGTCGACGCCAACGATACCTTTCTCGGCATGGTCGGATACAGCCGCGAAGAGTTCGTCGCCGACGGCTTGCAATGGCCCGACGTCATCCCGTCGGAGTACTTGCCTCTGCATGAGCGCGCCTATGAAGAAGGCTTGATCGAGGGCGCCAGCACGCCCTTTGAAATGGAATACATTCGCCGGGATGAAACGCGCGTGCGCGTGCTGGTGGCCAATGCCGTTCTGCCACTGGCTCCCTTTCGATGGATTGCGTTTGTCCAGGACCTGACGGCCAAGGAGCGCGCCGAGAAAGTTGCCGACGACCTGGGAACGCCGCAGGAATACGAGGAAATCGTCGGCACCAGCGCGGCCCTGAAGCGCGTGATGGGGCAAGTGGAAATCGTCGCGCCCACCGACGCTACGGTGCTGGTATTGGGCGAAACCGGCACCGGCAAGGAACT
>Ga0302324_100024728_pt1 | contig 11553 bp, 13 predicted proteins | sample Palsa_T0_1_FD_201949 | JGI IMG/M metagenome (GOLD analysis project Ga0302324, IMG submission 201949) | Peat permafrost microbial communities from Stordalen Mire near Abisko, Sweden - Palsa_T0_1 | ecosystem: Environmental > Terrestrial > Soil > Palsa > Peat permafrost | place: Sweden: Abisko... | reverse complement strand
GTCCCCTGCACGCCGAGCAAGACAAGCGAAGACGCTAGCGTCGTCAGAATCCGAAAAAGCATCCGAGCCGATACGCTCTACACGGTCCCGGCTCCGCTCGACTTTTGGCAATCCCTGAAGTTTCTTAGACCCCTGCGGCGGGGATGGCGTTCACCTCTCGGCCCACCCGCTCGAACGCGGCGAGTGCCCGGTCGAGATCCGAACGCTCGAGCGCCGCGCTCAGCTGGACGCGAATCCGGGCGCTCCCTTCAGGAACCACCGGGAAGCCGAACCCCGTCACGAAGACCCCCTGCCGGAGCAGCCGTTCGCTCATCGCGATGGCCGCTGAGGTTTCGCCGACGATAATCGGCACGATTGCGCTCGGTCCCGGCAGCGGCTTGAAGCCGAGGCGCTCCAGGCCTGCCCGAAAGTAGGCGATGTTCTCGCGCTGCCTCGCGAGGAGCTCAGGTCTTGCCTCGAGCAGCTCGATCGCGCGTAGCGCGCTGGCCGCGACGGTCGCCGGCAACGCGTTCGAAAACAACTGCGTCCGCGAGCGCTGCACGAGCGTATCGATCAGCGCGGCGCTCCCCGCGACGAAGCCGCCGGCCGCGCCGCCGAGCGCTTTGCCGAGCGTTCCCGTGAGAATGTCGATCTGTCCCTCGAGGCCGAAGTGTTCGATCGTACCGCGCCCCGTCGCTCCCATGACGCCCGTCCCGTGGCTGTCGTCGACGATCGTGACCGCGTCGTAACGTTTGGCCAGCGCCACGATCGCGGGCAGGTTCGCGAGGCTGCCCTCCATCGAGAACACGCCGTCCGTCACCACGAACGCGGTGCCCTCGGCCGCTTGCAACTTCGCTTCGAGATCGTCCATATCGCCATGCTTGTAGCGCATTTTTTTCGCGGCCGCCAAGCGGCAGCCGTCGATGATCGACGCGTGGTTGAGCTCGTCCGAGATCAGGGTGTTCCCCGCCGTCCCGACGGTCGGCAACAAGCCTTCGTTTGCCGTCCAACAGGACACGTAGCTGAGCGCGCTCTCGAAGCGAAAGAACGACGCGAGCTTCTGCTCGAGCGCGCGATGGATATCGTATGTGCCGCAAATGAAGCGCACGGACGCGGTGCCGGCGCCGTACTTCTTGAGACCTTCGATGCCGGCAGCGACCACGTCGGGATCGTCCGATAAACCGAGATAGTTGTTGCTCGAAAGCACGATGACGTCGCCCGCTTCCTCCATGGTCGCATGTGCGGCCATCGGGGTCGTGAGGTGCCGGAGCTGCTTGTACGTTCCCGCTGCCTTGAGCGCGGCGAGGTCGGAAGCGAGTTTGGATTCGAACGCGGCGTTCACGCTAGGGACCTCCACGCTGGTTCGACCGGTCGAGGTCGAGCACGATCTTCGCGGCGGCGCCCGATTCCATCAGAGCGAAAGCATCGCGGTAGTCTTCAAATGGTAAGACGTGGGTGATGATCGGACGCAGGTCGACGCGGCCGCTCTTGACGAGCGCTTCGGTTTGATACCACGTTTCAAACATCTTGCGGCCGTTGATGCCGAGGACCGTGAGGCCCTTGAAAATGATCCGCTCCGCGAGATTGATCTTGACGTCGTCGGGCGGAATGCCGAGCAGCGCGGCGCGTCCACCGTTGCGCAGCATGTGCAAGCCCACATCGATGGCGGACCCGCTGCCGGACATCTCGAGCAGCACGTCGGCTCCCGCGCCGCCCGTGCGGCGCGCAATCTCGTCGAGCAGATTCGGACCCCGAGCGTCGAAGACTGCGTCCGCACCGACCCGCTCGGCAAGCTCGAGTTTCGCCGGGTTCACGTCGATTGCGTAGACCGACGCGGCACCCGCGGCGCGAGCGACCGGGATCGCCATCAGACCGATCGATCCGACGCCCATGATCACGACGCTCTTCGTGCTGACGCCGGCGGCCATCACCGTGTGCACCGCGTTGCCGAGCGGGTCGAAGACCGCGGCGAAATCGTCCGGGATCGCGTCGTCAAGCGGCCAAACGTTGACCGCCGGCATCGCGATGTAGCTCGCGAACGCGCCATTCGTATCGACGCCGATGATCTTGACGTGTTCGCAGATGTGTGCCTCGCCCGTCCGGCACAAGAGGCAGACCCCGCACGAGATGTGGCCCTCGGCCGAGACCCGCTGCCCGACGGACAAGCCGCGCACGGCCTCACCGAGCGCCGCGACGGTCCCCATGAACTCGTGTCCGATGACCAGCGGCGGTTTGACGCGACGCTCGGCCCAGCCGTCCCAGCGGTAGATGTGGTCGTCCGTCCCGCAAATCCCGGCTTTCTTTACCGAAATGAGCACGTCGGACGGCCCGATGCCCGGGACCGCGACCAGGCCCATGTCGAAGCCCGCCACGGGAGCCGTTTTACTGAGCGCCGTCATCGACGCGGCGAACGGCTCGACTCGGAGAGTACGCATCCGGCCCGCTTTCGCGCCCGGATGTTTCGCGTCCCATATCCTGCCGATGACAGGAGTACGATGGTCCCCGGCCGTTCGATCGATCTGGAGCCGTTGGAGCACCGCCACGCCGCGGATCTGTTCCGGGCGGCTGCACGCCCGGAGATCTGGCGCTTCATGCCGATTCGCGGCTTTGCCAACGAAGCGGCCGTCACGCGGTGGATCGACAGCGCCCTGGAAGCGGCGGCCGCCGGTCGTGAGGTTCCGTTTGCCATCGTCGACCGCGCCGGCGGGACGGCCATTGGATCGACGCGCTATCTCGACATCCGGCCTGAGGAACGGTCGCTCGAAATCGGCTGGACCTGGATCGCACCGCCGCACCAACGTACGCCCGTGAATACCGAGGCGAAATACCTTCTCTTACGCCATGCGTTTGAGGAGCGGGGCGTGCTGCGCGTCGCCTTCTTTACCGATGCGCAAAACGGACGCTCGCGCGCCGCGCTCGTGCGGCTCGGAGCGGTCTACGAAGGAACGCTCCGCCTTCATCGCGCTCGCGCGATCAACGGCTTCGAACGCGACAGCGCCGCGTACAGCATCATCGCGCCGGAATGGCCCTCGATCAAATCCCGCCTCGAAAGCAAACTGCGCCGGCCACCACTCGCGAAATTGAACTTCGGCTGACGTCCCCGTTTACGATCCGGTCGGGCCGAAGCGCTCCGTGTAGATGAGTTCGGGCGGCAGGCCGAGTCCCAGGAGCGCGTTCGCGACGGTCTCGACCAAGAGCGTCGGTCCGCAGACGTACGCGCGAACGCCCGTTCCAAGCGGCCGCATCACCTCGGCCAGCATCGCCGGATCGATGCGGCGACGATAGCCGTTCCAGCCCTCAGGCGCCTCACGCGTGTAGGTGAATGCGACCTCCAAGCCGCCGGCGCTCTGCGCGAGGGCGTCGAGCTCGGCTCGATAGATGACGTCCTCGGGCGTTCTGCTGCTGTACAACAGGCGCGTCGGAATCGTCGCGTGCTGGACGGCGCGGTGGCGCAGCATCGCCATCAGCGGCACGACCCCGGAGCCGCCGCCGACGAGCAGCAACGGGCCGCCAAGCGTCACGTCCCAAACGAAGTACCCGCCGATCGGCCCGCGCAGTTCGAGCGTGTCGCCGGCCTCGAGGACGTCGAGCAGGTACGGCGACACTTCGCCGTCCTCGATCCGTTCGACGGTCAACTCGAGTTCAGGACCGCGCTCCGGCTCCGACGCGATGGAATAGCTGCGCTCCGTCCGATAGCCGTCGGGTGCCGTCAGGCGTACGTCGTAATGCTGACCGGGCCGATGGGGAATCCACACCGGCAGCGTCAGCGTGAGCGTTCTGGTCCGCGGGGTTTCCGTTTTGATCCGCGTGACCGTAGCGAGCTGCCACTCGAGCCGGGCCGCGCGCTCAGTCCCCGCTATAGCGCTCTTCTTTCCAAGGATCGCCGTGCATGTTGTAGCCGAGCCCTTCCCAGAATCCCGGCGCGTCGCCCTTCATGAAGCGCAGACCGCGGACCCACTTCGCGCTCTTCCAGAAATAGAGATGCGGCACGACGAGCCGAGCCGGTCCGCCGTGCTCGGCTGCGAGCGGTTTTCCATCGAACTCGTAGCCGATGAAGGCCTGGCCGTTCACGAGCTCGGCGAGCGGGACGTTCGTCGTGTAGCCTCCGTCGCTGAACGCCATGACGTACTCAGCGGACGGGTCGACCTTCGCGTTCTCCAGCAGCACGTCGATGCTGACCCCGAGCCAGGTCGTGTCGAGCTTCGTCCATTTCGTGACGCAGTGAATGTCTACGGTGAACGCCCGGCTCGGAAGCGTGCGAAACGCTTCCCAGCTCCACGTGACGGGCGATGCCACGAGACCTTCGAGCGTGAACGACCAGCGGTCGAGCGCCGTACGCGGCGTCGGGCCCGCCGAAAGGACCGGAAAATCCGTGACGAGATGCTGGCCCGGCGGCAGCCGGCCTGCCGCCGCAGCTGGACGTGGCCGCCCAAGAAAACCGCGCGAGCTCACGCCCGCATCCACCGCTTCATGCTCCTATCGTAGCACGACCCTACACCGGGTCATCCCAGCCGCTATGACGCGGAGACTGCCAACGCCGTCACGGGCGGCCGGCCCAGCGCCTCGCGGATACAGCGCGCGATGTAGCGCGCACCGCGCAGGCTCGGGTGAAACCCATCGGGCACGAAGTCGGCCGGGGTGTAGAACGCGTCGCCGATCTCACAGACCGGATACCCGAGCGATTCGATGGTCGCGTTGAAGGCGGTCGTGATCGCGCGGATCTGCGCGAAGCTCCGGGGCGGAACGCGGCCGACCGACGTGCGCGAGAGCCTCGTGCGGTCGATGAGCGCCACGAGCACGATGCGAGCCTGCGGGGCTTCGGAATGAACCAGCGCCACGAGGCGCCGATAGGTCGTACGCGCGTCGTGCAGCGTCTCGGCATGCTTGTACACGGCGAGCACGTCGATGATGCCGGCGTCGATCGTCACGAGCGCGGCGTCCTTGTCGACCGCACGCGCTTCGCGCTCCAAGACGTCGCTCGTCATCGCCCCGGTGATGGCAAGATTCGCAACCGGGACGTGCACGTCTTGGGCCAGGACGACCGGGAACGCTTGCGCCGGGGTCGCGCCGATCCCCGACGCCATCGAATCGCCGAGCGCATAGTAGCCGACGGGCGAGCCCATCGCGAGCGCGAACAGCATGGCGCTAAGCGTCGCTCGTAACGTCATCGGAGCGCGCGTCCCGCGAACCCACGTGCAGTCTCATCGGTGCCGGGCATGGTGCTAAGCCTTTGTATCGGCAGGCATCGCGCGGCGCACGCCTCCCGGCCCCGGTCACGTGCGCGAGACCACACTCCGCCGCGCCGGGAGACCACCCGAACGCACGACGCACCCCTTCCCGGACGGCTTAGCCGTACCGCCCGGTGATGTAGTCCTCGGTGCGCTTGTCGGCCGGCCGGGTGAAGATGTCCGACGTCGTGCCGACCTCGATCAGATCGCCGAGCAAGAAGAACGTCGTGAAGTCGGAGATTCGCGCGGCCTGTTGCATCGAGTGGGTCACGATGATGACCGTGTATTCTTTTTTGAGCTCGTGAATCAGGTCTTCGATCTTCGAGGTGGCGATCGGATCGAGTGCCGACGCCGGTTCGTCCATCAAAATCACTTCGGGTTCCACTGCGAGCACGCGAGCGATGCAGAGCCGTTGCTGCTGACCGCCCGAGAGGTCGAGGGCGGAGCGGTTGAGCCGGTCCTTGACTTCGTCCCACAGGGCCGCGGCGCGCAGGCTCTTCTCGCAGATCTCTTGCAGGCGGCGCGCGTTGCCCTCGCCGTGGATCTTCGGGCCGTAGACCACATTCTCGAAGATCGATTTCGGGAACGGGTTCGGGCGTTGGAAGACCATCCCGATGCGGTGGCGGACGGTGACCGGATCGATGCCCGGCGCGTAGATGTCGTTTCCGTCGAGCGTGACCGTTCCGGTGACCCGTGCACCGGGGGTCAGGTCGTGCATGCGGTTGAGTGCGCGAATGAACGTCGATTTTCCGCACCCCGACGGTCCGATCAACGCCATGACACGACGGTCCGGGACGTCGAGGCTCGCGTGCTTGATCGCCTGGAACGCGCCGTAGTACACGTTCAGATCGACGACTTTCATCTTGCTCGCAAGCGCCGGAACCTTGCTCGCGAGTGCCGGAACCTTGCTTTCCTGTGGCTCAACCACGCGCTACGACGCTTTCCCGGTCAGGCGCACCGTCAATTGACGGCCGACCACACGCGCGACGACGTTGAACACGAGCACCATCACGAGGAGCACGAGGGCCGAGCCGTTCGCGATCTGGGTGGCGTCCGGAACCAGCGCTTCGCGCTGCGTCGAGTAAAGGTGCACGGCGAGCGTCTCGGCAGTATGGAACGGGTTGAAATCGTACGCGCTCGCGCCGTACGAGACCGACGACCCCGCGGTGAAAATCAGCGCGGCGGTCTCACCGAAGATGCGGCCGGACACGAGCACGACGCCCGTGGTAAGCGGGCCGATCGCGCTCGGCAGGATGGCGCGCAACACGGTTTGCCATTTGGTCGCGCCGAGCCCCATGGAGGCCTCGCGATACGTACTGGGGACGCCCGCGAGCGATTCCTGGGTGACGCGCATCATCGCCGGCAGGTTGAGCAGCGTCAGCGTGAGCGCGCCGCCGAGCGCCGTAAAATGCCAGTGAAACAGCTGCACGAAGACGATCAACCCGAACAGGCCCATCACGATCGAGGGCACGGTCGCAAGCGACTCCGCACTAAATTGCACGAGATCGCGAAAGCGTCCGGGACCCGCATACTCTTGAAGAAACACGCCGGCCGAGACGGCGATCGGCAGCGTGAAGATCAGGGTTAAGATCAAGATGTAAAACGAATTGAAGATCTGCGGACCGACGCCGCCGCCCGCTTCGGCCGATTTCGGATAGCCCGTCAAAAAGTGCCAAGAGATCGAGCTGTAGCCCTGCACGAACAGGTAGGCGATGAAGAGTAGCAAGAGCGCGACGACCGTCGTGGCCGCGCTCCACAGAGCGATCGTCGCAATCCGATCGACGATCCGGCGCGAACGGGCGCGATCGCTCGAAAGGGCGCCCGGCGCGGGCCTCGCCATCACGACGCTCGCCATTACGTTCGCCTCCGCAGCGCTAGGCGGATCAAGACGATCAGACCCATCGCGATCAAAAGCAGCAAGAGCGCCATCGTGAAGAGCGCGTGACGAAACGCGGAACCCTCCGGCGCGTCGCCCATGTCCATCACGATCTCCGACGTTAGCGCCGATGCCGGCGCGAGCAGCGAGCGCGGCATCACGGCGGCATTGCCGAGGACCAGTTGAACGGCGAGCGTTTCGCCGATGGCGCGGGCGATCCCCAAGATGATCGCGACGGCGAGACCGCTCGACGCGGCGGGAACGAGTACGCGCGACATCGTTTCCCATCGCGTCGCGCCGAGCGCGGCCGAGCCTTCGCGCAGCGCGTTCGGAACGACTTTGAGGGCGTCCTCCGACAGCGAAATGACCGTCGGCAGGATCATGATCGAGAGCACGATGCCGGCGGCGAGCAATCCGTCGCCTTCCGCGTGAAAGACCTTCGCGATGAGCGGCACGAGCAGCGTCAGGCCGATCCAGCCGTAAACGATCGACGGAATGCCGACGAGCACTTCGATCGCGGGTTTGAAGGCGTTGGCCACCGGCTTTGGGGCGAGTTCTGAAAAGAACAGGCCGATCGCGACGCCGAGCGGGCCGCCCACGAGAATCGCAAAGCCCGTCGCGACGAGCGACCCGACGATGAACGGTGCGGCGCCGAATTGACCGCCGAATCCATCCCAGTTGGTACCGAACAGAAAGGCGAACGGCGAGACGTGGTCGGCGTAGAACAGCGCCGTCCCGTTCACGAGCAAGAAGCCGAGAATCAGCACGATCGCGATGACGAAGATCGCGCTCGAGGTCGCGAGAACCCCAAGCGCGATGCGCTCGTCCCGATGAGCCTTGTTGGCGCGAACGCCTACCATGATCTCGATGTTCCCCCCGGGTCGTGCGTCCCGGCTCTAGCGATCGGTTTCCGCGACCTTCATGTCGCGAATCAGGATGTATCCGGTTTGGTGCATCAGCGTACTATTGCTCTGCAGGAATGCCACGAACCGCGAGACGGCCGTCGTCGGCGGCCCGTTCGTGTACATGTGCTCGTACGACCAAAATGGATACTTGCCGCTGACGACATTATCGTCGTCCGGCTGCGCGCCGTCGATCGTGACTTCGACGATCCCAGTCTTGTTGTGGGTGCCCGAAAAAGACGCGTACGAAACGGCACCGGACGTCTGCTTGATTTTCTGGACCACGGTCCCTGTCGCGTCTTCGGTCGAGGTCGCGTTGTTGAGTTGGGCCGACCCCATCAAGGCTTTGACGAAAACGGCCCGCGTGCCGGAACTCGCCGGCCGATTGATGACGGTGATCGCCAGATCTTTGCCGCCGGCGTCCTTCCAGTTCGTGACCTTGCCCGAGAAGATGTCCTGGATCTGCTTCTTCGAGAGCCCCGTCACGCCGCTATCCGGATTGACGATGACGGAAAAGCCCACGACGGCAACTTTATGGTCGACGAGCGCGTCCTGGCCCGTTGCCTGAATGTCCGAGTCACCGATGTCGACCGATTTCGAGGCGACGAGCGCGAGGCCCGTACGCGATCCGCCGCCGGTCACGCTGATCTTTACATCGGGATGATCGGACTGGTAGGCTTCCGCGGCCGCTTGAACGAGCGGTTGAAGAGCGGTCGAGCCTGCGGCTGAAATTTGCGTGCTGTCGGCGAGGGCGAAGGACGGCACGAGTAGTGCCGCCAGGGCGATGAGGACCGCGAACGTTGCGGACCTGGACATGATGGGACCTCCTGGATTGCCGAGCGTGAAGAAACGTGGGCACGCGAAACCGATGGTCGCAGCCGGAGCCTAAGCGCCGGTTAACGGAAGGTTAAGGAAGCCTTAATCGAAGGGGGCGGCTGCGGGCTCGGTGCCACGATTTCCGCGCAGAGCGAACGGGCGTCGCGCAATGTGAGGTCGCGCCAATACCGCTCCACGAAAGCGAGGAGCAGGCCGCGCTCTTCCGGTGGTTTGCCGTCACTCATATGGCCTCAGAGTATGCGGGCCGCACCTTATCACAGCCTTATCTTCGCCTTAAGGTACGAGGCGCAAGCCCGGAGAGCGGCCAAGGAGGGGCGGTGCGCCAACACGTCCGGAGCGGCACGGAGGTCTTCGACGGCTTACGAGGCCTCGCGATTCTGCTTGTCGTGGCGTTTCACACGTGGCTGTTCTCGTGGTACATGCCGGACCTCACGCTGTTGGGTCATTCGTTGCCCGTCGCGATGCTGGTGCGCGGGGGGTATCTCGGCGTCGACCTGTTCTTCATGATCAGCGGCTTCGTTTTGTTCTTTCCCTACGCCGAGCGAGCGCTCGGAGGGAGCCCGCCGCCGACGCTTCGCGAGTTCGCGAGGCGCCGGTTTCTCAAGATCGTTCCCTCGTACGCGCTCGCGCTCGCAGCGACGGCGGTCCTCGCGATTCCGGTCGTGCAGTCGACGCCGGCGTTGCTCGGCTCACTCGCCAACCACGTGTTCTTTTTCCAAAACGCCTTCGACGACCGCATGGGCAGCGTGAATTCCGTGCTGTGGAGCTTGGCCGTCGAGGTGCAGTTCTATCTGATCTTTCCGCTCCTAGCGATCGCGTTCGTGCGCCGGCCATTCGTCGTTGCGGGCCTGATGATTGCAGCGGCCGTCCTGTACCGCTACGCCGTTGCGCCCTGTTGCATCGCAATCGAGCCCGTCACGCGTCAACTGCCCGCGTTTCTGGACGTCTTCGCATGCGGAATGGCGGCGGCGTACGCGCTCGTCTGGCTGCGCGCGCGCGTGCCGCGACTCGAACGCTTCGCCCCGCTGTTCACCCTGGCGGCGCTCGCGTGCTTGGGAGCCGGTTTCGCGCTGTACGAAAGTGCCGATGGGTTCGCGTACGCGCCCTCGGGAAGCGCGCACTGGCTCCTCGGGCACCGCACGTGGCTGGCGCTCGACTCCGCCGCGTTCGGCGTGGCGTCGTGCTTGGCCGCCGGCTGGTGGCGGCGCGTGGTGGCCAACCCGGTTTTTCTGTTCTTGGGCATCGTTTCGTACAATCTGTATTTGTGGCACACGCTCGTGCTGATCTGGATTTGGCGGCACGGCGTGCTGCCCGCCGCGACGCCTGAGCCGCACGACGATCCGCAATGGCGAATTCCCTTCATCCTGGTCGGCTGGACGGCGTGCCTCGCAATTTCGACCGCGATCACCTACTTCATCGAACGGCCACTCCTCGGCACGGCTAGGCGTCCGACGTTTTCGTTTGACTGGCAGCGCTTGCAGCGATGGTCGATTTCGCCGTCGGAAACACGCACCGGAACGTCGACCCAAGGCCAAATTCGGAATCAGCCGTGACCATGCCGCCGTGGGCTTCGACGATCTGCTTGACGATCGAAAGGCCGAGCCCGGTTCCGGCGGCATCGCGCGCGCGCGATCGGTCGACGACGTAAAACCGGTCGAACACGTGCGGCAAGTCGTTGAACGGGATGCCCACGCCCGTGTCCTGAACGACGAGCACTGCGGCACCGTCCGTTTGCTCGACCGAAATCGTCACGGAGCCCCCCGCCGGCGTATGCCGCAACGCGTTGTCGATCAAATTCACGAGCACTTGTGCCAACCGGTCCGGATCGCCGTCCAGACGCGCCGTGCTGCCCTCCAGCGTGAGCTTCACGCCCAGCTGCGCGGCGCGCGGCTCGAACGTCTTCATGATGTTGCCGGCAACGCTCGCAAGATCGACGTCCTCGCGCCGTAAGCGCAGCCGCCCCCACTCGGAACGCGCGAGGTCGAGCAAGTCCTCGACGAGGTGCACCATGCGGTCGACTTCGCGCTTGACGCGCGGCAGAAACAGCTTGAGCGCCTCATCGTCCTCGTCGTTGGCGAGGATCGTTTCGATCATGAGATTGATCGATGACAACGGCGTGCGCAGCTCGTGCGAAACGCTCGAGACGAAATCGCGGCGCGTCTGCTCCAGCTCGTGAAGACGCGTTTCGTCGCTCGCGATCACGAGCACACCGTCGGATCCGTCGATCGGGATCGTCCCGACCGTCAGCACGCGCGCTCCGTTTGGCGTGTTCAGCGACACCCGCCCCCGCGACGGATGCCCGGCCAGGGCGGCCCGCACGCGCTGGTCGAGTTCGAACGAGGGCACGACCTCGATGACCGCGCGGCCCAGCACGTGACGCGACCCGAGCTCGAAAATCGCTCCGGCCGCCGCGTTGACCGAGTCGATGTGGCCCGTCCTGTCGACCGTAATGATCCCCACGGTGAGGGAGCGCAACAGTTGCTCGAAGCGCGAATCGGGCTCCGCGGGAAGATCGGCAGCGAGCGCCGGGGCAACCGGCGTCCGTTGCGCGAGACGCGCAACCACGAACCCGGCGACCACGCCGCCGAGGGCTACGAGCAGAAACTCGAGCGCCACGGCCTATTCTTTGAACATGGAATAACGGTCCCCGTTATTCCTTAAACATGTAGCCGCGGCTGCGGACCGTCACGATGTGCTGCGGGTTGTTGGGATCGAGTTCGATCTTTTCGCG
>Ga0302324_100024727_pt1 | contig 11553 bp, 11 predicted proteins | sample Palsa_T0_1_FD_201949 | JGI IMG/M metagenome (GOLD analysis project Ga0302324, IMG submission 201949) | Peat permafrost microbial communities from Stordalen Mire near Abisko, Sweden - Palsa_T0_1 | ecosystem: Environmental > Terrestrial > Soil > Palsa > Peat permafrost | place: Sweden: Abisko... | reverse complement strand
CCGCAATCTTCTCCATCGCGAGATAGCTTTCCGGACAGACGAAATAGTAGGCGCTCTTGATCGGGATGATCGTGCGGCTCGCAATTTGCAGCGTGCCGGAGGCGATCTCCAGCGCCACGAGGCTCCAGCGCACGAGTGCGAGCCCCTGGCCCGCTGCGGCCGCGCGCACCACACTCACCGAGTCATCGAAGGTTGCGCCGCGACGCTCCTCGGCGAAGAACGCGGCCGCCTCATCGGGCGCGCCGCCGGGCCAGGCGCGCCATGCGACGCTGTCCTCGTGCAGCAGACGGTAACGCCGCAGATCCGCGCGCGTGCTGACCGGGCCGTGCTGTTTCAGCATTTGCGGCGTGCACACCGGCAGCGCCCAGTCCGCCAGTAATTTCTCGCAGTGCAGCTTCGGCCAGTTGCCGCCACCGAAACGGATCGCCACCTGCACATCCGAATGCCTGAAGTCCACAAGCTGATCGGAGGTATGAATGCGCAGGTCGAACTGCGGGTGGCGCGCATTGAAGCCCGGCAGTCGCAGGAGCAGCCATTGCTGCAGGAACGATGCAAGCGTGCTTATCGTGAGAGGGCCGGTGCGCTGCTCAAGGCGCGCTTCGTTGATGGCGCGCTCAAGCTCCGCAAGTCCGTTGCGCACCCGGGGCAGCAGATGGGTGCCCGCCTCAGTCAGCTCTGCCAGCCGCCCGCGCCGCTGAAAGAGGGGTGTGTGCAGATACTCTTCAAGCGCGCGCAGCTGCATGCTGACCGCTGCGACGCTTACGCCCAGTGCATCGGCCGCGTGGCTGAACGAGGGGTGTTCGGCTGCGGCGACAAAAACCCGCAGGCTGGCAAGCGGCAGCCGTCGAAAGCTCGGGGCGGGCTTGGCGGAAGGTCTTTTCTTCGAGCGCGTGACATTCGGCATGGGCAGCCCCCGGCTCCCCGGATGCTGGCACGGTGTTGACCGTGCCGTCTACATCCGGTGGGCCGGTGAGCTGCACTAGATGCTGCGTGCCGCAACATTTGCCGCAACACGCACGTTGTACGCGGTGTGGTGCTGCGCTGTAACGTTGGCGTCGTCGAGCTGCGCTATCGTTGCGGCAATCGCCCGCTCGACACATTTGTCGTGCAAACTGCGGCCCGCGCGCGCCGCGCCGGCGAATGGCGCGCAGACCTCTTCTGCGGCGTGGCCGATGCGTGCGTACAGTACGGCTGCATCCGCGGGCCGCGACAAATCGAGGTCGCTGTACGTGATCGCCTGGGCGCCGAGTTTCTGCGCGCCGAGCCCAACGGCGCCAAATCCGATCAGATGGATCGCAGCAGTGACGGATGCCAGTGTGATGAGTGGCAGTGTCTTGGTGTTCATGATCGCCTCCTTAAATAGCGTGTGTGGCTATGCTCGCCGCTTGCAGGCGCGCCAGGCTGCGATGTGCTGAAGCACTGTTCAGTAATACTGAAGTGTCGCTGGGGCGACTGGACGTTGTGCGCGCAAGGTCGTACCTTGCGCACTTCCGTCGCGCCCGACGGCTAAAGGACTCTCATGAAAATTAAGTCAAGCTGGCCGCTCATCGCTGTGCTCGCCGCAGGGTCTGTATATGCGGCGCTGCCCGATGGGCAGGCAGCCCCCGATTTCACGACGCAAGCGTCACTTGCGGGCAAGAGCTTTGTGTTCTCGCTTGCGGACGCGCTGAAGAAAGGGCCGGTGGTGCTGTATTTTTACCCTGCGGCTTTCACGCCGGGCTGCACCGTGGAAGCGCATGATTTCGCCGAAGCGACCGATAAGTTCAAGGCCCTCGGTGCGACGGTGATCGGCGTCTCGCATGATTCAATCGACACGCTGAACAAGTTTTCGGTAAGCGAATGCCGCAACAAGTTTGCGGTCGCGGCGGATACGGATCAGCACATCATGAAGGCGTACGATGCGGTACTTGCGGCCAAGCCGGAATACGCGAACCGCACCTCCTACGTCATTGCCACGAACGGCACGATTGCCTATTCGTATACGGCACTTAATCCGGACCAGCACGTAGCCAACACCATGGCTGCCGTGGAGAAGCTGCAAATAGGCGCGAAGTAGCCGCGCCGCGGGCCAACGGGAGGCCGCGGCGCGGCCGTCCCGTTGGCTGTCCGGCTGTCCTTACTTCTTGTCCTGATTCTCGCGCAGCGTGTCCTTCACGCCGCCGACGATGTTCTGCACTTTGCCGGCAACTTCTTCAGCTTGACCTTTGCGTTTAAGCTTTTCGTCACCCAGCACCTTGCCGGCCACTTCCTTCACCTCGCCAACCTTTTGTTTGACCGCACCTGTGACTCGATCATGATCCATGCCCATCTCCTGTTGGCCCGCCGACGATTGGGCGGGGTTCCTGAGGTGAACGATACGGTGCGAGGATCGTTCCGCTGTGCGCGTGTAAAGCGCCGCCCGATGCGCTAGCATTTCGCGCCCTAACGTCTGGCCGCGCCTGGAGATTTTGAGGGGTGGCAGCGATTTGAACTGGGGCGAAGGAGAGGGGATGCTGAGCACGCTTTTTCCCTACGGGCTTGTGCCACTACCGCTGTGGGGGTACGCGCTCGTGAGCTTCGCGCTCATCGAGATGATGTTCCTTGGGATCACGCTGTATTTGCATCGGGACCAAGCGCACGGCGGACTCGTGCTGCACCCGATCCTGCGGCATCTCTTCCGGTTCTGGCTCTGGTTCAGCTCTGGCACCGTAACGCGCGAATGGGTCGCGGTTCATCGCCGTCACCACGCCTGCGCGGATCGGCCCGGAGACCCGCACAGTCCCGTGATTTATGGTTTGAAAAAAGTGGTTCTCGAGGGCTACGAGCTCTACGTTGCCGCTGCGCGCGATCCTGACATTCTTGAGTATTACGGGCGCGGCACCCCTGATGACTGGCTCGAGCGCAATCTCTACAGCCGCTGGCCGGCGAGCGGGCTCGTCATTTTCATTGTGGCGGAACTTGCGCTATTTGGCGTGCCGGCCATCGTCATGGTGGCTGCGCATTTGGCCGCGCAGCCCTTCTTCGCGGGCGGCGTAATCAATGGCATCGGCCATCGCCTGGGCTATCGCAGCTTCGAGATGCCTTCCACCGCCACCAACATTGTGCCGTGGGGCTTGCTCGTAGGTGGCGAGGAGCTGCACAACAATCACCATGCTTTCCCGCGCTCCGCACGCTTTTCCGTGCAGTTCTGGGAAATCGACATCGGCTGGTTGTGGATTCGCCTCTTTTGCGCGCTGCATCTTGCCAAGGTGCGCCGTGTCGCACCCCACCCGCATCTTACCCGTGCGCGGCGCAACCTCGATGCCGACACCGTACGTGCTCTCTTCACCAATCGCATGCACGTGTTGCGCGACTATGCGCGTCGTGTCGTGCGGCCCGTGTGCCGCGAGCTGGCGCGGCGCGAACCAAGCGGCGCTATTCCGCGCATTGCACCCATGCTGCTGACCCGCGATCACGCCCTGCTTGCCGAAGAAGCACGGCGTGCGCTCAGCGACTTGCTGGCGCGCTATGAGGTGCTGCGCGCCGTGGTCGAGTTTCGCAACAGCCTGCAGCAGGGCTGGAGCGGGACCGCTGCCAATCAGACGGCGGCCGTGCAGCACTTGCGTGAGTGGAGCGTGCGCGCGGAGGCGAGCGGCATTTGCGCACTGCGCGAGTTTGCTCTGGGATTGCGTGCCTACTCGAGCGCACACGCGTAGATATCTTTGCAACGAAAAGGCTTTGTAATGCGAATTGGCGTACCCAAAGAGATCAAGATTCAGGAATATCGCGTCGGCCTCGTTCCCGAGGGCGTGCGCGAACTCACGCATGGCGGTCATGAAGTGATCATCGAAAGCGGCGCCGGCGGCGGCATTGGCGTATCCAACGCGGATTACGAGTCGGTGGGCGCCTCAATTGCGCCGAATGCCGCGGCAGTGTTCGAGCGCGCCGAGCTCATCGTCAAGGTCAAAGAGCCGCAGCCCAACGAATGCAAGATGCTGCATGAGGGTCAGGTTCTTTTTACCTATCTGCATCTCGCTGCCGATGCCGAGCAAGCCGAAGCGCTGATGCGCTCCAAGGCCACCGCCATTGCCTATGAGACCGTCACCGCCGCGAATGGCTCGCTGCCACTGCTCACGCCGATGAGCGAGGTGGCCGGACGCATGTCCATTCAGGTGGGCGCGGCATGCCTGCAGAAGGCGAACGGCGGTTTTGGTGTGCTCTTGGGCGGCGTGCCCGGAGTACAGCCCGCCAAAGTGGTCATTTTGGGGGGCGGCGTATCGGGCACCCACGCTGCGGAGATGGCGGTCGGGATGCGCGCGGACGTCACTGTGGTTGATCGCTCGGTCGATCGGTTGCGCGAGCTCTCGAGCATCTTCGGCTCCGCGCTGCGCACGGCATACTCGACGTCACAGACGATCGAGCGCCTGGTGACCGAAGCCGATCTGGTGATCGGCGCGGTGTTGATCGTCGGGGCCGCCGCGCCCAAACTCGTTACACGCGCGATGATCAAGAAGATGAAGGCCGGGGCGGTGATGGTGGACATCGCGATTGATCAGGGAGGCTGCTTCGAGACGAGCCGCCCGACGACGCACGACCATCCAACCTTCATCGTCGATGGCGTCATCCATTACTGTGTCGCCAACATGCCCGGCGCCGTGCCGCGCACCTCTACTTACGCCCTGACCAACGCGACGCTGCGCTACGTGCGTGCGCTCGCCGATCGCGGCTGGCGTGAGGCCCTGAAGCGCGACCCCGGGCTTGCAAATGGACTCAATGTGGACGCCGGACAGGTGACCCACCCGGCGGTTGCGCAGGCGCTCAAGGCCGGCGGCCACTCGCGCGCTTGAGCGCGCCTGCGTGTGCGGCTAGGCTATGGCGCGCCGCCGCAACCGCCGTGCGCCGCCCGATTACTCAAGGAAAACTTCCGATGAAGACCTCGCTCTTTCTTTTCACCTCTGTGCTGCTCGCAGGCAGTGCGCTTGCCGCACCGATCACTTACCAGGTCGATCCCGCTCACACCTATCCGAGCTTTGAGGCGGATCACTTCGGTGGTTTGTCCGTGTGGCGCGGCAAGATGACCAAGACCTCCGGCACGATCGTGCTCGATCGCGAGGCCAAGAGCGGCACTGTCGATATCACTGTGGATGCAGCGTCCATCGATTTCGGCAATCCGAAGCTCAACGAGCACGCCCGCTCGCCGGAGCTATTTGACGTTGCGAAGTACCCCACGATCACCTACAAGGGCACCATCGACAAATTCAATGGCGATGCGCCCGCCGAAGTACAGGGGCAAATCACGATGCACGGGGTCACGAAGCCGCTGACGCTGACAATCAAACAATTCAAATGCATGCAGAATCCGATGTCGCACAAGGACGTCTGCGGCGCCGATGCCGCAGCAACCCTCGATCGCAGCCAGTTTGGCGTCGACTACGGCACGAAGTACGGTTTCAATCAGGAAGTTAAGCTGCAAATTCAGGTCGAAAGCATCCGCGCAAGCTAGCGCGCTGAACCTTTGCTGCGAACCGCGCTCTCGTAACGGCCGCCCTGCGAGCGATCCCTCGCGTGCACGACGCGGAAGTTCTCGACATCATGATTGCGGCTGCGCTCGAGGCGGGCGCGGCCGCACATCAGTATTTCCGCGGCGAGCTGCACCTGGCGCGCAAGCAGGACAACACACCGGTCACCGCCGCGGACCACGCCGCCGAGGCGATCATCCTGCAGCGCCTCGGCACGGCCTTTGACGACATTCCCATCATCGCCGAGGAGGAGGTTGCCGCGGGTCGTGTGCCCCTCATCGGCGATACGTTTTTTCTGGTTGACCCGCTCGATGGCACGCGCGAGTTTGTCGCCGGCCGCCCCGAGTACACCGTGAATATCGCGCTCGTGCGCGGCGGCGCGCCGCGCCTCGGGGTCGTCTACGCACCGGCCACACGCGTGTTGTATGCGGGCGATGCGGAACAGGCGCAGGCATTTCGCACGACGGCCGCGCCGGGCGCTGCCACAGCTACCTCCGAACGGCATGCCGTGCGCGTGCGCCGCGCGCCGCACCAGGGGCTCACGGTCGTTGCTTCGCGCTCACACCCGAATCCAAAGCTCAACAGCTACCTCCGCGCTTATCAGGTTGCCGACACGGTTTCGATCGGCTCGTCACTCAAATTCTGTTTGGTGGCAAACGGGGAGGCGGACCTGTATCCGCGCCTGGGCACCACCATGGAGTGGGATACGGCTGCCGGACACGCCGTGCTGCTCGCGGCGGGCGGGATCGTGGTGAATGCGGATGGCGCTCCGCTGCGCTACGGCAAAGCCGGCTTCACCAATCCCTGGTTCATTGCCACGAGCGGGTTTGCGCCGCGGCCGCTGTCAGCTTAAGTCGCGCGGCATGACGCGGCGGTGATCCTTCGCCTAATCGCGGCCGCGTGTGGTGCTTGCGCTCAGCGCATCAAGCGGCAGGCGGGTTGTGAATTTCTTGGTGCGCAGCACGAAACTTGTATTGACCGAGCGCACCGCTTTCGTCTGCAGTACGTGCGTACTCAAAAAGTGCTCATAGGCCTCAATACTGCTTGCGACGATGCGCAACAGATAGTCGTTCGAGCCACTCATCGAGTGGCACTCAAGCACCTCGGGGCGATGCGCAATCAACTGATCGAATTGACGCACGCTTTCGGGGTGATGGTTCTCAAGGGTCACCTGAGCGTACGCGAGAATCGGCAGGCCGATCGCCGAGCGATTGAGGATCGTGGCGTAGCTGGCAATAAAGCCTTGCTCCTCCAGGCGCCGCAGGCGCCGCCAGCACGGTGCCCCCGACAAGCCCACACGCTTGGCCAGATCCTGATTGGAGATACGCGCATCCGCCTGCAGCTCATCGAGAATGCGCCGATCCACACGGTCGAGTGTTTTGCTCATCGGGTTGGCCTCGCTCGGCAAGGATATTGCCAGAATCAGGCATAAGTGGGCAATAAAGGCAAGATAATTTCCCAGAATGGCGCATAGCATTGACTGTACCGCCCGCGGGAGGACCGTCCACATGCAGACCGACTGGGCGCGCATTGCCTGGCTCATGCAGGCCTCGCGCGCGCTTGATGCGATTGAGGAGGAGCGGCTTCTACCGGAGCGCAGGGTTCTGTATCAATTTTGCGCGCGCGGCCATGAGCTCGGCCAAGCACTCCTTGGAACTTTGTTAACCGAGCGGCACGACGGGGTGGGCTCCTACTACCGCTCACGCCCTCTGATGCTCGCACTGGGATTGACTCTGGAGGATGCGGCGGCAGGCCCACTCGCGCGCGCCGACTCCGCAAGCGGCGGCCGCGATATCGGCGTCGTCTTCAATATGCCCAGCTGCGGCGGCGCCACGGTGTTGCCGAACTGCGGCGGCGTGGGCACGCAGTACACGCCCGTTGTCGGCTGGGCTCAGGCGATTTGTTATCGGCGCGAGGTGCTGCGCGATGCGAGCTACGCAGGCAGCATCGCGGTGGCCCACGGCGGCGATGCGTCGACCGCGACTAATGGCTTCTGGTCGGCGTTGAACATTGCTACGACTCTGCGCCTGCCGGTGCTCTTTTATATTGAAGACAACGGCTATGGCATCTCGGTGCCGAGTCAACTTCAAACTCCCGAAGGCGATATCGCTGCCAACCTGCGCTCCTTCGCCAATCTCACGGTCCTAAGCGGCGATGGCACAAGTCCGCAGGAGGCAGAAGAGCTCATCGGCCGCGCCGTGCGCCTGGTGCGTGCGGGCGAGGGACCGGCGCTGCTGCGCCTGACGGTCCCGCGCCTCTCGGGTCACTCGGGACAGGACACCCAGACATACAAGTCTGCCGAGCTTATTGCGCGCGAGCGCTCGCAGGATCCACTCATGCAACTGCACCGCTTTGCCTCACCAGCGCATATGAGCGAGGCGGAGTGGCAGCGCATTGAAAGTCGCGCGCGCGATGAGGCCGAAGGTGCCGTGGCCGCAGCGCTCGCGCGAGCCATGCCGGTACCCCAGACCCTCGAGCGCTACGTGTTTTGCGAACGCGCAGCGGGGCAAGGGTCGCTGCAGCGCCAAGGAGGTGCCGCCGCGGAGGGGCACGTCTTTCCCGTCAGTACCACGACTCCCGCACCCGAGCCCGCGCGCATCAACATGCTCACGGCGATCCGGCGCACGCTCGATGTGGAACTTGCCACGAATCCGCGCCTGGCGGTTTTTGGCGAGGACGTGGGACCCAAGGGAGGCGTGCACGGCGCAACCTTAGGGTTACAGGAGAAGTACGGCGTTGCACGCGTGTTTGATACCAGCCTCTCTGAAGAGGGCATCATCGGTCGGGCGGTGGGGATGGCTCTTGCCGGCCTTGTGCCCATCGCCGAAATCCAGTTTCGCAAGTATGCGGATCCTGCCGCTGAACAGCTCAACGACTGCGGTACGCTGCGCTGGCGTACCAACAATCGTTTCGCCGCGCCGATCGTGGTGCGCATACCCGGCGGATTCTTCAAGTGCGGTGATCCCTGGCACAGCCAGACGAACGAGGTTGCCTGGGTGCACGGCGTGGGCTGGCGCGTGGCGGTGCCCTCCAACGCACAGGATGCCGTGGGCCTGCTGCGCGCCGCCATGCGCGGCAACGACCCGACGATTTTCTTTGAGCACCGCGCGATGCTCGACGGCGCCTCGGCGCGCCGGCCATACCCGGGGGATGCATTCGTCCTGCCCTTCGGGCAGGCGCGGCTGGTGCGCTCCGGGCTGCAGATCTCCGTTGTCACCTGGGGCGCGATGGTGGAGCGTTGCGAGCTTGCAGTGGCCACGAGCGCTCTTGATGCGGAGATCCTCGATCTACGCACGCTCTCGCCCTGGGATCGCGCGGCTGTGCTTTCATCCGTCAGGAAAACCCGCCGCTGCCTCATTGTGCACGAGGACAATCTGACGGCCGGATTTGGCGCTGAGATTGCAGCGACCCTCGCGCAGGAGGCATTCTTCAACCTGGACGCACCCATTGAACGGCTCGCCATGCCGGATATTCCCAGCCCCCACAGTCCGATTCTCCTCGAGGCCGCCCTGCCGAGCGTAGCCGGCATTGCCGAAGCCATGCAGCGGATCGTGCGCACGTGAGCGACCTGCTTGAGGTGCGTGTTCCGGCCGACCAGAGCGAGGGCACGCGTTCGCAGGTGCTGAAGTGGTTGAAGGCGGTCGGCGCGCCGGTGACCGCCAACGAGCCGCTTGTTGAGCTTGAAACCGATAAGGTCACCGTGGAGCTGCCCGCGCCGGCGACCGGCGTGCTGCGGCAGATCCTCAAAGCCGAGGGCGCGGAAGCTGCGCCCGGGGATGTGCTGGCGCAAATCGAGGTCGGCGCACCGGCGACGGCACACATGGAGGCGCGCGTGGCAGAGCGGCCGGCGTCCGCGACCGGCCCAGCGGCGCCGAGCCGCGACGCCCAGGGCGCGCGCGAGAACCTAAGTCCCGCGGTGCGACGCCTGCTCGCCGAGCACTCACTCGCCGCGGGGGATGTTGTGGGCACGGGCGACGGGGGGCGCATTAGCGCTGAGGATGTCCTGCGCGTTGCCGAGGCACGGCGCGCTGGCCTCGCCCCGCCCGCCGGCACGTCCACGGCGGAAGCTCCGGCCGCCATGCGCCGTGTGCCGCATTCGCCCATACGCAAGCGCATCGCGGCGCACATGGTGCAGAGCCTGCACGCCGCGCCGCACGTGACCAGCGTCTTTGAAGCGGACATGGGCGCCGTCATCGAGCATCGCAAGAAGCATCATGCCGCCTTCGGGCAGCGCGGTGCCGCGCTCACGCTGAGCGCTTATTTCATTGCTGCCGCGGTGGATGCGATCCGCGCCGTGCCTGAGGCGAACAGCCGCTGGGGTGAGGATGCGCTTGAGATTTACGACACGATCAATATGGGCGTTGCCGCAGCGCTCGGCGGCGGCGGGCTCATCGTACCGGTGCTGCGCGCGGTGGAGGCGCGCGATCTCTTTGAGATTGCGCGCGGGCTCAACGATCTCGTCACGCGCGCCCGGGCGCAGCAGCTGACGCCTGCGGATCTGCGCGGCGGCACGTTTACACTCTCCAATCACGGCACCTCCGGCAGTCTGCTCGCCGCGCCCATCATCATCAATCAGGGGCAGGCGGCAATTCTGGGCATCGGCAGGCTCGAAAAGCGCGCCACCGTCATTGAGGGGAAGGAGGGCGCTGAGCGTGTGGTCGTGCGGCCCAAGTGCTACGTAACGCTCACGATTGACCATCGAGTCATCGATGGGCAAGAAGCGAATCGCTTCCTGCAAGTCTTCACCGCGCGCCTGGAGTCCTGGCCTGCCTAGAAGCGGTGACTGCGCACCGCTACCGCCTTCACCAGCACGAACACCGGCAGGCCGGGCCGCAGCGCAAGTGCGTCCACCGCATCACGGGTCACTCGCGCCAGCACCGTCGCGCCGCCGATGTCCACGCTCACGAGCTGGGCCTCACTCGCATCGTCGCGAATCGCACTCACCGTACCCGCAAGCGCATTGCGCACACTCAGTCCCTGTACGGGTTGGGTCGCGATGATGAGATCGCGCGCCAGAAGCTGCACGCGGGCGCGCGCGCCGGCACGCGCCCCCTTGGCGCTCACCAGCAACGCGCCGCTGCCGAGATTGAGCTGCGCGACGCCGCGCGCCTGATCGACCTCGCCGATTACGCCCTCAAGAACCGCGCCCACCTGTTCCGCGGCCACCATCGCGGTAAGCTCCGGCCGCAAACTCACCTCGTGCATCCCGCCGGCCGCCACGACTCGGCCGGCCTCGATCAGCACCAGATAGTTGGCGAGCCGCAGTACCTCATCAAACTGATGGCTGACATAGATCATCGGAATCGAGAGCTGATCGCGCAGCGCCTCAAGGTACGGCAACACCTCGGTGCGGCGCGGCGCATCGAGCCCCGCCAGCGGCTCATCGAGGAGTAGCAGTCGCGGCTGCGCGAGCAGGGCACGCCCCAATGCCACGCGCTGCCGCTCGCCGCCGGAGAGTGTATGAGGCCGCCGTACGAGCAGCGGCGCAAGACCGAGCAGCGCCACAACGTCATCGAATCCGATCGGATGGGGCGGTGGCGCGCGCTTCTTGCCGTACAGCAGGTTGCCGCGCACGCTCAAATGGGGGAAGAGACGTGCATTCTGGAAAACGTAGCCAATGCGGCGCCGCTCGGCAGCAAGTGCCACATGCGCGGCGCTGTCAATGAGCACGAGCTCATCCAGGCGCACATTGGCCGCATCCGGCGCGAGCAGGCCCGCGATGATGTCAATCAGCGTCGTTTTGCCGGACCCGGAGCGGCCGAAGAGTGCAATGATGCCCGGCGTTGGCGCCTCAAATGCCACATCGAGCGCGAAGGCAGCGCGCTGCTTTAAAACCTTGACACTGAGCATCACGGGCCCAGCCAGCGCTGCAGGCGCCGTGTCAGCCACTCGGCGAGCAGCAATCCCGCAAGGCCAAGTACGAAGGACACGATCGCCAGGCGCAACGCGAGCGCATCGCCATCAGGAGTCTGAATCGCCGTATAGAGCGCCAGCGATAATGTGCGCGTGCGCCCGGGAATATTGGCCACAAAGGTGATGAGCGCGCCAAACTCACCGAGCGCGGCGGCGAAGGCCA
>Ga0302324_100024723_pt1 | contig 11554 bp, 6 predicted proteins | sample Palsa_T0_1_FD_201949 | JGI IMG/M metagenome (GOLD analysis project Ga0302324, IMG submission 201949) | Peat permafrost microbial communities from Stordalen Mire near Abisko, Sweden - Palsa_T0_1 | ecosystem: Environmental > Terrestrial > Soil > Palsa > Peat permafrost | place: Sweden: Abisko... | reverse complement strand
AAGTATCGCGGAAACGTCTCTTCCGATAGGTGTTCTCGCACTTGCCAAGCGCGGAATGCTTACCCCTGGAAATCCCGGTGACCGCAACTCCTACCCGCCCCTGCCGCGTGTGCGACGAGGCAAGAATGATGCCGCATCGATGCTCGATGCCGAACGCGGCCGGCGATGAACCTGTATGCAGAGTCAAGCGCGGTGCTGGCCTGGCTCCTCGACGAAGCAGCGGCGCCGGAGGTCCGACAATTCCTAAGCGGCGCCGCCGTCATCTTTGCCTCTGATCTGACCTTGATTGAATGCGATCGCGTGCTCCTAAGGGCGGTCGCACTCGGCGAGCTCAACGCAGCCGAGGCCGCCGATCGGCATGCTTACCTGATCGCCGCGGCTTCACAATGGCAGATCCTTCATCTTGCTGGCGAAGTCGTAGATCGTACGCGACAGCCGTTTCCTGCGGAACCGATTCGAACTCTGGATGCCATTCATCTCGCGTCGGCTTTGACAGCGCGCGCGGCTCTGGCCGGTCTCCGCCTTTTAAGCCTGGATGACCGTGTGCGCGCCGCGGGAAAAAAACTCGGTTTCGAGTTACTGCCAACCTAGAGATTCAGAACGCGATTCGGGACGAACGAAACATCTCTGAGGACCGGCGGCCGCGGAGTCCGATGGGTATTTTTGGCTGAAGCCAATCTTCTGACGTCTTGTGGTTATTTCGTCTGACCCCAATCGTCTGACCCCAATCGTCAAAAGCCTGCCGATCCTGTCTAAATCGCGACTCTCATCTCGATTTTTTCAGCCACCGGCTCGACAATCTGAACGACGCCGTGTCCCGGGTTCACCTGCTCACGCAGGCGCAGGAGGCCGAATTCCCGCAGCTTATTGACGTCTCGAGTGACCGATCCACGATTGCGCCCTAACTCCTGGGCCAGGGAAGAGATGCTTAACTTCCGCTTTCTGATCGTTTGCACGATTCTGATCCGTTCCTTCGACAGGCACTCCAATAAATCCATCGGATCAGCGAACGTAATCGCTGTCTCCGGCGGAAGCCGATGCTCCACTCCACGAGCTTTGGCGCGTGCCAGCGAGCGACGGACGTGACCCTCAAAACCATCGTCAAATACTCTTATTTTCATACCTTCTCCGGATGTTCGCGACTTCACGGTAGAATCGAGCGGCTGTCGAAGGGTAATCCTTAAAGCGTGCTTTTTGAACGACGCCCTGATCATGCCGTTCATGGACGCCATGGGCGTTGTCATACCCAAGGACGCGGCCATTGTCTTTTTTCAAAAGGTGCGGCAGAAGAAAAGCTAGATTGTATCTCACGACCTCTCCTCGTGCGTTCACCCAAACTTCTTCCCGCAGGATGCCTATGCCACCTGCACAACGGAACCGGGTGACATAATCGGTCTCCTTGCGAGAATTTTCCTTTCGCTGCACAATCGAGTTTATGCCAGGTGATGCATATGCCGCAACACCTGATTTGAGTTTTCTGGTACCCGGTCAGAGCCCAGGCAGCCAGTCCTGCAGCGAAGGCGGAAGCAAAAACGGCTGGTCGTGACTACAAACTCGAAAACGCTTGTTCACCAGCCAATCCTACGAGATTCTCCCTCCGGAGTCCGATCATTTTTGGTGCAATTCTCAGATCTATCTCCAACACACTGCTGGACTGCACCCCTGAAGTGAGACACGAGGAAAGCCATCTAATAGGTGACACCGCTCAGATATAACGCGTTCGCCGTGTATCAGCTGAAGGGTGCAGTTCACCATCGTGTCCCCCGAATTAGCCAGCGTTCTTCATTAGGGCCATGTCCGTCTGTCATGCTTTTCTGTCGAGGCCGCCGATCGGCATGCTTACCTGATCGCCGCGGCTTCACAATGGCAGATCCTTCATCTTGCTGGCGAAGTCGTAGATCGTGCGCGACAGCCGTTTGTTGCGGAACCGATTCGAACTCTGGATGCCATTCATCTCGCGTCGGCTTTGACAGCGCGCGCGGCTCTGGCCGGTCTCCGCCTTTTAAGCCTGGATGACCGTGTGCGCGCCGCGGGGAAAAAACTCGGTTTCGAGTTACTGCCCACCTAGAGATTTAGAACGCGATTCGGGACGAACGAAATATCTCCAAGGAACGGCGGCCGCGGAGTCCGATGGGTATTTTTGGCTGAAGCCAATCTTCTGACGTCTTGTGGTTATTTCGTCTGGACCCCAATCTCCTGATCTTCATCAGCACGAGATACGAAATTGTTTCGTCTGACCCACATCTCCCGACCCACATCTCCCTGACCCACATCTCCCTAATTCCTTACAAAATCGGGAGGCAGTCGTCAGCACCCTCGCCAGCACCCTCATCGACCTCTGCTTCTTGGTTACAGACCCGTTTGGCGGGCTTAGGAAATGCCTCGGATAGAGACTCTTAGAGACTTTCTCCGGGTGATTCGGCCATTAATGTCCATCTCAATTGGCTTTTTGGTTCCATGGGCCAATTCTGTGACGATTCGCGGACATTTCCGCCCCTAGGGCTTTCGCCTTCCATCCATTCTGCCAGCAATTGGGGGCAGCGAAGCCGATTGGAATACACCATAATCAAGGTACACGGACTGGAGAATAGGCATGTCTCTCACGGGAGGCCCTGCGGACAAACTCGGAAACCGCTATGAACTTTGGTGGACTGTTCTGAAGGTCATGGACATCCTCCGAGGGCAATGGGACGCCGTTCCCGTCGAAGAGCCGGGTGTCGAGAAAGCCGAATTCGTTCTACGCCGCGCGTTGGAGAAATCTCTTCATCAGGCAAAGAGGCAGGCTGGGGACGGAAAGTGGACGCTAGCGGAACTGTCTTCAAAGGACAACCCGTATCTTCAAGCGATTGGGCAACAGCTACAAGACCCGAATACTCGCATTGTGTTCGTCTCGGGAAGTGATGCGCCAGAGCTGGCCGAACTATCTACCAGGGCACGCGATTCCGCATCGCTCGAAGAGTTCGATAAGTTCTTTGTCCAGGGCAAGAAGCATCACTCGGGGTTTTCGCTGCTGCAAAGAATCTGGGGCGACTGCAGTGGAGAGACGGCCCGCAGCTATCTGAGGCGAATTGAAGTACGAGTCATTGACGAAAAGAGCCTCCAAGATCAGACGTTGATGACTGCGCGGGCTTTGTTTTTGCTCTCCCCGGCAACTGTTTGCTCGGTGATCGCGGGGCTTGTCATCGACTCTGTGCATCGGGACTTGTCCCGGGCTGAGATTATCGACTTCCTAGCAATAGCGGGCTACAACTTGCGCCAAGTGGCCAATGCGGAACATGCAAGACCTCTGATCGACGCGGTGACACAGAGGTATCTGGACAATGGGCAGGGACGGCTGATTCAAGGCAGACTTATCCCTCGCGCGGTCACAGAGCAACTCCAGGCACGCATGAATGAGCCGAAGACAGACTGTGCTGTGACTGGACGCGCCGGCACCGGCAAGAGCGGATGTGTTGCGGAGTTCGTGCAAGGCCTGAAAGAAAGCGGAATACCTGTGTTAGCTTTCCGACTCGACCGTATCGACCCGGTCAAGTCCACGGCGGAGCTAGGTCAAGGGCTTGGGTTTGAAGAATCCCCCGCTTTACTCTTGGGCGCCGCTTCGGAAGGCCATAAAAAAGCGGCGCTGGTGATCGACCAACTGGACAGTATTAGTACGACCTCGGGTCGGACCACCGGTTTTTTCGATGCGGTTGAGGCGCTGATGAATGAGGTGCGCGGCCTGCAGGCCAAGACCGAGATTCACGTATTTGTCGTATGCCGCGAGTTTGATTGGAAGAACGACCATAGGCTTCGGAAGCTGCTCAACAAAGAACACGCTCACATCGCTGTCGGAGACTTCACGAAAGAGCAAGTCAGCGCCATCCTTGAAGAATCTGGAGTTTCGCCTAATGCCCTGACCCCTCGACAGCTTGATCTCCTTTGCCTTCCTCAAAACCTCTCCCTGTTCTTAGAATCCTCCTTTACGCTCGAGACGCCGTTCAATACGACTCTCGATTTGTTCGATAGGTACTGGACAACGAAGCGAATCTCCGTCGCAGAGCGGAGCGCACCCGCCAGCGATAGCTGGAGTGATGTGATTCAGGCGATGGTAGACGGGATGACGAGGAGTCAGCAGCTGTCGGTGCGGCGCGAAGCGCTGGATAAGTGCGCGCCGCAATATGTCGACCAGATGATTTCAGAGGGCGTTCTCACGCGGGATGGCCACCGAGTCGGTTTCGGTCATGAAAGTTTCTTCGATTACTGCTTTGCACGTCAGTTTGTTCTGGCGTCTCGAACCCTGGTGGAGTTTCTCCTGCAAGGTGAGCAGCATCTTTTTCGCAGGGCACAGGTCCGGCAGGTATTGCAATACCTCCACGAGGGTGAAGCTGATCGGTTTTGTGCTGAACTTACAGGCCTAATCGAACACAAACAGACTCGAACTCATCTCAAGGATCTGGCGCTCGCAGTTGCGGCAAGCAGCGCGACGATCTCGCCGCAAGAGTGGGAGCTGTGGACGCGACAGATTGCTAGATATGTCGAAGCAACGCGAACCAGTCAACCGGCCGATTTGATTTCAACGCTTGCCTGGAAGCATTTCTATTCTTCGTCACCTCTCTTTGAACAAGCGCTGCAGGTGGGGCACGTTCAACAATGGCTCGACTCAGATAGCGAAGCCGTTGTTGACATGGGACTCTCGTATCTGCTGGCCCATGAGGCACGATTCTCAGGTAAGACCGCGGCGTTGCTCGCACCATTTGTCAGTCGAAGTGAGGCTTGGAACAAACGGTTGGTGTGGTTCATGCAATTAGTGAGCCTCAAAGCGAGCCGCGAGATGTTCGATCTCTTTCTGAAGCTGCTGCCGACGGTACGTTGGATGAGGCTCGTGGATCGATTGCAGCAAACAGCACGTTTTGGAGCCTCGCTTACGATCTCGCCGAGAACCATCCAGCGAGAGTCTGCGAGATCGCCGGAGTGTGGCTCGGACGACGACTAGAGCTGGCTAAAGCATCGGGCGCTGGCGAACGCCTCATGCCGTTGCGTTACGACACATTTGCTAAGCAGCCAATCTCTAAGGCTGCCGAACGAACACCCTCCGATTTCATCGAGCATGTATTCCCTGTCATCCTGTCCATTGCTTCTTGGGCGAGTCGCGCTGAAGATGAGCTGCCCAGGAAGGATCGCGTATGGCTCTACCTGACGACGCGGCACGAGGGCTCTCCTGAAGATATTGCATTGCATTATCTGCTGACGGCACTCAGAACCGTGGCACAAAAGAGTCCGGAACAACTGGACGGCCACATCGAGACGTTGCACGCTTCAGATCTCTACGTCGCCAACGTCTTGTTACTCGCGGTCTATTCGGGAAATGGTTCGTACTACGCGAATGCGGCGGCCGAAACATTTGTGCGGCAGCCTTGGCGGTTCGAAAGCGGCTTGTCCGGAAATTCGCAATGGTATGCGCAACAGGCGATCGGCGCGATCTTTGAGCATAGCGATAAAGAGCATCAAGCACTACTTGAATCCACGGTGCTAGGTTACGTGTCCCCGTGGGAAAAGAAATCCTACGGGTACAAGTATCACGGAAGTACGCGATTCAACCTGCTCGCGGCGATTCCATCCCACCTTCGGAGTATGCAGGGGGCACGTGCGTACCAGGAGCTTGGAAGGAAATTCGGAAAACCCGCAGGAGAATCGGAGGGTTCTCGCGGTGGCTTTGTTGGTTCTCCGATTCCGGACGGCGGACTTGCAAAGATGAACGACAACGCCATCCTTTTGGCAATCGAGCATTTCAGCAAGAACACTCGGCCGCATACCTTCGACAATTTTCTTAGGGGTGGCAGCCTTGAGCTAGCAAGAGCGATCGGGAGGCTGGCAGAGAAGGAGCCATCGCGGTTTGCGAGAGTCGCCCTCAATATCCCATCCGATGCCAACCCGGTATTCCTCCGAGAGCTACTCCGAGTCTACGAGAAAGCGACTCTCGAAGATTCGATCAAGTTGCAAATCTGTTTGAAGGCCTTTGCGGAACAGCGGGATGGTTGCGGTAGAGAGATCGCCGACGTGCTCGGTGCAATCAATGATCCGCTTCCACAAGACGCCGTTGAACAACTGGAATGGCTTGCCATTCAGAGTTCGCAACCGCGATTCGGTCAGGAGGATGAAACGGAGTCTGGGGAGCAAGACGATTTCCTGAAAGATTCTTTCAATCGCGGCGTAAACCTGACGAGAGGCCGTGCCGTACTTGCCATAGGCCATCTCATTCGGCACGATTCAGCCTACATCCCTCGTTTCGCTTCCACTCTCGACCAACTGACCGTAGACAGAAGCGCGGCCGTCCAAGCCTGTGGCACCTATGTTTGGAGGGTGATTGCAGGCGGAGATTATCTGTACGCGTACGAGATGTTCCGGAAGTGCCGCGTCGTAATGCCGTCATTGCCCGCCACACAGTACGGGTTCGATCTTATTCGGGTTGGGCTGCGAGATCATTTCTCGCTCCTTCGCCCGCTCATCGAAGAGTTGTTCGAGAGCGGAGATGGTGAATGCGTGGTCGCTGCATCTAAACTAGCCTGCCTCGCCGCTCTCAATCATCCGGAAGCTTATGAAATGGCGGATCGGGCCGTGAATGGAAATGAAAAGCAGAGACTCGTCGCCGCTCATGTAGCGGCTGCGAATCTAGGCTCGGATGAATTCCGGCCCTGGTGTGAAAAGCAGCTGTATATCCTTTTCAATGACCCGGATTCGAAGGTCGCTAGTGCGGCGGGCGACTGTTTCAGAAGGCTCGAAAGTCAATCGTTAGAAGCGTTTGGTGAGTTGATTGAGGCATATTGCTGCAGCGCTGCCTATGAAGCCAACTCGTATTCGCTGCTCCACACTCTCGAAGTATCAGTTGAGAAATTCCTGCTACGCTTTGGCCAGGAAGCGAGCGACATTCGAACTCATCGAGCCGCGGACGGTTACGGGATTCCAAAGTTGGCTTTTCGTGTATACCACCAGCATCAGCGAGATGAATGGGCATCCCGTGCCCTCGACGTCATTGATCGTCTTTGTGAAGTGGGTGTGGGTGAAACCTTTGCTCAGATGCAGGAGTTTGATCGCTGATCCTGGTTGGGTTCATCGGTGAGAACGTGCGCTCTCATTCCATGAACGCGTTCCATAGATGACCGAGGGAAGCCTCATTACCGAAGCCGGTTCATGGTCTGTGAATTACACGAAATGCCGGGGAGCCGCGCCCAGTCTGATCGGCCGTGCTCCTCGATCCATGAAAAGCATGACGGAAAAGCATGACAGGAAAAGCATGACAGGAAAAGCATGACAGACGGACATGACCCTAATGCAAGCCGTTTTGTCGGCCGCAGCCCCAGCGTTTTTCATAGGGCCATGTCCGTCTGTCATGCTTTCTCTGCCTACCAGCGCGCGGGACAAGGCGCGATGGAAAACGGGAAGTCTAAACGATCACTGCTGTCAGCGAACACTGTGGAGTTGCCCGCCTCGTCGAACTCAAGCACGCTGTTATCGGCGGCTAGTGTCGCGTAGAGCTTTGCACCGTTTCCATCGTGGCCAGGCACATACGCGAGGCCCCGAATGTCGGGCTGGAGGGAGATGTTCGCGGCAAAGATCGACGGTGTGCCCTCAGCGGCGAATTGGGTGATGTATGCCGGGGCGCTGGGAGGGTTGTTTGCCACGTACAACTCGTGATTGGCTCCCAAGGCGATGCCATAGGGACCGTTCAAGCCCGCACTCGCACCGGCGAGCAGAATCACATTGCCGGCCTGATCGACCCGAATCAGCTGAGAGGTGATGGGCAGCGTAATATAAATGTTGCCGAGGTCATCGGCGACGAGCTTGCCGATTTCGGAGTTGGGCGAAATGTTCGTCGCGATCACTTTTCCGTTCTTCCATAGGCTCGACGGAGTCGCTGCATAGAGGTTGCCGGCCGGGTCAAAGCCTAGTGCAAGACCGCCGCCATAGGGCGGGCCCAGAGAAAACGTGCGCTCGAGCTTGCCAGATTGGTCGAAAAACAGCAGCTCCGCCAGGCTTGTGCTGTAGTCATCGATGGCAGTCACGATTTGCGGCCGGCCTACCGACCGGCAAGCTATATCGTCTGTGCCTTCCAGGCCGTGCTTCTTTCCATAAAAGACCGAGCTGTTACCGCGGGCGTCCAGCGAGAGCAATGAGTCCGGGCCTTCTGACATCGTGCTGGGGGCATTGAGCAACAGGAAGCTGCGCCTGACCTGCCAGGCATGATCGTTCGAAGCCGTGGCGATTGCGTCTTGACCGAAGAGGTTAATGTGGGTTGTGACGAAAAGAGCAAGGGAGAGAACAAGGGCAGGCGGTTTCCTGCGCGCGAACACGTGTGACATGAGCCACTCCTATCGATACGTGTGCTGGTAGCACCGGGTATCAGCGAGCGATTCGCTTTGCATCGCGATTATCCTGATAGTGAGTAAGCTGGAGTTTCCGTTACGAAATTCAACCGCGTCAGAGCTGATTTGGTCTCCCGAGAGCAGAAGGCCCGGGACCGACGGATTAACCCTCGTAGATTGTATTAGGGGTTACTCCGTCTTTCCCTTCAATGCCTGGGAACCCGATTTGGCCTACACACGCCACCTTGGAATTAGAATGGGATTCCGCGGTGTGAGGGATTTCATTCCGAGTTTCTCGGTCGCTCCGCAAAAGGATATGCCTCATGGGTAGATTCACCCGTCGCAGCTTTCTCGCGACCGCCTCCACGGTTGCTGGAACGCTGTGGCTGGACAAGCGCTCCGGATTAGCCCAGGTCCCGCCTAACGAGGCGAGTGACCTGAAGTTGTGGTACAACAATCCCGCATCGCAGTGGGTCGACGCGCTGCCTATCGGCAACGGACGCCTCGGAGCCATGGTTTTTGGCGGGGGAGCCATCGACCCGATCGATCCCAAAGATCCAAAGGCCGATCATGCTTCCGGGCCAGTGCCTACGGATCCCGCCAAAGAGACGCTGCAACTGAATGAAGACACACTTTGGTCGGGCCTTCCGGTGGATGGCAACAAACTCGATGCCAAGGATTACCTGCCCGCCGTGCGCCGGGCGGTGCTCGAAGAGAAGGACTATCACCAGGCCGACCGGATCTGCCGCAAAATGCAAGGCCTGTTTGCCGAGGCCTATCAACCCATCGGCAGCCTGCATGTGGATTGCACACACCCGGGCCGGGTCACGGATTATCGCCGTGAATTGGATCTTGCAGCCGCAATCACGGTGACGAGCTACAAGGCGGGCGAAGTTCAATTCGAACGCGCGGCATTTTCCTCCGCGCCTGATCAGGCAATCGTGTTGCGTGTCTCCGGCAGCAAACCGGGACAGTTGCATGCAACGATATGGATGGATGGGGCACTGGTGACATCGGTGCGGACGGCAGGCGCCAATCGCCTGCTGCTGAGCGGCAAGGCTCCGAAGCATGTCGCCGGGGCTGGTCATCCTGGCAGCGAGATTCCTGTGGTGCATTCCGATGTGCCCGGCGAAGGGATGTACTATGCCGCTGTTCTCGAGGCCAAGGTCGAAGGGGGCCGGATATCCGCGAATGGAGACAAACTTCTCATCCGCGGTGCGACGGCCTGTACGCTAGTGTTGACCGCGGCCACCGGTTACCGCGGATTCGAGCAAAAGCCCGATACGCCGCAGGACGAGGTGAACCAACGAGCCATCGGGCAACTGGATGCAGTGGTCAAACAGAGCTACTCTGCTTTGCGGCAGCGGCACGTGGCGGATTACCGGAAACTCTTCGAGCGCGTGACGATCTCCCTGGGGCCCAACCCCCCCGCTTCGCAACCTACCGGCGATCGCCTCAAAAACTTTGCCGCCGCGCCCGATCCCTCGCTCCTGGCTTTGTATTTCCAATACGGGCGGTACCTGCTCATCAGCAGCTCGCGGCCGGGCTCCCAGCCGGCAAACCTGCAGGGAATATGGAACTACCAGGTGCAGCCGCCGTGGAGCTGCAACTGGACTGCGAACATCAATATCCAGATGAATTACTGGCCGGCGGAGACTTGCAATCTGAGCGATTGCACCGAACCGCTATGGGCATTCGTCACCGATCTCAGCCATACCGGCGCGCGCGCGGCGCGTGAGACGTATGGCCTGCCAGGATGGGTGTCGCATCACAACATCGACCTCTGGCGAGCGGCAAACCCGGTAGGCATGGGCGTAGGAGCTCCGACGTGGGCCAATTGGGGCATGAGCGGGCCCTGGCTCTGCGCACACCTTTACGAGCATTATTCCTTTACCCGCGACCGTGAGTTTCTGCGCTTGCACGCTTATCCGCTGATGAAGGGCTCGGCGGAGTTCTGCTTGGCATGGTTGATCGAGGACGGAAATGGGCATTTGACCACCTGCCCGTCAGAGTCGACCGAGAACAATTTCATGGCTCCCGACGGCAAGCCTGCAATGACCAGCGCCGGCTGCACGATGGACATGGCGCTCATCCGCGAGCTCTTCACTAACTGCATCCATGCGGCGCGCGACCTGGGCATCGATGAAGAGTTCGCGACGCAGCTCGATGCCGCGCGCGCCCGGCTGATTCCTTATCAAGTTGGCAGATACGGACAGTTGCAGGAGTGGTCGGTAGATTTTGAGGAGAGCACGCCGGGGCAGCGCCACATGTCGCATATGTATCCGCTGTATCCGGGCAGTGAGATAACGCCGCGTGCTACTCCAGAGCTGGCGAAGGCGGCTCGGGTTTCGCTTGAGCGGCGGTTGGCCAACGGCGGAGCATACACGGGCTGGAGCCGTGCTTGGGCCATCGCGTTCTGGTCACGGCTTGGCGACGGCGATAAGGCGTGGGAGTCCCTCAGCATGCTGATGCAGCACAGCACGAACATGAATCTATTCGATACCCATCCGTCGGGGAACACATCGATCTTCCAGATTGACGGAAATTTCGGAACGACGGCGGCGATTGCAGAAATGCTGATGCAAAGCCACACCGGCGTCATCGACCTCCTGCCGGCGTTGCCTTCCGCCTGGGCGGTTGGCGAAGTGAAGGGTTTGCGAGCACGTGGCTCGGTGGAAGTGGATCTGCGCTGGGAGAACGGAAAAGCCGCAGCCGCCACCATCCGGCCTGACTTTGCCGGGGAGTATCAATTGCGCGTGCCGGCCGGGCAGAAGATTCGAAGTGTCAGCGATGGAACTCCCGTTCCATTGGCTAGCCGCCCTAACGGCAGTGTGGGTGCCACTCTGGAAGCAAAGCGCGGGTATCGAGTGAGTTTCGCTTAGGTTCCGGTGATTCCGGGGTCTCACGGTCTTTTCGGAGAAGGTTCGGGGACAGGAAGGTTTCGGGAACAGATGGAGTAAACCTCGTAGCTTGTGTTAGGGGTTACTCCGTCTGGTCCCTTCAATGCCCACGAATCCTTCGCTCATAGAAATGTCATCAGCCGGCCTGCAATCTGACTCAGCGCAAGAATCGTAGCATAAGGTTCGCGGCTGCATGCCAGGCATGCGTATTCCCCAGCGGAAATTCCAGCCTGTGCAGCAGAAAGGCAAACGGCGCGGCAAACATTGTCACCCAATGAACCCTGCGAAGGCTGACCAGGTCATACGGCACCGGCA
>Ga0302324_100024719_pt1 | contig 11556 bp, 9 predicted proteins | sample Palsa_T0_1_FD_201949 | JGI IMG/M metagenome (GOLD analysis project Ga0302324, IMG submission 201949) | Peat permafrost microbial communities from Stordalen Mire near Abisko, Sweden - Palsa_T0_1 | ecosystem: Environmental > Terrestrial > Soil > Palsa > Peat permafrost | place: Sweden: Abisko... | reverse complement strand
AGCGATACGACGGAAGTCGCGATGAGCATGAACGAAGCGTTCGCCCGTTTCGCGCCCCTCGATTTGGATGCTTTCTTGAAAATCTGCGTCAGATCGCGATGGCACTCGATAATATCGCGCGCATCCGAGAGCCACAGCATGTCCGGCAGGCCGACATAGCCGTACATGGCATGATAGCTCTCGATCAGCTTGCGGCATTTGGCAGCCAACTCTTTTGGCACAAATTGAAATGTCAGCTTTCCACCGACATCGTCGTCCGGCGGATGACGGGTGCCTCTTCCGGTATCGCTGCCCACGGTTTCGCTGATCAACGACATTTTGAGCGATCGAGTCGCGGTTCACGGCGAACGTCGTCGGATTCAATAACCGCGGTCGCCATATACATGCGAGATCGGTCCGCCGGTTTTTAAATATAGAAAACATAGACTTCCGTTCTTTGGGGTCTCGCTACGAACACGCCGCTCAATCGCGCTCCTCGGCTTATTTTGGCTACTGTGGCCGTCGCGCTACAGTTTGCTGGTCCGGGTTGTCCAGGATCGATCGTCAGGTTGTCACAATCCCTTGCGGTTATGGATTCGCCGCATTTTCGGCGGCCGTCGTGTCCGTTGGGTTACAAGGACGAGAAAATCGCAGCCTTATTAAGCTTCATCAAACTCGTATGATGAATGTTGGGGCAGATTGCCGGTAATGCCCGTTTCGGGCTATTTTTTTGATATTAAAAATCGACTGCAGCAATATCGACTCTCCCGGCTCCACTTCGAAAAAATGACAGTGCTGGATTCCCAGCGATCGGGGGCACGCGTAACATACAGGTGCGAGGTTTCCGGTTGAGATGAGAACGGGGGGTTGGGGTCATGAAACGATTGCTTCTGCTCGGCATTTTGCTGCTGGCGGTTACGGCATCAAGCCGGTCGATGGCGGCGGACGCGTGGGGCGGGTGGATCAATGGACTGCCTAGCGCGTGGGTGGAAGGTCCGGCCTGCGATCCGTATGTCGATTATAACTGCGCACCGCCTAAAGCGGCGATGGCACTTAAGGCGGCTCGCGGCGGCCCCTGCGACCCGTACCTCAATTACGGCTGTCTCGACGCCTATCTCGGCGATGACTTCGCGACGCGGTTCTTTCGCTACTACCAGCTCGAATGGGGCAAGGGTGTAGCGCCATCCGATCCGAGCGCGCCGCCCGGCCGCCGCTCCGACGCCGTCTGGCCGGCGACTCCACAGTCCGCGCCGCCGATGCCGTATACGGAATGGCCCTACGGCGGTACGGAGAGCATCGGTGTGACCAGGCCAAATTCCATTGACTCTCCGCTGATGGTCGCGCTTGGCAATACACAACTCGGCCATGCGATGAACGATGCCCATGTCCAGGTTTATGGCTGGGTCGCTCCCGGCGGCAATCTCAGTACCAATACAACCAAACCGGGCGGCAACGCGCCGGCGGCTTATGACTACACGCCCAACACCGTTCAGCTCGACCAAGCCGTGGTCTATATCGAGCGCTTGGCCGACACCGTGCAGAACGATCACTTCGATTGGGGCTTCCGCGTCTCGGCCCTCTATGGCGTGGATTATCGCTACACGACGGCCTACGGCCTGTTCAGCTATCAACTTCTCAACCACAACGACGTCAACGGCTTCGACTTTCCGATGGTGTATACGGACCTTTACTTCCCGGTGTTGCAGGGCATGGATGTGCGCATCGGCCGCTTCATCTCGGTGCCGGACATCGAGGCCCAGTTGGCACCGAACAACTATACCTACGTTCACTCGTTAACGTACACATTCGACAACTACACCAACACCGGCATCCAGGTCGCGACGGCTATCACCAAGAACTGGATCGTGCAGACGGGCCTGACCGTCGGCAGCGACACGATGCCATGGAACGCCGGTGCGCGTATTACCAACCTCATGCCGGGCAACGCGCTTTACCCCGGCGCGACCATGCTCAAGGATCCCGGCGCGGTCCCGTCGGTAACGCTGGGCGTACGGTGGACCAGCGACGATGGAAGGGACGACCTCAATATCGTCGGCGACGCCCTGAACGGCGGACAGTGGGGCTACAACAACCTGCAATGGATCGGCGCGACCTATTATCACAAGCTCAACGACTACTGGCACATCGCGTTCGAAACCTGGAATATTCACGAGAACAACGTGCCGAACCTCAACAATCCCGCGGCGGCCGCCATCGTTGCCGGCGGCGGCACACCGTTCAGCCCGCAATTTACCCCGTTCAATGGCCCGAATGCCGCGCAGTGCCCCAATCCGGCGGCGATGACGTGCCAGGCCGACGAGCAGTCCTTTCTGCTCTACGTCAACTATTCGCCGAACAAGTTGAACAACTTCTCCCTGCGCACCGAATATTTTAACGACCCCCAGGGACAACGAACGGGGGTCGCGACTGCCTATGCTGATGTCGCGTTCAGCTGGCAGCACTGGTTCTCGCCGCAGATCGAGATTCGTCCGGAAATCGCCTACTATAAATCGATCAACGCCGACGCGTTCAATGGCAACGGCGCAGTAGGAACAGTCCCCCCCAACAAGAACTGGGCGGCCATCGCGGCCAGCGACATCATCATTCACTTCTGAGCAGGGGCTCGGGCGCCTTGCGACGCAAATTTGTCAGCGTCGCAAGGCGTTTTTCTCTTTGCGGCGATCATGTGAGTTGGCGCACATAAAATATGCACGATTGTTCAGAGTCTGTACAAACGGTGTGCAAATCTCCCGGATTCGCCATATCTCTTTATGACTTTCATATTTTTTTGGACCAGAAGTAATCTCGACTTCCTACGGACATGTAGGGAAGCTACTGTCATAAATGCCAGCCGGGCGCCTGCGGAACTGCGAACTGAGCGCTTTCGGAAGGCGAAAATTGCATGTCGACGTTTCAAAAAAGGGCCGGATTGTACGATCGAACTGCGACGCTGCCGAATACCGGCCCTAACGGGGCCGGGGCTCGCGATAGGCCTGGCTGGGCCGATTTCGTAACGGCGAACGCCACGCAGGTTGTGGCGGCCTTGGCGCTGGCATGGGTGGCGACCGTCGGCCTCGTTGTCGTCAATAACTTCGTTCCACTCAATTTGATCCCGCTGGTTTACATGTTGCCCGTGGCCCTGGCAGCCACGCAGTGGGGCATTGTGCCGGGCTTGGTGGCGGCTTTCGCGGGCGCTGCGGCTGCGGACTTTTTCTTTTATCCGCCGTTATACAGCTTCGAGCTACAGAATCCGCAGGACATCATCGATCTGCTCATGTATCTGCTGGTTGCGATCGTCACCAGCAATCTGGCCGCTCGCCTCAAGAATGAGGCGGTCGCGCTGCGCCGTCGCGAAAAAGAAATCAGCGAGCTGCACGCCTTCTCGCAGGGCCTCGCCGCCTGCCTCACCAGCCGCGATCTGATATTCGCAGTGCAAGATTATCTTTCGAACACGCTGCGCTATCGCGCCGTCCTCATCGCAACAGCCGCGGACGATTATGGCGCTGGCGTCGACTCCGCCATCCCGGCGGCGGTGCGGCGGGAGGCGGCGAAACTGATGGCGAGCAATGCACCGAGCACATCGATCGTGCTGGAACCGCAAAGCCGCGCTGAGTGGCTGGTGCGGGTTATTGCTCCGGAAATATTGGGGTACGGCGCGATCGCGGTCGAGCTGGGCGAGAGTACGGGCGAGCACTCAGGCGCCGTTGCGCAACGCGTCGAAACGCTGCTCGACGAGGCGACGCTGACACTCAAGCATCTCACGGCGAAAGAGGCTATCGAGCAGGCAACGATCAATTATCGAACCGAAGTCCTCCGCGATGCTCTTGTCGGCGGCGTGTCGCATGAATTGCGCACGCCGCTGGCTGCGATCCTGGGCAGTTGCAGTGTTCTAAACCAGATGCCCGCGATTGCCGCTGATCAGCAGTCAAGGTCACTGGTCGAGGCCATTCATGACCAAGCCGGTCGGCTCGACAACGAGATTCGGGATTTGCTCGACGCCACACGCATCAGCGCGAAAGGCGTCCGCCCAAAACTGATGTGGACCGATCCAACCGATATCGTCAGTGCGGCAGTCAAACAAAAGGAGCGCAGGCTCGCCTCGCATTGGATCACCCTTGAGGTCGCCCGCGACATTCCACTGGTCTTTGTGGATTCTATTCTCGTCGAACAGGCGCTCGGACAGCTTCTCGAAAACGCAGCAAAATATTCGCCGCTCGGAAGCGAAATCAAAATCACCAGTCGCTGCGAACACGGTTGCGTGGTGATGTCGGTGAAGGACCAGGGAAGCGGATTGACGGTGGAAGAAAAAGGTCAACTGGGCAAACGATCGTTCCGCGGCCAGCGCCATCCCGTTGGCACTGGCGGCTCAGGCCTCGGCCTTTGGATTGCAAGTACCTTTATTGCCGCAAATGGCGGAAGCCTTCATGCGGAGAGTGCAGGGCCGGACCTCGGCGCCACGATGTCGCTTCATCTGCCGACTGCATCCGCAGATACGCCGGAGCTCGCGGACGCACTCAATGACTAGGGTGCTTGTCATTGACGACGAAGGGCAGATCAGGCGCTTCCTTCGCGCCGGTTTCGAGCTTCATGGATTTGTGGTTCTGGAAGCGGAAAATGCCGCGGCTGGGCTCAAGGCTGCCACCTTCAACAAGCCGGATTTGATCATTCTCGATCTTAACCTGCCCGATATGGAAGGCTCCGAGGTGCTTGAACGCATTCGTTCGTGGTCGAACGTGCCGGTCATCGTTCTCTCGATCCAATCCGACGAGCAGGAAAAGGTTCGGCTGCTGAGGCTGGGCGCCGACGATTACGTGGTCAAACCATTCGGAATGTCGGAGCTGTTGGCCAGGAGCGAGGCCGCCCTGAGGCGGCATTTGCGAAGCACCAACAGGAACCCGGTCGTGAATAGCGGCCCGCTTTCGATCGATCTGGTCTCGCGGGCCGTGACACTGGACGGAAAGCGGATCCAATTGACGCGAAAAGAGTACGCCCTTCTTCACGGGCTTGCCATGCATGCCGGGCTCGTGGTGACGCATCAGCAATTAATCAAAGAAATTTGGGGCGGGCATGCCGGCAATGTTCAATATCTGCGGATCCTCGTTCGCAAACTACGGCAAAAGGTCGAAATTGACTCGACCCAACCGCTCTTGATTGTCAGCGAATCCGGTGTTGGTTATCGCCTCGAGCAGGGCGGAGGAGCCATGAACGGTCGGCGCGGAATTTCGTCCGACACATATTGCGCCTGAGACGTCCGAAGAATTCGCTTCGGGGCGCCTGCCAATGCCCCTAAGGCTCGATCAACCGCCCGGTTGTGGCCTTGATGACCGCTTCGGAGCGCGTCGCGGCGCCAAGCTTGCCACGCGCGTTGTCGATGTGGAAATCGATCGTCCGCTTGGTCAAGCCGACTATTTGCGCGATCTCGACCGAAGTTTTGCCGCGCGCCACCCAGGTCAAGACCTCCACCTCACGATCGTTGAGCGCGGCCGGCTTCGGCCAGAGTCCGGTGCGCGCCACCCCGGCAAGCCGGGCCGTGATGATGGTCCCCAGTACGTCAAAATCGATCGGCTTGGTCACATAATCGTCGGCGCCCAATTGCCGGCCCTTGAGCTCGTTGTCCCGATCGGTCAATGCGGTAAGAAAGACAAACGGCATTTTCGCGAACCGTGGCGCGAGCGCAATCAAGCGTTCCAACAGATCGAACCCCGACATGATGGGCATGCTGATGTCCGAGAGCACCAGGTCGGGCATGGTCTTGAGGATGGCGGCAAGCCCCTCGCGACCGTCATGCGCCAGCGTGACGGCGTAGCCGCGATCGACGAGTTCCTCGGCGATCAGCGCCGCCGTCTCTCGATCGTCCTCGATACAAAGTATCCTTTTAGCTTCGGGCATGCGGGGTACCGAAAGTGCGAGTGTCGGAGGTCCGGCCGTCGTTCGGTCGGTATATAGCTCACTAACGTGATTGCTATAGTATATTGTCTCGCGTGAAGGCTCTTGTCGGGTTAAAAGCCTTGACGCACCGATGGTCGACCACCATGCGCAAGCCGCACTCGATCCGATTTCACCTCACCGCGGTGTTCCTGGTCTTTTTTTTGCTGGTCGTCGTGCTGGGTTTGTTCAGCATTTGGCGCCTCAGCAATTTCAACCGGCTGTCGGCCGACGTCGCCGAGGTGTGGCTGCCCAACACGCGCGTGCTCGGCGACCTCAACAATTTCACCTCTGACTTCCGCGCCATCGAAGGCAGCAATTTGTTGTCGTCGGACCCCTCCGAGATCGAGGCGACCGAGAAGCAAATGGTGGGGCTCGACCACTCCATCGCGGAGGCGGAGCGCGGCTTTGAGCGGATTCGGCACGATGCCACCGAGGACGGTTTGTACGGCCGCTTCAAACAGCACTGGAACGACTACCGGACAATCGTCAACCAGATCGTGGTGCTATCGCGCACTAACCGCAAGACGGAGGCGCTCGCAATCTACCGCGGCACTTCGCGCGCTGCATATGACGGGGCGAGCGATACGCTTGGTCAACTAACCGACCATGCGGTCGCCAATGCCCAGGTCGCAAGCGAACGCCTCGGCGTCGCTTACCGGCAAGCCTTCTGGCTCATCCTTCTCGGCATGGTGATCGCCGGTGTGATGGTCGTCGCCACGCTCATTCATATCAGGCGTTCCATTTCGGCGCCGCTCCTGCAACTCGCCGACCGCATGCACCGGCTCGCCGGCAACCATATCGACATTGACATCCCCGAGACCGACAGGCGGGACGAGATCGGCGAAATGGCTCAAGCTACCGTCATCTTTCGCAACAATGCGATCGAGCTGATGCGCAGCCAGCGTATGCTCGCCCGCCAGGCGGCGATGCTTGAGGAGCGCCTGGCGCAGGAACAACGGTTGGCGCTGGCGCAGCGAAATTTCGTATCGATGGCCTCGCACGAGTTTCGAACGCCCTTAACCATCGTCGATGGCCACGCCCGGCGTCTGGAAAAGATGCGAGATTCAGTGGCATCGGCCGAGATCGGCGAACGCGCCGGCAAAATTCGCGCCGCGGTGTTGCGGCTCACGCATTTGATCGACAATCTGCTCAATTCCGCGCGTTTGGTCGATGGCGGTGCTGAGCTTTATTTTGATCCGGGCGAAATGGATTTGATGGCGCTGCTGCGCGAAGTCTGTCAGTTGCACCGCGAGATGGTGCCGGGCGCGCAGATCGTCGAGCGCTTCGATACGGCGCCGGTGCCGATGGTCGGCGACGCCAAGCTGCTGTTGCAGGTTTTCAGCAATCTCTTGTCCAATGCGGTCAAGTACTCCCCGAGCGGTGGCGTCGTCGAGGTCGACGCCGGGATCGTTGCGGACGAGGCCGTCGTCGCCATTGCCGATCGGGGCATCGGCATTCCCGCAGGTGATCTCGATCGATTGTTCGAGCGCTATCACCGCGGCAGCAACGTTTCGGGAATCGTCGGAACGGGGGTTGGCCTCTATCTGGTCAAGATGGCGGTCGACCTGCACAAGGGCGGTATCAAAGTCGAAAGCAGGGAAGGCAGCGGCTCCCGCTTCATCGTTCGCCTGCCGGTCAAACGCTCATCGTCGATCAGGGATTTGCGGCCCATCGTCGTTGAGCCGCGTGTAACAATAGACGCTCCCTCGATCGCCGCTTCCTCGGAAGGAATCTCATGAAAAGATTTGCGTTCACGTTGCTCGCCGTTATTGCAGCGGCTTTCGTCTGTGCGCCAGCACAGGCGTTTGATTCACTTTCCGGGGCTGCACTGATCCAGGCGGATTGGCAGGGCCCGCAATCGTTGCCGCCGCGGTTCCGCAACCATTGCGCCGTCGACACCTTCAGCGGCCGCCCTTATTGCTCGGACCACTGCGGGTTCGATTCCCAATTCTATTACTGCTCGCGCGAATCCTTCGGCTGTTGCCGCCTTGGCTTCGGCTATTGTGACTGGACTGGACTGTTGCGCTGCCACCCGTAAGGCCGACTCCTAGTTGATGACGACGAATCGTTCAAATGCGAGCTAAGTGCTTAAACCGCAGTTGACCACTGCGCGCCAAATCCGTCCGGCCGCCGGGTTTCGTTAGCAAGCAATTTGTCGCCGCATGATGAGATGCCCTGGATCAAACCGGGCAAATCTCATGCGGGCTGTCACGGTTATTGCCGCTTTTGCGCTTGGCGCCGCTATTTTCGTGCCGCGATACGCGTCCCAAATGCACGCGAAACCGGCTCCCATCGCGCTGGCCGCGCAACCGCTGACACCGACTGCAACCGGGCCGGCGAATTCACGGTCGATTGTCATCCCGCGCGACGCACGCGGGCACTTTGAGGTTGACGGCCGCGTTAACGGCCAGCGGCTCGGCTTCATGGTGGACACCGGCGCGTCGGTTATCGCACTCACCGCGCATGATGCCTCCCGGCTTGGCATTCATCCGGCGCGGAATGCGTTCGCCGCCGAGGTCAAGACCGCAAACGGCACCGTAACTGCCGCTCCGGCCCATATCGACGTCGTCGAGGTGGGGGACCTCGCGGTCCGCGACGTCGACGCACTCGTCTTGCCGGACGAAGCCTTGAGCGAAAATCTGCTCGGTTTGTCATTCCTATCGCGGCTGCGCCGCTTCGAATACAGCGACGGCAAACTCGTACTCGAGCAGTAACGGAGCCGCCGGCACGGGAGCGCTCGGCTTTCCTTTGACGCCGTGCACCGCCCATTAACGATGTGATCCTTGGGACTACGCGGTCGGGGCAACGAAAAATCAATGCCTTTCATCTATTGGCAAGGAGTGCGCAACCGTAAATTCCGGTCCATCGACAGAGAGCCTATGGCGGGCGGACCGGCTGCAGAATCGGACAAGCTCGGCATGCTTCGAATCTTAGTGCAATATTCTCGCCGCCGGGCGCGTGACATTGCCCGTTTCTGCGTTGCACGGCACGGCGCGACAGCTGTCGAATTTGCATTGATCGCCCCGCTCTTTTTAGGGGTGCTGATCGCTTTGTTTCAAACGGCCGTGTTTTTGTTTGCACAGGTGACTTTGCAAACTGCAGCCGTTCAGGCAGGCCGCTACTTTATGACTGGACAGGCCCAGAACGGAGCATGGACGGCAACTACAATCCAAAACAAAATCTGTCCGCAGATACAGGCGCTCTTCACTTGCGCCAACGTGATCGTTGTCGCGCAAAACTACGCTTCCTTCGCTGCCGCCAGTACGTCGGAACCGCAATTGTACAACAGCGGCCAGCCCGTCACGACCTTTGCATTCGATCCCGGTACGCCGGGCGAAGTCATGGTCGTACAGCTTGTTTATAAGTGGTCGGTGGTAAGTGGACCGTTGGGTTTCGTGCTTTCCAATCTTCCAAACAATGCTGCGGAGATAGTGGGGGTCACTGCCATTCGAGTGGAGCCGTATTGATCATGTCGGGGCTGGTCAGCGTGTATCGCCGGTTTATCGCATCGACGCGCGGCGTTGCGGCGATCGAATTCGCCATGATTCTGCCGGTTATGCTGATTCTGCTGTTGGCGACCTTTGACGCCGGAAATGGGATCGCTGTCTACATGAAGGTGCGATCGGCGACCTACATTCTGGCTGCCATTACCAATCAATATTCGACAACCACGCCGATCCAGTCTACGGACATGACGGCCATAACAGGCGCCACCTCCGCGGTGCTCGCGCCGTATTCGAGTTCGCCCGTCGTCGTCGTCATTTCGGAAGCAAAGATAACTGCCCCTAATCAGACAACAGCCACGGTTGTCTGGAGCGCCACGCTCAATGGTACGGCTCTTGCGGTTGGATCGTCTCTACCCCTGCCGGCCAGCCTCAACACGACAAACAACAACACGTGCAGCGTCGCCGCGTATCCGTGTTATGTGATCTACGGCAAAGTGACCTACACGTATACGCCGGTTTTCGGTTATTTTGCAAAAGGCGGGATCACGCTTTCGGATAGCGTGTTCGTCACTCCGCGCAGCAGCAATTGCATTCCATACGTCCCCACAACCGGCACCGGATGCTGAAGCTGGCTAAGGTTCTTCAACCGTGCGAGCGAAGAGCGTTCGAAGGGCGGCCATAGCCGGTGCGGCTTCGGCGCGGTTCAGGACGGTGGAACCCGGGCGGCGTATGTCGGCGTGGCGCTCGGGTTATTTTCCGCACTAGCTTGGCGGCGCTACACTCGGGGCACCCTTTTTCCAATCACAGGCACGGATGAAAAGCTAATACGGCTCGACGGCGCGCCGTACGAGAGGCGTAATGGCCGCCAAGAAGGTTTACACTTGGCTGAACCAGTGTTTGCCGGCACGACCCGAGAGAACACATTATTGCGAGATGTGGGCCGTGTTCACGGCTTGCTCGAACATCGTCAGCAGTGCGTTCTGGATATCGGTCGGCGTGCTCGCGGTGTAGAAGAAGTTAGGCGAAGCGCAAGTCTGCAGAGCTCCAGGAATATTCGCAATGTTGGCGTTGGCATAGCCGTCTTCGTTATTGGCAAAGCTGGCATTGGGATTTTGGATGGTACCATAAGGAATGTAGAGAACCGCGATGGTAATGCCGCGGTTTTTGATGGTCGTGCAATAGTCATTAGAAGTCACGCTATTTGGCATTATGACCGTCGCCGAATTTTGATTCGGAACGGTCGCATTGCTTGTCCAGTTTTGTGACGACCAGTTGCCGCCCGATTGCGTTTGGTAATCCTGCGAACCGTCGGTGATCAGGAATATATAGGGCAAGGCATTGGACGTGCTCGTTCCCGTTCCGACCGACGTAATGAGGCTGTTCATGCTGGGAAGCGCATTCTCGAAATGTGTGCCGCCCGATCCCAGTGCTACGTTCTGCCCGGTGTCCAACAGGTTTGCTAGCCCCGTAGCCGCATTGGTGATCGCGCTGCCGGTGATGCTGGTGGTCAGAGGGGAATAGGTGGTCTCGAGGTTTTGGATGAACGGATACAGCCCCACCTGGAACTGGTTTGCCACTCCGTCATTGCTCTCGGTGAGCGAAGCGGTTTGCAGCAGCTGGCTCACGGCATAGCCGACGGCATCAGCGCGCAATTGGATGCAAGAAGTCGTTCCGGCAGTGGAGCACGAGGTAACCTGCGAATTGTTCCAATTTACTTTGTTCCCGTTGGTTGCATTGGTGGTTCCGCTTGTAAAAGACACGGGCGTGGTCCCCAAGCGCGAAATGACAAATCCTTGGCAATATCCGCCCGGATTTGGATTTGTGGCTGTGCCCACGGCGGGAAACGACCCTTGAGTTCCCTGGCCGCAACCCCCCTGCGCGGTAAAATGACAAGCAAACTGGCAGCCGTTGGGATACTCGCCGAGATTGTCAGGATTGACGGCCATCAGTCTTGCCTGCTCCGCGGCTGTCGAAGGGAAACTCATAGACCCGGAGACATCGACCATCAGGTAAAAATTGATGTAGGTGGGCAGGGTGTAGCTCGCCGTGGACGAGTCCGATATCGTGATGTTTGGGTACCCGATGATCTTCATGAAGTAGGTAGGAACCGAAGTTGAAAAGGATACGGTTGCAGCAATTGTCGTTCCGGTCCTCGTAACGCCAACCGTTGGCGTCACGCCCGAATAGGCTGTAGGCAAATTTG
>Ga0302324_100024717_pt1 | contig 11556 bp, 9 predicted proteins | sample Palsa_T0_1_FD_201949 | JGI IMG/M metagenome (GOLD analysis project Ga0302324, IMG submission 201949) | Peat permafrost microbial communities from Stordalen Mire near Abisko, Sweden - Palsa_T0_1 | ecosystem: Environmental > Terrestrial > Soil > Palsa > Peat permafrost | place: Sweden: Abisko... | reverse complement strand
CCGCGATACCGGTCTTAATTTAGGCATTCCCGGCCGACATTCCAGCAGGGGCCGCTCGGCCTGATATAAGCTCGATTCCGCGCCGTCCATGCCCGCGCCGCGGAAAATCGCCTGATCCGAACCGGCCCGATGACCCGTGACCCCAAACCTGTGACCCCAGGCCCGTGACCCGAAGCCGTGATCAATGACCGCTGACCCATGACCCGTGAACGCCTCGTCCCCCTGATCGTCGCGGTGGCGCTGTTCATGGAGAACATGGACTCCACGGTGATCTCGACCTCGCTGCCCGCCATCGCGGCGGACATCGGATCGAGCCCGCTGGAGCTCAAGCTCGCCATCACGTCCTACCTGCTGGCGCTGGCGATCTTCATCCCGGCGAGCGGATGGATGGCCGACCGTTACGGCGCCCGCACCATCTTCCGCACCGCGATCGCCGTCTTCATGCTCGGCTCGATCGGCTGCGCGCTGTCCCATTCGCTCGCGAATTTCGTGGTCGCCCGGTTTTTCCAGGGCATGGGCGGCGCGATGATGTCGCCGGTCGGCCGGCTGGTGCTGATCCGCACCGTCGGGCGGCAAAATCTGGTCAACGCCATGTCGCTGCTGACCATGCCGGCGCTGATCGGGCCGATGCTCGGCCCGCCTTTGGGCGGCTTCATCACGACCTATGCGACCTGGCACTGGATCTTCCTGATCAACCTGCCGATCGGGCTCCTGGGCATCGTCCTGGCGACGCGCTTCGTCGAAAACGTGCGCGCCGACAAGGTCGAGCCGTTCGATTTCGTCGGCATGACGCTGGTCGGCCTCGGCGTCGGCGGGCTGGCGTTCGGCTTGACCGTGACCGGCATCAATTTCGTTCCCGGCAGCGTCATCGCCGCGCTGATCATCGGCGGCACGGCCGCGACCGTCGCCTACATCATCCATGCCAAGCGCGTGCCGGCGCCGGTTCTCGACCTGTCGCTGTTCAAGCTGCCGAGCTTCCGCGCCGGCGTCGGCGGCGGCTTCATCTTCCGGGTCGGCGCCGGCGCGCTGCCGTTCCTGTTGCCGTTGCTGTTGCAGATCGGCTTCGGCAGGACGCCGTTCCAGTCCGGCATGATCACGCTGTCGACCGCGGCCGGTGCGATGATGATGAAAACGGCGGTGCCGCGCATCCTGCGGCGGTTCGGATTCCGCAGCACGCTGACCTGGAATTCGCTGGTCGCCTCGCTGATGCTGATGGCGTGCGCCGCCTTCACCGCCACGACGCCGGTCGCGGTGATGGTGGCGGTGCTGCTGCTCGGCGGCTTCTTCCGCTCGCTGCAATTCACCAGCGTGAATACCATCGCCTATGCCGACATCGAGTCCCACCGCATGAGCCGCGGCACCGCGCTTGTCGCCGTCGCGCAGCAATTGTCGCAGTCGGTGGGCGTCGCTGTCGGCGCCCTCGTGGTCGAGACGGTGCTGCGCTTTCGCGGGCACGGCACGCTGGTCGCGGACGATTTCCCGCCGGCCTTCATCGTGGTCGGCCTGATCGCCGCCAGCTCGACCTTCCTGTTTGCGACCATGCCCCCCGACGCCGGAGCGGACATGGCCAAGCGCCACGGGGAAAAGCAGCGGGAAGCCGCCGAAGTCGGGTGATAGGACAGGGCCGGTAGCGCCTTTTCGCCTACGGCACCTTCGGACTATAACGCCCCATGTCCGCCATCCTCCACCCCGACGGCCGCTATCGCTGCCCGTGGCCCAAGCAGGACCCGCTCTATGTCGCCTATCACGACGAGGAGTGGGGCGTGCCGGAGCGCGACGACCGCGCGCTGTTCGAGAAGCTGGTGCTCGACGGCTTCCAGGCCGGGCTGTCCTGGATCACCATCCTGCGCAAGCGGGACAATTTCCGCCGCGCCTTCGATGGTTTCGCGCCGGAGGTCATCGCCGGCTACGGCAAGCGCAAGGTGACGGCGCTGATGAACGACGCCGGCATCGTGCGCAACCGCGCCAAGATCGAGGGCACGATCCTCTCGGCGCGCGGCTATCTCGACGTCATGGAGAAGGGCCCGGGCTTCTCGGCGCTGCTGTGGAATTTCGTCGACGGCGAGCCCCAGGTGAACCACCGTCGCGCCCCTTCCGAGGTGCCGGCCGAGACGCCGCTGTCGCGCAACGTCTCCAAGGAACTCGCGTCGCGCGGCTTCAAGTTCGTCGGGCCGACCATCGTCTACGCCTTCATGCAGGCGGTCGGCATGGTCAACGACCACCTGGTCGAGTGCCACTGCCACCCGGACAACGCGGCGGAGTAGTAGCTGGTCATTCCGGGGCGCCGCTCGCGGCGAACCCGGAATCCAGAGGGCCTCGCCGCCACCACCGCAGCCTGGATTCCGGGTTCGCGCTGACGCGCGCCCCGGAATGACTGCGCGGGGTTGAGTGATGTAGCCCGGATTGAGCGGGAGCGAAATCCGGGACGGCCTTCCCCGCATGTCCGCTTCGCTCCCATGCGGGCTACGACCGCTGCGCCGCCACCGTGCGCCGCACCGCCGCGATCACCTCGGGGATCGCCGCGGCGTTGCCGGGGGCCATGATGTGAGCGCCGGCGACGCCGGGGATGGTCGCGAGCTCTTCGATCACCTCGACGCAGATGCGGCGGCCTTCCGCGGCGGGATCGGCGGCGGCTTCCATGCGCGCCACCATCGCGTCGGGAATGATGGTGCCGAACAGGTGATGGCGCATCCACGCCGCCGAACGGGCCGAGCGTAGCGGATTGACCCCGATGATCACGAACACGCGGTCGGCGAGCCCGGCTTCGGCGAGACGGGCGGCATAGCGGCGCACGATGCCGGTATCCATGCAGAACTGGGTCTGCACAAAGGCGGTGCCGGCGGCGACCTTGGCCGCGAGGGCGTCGGGTCGCCACCCCGGCGGCGGATCGATCGGCGCGTCGGCGCCGCCGATGAAGAACGCCGCCCGCCCCGCCACCGCGGCGCCATGGGGTAATCTGCCGTCGTCGCGGATGCTGCGGGCGGTCTCGGTGAGGCCGCGGGAATCGAGGTCGAACACCGGCTTGGCATCGGGCTGGTCGCCTGCGGTGGGGTCGTCGCCGCGCAGCAGCAGCAGGTTACGGATGCCGAGCGCGGCGGCGCCCATCAGCTCGCCCTGCAGGGCGATGCGGTTGCGGTCGCGGCAGGTGAGCTGGAGGATCGGCTCGATGCCGGCCCCGACCAGCAGCGCCGCCGCGGCGGTGGCGCTCATATGGGCGCGCGCGCCGGCGCCGTCGGTGACGTTGACCGCATCGGCGACGCCGCGCAGCGGCAGCGCCCTTGCGAGCAGGTCCTGCGGATCGCAGGACACCGGCGGCACCACCTCGGCGGTCAGGACGAATTGGCCGCCGGTCAGGCGTCGGGCGAGCCCCGAAGGCTGGGAGGCTGACATTTGCGGTCGGGCTGCATTCCGGTTGGAGGGATCGGTGCTTATATCAGAGCAGGCGGGCCGGCGGCGCGGGTAACGAAGAATTCGTTTTGCCGGGCCGCGGGAACAGCGCATTCCTGGACACTATGGCAGTGCACCGCTACAAGGTCGTGCACGGAATTTGCAAGCAAAACCGCTGCTTAGCGCCGCATATCGGGGCGAAGCCGGGCAACAGTGGATCGACATGAGCGGCGTCAACGAGATCAGAAGGGCCTTCCTCGACTATTTCGCGGCGAACGGCCACGAAATCGTGCCGTCCTCGCCGCTGGTCCCGCGCAACGACCCCACCTTGATGTTCACCAATGCCGGGATGGTGCAGTTCAAGAACGTCTTCACCGGCCTCGAAAAGCGCCCCTATTCGCGTGCCACCACGGCGCAGAAATGCGTGCGCGCCGGCGGCAAGCACAACGACCTCGACAATGTCGGCTACACCGCGCGGCACCACACCTTCTTCGAGATGCTCGGCAATTTCTCGTTCGGCGACTACTTCAAGGATCGCGCCATCGAGCTCGCCTGGAACCTCATCACCAAGGAATTCGAGATTCCATCGGAGCGGCTGACCATTACCGTCTATGCCGAGGACGACCAGGCGTTCGGCCTGTGGAAGAAGATCGCGGGCCTGCCGGAAAGCCGGATCATCCGCATCCCGACCTCGGACAATTTCTGGGCGATGGGCGACACCGGCCCGTGCGGCCCGTGCTCGGAAATCTTCTACGACCACGGCGATCATATCCCCGGCGGCCCGCCCGGCTCACCGGACGCCGACGGCGACCGCTTCATCGAGATCTGGAATCTCGTGTTCATGCAGTACGAGCAGCAGCCCGGCGGCGCCCGCGTCGAGCTGCCCAAGCCCTCCATCGACACCGGCATGGGGCTGGAGCGCATCGCCGCGGTGCTGCAGGGCACCCACGACAATTACGCCATCGACCTGTTCGGCGCCCTGATCCAGGCGGTGACCGACCGCACCGGGGTCGATGCCGACGGCCCGCACAAGGCGTCCCACCGCGTCATCGCCGACCATCTGCGCGCGACCTCGTTCCTGATCGCCGACGGCGTGCTGCCCTCCAACGAGGGCCGCGGCTACGTGCTCCGCCGCATCATGCGCCGCGCCATGCGCCACGCCGAATTGCTCGGCGCCAAGGACCCGCTGATGTACAAGCTGGTGCCGACGCTGGTGCGCGAGATGGGCCAAGCCTATCCCGAGCTGATCCGCGCCGAGGCCCTCATCACCGAGACGCTGCGGCTCGAGGAAACCCGTTTCCGCAAGACCTTGGAGCGGGGACTTGCGATCCTCGACGAGGAGACGGCGAACCTCGAGCGCGGTGACAGCCTCAAGGGCGAAGTGGCTTTCACCCTCTACGATACCTTCGGATTTCCCCTCGACCTCACCCAGGATGCGCTGCGGCCGCGCGGCATCGCCGTCGACCTCGCCGCCTTCAACGCGGGGATGGAGCGCCAGCGCGAAATGGCGCGGGCCTCGTGGGCGGGCTCGGGCGAAGCGGCGACGGAAACCGTGTGGTTCGCACTGCGCGAGAAGGCCGGCGCCACCGAGTTCCTGGGCTACGAGACCGAGACCGCGGAAGGCGTCGTCGCCGCGCTGGTGCGCGACGGCCGCGAGGTTCCCGCGCTCGGCAAGGGCGAGACCGGCGCGGTCGTGCTCAACCAGACACCGTTCTATGGCGAGTCCGGCGGCCAGGTCGGCGACACCGGGCTCATGACAGCGGACGGCGTGCGCTTCCGCGTCACCGACACCCAGAAACACGGCGGCGATCTGTTCGTCCACTCCGGCGTGGTCGAGGAAGGCGCGCTCAAGCCGGGGCTCGCGCTCGCGCTCGAAGTCGATGGCCGCCGCCGCGGCGCCATCCGCGCCAATCATTCCGCTACCCATCTGCTGCACGAGGCGCTGCGCCAGGTGCTGGGCGACCATGTCGCGCAAAAGGGCTCGCTGGTCGCCCCGGATCGTTTGCGGTTCGACTTCTCCCATCCCAAGCCCATAACTCCCGAAGAGATCGAGCGCGTCGAGGACATCGCCAACGACATCGTGCTGCAGAACGCTCCGGTGACGACCCGGCTGATGGCGGTCGACGATGCCATCGCGTCGGGCGCCCGCGCGCTGTTCGGCGAGAAATACGGCGACGAAGTGCGTGTGGTCGCCATGGGCGAAGGCGGCAATGCGCTGGGCTGGTCGGTGGAATTGTGCGGCGGCACCCATGTGCGGCGCACCGGCGACATCGGCATCGTCTCGGTGGTCGGCGAAAGCGCGGTCGGCGCCGGCGTGCGCCGCATCGAGGCTTTGACCGGGCGCGCCGCGCGTAAGGCGGCCAACAGCAACATCCACATCGCCAAGGCGGCGGCGGCGGAACTGCGGGTCCAACTCGACGAGGTGCCCGCGCGCGTCGCCGCGCTCCTCGACGACCGCAAGCGCCTGGAGCGCGAATTGTCCGACGCCCGCCGCAAGCTCGCCATGGGCGGCGGCGCCCGCTCCGGCGAAGACGGCGTGCGCCAGGTCGGCGACATCAAGCTCCTGGCGCGCACGGTGTCGGGCATCGAGATCAAGGATCTCAAAAGCCTCGCCGACGACGGCAAGAAGCAGGTCGGCTCCGGCGTCGTCGCCATCGTCGGCGTCACCGGCGAGGGCAAGGCCGGCCTCGTGGTCGGCGTCACCCCCGACCTCATCGCGCGCTTCAACGCGGTCGAGCTGGTGCGCCGGGGCGCCGAGGCGCTCGGCGGCAAGGGCGGCGGCGGCCGCCCCGACATGGCGCAGGCCGGCGGCCCCGACGGCGGCAAGGCGGAAGCGGCGCTCGACGCCATCGCCGCGGCGCTCGGCGGGGCGTGAGATTGGATGAATGACATGATCCGTCATCCTGAGGCGCGAGCGCAGCGAGCCTCGAAGGATGCTGGTCCGGCGGTGCCGCAGGCACACTTGCTCTGGCGCCTCGGCAGCATCCTTCGAGGCTCGCGCAAGGGCGCGAGCGCCTCAGGATGACGGGAATTGTTTTGCGGCTTTGAGCCCGCCGAGGGCGCGATCCGGGGCCATGGCGCAGCAGCAACCCAAGCGCATCAACAGGTGGCGCCACCGCGCCTATGAGGTGCTCGAGCACGGTCCGGTGGGCGACTGGGGGATGCGGTTCGCGAGCCGGTTCCTGATCCTGCTCGTGCTCGTCAATGTCGCCGCTGTGGTGTTCGAATCCGTGCCCCGCTACGAAGCGGCCTACCAGAACGTCTTCACCGCCATCGAGATCGTCTCGCTCATCGTCTTCACGGTGGAATATGCGGTGCGCATCTGGGCGGCGGCCGAACACGCACCGTACCGCCAGGTGACGGCGACCCGCGCGCGGATGCGCTACATGCTGTCGAGCGACGGCCTGATCGACCTCGTCTCGATCCTGCCGTTCTGGCTCGCCTTCGTGGTGCCGGCGGAGTTCCGCGTCATCCTGCTGCTGCGGATCGTGCGCTTCCTCAAGCTCGCTCGCTATTCGCCGGCGATGCGCTCGCTGCTCGAAGCGCTCCATGCCGAGCGGCGCGCGCTCGTCGGCTGCCTCTTCATCCTGTTCGCGGCGACGCTGATCACGGCGTCGTTCATGCATCTCGCCGAGCGTGACGCCCAGCCCGACAAGTTCGGTACCATTCCCGATGCGATGTGGTGGGCGATCGTCACTCTGGGCACCATCGGCTATGGCGACGTCGTACCGGTCACGCCGCTCGGCAAGATCATCGCTTCGGTGACCATCCTGTGCGCCATCGTCATGATCGCGCTGCCGGTCGGCATCATCGCCACCGCCTTTTCGGACCAGATCCACCGCCGTGATTTCGTGGTCACCTGGGGCATGGTGGCGCGGGTGCCGCTGTTCAACGGGCTCGACGCCTCCGCCATCGGCCAGATCATGCGCCTGTTGCGGGCGCAGACGGTGGATGCCGGCGACGTCATCGTGCGCCGCGGCGACGCCGCCCATTGCATGTATTTCATCGCCAATGGAGAGGTCGCCATCGAGTTCGACGGCAAGAACATCAGCCTCGGGGTCGGCCACTTCTTCGGGGAGATCGCGGTGCTGCGGCGCGCACGCCGCTCCGCCACGGTGACGGCGACGACGCGGACCAACCTCCTGGTGCTCGACGCGTCGGATTTCCATGTCCTGATGGAGCAGGAACCGCGCATCGCCGAGCGCGTCCACACGGTCGTGCGCGACCGCATCGGCCGCGAGATCGTGACGCCGCGCGGCGACATCGTCACCGAAGAGATCGCCACGCCCGAAGAGTGACGGGACGCCCGGGCTGCTCCGCTGCAGCTATGGATTACAGGTCTTCAGGGTGATGTAGACGACGAATTCCGTGGCGCGCGATTTTCCGCCGGCCGCCGGCCGCCGGGCGCGGCCGGCAGGCGACATCACCAAAGCCAGTTCGATGACGCGAAGTGCGCCGTGCTTTTCGTTCTGCGCGCGCACCTGGATGCGCGGCACCGGCACCAGGAGCCATCCCGCACAGGCGAGCGCCGCGACGAGTGCGAGCGCGGAAACCGCGTAGATCGGCAGCGTGACATCGAAGGGCATGGGCTTACTCCGCACACGATGGGGTTACTCGGGTTACTCGAACGCCGGAAACGTCAGGGACCGGCCATCGGGGTGGCGGCATAACTTGCTGCGACCTGACTGCCGGCATGGGCTTGAGAGGGCCGGCCATTCGTCGAAGCTCGCTTTCCGCATCCCCAATTGTAATGAATAATTACATAAAGCGTAAATGCTGTCAAATATGGTATCTCCATATTAACCATAATTGCGGCAAACCGGAGGTTTCGAGAATCTGGCACCCAACTCTTGCCCGCTGTGTAATTTTGGATATCATAAGCGCCCGACCCTCTTACCCAGCCCTCTTGCCGAGGCATCGAGCGGCGAGCCCGTGCGTAATTTCGCGGAGAGCGTGAATGACGATCTTGCCTGACGCGGTCCGGGCCTATGAGCAGGAGCTGCTGCAAAAGGCCGACATGCTCGCCATGGGCCTCAAGGGCCTCAGATCGGCCGCGCCCGAGCGCGCGGCAGAGTTGCTGGCGGAGATATCATCGCGGCTCGGGCGCGCCGTCGTGGCCGAGCCCGCGATCGCGCTGGAGGATCGCGCGCGCGACCCGCGCCGTGCCGCGCCGATCGTGATTGCGGCCCGCGGCGGCGGCGCCGACGATATCGAGGATTTCATCCTCGACGTTCTCGCCGAGAATCCCCTGGGCCTGTCGGTCCAGGACATCGTCGACAACCTCGACGAGGCCCAGCTCGAGATCAAGCGCAAGACCCTGGTGGTGCGCCTGCATCGCATGGTGCATGCGGGCCGGCTGTCGTCCCATTCCCACGGCCACTACGCCCTGAGCGAAGCCGAGCGCAGCCGCCGCCGTGCGTGAGGGCTGGCTGTTCCCCGGTTATCCCATCACGGTGTCATCACCGGGCTCGTCCCGGTGATCTCGATTGCAACGCCGAAGCGCCGTCCCGGGGTGCTGACGACGCAGTGCCATCCGTATCGAGATCGCCGGAACAAGTCCGGCGATGACAGGTGTGTATGATTGTGCATATGCGTAAAGCGCTGCGCCCCATCCGCGCCGCCATGCCGGACTCACTTCCGCAGGAAAACGTAATCCGCGGCATAGGGGGCGGCGTGGGTCGCGCCGGCGGTGCCGCAGGCGCCTTCGAATTGTCCGCCCCTGGTATTGATGCGTTGGATCGTGGCGACGCCGGCGAGCACGCCGGGGCCGTGCGGCTCGACTGCGTCGAGCTTGAGCCAGGGAACGTCGGCGGCCGAGGCGCCGGGGGCGCGGCCGGCCGGCTTGCCCTGCACGCGGCTGCCGTCCACGAGCTCCCAGGTCGGCCCGGCATAATGGCGCCCGACCGTCTTGCCGTCCGCCATCAGCGTCGCGATCGGCTCGCGGAACTGCCACGCCAGCTTGCCGCCCTGGTCCGCCTTGCATTCGTAGACCTGGGCGCCCTCGGCATGGACCGTGAGCACCACGGTTTCGCCCTTGGCGGCGACGGCATCGGGCGTTTGCGCGACCGCGTGCCCCGCCGCGGCGAGCAGGGTGGCTGCGGTAGCGATGCGGAGCTTCCTCATGGTCGACTCCTCAGATCTGGCGCGTTTTCCTTTCCCTCCCCGTCTTCGGGGGATGGGGTTCTTTCATACTCCGCGCGGCCGTGCTCGTGACAGCTACATCCCCATCGCCTTGCGCAGGTTGTCCGACACCTTGTCGAGGAAGCCGGTGGTGGAGAGCCATTTCTGGTCGGCGCCGATCAGCAAGGCGAGGTCCTTGGTCATGTAGCCGTCCTCGACGGTGTCGACGCAGACCTTTTCCAGCGTCTGGGCGAACTTGGCGAGTTCGGCATTGTCGTCGAGCTTGGCGCGGTGGGAAAGTCCCCGGGTCCAGGCGAAGATCGAGGCGATCGAATTGGTCGAAGTCTCGCGGCCCTTCTGGTGCTCGCGGTAGTGCCGCGTCACGGTGCCGTGGGCGGCCTCCGCCTCGACCACCTTGCCGTCCGGCGTCATCAGCACCGAGGTCATGAGGCCGAGCGAGCCGTAACCTTGGGCGACCGTGTCGGACTGCACGTCGCCGTCGTAGTTCTTGCACGCCCAGACATAGCCACCGGACCATTTGAGCGCCGACGCGACCATGTCGTCGATCAGGCGATGCTCGTAGGTGATCCCGCGCTTCTCGTATTCGGCCTTGAAGTCCTTTTCGTACACTTCTTGGAAGATGTCCTTGAAGCGCCCGTCATAGACCTTGAGGATGGTGTTCTTGGTGGAGAGATAGACCGGGTAGTTCCGCGCCAGCCCGAAGTTCAACGACGCCTGGGCGAAATCGCGGATGGAATCGTCGAGATTGTACATGGCGAGCGCGATGCCGGAGCTCGGCGCCTGGAACACCTCGCGCTCGATCACCTTGCCGTCCTCGCCGGTGAATGTCAGCGTCAGCTTGCCTTTGCCGGGGAAGCGGAAATCGGTGGCGCGGTACTGGTCGGCATAGGCGTGGCGGCCGATGATGATCGGCTTGGTCCAGCCCGGCACCAGCCGCGGCACGTTCTTGCAGATGATCGGCTCGCGGAAGATCACGCCGCCGAGGATGTTGCGGATGGTGCCGTTGGGCGAACGGTACATCGCCTTGAGATTGAATTCCTTCACCCGCGCTTCGTCGGGCGTGATGGTCGCGCATTTCACGCCGACGCCGACCTTCTTGATCATTTCCGCCGCGTCGACGGTGATCTGGTCGTTGGTCTTGTCGCGGTATTCGACGCCGAGGTCGTAGTAGAGCAACTCGATGTCGAGATAGGGATGGATCAGCTTGTCCTTGATGGCTTTCCAGATGATCCGGGTCATCTCGTCGCCGTCGAGTTCGACGACCGGGTTTGCGACTTTGATCTTGGCCATTGCTTCCGCGACCTTTTTCGAGCGCCTGAGAATTACTCCGGGGACGAGACCGGCCGGCGCGCGCTCGCCATGGGCGCCGTGCCCCCGATCCGGCGGCCGTGGCTATAGCATCGCTCTCGCGCCGGAGAAAGCATGCCTCCTGGTGGTGCGGCCCGAGCCGTTCCGGGCCATCTCGAGCAGCTAGACCGCAAGCACATATCATGCCGCATAACGCGCCTCGACGGCGGCACGAATGTCGGGAAAGCGGTCGTACTGGTGGCAGATCGGATAGAGGCGGCCGTCGGGCCCGTGGATGCGCGCGGCGTCGTCGAGCCGATAGAACTCGCGCGGCTCCAGCGCCATGGTGGCGATGTGGCCGTTGTTCTCCTCGACGAGGCCGGGAATCTCCGGATCGAGGTAGACGAGGTAATTGTGGATCGCCTGGTCGTAGCCGTGGCCGATGGTGCGGTAGATGCGCAGCGGCATGGCGCCGATCTTCGCCACCATGCGGTCGAGGTAGGCGGTGATCTCCGCGGTGCCGCCGATGGTGATGCCGCTGCAGCTGATGCGATGGGGCGCCAGCGCCGCGGCCTCCGCCGCGGTGAAGCATCCGCTCACCCAGCGCGCATTGGTGGGGTCGGTACCGATGGTGCGCGCGGCGCCCTCCAGGTAGAAATGGCATTTCGGGCTGTCGATGCCGGCGAACGGATTGGCCTGGAATACGACGTCGCGCACGTCCGACATCATCACCTGGTCGTA
>Ga0302324_100024716_pt1 | contig 11556 bp, 11 predicted proteins | sample Palsa_T0_1_FD_201949 | JGI IMG/M metagenome (GOLD analysis project Ga0302324, IMG submission 201949) | Peat permafrost microbial communities from Stordalen Mire near Abisko, Sweden - Palsa_T0_1 | ecosystem: Environmental > Terrestrial > Soil > Palsa > Peat permafrost | place: Sweden: Abisko... | reverse complement strand
GGCCAGCAGCAGCACGCCGGGAGTGGCCGCCCTGGTGAGAAAGCCGGGCAACCGCCGCGGGCCTACGACCGTGACCAGGACGGGAAAGGCGAGCAGGACGAGCGGCTGGACGGCCACCGCTGCCCCGGCCAGCCAGGCGGCCCGGCTGGTCCTGGCCTCGGACAGGGCCAGGATGGCGTAGAGCAGCAGGCCGGTGGCCACGGCGTCTTCTGGATGCCCCCACCGGATCGTGACGCTCCACAGCGCGGTCGCGCTCGCGGCGGCGAGCAGGAAACGCCTGGGGCGGGTCACGCCGAGACGTTCGGCGATCGCGTCGGCGGCGAACAGGACGACGGCGGAGATGGCGACCTCGTAGGGCCCGGCCAGCAGCCATGTGCCTGGATGCGCGGCGTGCGCGTCCGGCAGCCCCAGGCGGAGCCCGGCCGCGTCGATGAGCACGACGACCGGGATCAAGATGATGGCCGCCCCGGGAAGAGAGACCAGCTGGGTGGGCGGGGTGTAGAGGCCGCCCAGGTTCAGGTGTGCAAGCCGCTGGGCCGCGATCATCGTGCCCCACAGGTCATCGGGCAGCGCCCAGGCCGATTTCCCGTAGAAGCGGGGTCCCCAGATCGTGCCCGCCATCCCGACGATGATCAGGACGACCGTGGCGAGCAGCGGAAACAGCCTCCTGAACGGCCACGGCGGTCGCCCAGCGGCGACCGCGGGGATCGAGTTCACGCGTCGCGCCGCCGCAGGAGCAGGCCGCCGGCCAGCAGCGTGGCCGCGGCCCAGGCCGCGAGCACACCGAGTCCGCCCCACGGGCTGATCGGCAGGCTGCGCAGGCCGACGGTGTCCTGGATGGTCAGCCCGGCACTCATCGGCGCGTACCGCTCGAGCCGGTGGGACCAGACCGGGTCAGTCACGACACCCAGGATGATCGGAGAAAGGTAGAGCAGCCCGAGAACGACGCCGATGGCGGCGGCGGAATCCCGGACCACCGTGGCGATCCCGAGGCTGAGCAGGGCGATCAGGGCCAGGTACAGGACAGAGCCGGCCGCGGCGCGCAACGTCGGCCCATCCGCCAGCGACTCCAGCGGAAAGCCGCGCGCGGCGGTGAAGCCGTGGCCGGGCAGGAGGATCCGCCCGGCCAGCACCGATCCGCCGACGGCGATAGCCCCGGCGGCCAGGACCAGGCCGGCGACCAGGACCGCCTTGGCGGCCAGGACGGCGGAGCGGCGCGGCATCGCCGCCAGCGTGATACGGATCATGCCGGTGCTGTACTCGCCGCTGATCGCCAGGACGGCCAGTACGGCGACGATCGCCTGGCCGGCCTGGATCCCGGTAAGGCTGAGCTTGGTGGTGTCCACTGTGCAGCCGGTGCCGGACGGGCACCGGGCCGCGGCCGTCGCGGCGGTGCTGACCGCCACGGTCGCCGCGATGGTACCGACCAGCAGCCAGGGCGGGCCGGCCACCGTGCGCAGCTTGGTCCACTCCGCGGGCAGCGCGTCCCGCAGGCCCGTCATGTCCAGCCGGCGTGTGCCGGACAGCCCTGGCTGTCCGGCAGGCAGGGCCTGACTCATGCGTCCCTCCGGCGGAGCAGGACTACGGCCAGGCCCAGGGCGAGCGCGGCGTACCCGCACAGTACGGCGAAGCCGGCCCACGGCGCCAGCGGGTAGAAGCCGGCATTGGGCGAGTAGATGGCGGTGACCTGAGCGTACTGCGGTGTGGCCTGCTGGACGGCGAAGGCAGCCGCCGGGGTGATCCGCAGCAGCCAGTCCGCGGCGCCGACCGGCAGGACGGACGCGGCCCCCAGGATGTACGGCAGCACAATCACCACGATGACCAGGGTGACCGCTGCAGCGCTGCGGCGCAGCACGGACCCGACGGCGACGGCGAGGACGGCGGCCACGGCGATCAGCGCCGCGGTGCCGACGATCATGCGCAGCTCGGTCGGCCACGGCACTGGGTATACGTACGAGCCCCGGGCGTGCGCTAGCTGGGCCGCGAAGATCACCGCGGCAGCGGCGGCGACCAGCCCGGCCACGAAAGCGACCGAGCCGATCACTATCGCCTTCGCGGCCAGCACCCGGCCCCGGCGCGGGCTCGCGGTCAGCGTGACGCGGATCAGGCCCCGCCGGTACTCGGCGGTGATGAACATCGCCGCGACCACGATCACCACGATCAGCCCGGCGAACGTACCGATCAGGTGCTGGGTGACAGTGGTACCGGTATCCCCGGCTGGCCCGGGCACGACCGGCGCGATGTCACCGGATCCGGTTACCGTGAACCGGCCGCTGGCCTGGTGAAACCCGCCGATCCCCGAACCGCCGTCGGCGTCGATGTAGTCGCCGGTCCACGCGCTGGCCGGCCAGGTGCCTGACCGGCTGAGTTGATCGAAGACGGCGGTGTCTTGACTGGGGGCCACCATCCCGTTTTCCCCGCCACCGAAGTTCTGCGTGATCGCCTGCCACGCGGGGGACGCGGCGAACATCCCGGCCTGGACGGTCGACGGCAGGCCGGCCAGGTGGACGGTGCCGACCTGGGTCCAGCGCGTGCCGTCAGCCGAGTCGTAGCCGGTGATCGTGTCACCGGAGCGCGTCAGCCGCAGCCAGCGCGGGGCGGCCGGAGAAACGGCACCCGGCCGGCCCGCGATGTCGCTGGTGTAGTCATCCTGCATGCGGACACCGTGGTCGGCGGTGACCATCATCGCCACGTATGCCGATCCTGGCGTAGTGCCGTCCTTTATGATGAGCCCGGCCTTAGCCCACGGCACCAGCCCGGGACGCGTATCTATCGGGCCCTGCGCAGCGGGGTTCGATGACGGGAGCAGACCGGTCAGCGAGGTGATCCGGACGGTGATGCTGCCGTTCCCTGCGAGCGGCTGGCGGACAAAGTAGAAGCTGTCGGTCACTGGCCCGCCGCCCGGCCCCACCGGGTAAATGGCCCCGCCGCAGCCCTGGCCGGACCGAACCGGGCCGCTGCTCGCGCCGGTTGCGCTCTGGCACGAGCTGCCGCTGGCGCCGGCGGCGAACAGGCCGAGCCCGGCCGTCAGCAGGACAGCGACGACCGTGCCGACGACCCAGCCGCGGACGGTCCTGAACTTGATCCACTCCGCGCGCAGGAGCTGCGCGAAGCCGTCCCTTCCGGTCTGCTGGTCCGGCTGGTACGGCGTCACCGTGCCGACGGTCATCGCGCCGCCTCCTCGGTGCCGGCCTGGGCGGGCGCGGTGGCGCGGAACTCGACCGCATCCTTGGTGAGCTCCATATACGCCTCCTCGAGGGTCGCGCGATGCGCCGACACCTCCGAGAACGGCACCCCGCTCTCGCCGAGCAGCGCCACGATTTTCTCGGCCGCCAGCCCGGAGATGGTGAGCGTATCCCGGTCGGTGGTGGCGATGACGGCCCCCGAGTGGGCCAGCACCGCCATCGCCTCCGATCGTGAGGTGGTGCGCAGCGTGACCCGGCCGCTGGACGCGGTCGCGATGAGGTCCGCCACGCTGGTATCGGCGATGACGTGCCCGCGGCCGACCACCACCAGGTGATCCGCGGTGTCCTGCAGCTCGCTCATCAGGTGGCTTGACACCAGTACCGCGCGGCCCTGGGCGGCCAGTGACCGCAGGAAGCCCTTTATCCACACGATGCCCTCGGGGTCCAGGCCGTTGAACGGCTCATCGAGCATGAGCACCGGCGGATCGCCGAGCAGCGCGGCAGCGATACCAAGCCGCTGCCGCATACCCAGGGAATAGCCGCCCGCCTTGCGCCGGATCGCCGATCGCAGGCCAGCCTGCTCGACCACCTGATCCACCCGGCTGGCCCCCAGGCCCTGCGAGTGGGCCAGCCATAGCAGGTGATTGCGGGCGGACCGGCTCGGCTGCAACGCGCCGGCATCCAGCAGCGACCCGACGTGGCTGAGCGGATGCCGCAGGCTCGCATACGGATGGGTGCCGATCAGCGCGCTACCCGCGTCGGCCGAGTCAAGGCCGAGGATGACCCGCATCGTGGTAGATTTCCCGGCGCCATTCGGGCCAACGAAACCAGTCACCTGGCCGGGGTCGACGGTAAAGGACATCCCGTCCAGCGCCAGCGTCGACCCGAATCGCTTGCGCAGGCCGCTGACTTCGATAGTTGCTTCCATAGCAGCTAAGGCTAGGGACCGGCAGGTGGCACGATCGTCACGCTGGGGAGCGCTCTTCGTCCTCCCCCACAGGGGGGACGCGCCATCCCCGGCCTGGGGGACGCAATGTCCTGGCTCAGCGGCGACAATGAGTTACGTGGGCACCGCAGATGACTGGCGCAGCGGATGGGCCGGAAGGGGCCGCCGGATGGCCGCGAGCCCGCACGCAGCCGCGGGCGCCGGAGCCCTGCTCGGGCTGGCCGCGGTGACCGAGGCGCTGGTCCGGGCCGCGGACACCAAGACCAGCGCACTCACCCTGGTCGCCGCGTTCCTCCTGGCCTTGTTTACCACGGTGCCACTGGCGTTTCTCGGCCCGGTCGCCGCCGCCGTGGCCATCAGCGCGGCGAGTGTGCTTTCGCTCGCGGTGTTCCAGACGCTGACCGTCGCGGGTCTGTTCGCCCAGGTCATCGTCCTTTACCGGCTGGGCATGAAAGGGGTACCGCGGACCGGCGCCCTGGGGAGCAACAGTCAGCGTGATGAGGCACAGCCGAATAAAGCACAACTCCTTGCGCCTGTCCTGGGGGCGGGGTTCTTGGTGATCGCACTAGCCGGGGCCCGTTCGGTAAATTCTGAAGAAAGCGTGCTGATCGTGCTCCTGGCCGCGCTGGCTCCGGCGGCCGCGCTGGCCGGGATCGCGCGGCGGGCGCGCCTGGCGGCGCAAGCGCACAGCGCCGCCCGGCAGGTCATCGCCGACTCCCTGTTCGAGCACATGGCCCGCGGGGAGCGGGCCCGGATCGCCCGGGAGCTGCACGACGTCGTGGCCCACCACATATCCATGATCGCCGTCCAGGCGGAGACGGCCCGGCTGGCCACCCCCGGGATGCCGCCGGCCGGTGCTGCCCGGCTGCTGGAGATCGGTAACACCGCGCGGGCCGGGCTGACCGAGATGCGGCGGCTGCTCGGCGTGCTGCGCGAGGACGCCCGTGCCGCCGGGCCGGGCGAGCTCGGCTCGGGCCGGCTCGGCGCCGACCGGCATCCTCAGCCTGGGCTGCGACAGCTCAGCGAGCTGATCGACGAGGCCAGGGACGCCTCGGGCACGGCTACCAGGTTCATCGTTTCGGGACCGCTGGTCACCCTTGATCCCGGCGTCGAGCTGGCCGCTTTCCGCATCGTGCAGGAGGCCCTGACCAACGCCCGCCGGCATGCACCAGGCGCCGCCGTCGACGTCGAACTGCGCTTCAGCGACGACTCGCTCCGGCTGCGCATCCGGGACAACGGGCCGGGTCCGCCCCATGGTGGGTCCGCGATCCTGGTCACGGCGGAGGCCACGGGCGGCCATGGGCTGCCCGGCATGTGCGAGCGGGCTGCCGCTGCCGGCGGTGAGCTGCGAACCGGCACCGCGCCTGGCGGCGGTTTCCTGATCGAGGCCACGCTGCCCGCCAAGGCAGAGGTGGGCGGTTGAGCGCCGTTCGGATCATCGTCGCTGATGACCATCACGTGGTGCGGACAGGTTTCGCCGCGCTGCTCGACACCCAGCCGGATTTCACTGTCGTCGGCACGGCCTGCGACGGGACCGAGGCGGTGCGGATCTGCCGTGAGCTCTCCCCCGACGTCGCCTTGATGGACGTGCGGATGCCGGTCATGGACGGTATCGAAGCCACCAGGCAGCTAGCCGGGCCCAGCGGGCCGCGGATTCTCATCCTGACCACCTTCGACCTCGATCACTACGTCTATGACGCGCTGTGCGCCGGCGCGAGCGGCTTCTTGCTCAAAGATGTCACGGCCGAGCGGCTGTTCGACGCCGTCCGGATCATCGCCGCGGGCGAGGCGCTGCTCGCGCCCGCCGTCACCCGCCGTCTGATCAGCGAGTTCACCCGGCTACGCCCGAAGCCCGAAGGTGCCCCGCCCACGGCCGCGCTCGCCACACTGACCCCGCGCGAGACGCAGGTCCTGCGCCTGGTCGCCGAGGGCCTGTCCAACACGGAGATCGCGGGCCGCCTGGTGGTCACGGAAGAGACCGTGAAGACTCACGTCAGCCGGATGCTGAGCAAGCTCGGGTTGCGGGACCGGACGCAGGCGGTGGTCACCGCCTACGAGACCGGGCTGGTGGTACCGCGTTCCCAGGAGCCCGGTTAGCCTTTCGTCCGCGGCCGGGTTTCACCATTGGTAGGGCAGGAACTTTCCGTTCAGCGTCACCACCACCCGGTCGCCGGCCGGGTCGGGCACCCGGCTGACGTCGAGCCGGAAGTTGATGGCGCTCATAATGCCGTCACCGAACTCCTCGTGGATGAGTTCCTTGATCGTCGGGCCGTAGACCTGGAGCACCTCGTAGAACCGGTAAATCGTCGGGTCGACCGGTACCGCGGACTCCAGTGCTCCGCGAGTGGGCTGCAGTTGCAGAGCCTGCCGGACGTCGTCGTCGAGCTCAAGCAGAGCCACCGCCGCTCGAGCTTCGGCTTCGGGCATCGGGTGCTGCCCGAGCAGGGCGGACGTCGTCCAGGCGACCGGGCGTCCGACCGCCGCGGCCAGCTGCGCCCAGGTCAGGCCCAGGCGCGCTTTCGCCGCGAGCACCGCCTCGGCGGCTTCTTTCTTGGTCATAATTCCCCTCCGCATCGGTTTAGCCCGCATCGTAGACGTTGCCGACGACGGGGCGAGGAGGGCCTTCCTCACCTAAGGGGCGGGGGTGTGCCGTCGGCGCTCGCGGCCAGGGTCGTGTCCCAGGCGCAGGCCGTGCAGGCCTGGCGGAACGAGGAGCGGGCGAACTCCAGGGCCGCCGCGAACGGATCCGGGGCGGCGCGGACGTCTTCCCACTCCAGGATGTACTCGCCTAGCGCGGCGTCCCAGTGCGCGGCCGAGGGTGACAGGGCCAGCTGGGCGAATCCCTCCGGCGCGGGATGGGCGTAGGCGTAGAAGGCCGCCTGGTCGTGCCGCGGGTCGCCGGGCCACCAGCCGATGGCGACCTCCTGGGCGTCCATCGCGTTCCGCATGATGAAGTCGTCCGACGGAGGATCGGCCGAGGCCCCCGAGAACAGGCTGACCGCGAGGTCGAACGAACCCCACCACGCGTTGACCGGCGTGGAGCGGCCGCGGTAGGGCGCGCGGTACGCCGCCAGGACGAGCGCGGCCTGGGTGGCTGCCGCGAAGTAGGTACTGACCTGATCCCGGTCGTAAGAAGCGTGCTGCTCGTCCGCGTCCAGCGGCACGTCCCACGGGACCTCCTGCGGCGTGGGGTCGATCTCCACCGGACCTGCCAGCCGGCGGACCGCGGCTAGCACGTCGCGGGTCACCGGCCCGACGGCGCGATCGGGGGTGAGCGGGATGTGTTCGGTACGCCCGGTACTGAGCTCGACCAGCGCCTCGTGCACCCCCAGGTCGAGCCCGACGACCAGCGATCCGGAGCCGTCGGGGGCGGGCAGCGGCGCCGTCTCCCAGCCCCGGGCCGTCAGGCGCAGCGCCGCGTGCTGCAATTCCGGCTCGGGCGGGGCCAGCCTCGCCGCGAGCTTGCCGAGGACCTGGGTGTGCGCGTGCAGCGTGTCACACGTCGCGCGCCACTGCCCGTAGGACAGCGCTGGCCATATCGCAGACATGTGCCGCAGGTTATCTCAAGAGGAGAAATGCGTGACGGGGCGGTCGAGCTGCTGCCCGTCGATGGTGATGTCGACCTTCTCGTTGTAGAAGGCGATCATGCCGGTGATGGGAAGGAGCTGGCGGGTGGGGAAGTCATAGGCCCAGGCGAGGTCGGGATAGACGGTCTCCCCCGCCCGAACGGACCAGTAGCCGCTGGTCTTGCCCTTGTAAGGGCAGGCGGAGACGGTGGCCGCCGGCACCAGGTGCTCGAAGTTGACCTCGGTGCGGTTGAGGTAGTAGCGGGTGGGCAGGCCGGTCTCGAAGACCATCACCGGCGATGACGATTCGGCCAGCAAGACCCCGTCCAGCTCGACCCGCACAGTGCGGGTCGAGCGCAGCGCGTCGACGCGGGTGTAGGGGCTGCGGGGGTGGACGAAGACTTCCTCGTCCTCCTCGAACCAGGCATCAAGCGCGTCCCAGTCGAAACGCACGGTACCGGCCAGGCGGGCCGCGTCGTCGGTGTACAGCCGGGCCGAACCCGGCCGGGAGATGTCCCGGACCCGGAGCCCGTGCCGTCGCGCGGTGCCCAGGTGCAGTTTCTGCTCGTGCTGCTCATCGACCAGCGCGGCCGGCCACACATCGGCCAGGGGAATGTAGTACTGCGGGTAGTTCGGCCATTCCCACACGTACAGGGCGCCGGTGGTATCCAGCACGACCTCACCGCCGAGCATGGCGCGGATCCGGCGCGGCACCGGCTCGATGTGACCGGTGGGCGTGATCGTCTTCGGGTAGTCACTCACACCATGCAGTCAACCAGGCGGACGGCGCGGGTGCGAGACTGGGATGACGGCACTAGCCGGCGAGGAGACCATGACACGTAACCGCTGGTACTTCCTTCTGATGGGGATATGCGTGACCCTGTTCGTCGTGTCCTGGGCGGTTATCCGGCTCTACTCGGTGGTAGCGGCCGTGGTGCTATCCCTCGTGGCCATGGTGATCCCGCCTATCGCCGTGATGGTGGCCAACGCCGGGGATGAGTCCAGCCGCCGCCTGAAACGCCGCCGTTGACGGGGCCGCCCTGCCATGATCGGGATTATGACAACGCCGCAAGACGGCCGGTTCCTCGAGGTTAACGGGCTCTCGCTGTACGTCGAGGAGCACGGCGAGGGCGTACCGGTCCTGCTCCTCCATGGCTTTCCGGATTCCGCCCGGCTCTGGCGCCATCAGGTCCCCGTGCTGGCGGCCAACGGATTCCGGGTCATCACGCCCGACATGCGGGGGTTCGGACGCTCCGGACGTCCTGGTGAGGCGGCCGCGTACCGGCTGCGCAACTCGGTCGCTGACGTGAGCGCGATACTGGACCGGCTGGGCCACCAGGCGGCACACGTCATCGGGCATGACTGGGGCGCGGCGGTGGCGTGGCTCACGGCCATGCTGAGCCCGGACCGCGTTCGGACGCTCACCGTGATCTCGGTGCCGCATCCGCTGGCCGCGCCGACCCTGCGGCAGTACGAGATGGCCTGGTACCAGCTGTTCTTCCAGTTCACCGACGTCGCCGAGGCGACCATCCAGCATGACGACTGGGCCTGGCTACGGATGTTCAGCCGAGGCTACGCAGATCTCGAGCAGGCGATCGCCGACCTGTCCCGGCCAGGTGCGCTGACCGCTTCGCTGAACTGGTACCGGGCCAACCTCGCGCCGCGCATGCCCGGACCGGCGCCCGCGCTCCCGCCGGTGCTGGCGCCGACGCTGGGCATCTGGTCGACCGGGGACCATTACCTCGATGGCGAGCGAATGGTGAATTCAGGGTCTCTCGTACGTGGGCCGTGGCGTTACGAAGAAATACCCGGTGCGAGCCATTGGGTGCCATTGGACGCACCCGCCCGCCTTAACGAGCTGCTCCTGGACTGGTTGCGGTAAACAGAGATATTGTCTGCTGGATCACACCGGGCACCCGGGCCGGGTACCGGCGGCCGGCTGCCCGACCGGCTCGCCGAGGACGAGCAGGACGTCGTCGGTGAGCCCGTCGCCCGCGTGGTCGAGTAGCAGCTTGACCACGCCCTGGACGGCGCCGTCCAGGGCGGGGGTGGCCAGCGCCGTCGCCACGTGAGCGTCGAGAGCGAAGAAGCGGCCCGCCCGGTTCCGGGTCTCCACCAGGCCGTCAGTGTAGAACAGCAGCCGGTCGTGCGGGCGCAGCGCAATGTCCTGCAGGGCCGGATGGGGGTGCAGGCCCAAGGGCGGCTCGTAGCGTGGCGGGTCCATGAGCTGCAATCCCCCGGCATCGGCCGCCAGCTTGACCGGGGGGAGGTGCCCGCAGTTGACGATGCGCACGTGGCCAGGCGCGAACTCCGCGAGTATCACCGTGACGAAGTCCTCGATGTCCATGTCCCGCGACAACCTGACATCCATCTGCTCGGCGAGCCGGGCCAGATCGGGCTCGCCGAACACCAACTCGCGGAAGACGGCCAGAACTGCGGCGCACCTGCCCACCGCGTCGATCCCTTTGCCCTTAACATCACCGACGATGAAGCGCGGCCCGAACTGTGTCATCGTAATGTCATAAAGGTCACCGCCGACCAGGGCCTGGGTCGTCGCCGACTGATAGTGGGACGCAAAGGCGACACCGCCGAGTTCTGCGGGCAGCGGCCGCAGGATCGCGCGCTGGACCCTTTCGCTGATCCGGATAAGCGCGCTCTCCCGGCGAGTGCGGATCACGGCCACGAAGCCGGCGAAAACGCCCGCGCAACCGACAATAGCGAAACGGTATCCCGCACTTGAGGTACTTGACGCGCCGATGACTCCGGTCACAATTGCGCACAGGGCAATTGCATAGCCGGCGACGAGGGCGGTCATCCGGCCGCTGCACCGCGCGCAGGCCAGCAGCGGTCCGGCCGCCAGCAACTCCGCCAGGTTAATGCTGGACCCTATCAATATCGCTATGACGGCGATGATCGCGTCCAGGCCGAGAGCCAGCGCGAGCCAAATCGAGGGCCGACTCGTAGCCCTGATGGCACGTCGCGGCAGCAGGCCCATGTGTCCCCATCCCAAACCACCCGTGCAGTAAAACCCCAACTTACTCGAAAATTGCGTATTTTTCCTCATTTATCCCGCGATTAGCATGCTGGCTGGGCGAACGGTCGGCCGTTCGGGATAAAAGTCGCATTTTCCCAAACGAGCCGTGGTGCTCATGCAATTGCACGATCCTGCCGCCCCGGGAAATGCCTAGACGGGACGGGCGCCGAAGCGGGTGACGACGGCGGCGGCGATCCGCGCGGCAAACTCCGCCGCGGCGACCAGGTCGGGACGGGGACCGCCGGACAGCCATCTGCTCAGGAACGCGCCGCAGAACGCGTCGCCCGCGCCGGTTGTGTCGGTGGCCCGGGCCGGATGGGCCGGGACGCGCACCGGGGCGTGGTCGGCCGCCGCCAGCACGCATCCTTCGCCGCCGAGCTTGAGGACTACAGTGCCGTAGTGCCGGGTGAGGCGGGCCGCCATCGTGACCGGATCCCGCTCGCCGGTGAGTACGGCGGCCTCGTCACGGTTGGGGAAGCATACCGCCGCGCCTTCGGTCCAGCGCAGGAACTCCCCGGCAGGCATCCGGGCCAGGAAGGCGGCCGAGCCGGGGTCGATGGTGACCGCGAGCCCGCGGGAACGCGCCTCCGCCAGCAGCTCGAGCGCCAGCTCGAGCAGTGGCGGCTCGCACAACGTGTACCCGGTCAGGTGCAGCACCGCCGCGCCCTCCAGCAGGCCGTCCGGCAGGTCACGGCGTCGCAGCCGCAGGTTCGCACCGCGATCGGTGAACATCGTCCGGGCCCCGTCCCGCGCCAGCATGATCACGATCGAACCGGTACCGGTGTCCGGGTCGGCGGTTAGATGCGCGCGGACGCCGGCCCGGGC
>Ga0302324_100024715_pt1 | contig 11556 bp, 8 predicted proteins | sample Palsa_T0_1_FD_201949 | JGI IMG/M metagenome (GOLD analysis project Ga0302324, IMG submission 201949) | Peat permafrost microbial communities from Stordalen Mire near Abisko, Sweden - Palsa_T0_1 | ecosystem: Environmental > Terrestrial > Soil > Palsa > Peat permafrost | place: Sweden: Abisko... | reverse complement strand
TACGTGTGGCGCGCCAAAGGCGAAGATATATTGAGGAAGATCGAGAAGGCGAAAGCAGTGCTTGCGACGATTATTAACAGTTAATTAGATTACAGCACACTAGCGTACTGGCCATGGGAGACCAGGTCTGATCTATTTGTTTTCACCTCCTGTCGGACAATCATCTTCAACAGCCTGCAGTTCGCAGACGTAGACTACGTGCAATGGGATGCACAGTTTGATCGAATCCTCCTTTGTCAAACAATCATGTCCAGCAGCTTTTCAGGTCGCAGCTTTAATTCGTACAGTGGTGGCATTTCCAGGTGGAATTTATCTTTAATTTGTGCAGGAATTTTGCCTTAATTAATTCAGTCCGCTGAAAATACAGTGGATGGTCCTTCTGTCGGAAGACCGAAGCCAACTCAAGGCTTGCGTCATGCCGGAGTGCCGCCGAGCAGGGGGTAGGAGGAGCCGCTCGCGAATCGATCTGCCCCCGACGAGGACGGCAATGTGGGAAAGCAATCGGCTGCCCCCAGATCTTGCCACAGTGGACGATACAAACGGGTCCGGGACAAGGAAACCTTGATCGGGAAGATACTTCGCGGCCGGTATGGTTATTACTCGTAGCGCAAGGCTTCGATGGGATTGAGCCTTGCGGCCTTGATCGCCGGCAACATGCCGCTGATGATGCCTACGAAGCTGAGGATGGCCGTCGACCAGATCAGAGTGGCGGAGTCGATGTAGAGGTGGATGTCGCCTTCGCTGGCGTTTTCCTCAAAGGCGCTCCACAGGGTGAGCGAGCCTACACTCCAGGAAACGAGATAAGCCAGCAACACTCCGAGCAGGCCGCCCAGCGCCGTGATCACGAGGGCTTCGGTGAGGAACTGGAAGAGGATATGCCAGCGATGCGCTCCCAGGGCCTTTTCCACGCCAATTTCACGGGTGCGCTGGGTCACCGAGACCAGCATGATGTTCATCAGGCCCACCCCGCCGATGCCGAGCGTGAGCAATCCGATGAAGCCGAGCAGTATCTTGATGCCGGTGCTGATGACCTGCAGGTCGAGCAGGTCGGCGAAGACGTCGAACACGAAGATTGCCCGGTGATCCTTGGCATCGAAGTTGTGGTGGAAGGCCATCGAGTTACGCACAGCGTCTACGACCTTGGCGTGGTCGCCTTCGTATTCCATCACAATGGAAGTCAAGTAATAGGTGTTGGCGAGGTCGCTCACGGCGCTGAATGGAATATAGACGTGGGCGTTGATGTTGTCGTCGCCGCTCTGCACCTGGTGCTTGAGCACGCCGATGACCTGATAAGAAACGCCGTCCAGGCGGACGCTCTCGCCCAGGGCGTTTTGGCCGGAGAAAAGCTTTTTCCTTACGTCCGAGCCGATGATGGCGACGCGGGTATGAGTGAAGTCGTCGGACTCGCTGAAGAAGCTGCCTTCGGCGGCGTCGAGACGCCGCATGCGGCCATAGGAAGCGTAGACGCCGCTGACGCCATAGGTGGCACTGCGAGCGCCGTAGGCTACGAGACTCTGCTTGGCGACCTCGGGAGAAACGTGTTTGAGCAGAGGCACTTCATCGCGGATATAGCCAAGGTCGTCGACGGTCAGCCTGACCTGGGTTCCAGCCTTGGTTCCGCCGGCCTGCAGTTCGGTGCGGCCGGGGAAGATGAAAACCAGATTCGTGCCAAATGAGCGGAATGCCACCCAGAGGCCGCGCTCGAAACCCGATCCGTAGGCCAGCAAGAGAACGACCGTGGCGATTCCCCAAGCCATGCCAAGCATGGTCAGAAGGCTGCGGCGGCGATTGTGGCGCAGCGCGTTATAGGCTTGGTTGGCGAGATCGACGATCATTCACTCAGTAGCTCCTGGCTCTTAGCTTCTAACTCATTTACCGAAATCAAGTCTGATCATCCCGAACGCAGCGAAGGATCCTGGTTCTTACTGGCACCATCGGCGTTGCCTGTGCCGGGGAATACCAAGTGCGCTCGCCTGGCTCGGGATGACAGCGTAATGGGTGAGGACCGCGCAATCGGTGGTGACATTATTCTTGCCTCAGCGCTTCTACCGGCTCCATGAGCGCGGCTTTGCGGGCGGGGTAGAGGCCGGCGGAAATTCCGGCGACGGCCAGCGAACCGATCGCCGCAAGCGCGGAGGCGGGAATGATGCGCGGCGTATCGAAACCCTCGGGCGCAGGCAACAGGGCCAGCAACGTGACAAAGCCGGTGGCCAGAACCAAGCCGATGCCGCCACTGAAGGCGGTAAGAAAAGCTCCTTCGACAAAGAATTGCGTGAGAATGTTCTGGTGGGTTGCGCCCAGCGCTTTGCGCAGGCCGATTTCCTTGGTGCGCTCACTCACCGAGACCAGCATGATGTTGACGATGCCGATGGCCCCGAGCCCGAGGGTCACAACGCCGACTACGCCGAGAAACCAATCCATGGCATCGAAGATCTTGCCCACGCGCTGCATGTTTTCGACGGTATCCCAATCCTCAAACGCGTCTTCCAGTTTAGGATCGAAACCGTGACGGCTGGCGATGATCTGATGAATCTCGTTCTTCGCCTCGGTATGCAGATCTTTGCGGATGGGCTGGTAGTTGATGAAAGAAATGGCGTCTTCGGAATTCGCCTTGGTCAGGCGAAACAGGTTGCGCATGGTTTCAATGGGGATGAAGATGCGCGAATTGGTGCCGTTATTGCCGTCGCGGCCTACTTTATCGACCACGCCGATGACATCGAAGCTGATACCGTTGAGAAGAATCGTGGAGCCCACGGCGGGGCGTCCGGGGAACATGTTCTTGAGCATTTCCCAGCCCACGACGGCGACGCGGCGGCGCTCCGAATTATCTTGATGGTTGAACCAGCGGCCCGGACTGATGGGCACGTTGCGAATCTGATTGTAGTCCGGGGCTACGCCGAAGACCTGGCCGTTGGTCGAGCCATAGTCGCTGACCGCGCGGATGTCTTCCCGATTCAGCACGGGAGACAGGGCGCCGACGAACTTCGCCTGCTGCCGGATGGCGGAATAGTCAGCGTAGGTAAAATAATAAGTTTGTCCGGACTGCGTGCTGCCCTCGACGGCCGGGATGCGTCCGGGAAACATGAACATAATGTTTTGCCCCAGGTTGGCGAGTTGTCTTTCCTGGCCGCTGCGGAATCCTTCTCCCAGACCCACCAGGAGGAGCAGAGAGCCTACGCCCCAGGCGATTCCGAACATGGTGAGGAAGGAGCGCAGCTTGTGCGCCCATAGCGTCGCGAGGGACTGCCGTATGATGTCGAGAAGTATTCGCATGTGCTACACCCCCACGCCTCCGGGGAGGTGCGTGGGGGTTCCCGGGGGCACGTTCAGGCGAGGGGTCTCAACTCCCGCCGACCGTTCCCGTTCGAGCATCTGATCAGAGATACGCAGCCGGGTGTTGCGAAGTTCCCTGCTGTGTTATTTGTTAGACCGCGGGCACCCGAAAAAGGTTAGCTGCCAGGGATAATTGGTTCGGCGGGCGTGATCGGCAGGGCGATTGGCGGGACGAGCGCTCAGATTAGTTTAGCCGGATGCGGAAAAACGCAGGCCTCGACTAGTTCCCCCCGGAAGGTTCGGGAGATCGAATTCCGCTCATGCCTCACGGAAAACGGACCGGTGCCACAAAACTCTCTTGTTTCTACAACACAACCTGATTACGAGGAAGGTAGGCGCGGACAAGACGAGTAGCAATTGGAGGCTTTCCTGGTTATATTGGGCCCAAAATAGCTAGGACTACATCCAGCTTTGGCATGGAGACGCCAATCTCCTGCTAACAGACGACCCGCCGGCACTAAAAGATGGCCTTCAAACCAAATTGAACCTGTCGAGACGTATTCGCCGTGCTAAGGATCACTCCGGCAGAAGGGCTGATCGCGCTACCGGAAAAGACATTGAGGCTGCCGGGCAAACTGAAGTTCGTGTTGTTCAGTACGTTGAAGGCTGCAGCCCGGAACTCCAGCCCGATTCTCTCGCTGATGGATGTGGTCTTAAGCAAAGACACATCGAGATCGCGGAAGCCCGGTCCAATCAAGACGTTCTTTCCAACGTTTCCGAACGTGCCCGCGGGTTCCAAGCTAAAGGCGTTGGGATTGAACCATTGGTTCGGAGTGCCTTCAATGACCGGCCCGGAAAAAGCAGGGTTCCAGTTGGGGCGGTCCGGATCCCCTGTGTTTCCGTCTCCCGACCGATTGCTGCCTGTCAGGGGGGAAAACGCAAAACCACTCAGCGCGGTAAGAATCGAATTGAGCTGCCAACCGCTTATCACCTTGGACCGGGCCCCATTGAAAGAATTCAAGAACGGTCTGTTTTTTCCGAATGGCAGTTCGTATTCTCCGCTAAGAACCAGCTGATCTTTCAAGTTGATACCAGAAACCCCGAAGCCCGTTTGCCTTTGGAGCCAGAAGCTCTGAGGCGCACCGGCCCCGCCATCGGCAGCCGTATCCGGCCACAATATCCTCTGACTTTGCCCAGGCGTAATTGGCTTTGAATTGCAGTCCGGAACTGAGGCGGCGCGTGAACGAAACATTGAGGGCGTTGTAGGTGGAAAAACCAGAGGATCCGAGATAGTTGGTGCCGGTTACGGCCCCCAAGAACGGATTCGGCAGAGCTCCCACTGGGATGTATTGTGTTCCCAAGGCTGCCATACCCCTCGCGGTCCCAACGCTTCCACTCACGCAACCGGCGGCACTCGCGCAGATCTCCGGTACGATCGTATTCGGATCAGATGCCATGAGCATATGGTATCCATGCGATCCGACATAGGAAAGGCGCAAGGACATATTCGGGGCTACCTCCCGCTCGACCCCAAGGTTCCATTCTTCGGGAGTCTTTGCATTCTGATCTATCCCTCCCGGCGAATAACACACGTAGTGGGGAACATTTAGTTGTTCTCCGGGCCCCGGTCAAATTACAGGGGAGGATGTGGAGCATGCTTCGCTTAGATCCGGCATCAGAACTCGAAATAACCTGCGGCTTCGGGCGGGCGAGAGGCGCCATCGGTACCGGTCGCGGGGAGCAAGTCCAAGACTCCGCTCAGGTTCTCCCAGGCCGCCTGGTTCAGGGCTGGGTCTGAGCCGACCAGATCGCGAATCATGTCCCACGCAGCCCGGTTGAGGGCGCCCTCGGGCGGTGGTCCCATGGCTAGGGAGACTGAGCATTGCGGACAGAAAGAAATGCGATGAGCCGTTGACTTCTGGCGCGGTTTTATACCGACGGTCTGCGCGAACATGTAGAGGGCGACAGATTTGTGTCCCGGTTCGATTTCACGATTACAGCGAAGGCAGTGCATGTTTTCCACGGTTCCTTCCCGGTTTCCTTAGCCGGCACGGCGAACGCTCACCCACCCATCCGATGGCGGTTCGGCGTCGCGGGCGTTGTCACCAGATTCCAGCAAGCCGATCACTCCGCGCAGGTTCTCCCAAGCGGCTTCATTCAGAGCCGGGTCTGAGCCAACCAGGTCGCGGATCATGTCCCATGCGGCCAGGTTGAGAGCGCCCTCAGGCGGTGGTCCCATGGCCAGCGAGACTGAACACTGGGGACAGAAAGAAATGCGATGGGCCGCCGACTTCTGGCGCGGTTTAATCCCGACGGTCTGCGCGAACATGTAGAGGGCAACCGACTTGTGCCCAGTTTCAAGCTCGCGATGGCAGCGGAGGCAATGCATGTTCTCCAAGAGATTTCCCCAGTGGCGGATGATGAAACATAGATACTGTCTTCACGCCCGGCGGGATGCAAGTATGTAGAAAGATTCTGGCGAGATCTCAACTTCGGAGTGAGAAGCTGGCGATGACCGAGAACCAAGCTGTGCTCTAGGCAGAGGTGGGTCGCATCATGCACTCTGATGCGATGAAGGCCGATGCCAGCAATGCTCGGGATTCGCGGCGGACTGCCGTCCGGTCGACGATTCTAATACGGCAAGCAGCCCGTTTCGTTCGACTGTCGCAACTTCGCAAATTGCGTGAGTGCGAGCAGGCGGCAGCGGTTTGCTACCGGGTGCGCGGCGGTGCCGTCGAGTTCCTGCTGGTTCGGACGCGGGGCGCCGGGCGCTGGACTTTTCCGAAGGGCAGCGCTGAACCAGGGCTCACCCATGCGCAGGCGGCAGCGCTTGAAGCGTTCGAGGAAGCGGGAGTCCATGGCCGGATCGAAGAAGCTTCGTTCACTGGATATGTTCGCCGCAAGCGGGCCGCTGGAAAGAATCATGCTTCGAGATCTGACGAAAAGGAAGTTGCCGTCAAAGCGTATCTCTGCGAGGTGTTACGCCTCAGCCCTCCCCAGGAGTCCAAGCGAGATCGCACCTGGTTTTCCGTCGAGGATGCGCGGCGGCGATTGCGGGAGGGACACAAACACAATGGTGGGGCCGCGATCGTCCGCGTAGTCGACCGCGCCGTAGCCCGCATTGAGCGATTGCGCGGCAGGATTGGCGTGACCGATCGACCGCAAGCCGATCGAGCTGAACAGGATCTACCACGACTGCATGCCCCGCAAAAGGACGCGCTGCAGAGGGTGCAGTTCGATTTTGCCGAGACTTATGCCCGGGGTGAGGAAGTTTCCTTCACGCCGCACATTCGTCGCCGGCTTGGCGACATGCGGCGATCCTCGGTGTCTGTTGTCGCAGGTCATCCTCGCGAGGTCTTGCAAGGTGAGGTTCTGGAATTCCCCCCTGCGCGGGAGAGGAAGTCCAAGGTTTTGGGAACTGGCACAAAGGACGGCTGAAGCGGTCTCTTTCTTTTTCAACTTACTCTTTCTCTTTGTTCTTGGGCCGCTCGTAGGCTTTCTGGAGATACTTGCGCGCCTCTTCGAGAGCGCCGAAGGTATCGTCGTTGGTCTGGATGGCTTGCCGATATTCGTTGATGGCACGCTCGCGCTGGCCGGTCGTGTCGAAAATCTTGCCCAATTGGATATGGCTCCATACTTCGGTCCAGCGAGGCTCTCCGTTGCCGTTGATGGACGAGCGGTAGGAGTTGGCCGAGGACTGGTAGTTTCTCTGCAAGAAGAAAATCTCCGCGATGCGGTAGTGAGCCAGGGAACTGTTCTTGTTGAGGTCGAGTGCTTTGTTGAATTCGGCGAGTGCGCCGGAGAGGTCGCCCTGCTGCTGCAGCGCCATGCCTCGGAGAATGGAAGAACGCAGCCTTACATCGGACGAGTTGGTGAGGACGTGATGCTCGGGATCGACCGCGATGCGCCGCGGGCGTCCGAAGGTCTCGATGCTGAAGGGTGAGTTGGTGCCCACGACCTCGAGTTTCCTGTCTTCCGTTTTGCCGTCTGTGTCGATGCGCAGGTCAACCGGCATGCGGAACAGATCGAGATCCTGGGAAATCTCACCGGTGACGCGGAAGCCCGGGACTTTGCTGTCTTTCGTCGCCTGGGCCGTGACCTGGGCTCCGCCCAGGCGATAGACCGAGTACTTGACTTTAAATTCTGGGGCGCCGGTGGAATCGAGCCACTGGGAAAAGAACCAGGTGAGTTGCTGGCCGTAATTTTTCTCGGCGATGGCGCGGAAGTCATCCATGCTGGCCGATTTGCCGGCGTAGGTTGCGGCGAACTCGCGCATGGTCTTGTTGTATTTGTCCTCGCCCAGTACCCAGCGCAGCATATGCAGGATCATCGCGCCCTTGTCGGTCACGAGCGACTGAAATTCGGTGGAGAAGGGATCGAGCTTGCTGGCGCTCGAAAGCGGAACAGTGTCGTAGGCCAGCGCACCCACCGACATGTCTTTTATTGCTTCTTCAAGGCCGGCCGAGCCGGCCGCGTTCCCCACGTACATGGCTTCGGAATAGCGGGAGAATCCGTCGGTCAGCCACCAATCGTCCTTTGTGGCGGGACTTACGGAAACTCCCCACCATTGGTGAGCGATGGCATTGGCGAGCAGGCGGTAGTTCGTTTTTTCCGTGATCTGCGGGCTGGCGAGACCAGCGATCTCCGGAGCCCAGGCGTAGGGAACCGTGTCGCCCGGCAGCTCCACGACGTTGAGCCTTTGCGACAGGGGAGTACCGTAAAGAGTGATGTAGTAAGTGAATTCCTGGACCGCGGTGGTGGTGTATTCGGGAGCCAGCGCCTGATGGGCGGGCTTGAAGAAGACGTGCAGGTCCATTCCGGCTTCGTCGCTTTTGTATTCGTGGAAGATGCCGGCGACGATGGTGCCGGGAAAGCTCGGTTTTGCATCAACGAACTTGAAAGTCTTTGTGGGCAGGCCGTTGGTGTTGGGTTTCGTTGACGGAGGGTTCTCGGTGACCGTCGACTTCCCGCTCCCGATCACCAGCATGTGAGCCGGGACGGTGACGCTGATGGTCGAGGTGAAGCGGTTGAGGCCGTAGCCACTCATCGGGAACCAGCGTCCGGCGTAAAGCAGGTAGCTGGTGTCGTCGCCGACGTAGGCGAGTTTGAGCCCGGGAACGGGGCTGTCGTCGGCGGTCTCGAGCTGGCCTTCGTATTCGAAGGTGAGCGTGGTGGAAGCGTCTTTGGCCAGGCCGCCCGGCAGCGGTACGCGGACGGTGGAATCTTGAGTGACGCGCTCGGCCGACAGCGGCTGATCGTGGTCGTCGAGGACCCGGGTGACCCGCAAGTCGTTGTGCAATTCGAACACGGCTACGCTTAACTCCTGAAGCGCCGTGAACTTAACCTTTGCCCTCCCCGAAATCTGATGCAGATGAGGAGTTAGCTCGACCTCGATCTGGTAATCGTCGACGCGCAAGTGGGTCTTCTCGGCGGCCCGGGAGGGGGTAGCGACGAAAACCAATAGCAGGGCGAGGAAACTCGACAGGACGCTCTGGTCGCGCCGAAGGCGAATCTGCATTAAGGAGAGTCTCCGGAAACGTGGCTAACCATTCCCTATGATGAAGATTCTCACCTAAAAGATGCTGGGAGCACAAGGTTTAGCGGTTTCCGGCTTTCGGCAGCCGGCGTCCCCCATAAACATCTTCGGCGCGGACCGCTTATGTCTGACGCGAGAACTTGTGGTAAGGCTAGCTGTGGGTTGTCGATTCGGGGGAGGAGTGGCCGATCAACGATTTGCCGAACGAGTTGCCAATCGTCCAAACAATTGCGGCGGCTTGGTCTGCCGGATGCTGCCCCGGACCTTCGGTGGCGCTCCCAGGCGCGCGGAGTCTGGCTTTCACCTGCGTCAGGCCCTCAAGCATGCGATTCCGCGCAACGCCGTCGGGTAGGATCTCCTGCAGTCGGGCGACAACGTTCGCAGCCGTGAAGTCGTGCTGCACGAGTTCGGGAACGACCTGCTCCCCGGCAATCAGATTGACCATGGCAAAGCGGGGGACTTTGACTCGCGGCTTGCCCAGCAGGTAAGTGAGCGGGGAGACGCGGTAGACCATCACGAACGGCGTGCGCATCATCGCGGCTTCCACTGTCGCCGTGCCGCTGGCGATGATGCCGGCGCGCGAATGCGAGAGCGCGGGTAGGGATTCGGGGACGAGCGTGATACTCGACCGAACGGTTCTTCGCATCGTTCTTTGGTCGATCAGGCTCTCGAGGAACGTGCGGTCGAGCGTGGGCGCGACCGGGAGTAGAAATTCGTAGGCGTCGCCGAGTTGTGCGGCCGCCTCCAGGATGTTGGGCAGGTTCATCCGCACCTCTTGGACCCGGCTGCCAGGCATGAGAGTGATCCACTGTTTTGCGGGGTCGATATGAAATTGCGCGGCATAGTCGTTGCGTGCGATTGCCGGGTGAGGCAATTCGGCTAGGGGATGGCCGACGAAGGAGGCATCGACTCCACGGTCTCGGTAGAACTTTTCTTCAAAAGGAAAGATGACCAGCGCTTTGTCGATATATTGGCGGAGGAGGCGGACACGTCCCTGGCGCCACGCCCAGAACTGAGGTGCGACGTAGTAGACCACGGGAATGCCGCGCTTCTTCATCTGCCGGGCCACGCGCCAGTTGAAGGCAGGCGAGTCGATCACGATGGCGAGGCCGGGTTTCCGCTTGTCGGCCTCGGCGACCAGATGCCGGTACCGGCCGTAGATCTTTGGCAGGTGGCTGAGGATTTCGGTGATGCCGACGACGGAGAGGTCTTTCGCATCGACTACGGTGTCGCAGCCGGCGGTGCGCATGCGCTCCCCGCCGACACCGAAGAACTCGAGCTGCGGGTCGCGGCGGTGCAAGGCTTCGATGAGCTGCGCGCCGTGCATTTCCCCCGAAGCTTCTCCGGCCGAGATCAGGATTCGCAAGGGAGCATTTTGACATCCTCCCCGCCGCAAACGGCGAGGATTCCTACGGAGTCGGATGTTGGTCCGATCTCTTCGGTGGGTTCCTCCCACAACCGCCCTACTTCAGCGAAGGACAACGAAGAGGCTTAACTTTTGGCATGGCCCTGCCATAGGTCGTTTGGACGAGAGAAATCTTACAACGAACGAAAACGAAAAAACAAGGGGGCTGGGGGGATGGGGGGGGATGGGGCATAGGGGGCCTCAGGGGCCTTATATCCCCGGCTTGAACGCCGAGGCTTTACGGCCCCGATTCGGTAAGGCCGCGACGATCGCGGCTGGCAGGATTCCATTTTCTATTTTTACTGGGGACGGGCCAAAAACGCGGAAGAGTTGCCGCTGGCCATCCGCCTAGTCGTCCGCGCTGGCGGTGACTTCGGAACTCGCAGGCGAAGGCGCCCGCGCCGCACTGAGTTCCTGATCTTTATATTGCAGCTGGTAGAGCTTGAAGTAGATACCGCGCTGGGCAAGGAGTTGCTGGTGGGTGCCCATTTCGCGGACCAGGCCTTTGTGCATGACGATGATCTTGTCGGCGCGTTGCACGGTGGAGAGCCGGTGGGCGATGATCAGCGACGTGCGCCCCTCGACCATGCGGTTGAGTGCGTCGCGCACGCGGAATTCAGTTTCGGTATCCACGCTGGAAGTAGCTTCGTCGAGAATGAGGATTTTCGGTTCGTGAGCCAGGGCGCGGGCGAAGGAGATGAGCTGCTTCTGGCCGGTGGAAAGCGTGGAGCCGCGTTCGCGGACTTCTTCGTCGAAACCTTTGGGCAGGGCGCGGATGAAGTCGGCGAGGTTCACGTCTTCGGCAGCCTGCTCGACATCCGTGTCCTGGATCCGCTTGGTGCCGAGCCGGATGTTTCCGCCGATGGTGCCGCTGAACAAGAATGGATCTTGCAGGACTACGCCGAAGCGGCTGCGCAGCTCAGCCAGATCCATATCTTTGACGTCGACGCCGTCCATTCTGACTGCGCCTTTCTGAACGTCATAAAAACGCAGCAGCAGCGAGATTAGAGTGGTTTTGCCGGCGCCGGTGTGGCCGACTATGGCGACGGTTTCGCCTGGCTCGATGCTGAAGGTTACGTCGCGCAGGACCCAGTCGGGGGCCAGATCGCCCGCCTCAACACCAGCTTCAATCCCGGCACCGGTTGTGCTGACTTCCTCCGGCGCTTCCCGGTAAGCGAACCAGACGTGATCGAATTCGATGGTGCCGGGGCCTTCGGGGCGCTTGGTCACGGCGGGTGAGACTACCTGCGCGGGCGTGTCCAGCAGCTTGAAGATGCGTTCGCTGGCGGCCATGGCCGATTGCAGGATGTTGTATTTTTCGCTGAAGTCCATGATCGGCCGG
>Ga0302324_100024713_pt1 | contig 11558 bp, 10 predicted proteins | sample Palsa_T0_1_FD_201949 | JGI IMG/M metagenome (GOLD analysis project Ga0302324, IMG submission 201949) | Peat permafrost microbial communities from Stordalen Mire near Abisko, Sweden - Palsa_T0_1 | ecosystem: Environmental > Terrestrial > Soil > Palsa > Peat permafrost | place: Sweden: Abisko... | reverse complement strand
CAAGAAAAAAGTTTAAACGATGCCGGCGAGCAAACTGATGAGAAAACGCGTTCGCTGAAGCCTAATGACCAGGGGAATAAATCGCAGGAAGCAGAGCCGCAAACTGGCGAGCCAAAAAAAGACGAGGGGAACAAGGAAGAGCAGGACAAGAAAAGCGAGGCGGAAACGAAGAAGCCCGTCGATCCCGCTACCAAGCGCCGCAGGATCATCATCGGCGTGTGTATTGGCATCGTTCTCCTCGTGGGTGGGGTGGCATGGTGGCTTTATTCCCGCACCTACGAATCTACAGATGACGCGCAGGTGGACGGCCACCTCAACTCCATTGCCTCTCGCGTGGCTGGGACGGTTCAGGCGGTGTATGTGGAGGATGATCAGCCAGTCAAAGCCGGCCAACCGCTGGTGGATCTAGATCCCCGCGATTACACGGTACAAGCGGACCAAGCACGCGCGAACTATGAGCAAGCGATCGCGCAGGCCTCCGCGCAAGGTCCTAATGTGCCAATCACGGAAATGTCGAATCGGACGTTGGTGGATACGGATGAAGCGGAGCTTGTCAACGCGGAAGCCGCGGTAGCTAGCGCCCAACGGGATTACGATAGCAATGCCGCGAAGCTCCGTCTGGCAGAATCTAACAATCTTAAAAGCCAGGCGGACTTGGTGCGCTTCAAAAAATTGGTAGATAAAGAGGAAATCGCCAAGTCGGATTATGACCAGTACATCGCGAACGCCGGTTCGGGAGTGGCGACGGTGGAAGCGAGCCAGTTTACCGCCGCGTCTTCCGCCAAAGTCGTAGAGGAGAAGCGAGCGCTGCTGCTGGAGCGCCAGAGCAAACTTTTTCAGGACAAAGCGAATTCACCTCGCACGGTCACGATTCAGAAGGCAACCTTCGCCTCTGCCAATGCGGCCGCGGATTCCGCCAAAGCCCAGTTGGATGCCGCGCTGCTGAGTCTAAGCTACTGCCACATCGTCGCCCCGGTAGACGGGATCGCCAGCCAACGCAGTGCAGAGGTAGGGGGAAGAATCTCGGTGGGGCAGCAGCTCATCGTGCTGGTTCAGACTGCTAACGTTTGGACGACCGCGAACTTCAAGGAAACACAGCTAAAAAAGATGCACGTCGGCCAGCGCGTGAACATCGACGTCGACTCACTCGGCGAATCTTTTGAGGGCGAGGTAGAGAATATGCCGGCCGCCTCGGGAGATCGATCCAGCCTATTTCCGCCCGAAAATGCAACGGGTAACTACGTGAAGATAGTACAACGACTGCCTGTACGCATACGCTTCCATCCAAATCAGCGGGACCTGGATAAGTTGCGCCCGGGCATGTCCGTTACTCCTAAAGTGCACTTGGATTGACGTCATGTCCGATGGAAAATAAGCATCGATGTCGCGAGTTGCGCCCGGCCAAGATGCAGAAAGTGTACAACGGCGTCGGTTCCAACGATTGGGCATCGGAGTTATTACTCCGGGCTGGTTGACATGGACCCTTCGCTAGAGCTAAGGGGCGGTTTCTGCGCATCATGCTCGGACGGCTGATCGTGAAGAACCACGTTGAGAAGGGACTTGTTGACGTGGATGTCGCCGTTGTAATCGATAAAGCCGAGCTTGCGGAAGCGATTCATGAAGAAACTGACCCGGGATCGAGTCGTTCCAATCATGTTGGCAAGAGACTCCTGTGAGATCTTTGGAATTCGCATCAATGGCTCGCGCGACCTCCCGAATTCCGCCATCAACAAAAGGATTCGTGCCAGTCGCTTTTCGCTGGAATTGAATAGCTGATCGACAAGGTCGGCCTGAGTTCGCATACTGCGCTTAAGAACAAAAGCTAAGAAGATATCCGAGAAGGCGTGCTCCTGGTGAATCACACGAATCATCTCTTTCCGCTCGATCTTGAGCGCTGTACAGACCGTCGTAGCGGTTGCAGTGGCTAATCGCAGGCCCGCCACCGCCGCCACGGACTCCTCTCCTAAAAAGTCACCTGCGCTGAGGAGCGCGATCGTCGCTTCTTTCCCAACCTTTGAAATGACTGTTAGCTTTGCGCGACCTTTTTGAAGGTAAAAGACACAATCGGCTCTGTCTCCCTGAGAAAAGAAGGGTTCCTTCGTTTTCAACTGGACTATGCGTCGCCCTATACCAGCTTTCGCGAGAAAAGCCGCGGGATCGAACGCGGCGAGGCTTCGTCCAGTCATTTCGAGGGCCTCCTAGCCGGAGGAAACTCGCGGGTGGAATGCACCTCGGGCAACTCCCATGTATTTATCTTCGAGGTTGGTTGTTCGCTCGCCCACACTGTTGAGTCTAGGAACAGCACGATTCGCGGGTCAGGAGTTGCGGTGGTCTCAAAGTCGTCCATCGAGGCGGCAAATTCGCTAGCGCGCACGAGAAGTGACGTCCATCCCAATCCTTCGCTCGTCAGCAACGCTTTTCCTGCGCAAGACGCGGTTGCCCGTATTGTAGACTCTGCAAAGCTACTCACCTAGATACCCTCTCCACTGTGTGCCGCCAGGTTATGTTTTCTAGATCAAAAACAGCACTTTCCGGCAGTCCCCCCTTTCCGGTTGCCGATCCTAAAGAAGTACTCACTTACATGCAAGTACTTACCATGGAGTGTGTTACTGGCGTGGAGGTAAGTGCCTCCGGCATCATCCACGCGGTTCGGATCGAGGCGGGCGCCCTCCCGCAGGAGAATGCGACAATCGCGCGGTACAAGGCGGCACTGGTGCGCTGGGGCTTCGCAATGCCCTGGCTACATCAGCCTGCCAATGAATTCGATCGAACGGCTGTTCTAAAGAACAGCCACCGCACCACTTCACACTCCCGCCGACCTAGGACGAAACAAATTCGCGCTCATGTATAAAAGTGCTCAGTCATCGGCACAATAAAATCGGATGCTGAGAGGTGGACATTGATGAAGTGCAAACCACAGTTCCCAACGCCCCATCGGCCAGCGCCACCAATCCGTCCCCATGACCGAGTCTGCGGCTGAAGCGCAAGGAACTGGATTGCCAGTGGATTCGCCGGTTTTAACGCCAGCCATCCGTTTTTTCCCTTTAGAGAGGGCACTTGTGTGACGCCCGGTGTTCTTTAGCTTTCTCACTTGCGTCAGGAAAGAGACGAGAGTTGATCGAGAAACTTCTCAATTACTGGATTTACCAAGTCGGGCCGCTCGCGCGCAGCCAGGTGCGCGACCTCTGGCAGAACAACAAATGTGGAACCCGCAATTGCGTTCGCCACCTTGCGGCAGATGTAGACCGGAAATTGTCGATCTTCCTCGCCGGCGATGACCAACACCGGTACATTCTTAATCGTGCGCAGCAGATCATGGCGATCGACGCGATTAAGGATAATGCCCTGGAGTTGAAAGTGAATAGACTTGGGATCATCGTAAGAGACACAGTCCAGATAATTCATGAACTCAGGGTTGCTCTCTGTTGCGGTGTCCCCTGCGAAACCTGTTTTGGCGAATCCCACCCACCACTTGGGCATCGTCCCGTTCATATAAAGTAGTCTCGAGCCAATTGAGATCTTGATTGTCTCAGCCGTGTCCGGCGGTGATGCTGTGGCGTTCATCGCAAACGCAGCGATTAATCGTTCGGGATACCATGCCGGGAAAACGACTGCGAGCATGGCACCCCAGCTGTTCCCACCGAAGATGCACTTCTGAATACCCAGAGCATCCAGGATATTGATCACGACCTCGGCGCTGTCTTCAAGGAAGATTGGCTTCCGGAGAGGATCCGACTTACCCACGCCGGGTGGATCGACTAGAACCATGCGGTACTTGGAAGCAAACTGCTCATACTGGTAGCTCAACATCGAGCCCTGCATCATGAGGCTCGGCCACAAGATCATCGCCGGACCGCTTTCGTTGCCACCAATCGTCACATTGACGTGACCGAACGCCGTCTTAATCCTCTTTTGTTGTGCTCCAGCCAGTCGCTCGTCATCGGCTTTAAAAAGAGCTTGTTTGCGTTGACTCGGGGTGACGAAATCTATGTTCACTTGATGCGCTCCGTTTAGTCGCAGACCTTGACTGGTCCGTGGAGAAACCGGATCGGAAGAAACTAAACCACAAAGCACGGTAGCACCCGGCCACCGGACTTCTTGGCGGCGCTCACCGGTCTACATGTTTTCGCGTCATCGGCATAGCTACTTAGGCTTTTGCGTGGTCGCCAGCCCGAGAAGCGTGCCCGCATAGTCCGATGCGGTGTCGGGTGGCATGCCCGGCGCTTTCGAAAAGTAAAGTTTAAGTGTTTCAAGCGTGGTGCGGGGCTTTGCCGCCAACGTATTCAACACTTGCTCGCAGGCGCCAGGGAAGCCTTCCGCGGGCAGAACCTTGCTTGCCAGGCCAACCGCTAACGCTTCTTCCGCATTTATGGTTTCGGCGGAGTAAGCCAGCCACTTGGCCGCTTTCAGCGGAATCGTAGGAAGAACGGCGGAGACGCCAAGCGTCGCAGGGATGTTGTGCTCGATCTCAGGAAATGCAAACCGCGCTGCGGACGAAACCAAGGTAATATCGCAGCATCCAGCCAGCGCCGCGCCGAACCCCAGCGCATCTCCTTGCACGCACGCCACCACCGGCACAGGCGTGTCCCGTACTGCCTGATAAGCGCCCAGCACTCCGGCCATCACGGTTTTGCGGAGCTCATAAGCCGTCGGTTCCTTTTCGGGCTTCGGCGTGTTCGGGTCACGTCCCATGGAGAACATTTTGCCTACCGCCGTCAGAGCAATCAGACGAGTTTCGGCGGATTTGCTATGCTCCCTAAGGAGACCTGCAAAGGTGTGCATCATTTCGGGGGTAAATGCATTACCTTGTTCCGGACGATTCAAGTGAATTCGAACAACCGGACCTGCAGCTTCAACGACGAATGACTCCGTCATAATTATGCCTCCACCGAGCTTTCTGTCTCTTGGGCCTCGAGTTTAGAACGCGTGATCATGTCGACAATGTGTTCGGCCTGCAGCGGACATCGCGATATTTTGATTGCGAACGGCTGCAGCGCATTCTCGATGGCCGCGATAATGGCCGCTGCCGCCGCAATGGTTCCGCTCTCTCCGGCTCCTTTGATCCCAAGCGGGTTGAGCGGCGTCGGGCTTTCCATCTGCACGATCTCGACCGCCGGTACGTCGAGCACCGCTGGAAGCAGGTACTCTTCCAACGTATTGGTTTGTGGTTGCGCGTGCTCGTCGTAGTACATGGATTCATAGAGCGCGTTGCCGACGCCGTGCGCCACGGCGCCTTGGATCTGACCACGCACAATTAGCGGGTTCAGAACTTTGCCGCAGTCATGGCCTACTATGTAACGAAGAATCTGCACAAGCCCGGTCTCTGCGTCCACCTCAAGCTCAACAACATGCGTTCCGTTTGAATAAGTAGCTTGGGGCGGGCTGAAGTAATCCGTGGCTGACAGGCCGGGATTTCCGTGCCCTGTGGCTGCATAGCCGGGAATGCCATTTGACATCAATAGCAGTTTGGCGAACGGGATCTCCTTCGGTTTGCCGTCTCCGATCCGGCCGGCCGCCTCGTCCTTAACCTTTACCTTTCCCGCCAAGATGGCGATCTCTTCACTTGGAATGCCCATCTGATCCGCGGCAAGTTGCAGGACCTGGTCGCGGAGTTTGGCGGATGCATTGTGGACAGCGGAACCCGCGTTCACCGCCACGCGACTGGCAAACGTTCCCACGCCGTTAGGAAACAGCGCGGTATCCGCTGCGAATACTTCGATCTGGTCGAGGTCGGTTCCAAAGGCGTCGGCGGCAACCTGAGTTAGAACGGTCGCGTGGCCTTGTCCCTGCGCCGCGGCTCCGGTAAACACGGCGATTTTACCGGAGGACAGCACGCGGACAGTCGCTCCCTCGTGCGGACCAAGACCCGTGGTCTCAACCTCATTGCCAATTCCGATTCCGAGATAACGCCCTTCCTCGCGCGCTTTTCGCTGCCGCTCTTTGAACGTCGAGTAGTTAGCCTGATCCAAGGCCATTCGCTGGCAGCCTGGATAGTCGCCGCTATCGTAGGTGACCGGCCTGTTATCGCGTCCTGTCAAGCCGACCTTGTAGGGCATCTGCTCCGGTTTGATCATGTTCAGTTCCCGCACAGCTGCGGGGTCTTTATCTAAATGTTGAGCGATACGATCCATTAACCGCTCCATGACGAACACCGCCTGCGGACGTCCATTTCCGCGCAGCGGAACGCACGGCACCTTGTTCGTCACAGTGATGGTCAGGTCCATATGATAGTTGGGAAGAACATAGGGGCCGGGCAGGGTAGTGGCTCCGATCCACGGAGTGATAACGCCCCAAGGCAAATAGGCGCCAATGTCGTGAATGACGGAAACGTTGACCGCAAGCAGCCGCCCCTCATCGTCGAAGGCCACGTCTGCCTCAGCGTATTGGTCGCGTTCCTGGCCAGTAGCGGTGCATTGCTCGTGACGGTCTTCGGACCAGGTCACGGGATGGTTCAGTTCCATCGCCAACCAGGCCACAACTACTTCCTCGTGATAAACGATGCCCTTGGGACCGAATCCGCCGCCCACGTCAGGAGCCACAACCCGCAACTTAGTGTCGTCCAATCCCAGCATGGCTCCCACGATGGTTCGCACCATGTAGGGCGCTTGCGCAGCCGACCAGACGGAGAGCCGGTCATTTAAAGGATCGTGCACGGCGAGGACAGCACGGCCTTCCATCGCCTGTCCACAGCCGCGATGCTGGAAGTAAGTATCGTGCAGTTTGTGAGGCGCTTCGGACATGGCCTTGGCAGCATCACCTACATTCAGGTTCATGACCGCGGCGACGTTGTTTTTTGAGGACAGGTGAGCCGGTGGAGCATCGGGCTTGGCGGCGTCGCGGCAATCGTTGGCTATCCCCAGCACCTCATAATCGACAAAGATCAGCTCAGCTGCGTCTTCTGCGATCTCGCGGGAATCTGCGACAATCACCGCGACCGGCTCCCCGACGTAGCAAGCTTCATGATTCGCTAGCGTGGTAAACGTCAAGGGCTGCCGGATTTCAGCATTCGGCACCAGCAGCGGAAAGGGTTTGTCGCGCAGATAGGGAGGAAGGTCATCGAAAGAGAAGACCGCATGCACGCCGGGCATCGCTTTTGCAGAGGATGCGTCTACCTTTGACCATCGGGCGTGAGCAAGCGGACTCCGCAGAAAATGAGCGGTCCAGGAGCCGTCTGGCCGAAGGTCGCCTGTGAACCGGCCCTTTCCAGTAATTAAACGAAGGTCTTCGACGCGCTCTACTGGAGTGCCGACGAATTGTTTCTTCATGCCGCCGCCTCCGCGTTCGCGCGCATCCGCTTGGCCGCGTCAAGGGCCGCATCGACAATGTTCTTGTATCCCGTGCACCGACAAAGATTGCCGGTCAAGGCCTGTCGCACTTCCTTCTCCGTCGGGTCTGGATTGTGGGTAAGGAAATCCGTAAGCGTGATCAGGAAACCGGGAGTGCAGTAGCCGCACTGCAGCGCGTGGTGGGCCCGGAAGCAGGCTTGCAGCGGCGTAAGCTCCCCTTCTTTGCTAAGTCCCTCAACAGTGAGAATGTCGTGACCGTGTGCCTGGACGGCGAACATTAGACAGCTCCGAACGGACTGGCCATCCATCATCACCGTGCATGCCCCGCAAACGCCATGCGCGCAGCCTATATGTGTCCCAGTGAGCCGCAACTCTTCACGCAAAAAACTCGCGAGCGTCGTCCGCGTCGTTGTCTCAACGCTATAGTGTAGGCCGTTCACAGTGAGCGTCACTACCCGCGTCTTCTCGGGATTTTCAATTTTTGTCAACGGAATTTTGGCAGTCGACATATTATTCTGGCCTCCCCGTCTTTTGTCCGACAACGCGCTGCCAAGCGGCTTCCATAACGCGCCGCGCATACACCTCGCCCAAGTGGCGACGAAATTGCGCTGAAACGAAGCGGCGCGGATAGCCCTGATTGGCGAATTCATCCGGGAACAGCTCGTGCTCGCGAACGGTTTTGGCCGCCTTGGCGAAGAGTTCCGCGGTGGGTGCTTTGCCCTGGAGCATCTCTTCAGCTTCGGTCAGGCGAGTCGGCTTGATAGAGAGGCCGATCACCATCAATGAGACTTGCCCGATCTTGCCGTCTCCATCGTGCGTCATGAGCGCTCCGCTCGCGACGATTGCATAGTCATGGTGGCGCTTTGAAAATTCCTGGAACGCATGCCCATGCCCCTTCGGCCAGAGTTTCCACGTGACCTCACAAAGCATCTCGTCTCTGGCCATCGATGGTTTCATGAACGTCTCAGCCCAATCGCCGACTTCGATTGCGCGGTTTCCGCGACTACTTCGCACACGAAGAGTGGCATTATGAAGCGCCGCCACGCCGAAAAGTTCGGCGCTCGGGTCCATATTGCACAAACTACCGCCAATCGTGCCGCGTGTGCGCGTTGCCTGATGGCCGATCAGGTGAAGAGCGTCCTGCATGATCGGACAAACGTCGATAATCAGCTTCGATTCGAGCAGTGCGCGCTGCCGGGTCATCGCGCCGATACGCAAGAAGCCGTTCTCCGCCGAAAAATACGAGAGATCCGGAATGTTGTTCAGATCTATTAAGTGACGGTGGCGCTCCATCCGAAAGAACAAATAAGGCACTAGCGACTGCCCGCCCGCGAGTGGCTTTGCGTCGTCCAGTTTCTCTAGAAGCTGCAGGGCCTCGGGGACGCTAGTAGGATCGTGATAAGAAAATGGCGCAATTGCCATAAGTCTCCTTTTCCTGGGCTGCCTGAAAAGTCTCCGCTACGCGCGATCTGCGGCTTTAAGCATCTAGCCGATACGTCTCGTCTACCTATATACCAGATTCCATCGTAGAATTCAGGAGTTATCTGGCATTTTTGAAGGTCTGTGGAAATCCCGATGCTTGATAACAGGGCACGTCGGGGACAAACAAAAATCTCCCGTGTCTAAGAGATGAACCGTATTCCCCGATCCTTCAAAGATGCAAAGATTGTTTTCATGATCAAGGCGGCGTAAACGAGGGGAGCCTTAGAATTCCCTCACACCTGACGAAAGGATTCATGACGGAATTGAAAGGTCGCAGCCGGCGCAACAGCAAATCGGAAGAAGCGATTCTTAAGGCAACCTTCGAATTGCTGAAAGAAAAACCTCTCCGGGACATCACGATTGAAGCCATAGCCCGCAAGGCGGGTGTCGGCAAGATGACCATCTATAAATGGTGGCCGGGGAAAGCGTATGTGGCGCTGGACGCTTATAGAGAGGTAATCGAAAGGAACATACCGATAGCGGATACGGGGGACGTGGAGAGGGATCTCGCGGACCTACTTCGCTCAACTATGATTTTATCTGGCAGCCCCGACGGGAGGATCTTCGGCCAATTCCTCGCCGAGACCCAAAGTGACCCGGATTTTGCGAGATTCTTTCGCGAAGATTTCTTGAAGCCGAGGCGGGACGCGATTCAGGGGTTATTGGGTCGCGCCGTGAAACGTGGAGAGATCGATAGCACTGTCAATAAAGAGCTGGTTCTCGACCTTCTGTTTGGCCCAGTTATCTTCCGGATGATGGCTGGTTACGGCCCCGCCCCCATCGAAGCAGACACCATCATTTCTACAGTAATGTGCGGCATCGGCGGTCAAACCCAAAGACCTTTGGCTCGACGACGCTCCCGCAAAGTAGAGCACCCTAAGATCTCAAGCAAAGAGCGCTCTTGAGCAGCACCTCGACAATAGTCTCGTTCATCGCCAGAGCGAACAGGACATAGTTGTCGGGATCATCTACCAGCTTGGATTGGGAACTCGGATGGTGTCGGCCACTGTGGTCGGAGAGCAGTATTCCCTCCATGTCTAGCATTCAACTTAAGTCAGATAAGGCGGTTCTACGTTGCCCAACACAATCAGGGTAGTGCCCCTGCCCTAGTGAGCAGGAGCTCTGACGCAGCCTGATGTTCGCCAATGGCCAACCGGAGCCATCAAAGATCTGGTATCAACTGCTTAACGGGATGGTCGTTCTCGCTCCGGACTACTCCGTAATCAGCAGGGTGCTGACAAGCGTACAACCGAATGCCAGTACGCCAATCCAGGTTCTCACCCAATGGTTGCGAAGCCACCTGTCTCGGGTACTTGTCCAATCGGCAGGCGCACTGCCAGGAGTCCACTTTACAATTTCATTGTTGATGGGCACTTCCCACCCTGCGGTCACGATGATCACCGCTAGCGCGCTAACTGTCGCAGCGACCATGGCCATCCTCGAACGACCCTGCAGAAGGAAGAGCGATGCAATGAGAAGAAGCATCATGGCGATAAAAGTAAAAGGCATCACCCTCCGAAACAGAGCATCGTCATTTTGCTGTCGGAGTGTCCATGCAGCTTCGGGTAGTTTCTGGGCGGTCTGTTGTTCCATGGCAACTCCCAACATCACACCTGCTAGCAGACCGGTTACGAATATCGAAAGCGGAACCACAACCGAACGGATTATGGAGAGATTCGTCATTTGGACTCCTTGAGTGAGCATGTAAGTGCTGTCGACATATTGGACAGGGACCTTCCTTCGTAGGGCGCTCTCTACGAGAAGATTCGCAGGTAGCTCTTTCTAATCAAACGACATTCCACTGCGCTTCAGGAAATCGCGCAAAGTGCACTCCTCTGCAGAGTTTGCGATACCGTTTGGCGTGATGTCTGGCGGATCCATACATGTCCTGTAACTGAACGGCACTCGGCTGCTGCGTATGATATGGAGGCCGGTACGGAACAAATTAAATGCAACGCTGGGTTCAGCGGGGAACGAGCGTCACTGGCGCCAGCCGCCTTTGTCGATCAGGCTTCCTTCAGCAGCTCCGGTAGCGAGGCGTGAATTCCGACGGAATTCACGAAAAACCGGGCGCTCGGCCACCCGCCTCCAAGAACAACCGCTTCAGCTTAGCCCTCCACCGTTCCCGCGCCGCTAGCGAAGCGTGGGCAGCCAATCGGCGATTTCTCGCCCGATGATGTCAGCGTGGTCCTCTTGGACAAAGTGGTACCCCGGTCCAAGCGGTACGGACCTGCAGGCTTTCAGCCGTGCCCTTAGCCAATCGGCCCGCCTGGTCGAGATTATCGCCCCAGGTTCTGCCCAGAAGAAAAGCTTGGGTATCTCCGTGTCCAGCAGCCACGCGTGATAGGCCTCGGCCATGGCCCAGACATCGACCGGAGCGCCGGCGATCGGAAGCTCGTTGGGGAAGCGATAGACCGGTTCGCGAGAGGCCGGATCGAGAAATGGTTCGCGATACGCAGCCATCTCCTCCTCCGTGAGCTTGCGCATAACCCCACCTGGGAGCACCTGTTCGATAAAACGATTCTCCTCTATGAGGAGCTTGCGCCCCTGGTCAGACCTGAAAGCTCGAAAAGCTTGGGCACCCTTGGGATCGACGTCAAGCCAGGTTGGTATCGGCCAGATGAACTCCATCAACGCCATCCCGCGGACCCGGCCTTCATGCCGCCGCGCCCAGTCGAGGCCGAGAGCAGAGCCCCAGTCGTGTAAAACGAGCACGACGTCTCCCAGGTTGAGCTTTTCGACAAAAGCATCGAAGTAGCGGGCATGATCCTCCACCCGGTATGCGATGTC
>Ga0302324_100024712_pt1 | contig 11558 bp, 7 predicted proteins | sample Palsa_T0_1_FD_201949 | JGI IMG/M metagenome (GOLD analysis project Ga0302324, IMG submission 201949) | Peat permafrost microbial communities from Stordalen Mire near Abisko, Sweden - Palsa_T0_1 | ecosystem: Environmental > Terrestrial > Soil > Palsa > Peat permafrost | place: Sweden: Abisko... | reverse complement strand
AACGGAGAGATGAGTCGAGAACACCTTCCTCGATCAGCTTCCGAATGTGGGCAATGCGTTTGAAGCGCGGTCCCTCGAAGTCTTCGAGAACGAGACCGATCTTCTTGTAGGTTTCGTGCAGTTCGACCGCGCCCTTGCGAGCATCCCAAACGGGCTGGAACTCGGGCAGCACCTTGCGGATCTTGCTGCAATCCACACGGTAGCAACGCTTGTCGGGTCCGGCATCGGCCGCGTACTCAATCACTGTGTTCGGCACCGTCTCCTTGACGATGTCGGCCAGCTCATAAATACGGTAGTTGTCTTCGTTGCGTCCGACGTTGAACGCTTCGTTGTGGACCAGGTCGATCGGGGCATGCATCGCGGCGATAAAGGCCCGCGAGATGTCGGCGATGTGGACGATGGGTCTCCAGGGAGTTCCATCGCTCTTGATGTATACCCGGCCAGTGGCGTAAGCCCAGGCCACAAGGTTGTTCAGCACCAGGTCAAAGCGCAACCGGGGCGAAACACCGAAGGCAGTGGCATTGCGGAGGAACGTTGGGCTGAAGTGGTTATCCGCCAGCTTGGCAACGTCCTGCTCCACCATGACCTTGGAAGTACCGTAAGGGGTCACGGGGTTAAAGGCAGAGTGCTCATCCAGCAGGTCGTCGCCACCGGCGCCGTAGTTGCTGCAGGAAGAGGAGAAGATAAATCTCTGCACGCCGGCCTGCTTGGCCAACTTGGCCAGCTTGACCGATGCCGCATGATTGATCTCGAAGGTCAGACCCGGATTCAGGTCGCCCAGGGGGTCGTTCGAAAGGCCGGCAAGATGGAGAATGGCATCGAAGCCCTTCACATCCTGCAGGGTTGCATCGCGAACGTCCTTGCGGATCTCGGGGATCTGTGCGATCCCGTCGCTGAAGGTGCTGCGCTCGAAAAGATCAGTATCGAGCCCAACTACTTCATGCCCTGCCTGCAAGAGCATTGGCACTAAAACCGTTCCGATGTACCCCGCGTGCCCCGTTACTAATACTCGCATTCGATTCCTCCCAAGTTTTCCATGGTGCGTTGCCGCTTTCCCAATACGTTTCCAGGATCTTCTTCTCGCGAATAGTATCCATACACTGCCAAAAGCCGGTGTGTCGATACGCCATTAGTTGGCCTTCGCCCGCCAGGCGCTCAAGTGGCTCCTTCTCGAAGTGGGTATTGTCACCGTCGATGAAGTCAAAGATCTCCGGCTCAAGCACAAAGAATGCTCCGTTGATCCAACCTTCCTTGGTTTGTGGCTTCTCAGAGAATTCGGTGATCTGATTGCCATCCATCTCCAGGTGGCCAAAGCGCGCCGTCGGACGGACTGCAGTCAGGGTGGCCAGCTTGCCGTGGGAGCGGTGAAACGCGAGCAGGTCGTTCAGGTCGATGTCGGATACGCCATCACCCCAGGTGAGCATGAAGGTTTCGTTGCCGAGGTAAGGCGCGAGCCGCTTGATACGGCCGCCGGTCTGGGTCTTCATGCCGGTGTCGACCAGGTCCACGTTCCAGTCGGGAACGACGCCACCGTTCATCTTGACCTTGCCGGTCTTGAGCGAGACACTCAGATCCCGGTTCAGCGAGCAATAGTCGAGCATGTACTTCTTGATGACTTCGCCCTTGTAGCCCAGCGCAATGGCGAATTGGTCCAAGCCATAGTGGGCGTAGTGCATCATGATGTGCCAGAGAATTGGCTTACCGCCAATTTCGACCATCGGTTTCGGCTTAAGTTCGGTCTCTTCGGCGAGACGCGAGCCTAGCCCCCCTGCAAGAATTGCAACCTTCATAAAACCTCACCTCCGTGATTTTTCATTTGGGGGGATATTTCGTTACGAGGCAGCATCGAGCGATGTTGCGCTCTCGATAGAAACCTTGGTGCGCGGCACCTGCAGCCGGAACAGAATCTGATCGGCCGCGATCAACAGGTCTTTGCCCATGCGCCGGAAATGCTTACCCAGCCAGGGCAGCAGCAGCAGATAGCACCGCAGGCGCTGGCCGGTAGTAAGTTCGGCCCGGGTGATGCTTTGGAAGTATTCGCGGAACATGCGCCACTCGGGAAAAGTGATGCTGCTGGTTTTGTTCGGGTCCCACCACTCCGGGCTGGGCAACGTTCCGTGACGGTTGGTCAGGCGGAAGCGCGGAGCTTTGAGACGAACCGGCTTCACCTGAGAGGATTGCTTGCTGTGGCGAGTGCTGATGAAGAGGAACTCGGGGGTCTCGTGAAAGCGACCAACCAGGCCCATCTGGGCCAGCAGGACTCCGTCGCTGTTGACGTAACTACCCTGAGGAGGGAGCGCTTGGAGCGCGCTCAAACGCATCACACCAAATATCTGGTAGCACATGTGATCGTTCAGCAGCAGATCTTTGAAACGGACGACAGGGTCTGGTGATTCCGTTCTCAGCGGCCATTCATAGTTCTCGACAAACTGTCCATGCTCGTCGATGACCCGGGTCAAGGTATGGGCAACGACCAGCGAGTCATCGGCCTCCAAAGCATCCACGCACAAGCGCAGGAAGTCGGGCTGAATCATGTCGTCGTGCGCGGCCCACTTGAAGTATTTGCCGGTAGCCTTGAAATAGACATTTCTCAGGTTCCAACCAGCGCCCATGTTGCGGTCAGCGCGATAGTAGCGAATGCGATCATCGTGCGCCGCGAACTTCCGGCAAATTTCCTCACTACGATCGGTGGAGCAATTGTCGGAGATGATGAGCTCAAAATCCTGGAATGTCTGGTTCAGAATGGACTCGATGGCGGCAGCAAGGAAACGATCCCCGTTGTAAAGAAAGAGCCCGATGCTGACAAGAGGTGTAGTACTCATGCGTAGTTGCTCCGTTCTGGATGCTGTGGCAGCGCGGGGGAACGCTGCGAAGATGACAGATGGGGTGAAGTGGCAAGGATTACAGTCACGACATTCTTTTCAAACGAGAGAGCAGCTGTTTGAGCCAGCTCTGCCGGATCAACAGGTTGACGCAAAAGTCGAAAACCGGTAAAGGCAGATAGATCGAGATCTTCCAAAACCACACATACCTGGCACCGGGCCCTCGATAGACAGCCATGTAGCGATCGTAGTAGCGGCGCACATCCGGGGCCCGAGCCAGACGGGCTTGCAGATAAGTAATAAACGCGATGTAGGGGTGCTGGGTAAGCGGCGCAAAGTCTTCCGCCAGCCGCGGATCAATGGTGGCGAGAAAGCGCTTCTGCGCTACCCAGAGTGCCTCGGAATAGGCGATCTCGCGTTTAAATGATTCGGCGGTCACCCGGTCCGGCCCATAGTTATTGCTGCTGTGCAGGCGGTACGACGAGAGTGCTTCATCCTCCCGGGTCACGTTGGTAAGAAACGGCGCCAGGCGCACGATCAACTGGTCGGGGCAGCTGCCCAGCGGACGTTCGAGCGGCAAGGGAAAGAGGCGCTCGGCCACATCGCGATGGAGGCTCAATCCCGACGTGGGAGGGGTACAGACCAGAATGCCGCCATCCCGCAACAGACGGGAGCCCCACCATCCGACGGGTAAGGGGTCAGACATCGGCCACACTCCCTGACGGCGAAGGTCCGCACTCATACGGATGACGCGGTGCACGCCGAGGCCGCAGTCGGGGTGGGCATGAAAATCGGCCACGATCCGCTCTACCTTGTGGGGCAGAAAGAGGTCGTCTGAGTCGAGCAGGGCAATGATCTCGCCCCGGCTGGCGGCGAAAGCTGCATTGAAGCCCGATGCCTGGCCGCCATTGGCTTTGCGAATCAGGTGCAGGCGGGAATCCTTGCGCGCATATTCCTCGATGATGTTGACTGAGTCGTCGGTCGAACCGTCGTCGCAGATGATGAGTTCGATGTTGGAATAGGTCTGATCAAGGGCACTCTTGATCGAGTCTCCGATAAAGCGCGCGTAATTGTAATTCGAGACCAGGATCGAGACTAACGGCTGGGCCGGCAACGGGCGCAGCTCGATGGGACTCAATTCTGTAACAGTTTCAGATTGGACAGTGGGCATAGGAGACTCGGGTAGAAGAGGCAGTTACAAAAACTACAAGAGTGCAATGATGTGCAGGTAGGACTAGGGGACGGTTACCGATTCAGTAAGAGCGATCGTTGGGCTGCGCCCCTCGTTTTCGGCCCACGTACGTTGGTACGAACGTGGGGCACCCGTCCTGTTCCCTGTGGGCTTGGTGTGGAACCGGGGTGGTTGCCCTGGTTCTTAGTAAGCCCCTACGCCCTTCACAACCAAACCGGGCGTCGCCAGAATGATTTTGATGTCGAGCAGCAGCGACCACTCACGAATGTACTGCAGGTCGAGCCGCACCATTTCTTCGAAGGGTAGCTCACTGCGGCCATTCACCTGCCAGAGTCCGGTGATACCGGGATACACGGCAGCCCGGCCCTCGGACCAGTCCGCAAATTCGCGGCTCATTCCATCCGGCCCCATGTCCCCCGCGGGCAACGGCCTGGGACCTACCAGGCTCATCTCCCCGCGCAGCACATTAATCAGTTGTGGCAACTCATCCAGGCTGTAGCGCCGAATGAATCGTCCAATCGGGGTCACGCGCGGATCTTGTTTCATCTTGAAGATGTGACCCTTTTTTTCATTGGCATGGGCCACGTGAGTGCGATCCATGTTGGTGTACATGGAGCGAAATTTGAGGAACATGAAGTGACGGCCACCCCTGCCGACGCGCGGGGCCTTATAAAGAATCGGTCCCTCCGAGGTGAACTTCACCACCGCCGCGATCACCAGCAAAGTGGGAGCGAGAAGAATGAGTGCGAACGCGGAGGCAACGATGTCAAAGGCCCGCTTGACGAACTCCTGCCCCTTGGTAAAGGCCAGTGGGCGAAGCTCGACCAGCGGCAAACCGTACTGGTTCACCACGTTGATGCGGCCCGGTTCAGGAGCAAAGTCCACGGTGCAATTGACGATGACACCCATGCGCTTGAACACCTTGTTGCATTCGTCCAGCTCACCCCGTGAGATCGAGCCGTTGAGCAGAATGATGCGATTGAGGTGTTCGCGATTGATCACTTCGGCCAGCTGCGCGGTCGATCCGAGAATCGGCATGGGCAGTGACAGGCCTTCCGCGGTGTGGCCTTCAGGGACAATCAAGCCCTTGATTACGTTGGCCACATTGGCGGTGTTCATAAGGGCGACCAGGCGGCCGGCGTGGGAACCATCTCCCAGGAGTGCTGCCCGGATGGGTGAAGGCCAGTGCCGCTCAGCCAACATGGCTGCGACGACGCTGACGCACCGCGCCAAGCCTAAGCTGAAAAAGCTGAGAGGCGCGAAAATCATGAAGAACGAGCGGGACACGCCGGTGCCCAGCTGGCGCGAGAAGAAAGTTACGATGACAATGATGCAGCTTGCCAGCAGAGCACCTTCGGCCGCGTTAATGATGCTGTTCCACAGCCGGATGCGGCCTTCGACGCGATAGAAGCCGAGCCGCCAGGCCATGACGATCCACAACACCAGGACCATCATCAACGAAGGGGCCCAAATCGACGCGTAGGTCCAGCTCACTCGTTGGGTAGCCAGCGGATTCAGCAGCACCCGCATCTGGATCGTACAGCTCCAAGCAACCGTCACGGCCAGAAGATCCAGGACGAATTGCATGGTCTGATAGAAACGTAAATTCCGGACATGCATGAGAACGGTTCTCCCCGTACGCCGCCCCGGCAATGCCAGGGAAGCATTTTTTTACGAAAGCAGTCAGCGCCTTTCTCCCGGTCGCGCATGGAATCAATAGGGGGTGTTGGCCACCACCGTCACAGGAGAAATGCAGAAGAGGAACGTTGCTAAGACACTCTCTTAACTCAGGAAAGCTTGACTTGCTGTGTACTTTCGCCGGTGTCTTTGTTCCCTGGTTGCAGTCAGTTGGTCTAGGCAGCCGGCGCGCGGCGGGGGGATCTCCGCACCCGGCTCCTTACGCTGATGATCGTAAGCCAACTTAAGTTGCTATCTGGTTACCTTAATAGCCGATTGATTACTAGCCGCGAGCTGCACCGGCGTAGCTGTTGTAGTGATTGACGTAAGAAGGATCTTCGATACGAAGATCGCAACCATTGAGAATGGTGCCAATGACCGGCGTGCCATCATCGGCCAACCGCTCTCTGGCTTCGCCTAATTGCTCCGGGCTGGTCTCGCCGGCGCGACTGATCAGAATCACGCCATCGGCAATACGGCTCAGAAGCCGCGCATCGGCCATCCCCATCATTGGCGGAGAATCGATGAGCACGAAGTCATACTCTGACCGCGCCAGCTCGACCAGGTTCTCCAGATGAGTGGAATGGAGCAGCTTGGAAATGTTGGCCGGCTCCGATCCACCGGGTAACACATACAGCCCGGGGACGGTGCAGGGGCGGACGACAGAATCCAGCGTAATGGTTCCGTTGCCTTCGGCCAGAAGTGCGTCGCTGAGGCCGGAAGCAAATTGCAAGCCGAACAGTTTACCCAGGCGCGGGCGGCGAAGGTCACCATCAATCAGCAGCACACGCCGTCCAATTTCCGCCAGGCTGATGCCGAGATTAGCTACCGTGGTGGTTTTGCCTGCCTTGGGGCGGGGGCTGGTCACCAGGATGACCCGGGGACTGACTCCGTTGACGCGGCTGAGGAGAATCGAAGTGATCGCGGACCGATAGGCATCCGCCATCATGGTTTCGTCCTGGCACCACTGCACCATCTCCTTGTCGACGGCCGCGGAGCTGGCGGCTAACAAGCCGTTCTTGGGCTCGAGAGCGTCGCCGTTGGCCCCATTCAGGTTCCTCAGCGTGAGCGGGATGCGCTCGCTGTTGCCGATGCGCGCCGACGGGATGACGGCCAACTCAGGCACGTTGAGGTGCCTGACGCTTTGACCGGGGCTCCGGAGGCTGGCATCGTTACGCTCGCGCAGCAGGGTATAGCAGCCGGCGAAGACCAGACCGAGAAGGGCTCCCAAGCCGAGATTAAGCGGCAGGCTCGGCCGGTAGGTCGATTTAGACGGGGTCGCTGGGCTCACCACGCGCACGTCGCTGGCCTTCAGCGCGGCGACGATGCTCGCCTGCTTCACCCGCTGCAACATGGATTGGTAAAGGTCGCGATTCGCATCCACTTCCTTCTTCAGGATGTTGTAGCGAACCTCTTTCACTGACTGATCGGAGACGACGCCCAACTGCTGTTGATAGGCGTGAGTCAACAACTGCTTGCGGCGCGATGTTTCAGAGTTCTGCACGCCAAGGCGGCGAATGATGTTGCCGCGATGTTGGACAGCCTGCTGTTCGAGATCAGCGATCTGCGCGTTCAACTGCTGAATTTTGTAGTTTTGCGGAGTGAGCGTGACGCTCAAATCGGAAAGCTGACGGCGAAGGTCGGCCAGGCGGGCCCGGTCGTCCCGAAGGGTCGGATCATCCAGAACCTGTGGCATCGACTCAGCCGGAGCGCTTTTCGAAGTCTCTACCTGCGCCTCGGTGTCGGCCTCGTCGGTTTCGGCTTTAGCCAGATCGGTTTGAATTTGCCGCAACTTGTCGGCGGCAACGCTCTCCTGGGTGTCGCTGGGGATAACGATACCGGTCTGCCGCGCGTATTCCTGGAGGGCGTTTTCAGAATCCTGCAATTTCTTGCGGGCGTCTCCGAGCTGCGCGGTCAGGAACTTGTTGGTGTTCCCGGAGGCATAGCCACGGGCATCCTGAGCTTGTTGAATAAACTGATCAATCAATGTGTTTGCGGTGTCCGCGGTCAGCTGCGCTTCGGGACCGAGAACCGTCACGGTGATGAGATCCGAAGTTCCATCCACCTTGACCTTGGCATCGTCCAGCATATTGAACACGACAGCTTCACCCTCCGCAGGAGTGGCTGCCGGAGCATCGCCGACCCATCCGCGAATGGTGGCAAAGATACCCTGCTTGGCGGCGATGGCGCCGGGAACCTTAGGACCCATGACGACTGCGGTCCGTTGGACGACGGGTGGGCTCTTCAAGAGCTTGGTTTGGGTCTCGATGTACTCGTCGCTGGTGACCGCGTTAGAGGTTGGATCGACCTCTTTGCTGTTCATAAAGTCCTGGTTCATCTGGGTCACTTCCAGAATGACTTCCGACTTGTAGACCTTGTGCGCGACCAGGGTATAGAGCACGCTCAGCAGAAGCGAACCGCCCATGATCATCGCGATGGCACCACGATGGCGGCGCAGCAAAGCAGAATAGTTCACGGTCGCTTCAGGTTGGGGCCGATTACTGCCTGTGGGCCGCGAGAGCTCGATAGAAGTGGAGCGTCCGGAGTTCCGGCCATCGGGCGTGCGGGGTCCAGGAATGATCTGCTGGGTCGGAGTCATCTTTTTGAAGTCCTTTCGGATTTGATCCAGTTTTCTAGATCGAGTTCACAATCACTGTGGCCTGATGAAGGTTGGAAGAGCTTTGCCTTCGGTGGACACCGATTTTGAAACCGCTCCACAAACCGATCGCTTTCACGGTGCAATTTGCTTGGGACAAAGTACGGCCCCCCGTCAAGTCGGGGGTCTCGCATGGGGCCACTCAGAATGTGCGTAGATAAGAGCTAACGTTGCTTTAGTGCCAGATGAGGACGCCGGTTCCAATGCCAATCGCTGCTTCGAGCCCGCGCGCACCGATTTGCTTGCTCACACTGTTGGGGACGTAAAGGATGTCGTCCGGGCGCAGCTGCAAGTCAGGTGCTTTGTTTTCCATGATCTTCTTCACGTTTGCGGGAATCTGTTCCCGCGTTGGGCCGCCATCGGCGCGGAGAACCCTTGCCTGGCTCAGGGCTGCCATATGGTCCCAGCCGCCGGCCAAGGCGATCGCCTGGGTGAGCGACATGGTTTCATTTTCTGTCATGACGTAGCCGCCCGGCCTGGACACATTGCCTAATACGTAGACCAAGCGTGCGCGGGGTACAGTAATGACGTCGTGCGGTTTGATCAGGATGTTGCCTTCTGGATCCTTACCGTTCATCACCGCACGTATATCGATGTGGGCGACAGAGTACTTGCCGGTCGGATCAGTGAAGGCGCCGGCCACGGGTATAGGGCCTTCGCTCAGGTTACGAGTGATCAGTACCGAGTCTCCGGCATCGGCGCGCAGACCGCCGGCCTGGCCAATCACTTCCATCAGGTTGCGATTTCCACGCAACTGCACCACGCCCGGCGTGGTCACATTGCCGGCAACAGACACCGGCTGGCTGCGGAAATCGTTCACCTGTACGGTGACTTGCGGATTCTTGAAGTACTTCTTGTAAGCGGTCACCAGGTCGGCCTGCAATTCCTCGACGGTCAGGCCGGCGGCATGCACCTGCCCGATCATGGGCAGGGTCACGGTACCATCATTGTCGATCTGCACCGGCTTATCTGAAATGTCATCCGCAGCAAAGACCCTGACGGTGATCTGATCTTCCGCTCCCAGGACGTAGCTGGTTGCATTGGCTGCGACCGGCGACGTGGCCGGCACTGCCGCGGCATTCGCACCTGTGGTCAACGGTTGGGGAGCGTTCATCGGAGTACCCACTCGACCGTCCACTGCGACGACGCTTTGGGCCGACGCCGGAATTAGCATCAAGCCCTGAAAGCAAAGGGAAAACAGAATCAGTTTAGCTGGAGATTTATGCATAAAGTCACTCACCGTGGTTGTAGCTAGGATCCGCCGAGAAATACCTCCGGCGGGGACGTGCTCCGAAAAGAGCGCTTAAGAGACAACTATCGAGTCAGAAAGCAAAGGGTGCCAACCAATAAAGCCGGCAAGGGGGACGTACGAGGGCACTCGCGTACGTTACTTCGGGAGAACCAGGAAACGGGATAGACAGAAATTATTCAAAGTTTTTGCAGTCTTACATTTAGGCCATCAACCGCTGGGCAGCTTCTGGAGCGTACGGTGAGACCCAATCAGGATGTACTTCGACCAAAACCGACCGGCGTAAAAGGTTTACGGAGAGAATCAGACGCTGCGAGCGCCGGACCTCGACCAAAATTCCGGTCAAGCCTGCCAGAGGACCACGCAAGATGGAAAACGAGCCCGACTCACCGACTTCGGTATACGGCCAGGCTTCAAGCGGAACATCGACGCTGACGGTCTGTTGCAGTGCTTCTATTTCCGCTTTGTCGGCGGGCAAAGGATTGGTGCCCGCGCGCACCACGTCGATCACACCGCTGGTCATCAGGACCGGCACGATCGACGATCGAACAGTGGAGCAAAAAATGTAACCGGGAAAGAGCGGCATTTCTACAACTTTGGTTCTGTCCGCCCACTGCCTTTTGGATTTATAAAGGGGCAAGAACTCGGTGAACCCTTTTTCCCGTAAGGCAAGGGAAACCTGCTTCTCGTGTCTTGGCCGGACTCGGAAGGCAAACCATTCGTTCGACTCGTTTGACCCTGGATCGCGATACATGAGTATCTCCGTTACAAGAGTGAGTTAGTGCTATTCCCGATGGGATTCTCACTTCGCTTCGAGGGGGGACGATGCGAACCTTCAATCTTTTCAAATCAAGAGTGGTTCAATGGCCCAGCGGACGAGCTTCCGCCATCTGGGTTACAGAACCTGAGTTCAAGCTTTCGCTTAACGCGAACTCCCAATTCATCCAGCGTAGAAATTTCCTCTACCCTGAACTTACAGCCTACTCAGTTCTCAAATGGTGCTATAGACCCGACCAAGTGTCAATCAAATCCGCACCCCGAACAACCCCAAGTTACGACTCGCTCAGATCAGTACCCATTTTGGAATTACGTTGGGTACCTAAGGTAACCAATCCAAAGGCTCCGGCATCTCAGAGCTTCGCCATGTCAGTCACATAGACCAAACCCACACACAGAAGCGGGAATTTCCCTACGAGACTTAAAAACAAAGCACTAAAAACAGAAAACCTGGGGGGATACGGCTGTTCAACGCAATCGGACTTAACCTATTCCGTTGTGGTCGTGCAGCACCTACAACCCGTAATCTAGTGGCACGAGGCACCGGTGTCAATACTTCTTGGGCCTGTGGATAACGCCGTCGGGTGTTACTAATGGGTAGCCGCACCCTAACGCCCCTTTGGCCGTCGCATCCATGTCGAATCGCACCGATTCAGGTGCATGCAAGGGACATCCAGCAAGGGGACATGCAGCAAGCGACCATTGCTATTCGACAGCATCTTGAGTAAGGAGTAGATATTGCTCTGGACCTAGCTTCGCCATCTCAGTCACATCGACCGCAAAACAGAAGCCAAATCAAGTGTAGGAAAAGCCGCTGCAGGGGGGGTACAGGGCTATTCGACGGCCTGGGCGGGCAACGCCTCATCCGTCACATACTTTCACTGCCTACTGTCCGTAATCTACCGGGTGTGCCACCCAGTGTCAACCATTTGGGGGGCCTGGAGTACGCCAAAGGGCTCTATTGCCGGTTACCTGGCTTGGGTACCTTCGGTGCGCCGAAAGCAGACTTCAAATGCCCCGCTGGAGTGCAGCGAAGCAACGATTGTGCGCATCCCCAAAACAATGGCGAGCGCAGAAAACCTTTTATTCTGTCCGGCATAGACATGAGCGACGTCATCATGAGAGATTCATCGAACCGTCCGCTTTAGAGGTCAGGGCATGCTTGCGCCAGAGCCCGGCCCCTTC
>Ga0302324_100024710_pt1 | contig 11559 bp, 13 predicted proteins | sample Palsa_T0_1_FD_201949 | JGI IMG/M metagenome (GOLD analysis project Ga0302324, IMG submission 201949) | Peat permafrost microbial communities from Stordalen Mire near Abisko, Sweden - Palsa_T0_1 | ecosystem: Environmental > Terrestrial > Soil > Palsa > Peat permafrost | place: Sweden: Abisko... | reverse complement strand
AGAGGCTTCCAGAATGCGTTGAAAACTTTGGAAACATCCCGTGCGAAAATGCCCGCATTGCACGCCGTCCATGAGCAACAGCAGGTTCTTTTCGTCGCACAACCGGCGCAGCCCCAACAAATATTCAGGCGTGGCAGCGGTCACGCCGCCTTCGCCTTGCACGCCTTCGATGAGAATCGCGACCGTGCTGGGCGACAAAGCGGCCCGGGCGGCGGCGACGTCGTTGAAAGGAATATGGCGGAAGCCCGGCACCATGGGCTCGAATCCTTTTTTGACTTTGGCCTGCCCGGTGGCGGAAATGCCTGCGAGCGTGCGGCCGTGAAAGGAATTTTCCGCGGTCAGAATTTCGTAACGGCCTTCGTCGTGGCCAAATTTGCGGGCGAGTTTAAAAAGTCCTTCGTCCGCCTCTCCGCCGCTATTGCAAAAGAAAATCTTGCCCGGCCCGATGAGGCCGACCAACTGTTCCGCCAAAAGCCCTTGCGGCTGCTGATAGTAAAGATTGGAGATGTGCGCGAGCTTGCCCGATTGCTCAAGCAACGCCGCCGTGATGTCGGGCGAGGCATGCCCCAAAGCGCATACGGCGATGCCCGCGCCGAGATCGAGGTAGCACTTGCCATTGACGTCCCAAACGCGCGCTCCCTCGCCGCGCTCGAGCGCAATGTCGAATCTTCCGTAAGAAGGAATCACGTTTTTGCGAAAACGTTCCTGGATGGTTTGCAGTTCGTTCCGAACGACCGCGACCGGTGCTGGCAGAATATCTCTCATTTCTCGGCCTGCAAAGCGTCCCAAATTTCCAGGTAAATACCTCTCACCACCGGTTGAATGACCAGATTTCGAGGCAACTGCCTCCGCAGAATAAGTTCCACCACATCGGTCTTGTCGCGCAGCCGATGCAAGGGAGTGTTTGACCAACTGTCGAGCTTTAGGGAAATCAAATCTTCCAGTCTCACGAATTGGAGAAGGTCACGCGAAAATTCCGGCATGGGAAACGGCACCTTGCAGCCGGACTTCAAGACTCGGCCGGCCGGAAGGAGGTCGATCATAACTCCGGTGCGCCTATCTTGCAGACGATCCTGGATCGTCGGCACACGGACCAAAGTACTCGATAAATCCGCTGCCCCAAACTCGGCCGCTTCCAACACGTCGGGCACGATCATATCGACATCGGTCGTAACCCGAGGGTAGCCATATTCTTGCACCGCCAAACCGCCGGTCACGAGATGGGGTATCTCGTGGTGGGCTAAGGCCGCCGCCACCGTGCGCGCGGTTTCAGCCACAGCGCTGGTGCCGGTTGCTTCGCGCAAAAAATATGCTTCTTCACTGACCATCATTTGCGATTTTGCCAAATTCTTCCGCCAATACAATCTTTGCCTGAAAAAAATCACGGAATTAATTCCGTGCCGATCGCTTCAAGCGTGAAAATCTCCAGCAAGATCGAATGCGGTACTCGGCCGTCAACCAAAGAAACCTTCTCCACCCCGGATCTCAGGGCGGCAAAGGCAGAGTCAATTTTCGGAATCATCCCTTTGTCAATAATGCCAGACTTCTTCATCTCTGCGGCTTCGCTGGCGCTCAGATGCGAAACGAGAGTGGAAGGTTCCTTGGGATTGCGCATCACGCCGGGCACGTCACTCATAAAAATCAACCGGCGGGCTTTCAACGCGATGGCCAAATGCGCGGATGAAGTATCGGCGTTGCAGTTGTAAAGACGGCCATCTTCGCCGCGGGCCGTCGGACTGCTGATCGGGATGATGCCGTTGCGTAAACACCCAAGGATCGGATCGGTCTTCACCGCAGTGACTTCACCCAGCAATCCGGCGTCCACGGGCGCACCGGCCGCGTCCTGCAGCCAGAGTCTTCGGCAGTTAAAAATTTCCGCGCCGGAAAACCCTTTGGCCTTTCCGCCAAGTTGATGAAAGGACGCCACGATCTCGGCATTGATCTCCCGCGAGAGCACTCGCTCGACGACTTCCATCGTGGCTTCATCCGTCACTCGGAGACCCTGGATAAAACTGGCTTTGAGTCCGGACTGTTCCATGGCGCGAGTGATCGCTTTGCCGCCGCCGTGCACAACCACTGGAAAAATGCCCGCCGCCGCCAGGAAAATAAGATCGCGCACGACGCCCGTGCGGACGGCTGGATCGGGAGAATCCATGAAGCTGCCTCCGTACTTAATGACGAAAATTTGTCCCCGGAAGCGCAACAGATACGGCAGCGCCTCCAGCAACACATCAGCTTTGGAAATTAAATCCTGCACTCGAATTACAAGTCGAAGCAAACGCCTCGCTCACGTTGCTGGCAAGGGAAAAACAAAAAACGCCCGGCCGACCGCTGCAAGACAACCGCCTCCAGGTCCTAAATTTTCGGGCCTTGGTCCCTTATCTCTAACGCCAAGGCGCAACTGACCGCCACTGACCGCAACCATTCCAGGCTGGCCAGCCGCCCATGCGCCCTCGCACGGGTTTTCACCCCAAATATCGCGACCGCACAGACTATGTCAAAGAACATCAGCCCTTAAGGCTGCATAGGACATGTAGGCTCGTATTATCTTTGCGCCTGTGAAGACCTTGAAAACCGACCAAGGGGCTTCTGAAGAGCCCTGTTCAGAAGCCGCTCCCGTTGAATTTTCCTCCGTCGGCCCCAAGGGGCGCGCCCGCAACGGCAAAATTGCGCGGCTTCCCGAGGCTGTTCGCGCGGAACTCAACCAACGTCTTCTGGATGGTGAACAGGCGGTGGAGATTCTGCCCTGGCTGGATGGTTTGCCTGCGGTGCAGAAGGTTTTGCAAAAACATTTCGACGGTCAGGGCATCACCGAAGAAAACTTGTCCGGGTGGCGGCACGGCGGCTATCAGGGCTGGCTTCAGGAACGTTCTACCGCGGAAGCCGTTTCGTCTCTAGCCGCCGCCTGCGCGGGTATGAACGAGGATGACCACGAGGAAATGAACAGAAAGCTGTCCATCGTCCTGGCCGCCCGTCTTGCGGGCGAATTGCGACGCTATGACACCAATGGATGAAGGCGAGGATAAATCTGCCGCCTGGAGCAGACTCGTGGCCTCCTTCTTCCTTTTGCGTCGGGCTGAGTTTTACGGCTCCAGCGCAGGCCCAAGAGAGGATAGATGAGATTATGGGAACGGGGCGTTTTGAATGTAAATGGGACAATGAGAAAAAGATCTATGTTGGTCCCGGAGCAGCCATGCATTATGAAGAAGCGGAAGTGACGCGGCTCGTTCGCGAAGAAATGAAGCGCCGCTACCCCAACGGCTTTCGGGAAGGATACCACCCTCCGTATGCGTCTCCACTTCCGACCTAATTTGTCGCCTTTATCCACATTTTTGCGTCAGTTCGCGACCGATCCGCGGCACGAAATTTCCGGCTTTTTGCGTCTTCTGCGCTTTTTTGCGTCTTGATTAGTTCTTGGTTTTCATGCGGCCCGCCTCAGTTGCCATTTTCATTGGCCAATGATTAGCCGCGAAAAGGCGCAAAAACCGCAAAAAAGAAAGAGAGTTATATAACGCGCAGCACAAAGACCCGGAAACGGCTGAACCTAGCCCAATTAAATTGAAAAGTGATGCGCGTCAGAACATCCTGGAAGGCTGGTTCATCGTGCATGCTTTGATGTCCGGCGGCATTTGATGATAGCTTTGCCAGAAACTGGTCGTGCCGCGCGAAATCACGAGCGGGAATCGAAATCCTTAAGGCTGATTTTGGGGAATTCCTCCGGATTCTTTTTGAAGTCCCGCTCTGCTTGATCGAGCAACGCTGTAAGCGCAGGGCGCTTTCGGGTATCACCTAGAATTCTATTCCACGCCAGATCGCCATCCAATTCGGGCAAAAGAATCGGCAAATCTTTGATCAATTTCTCCCGTTCACCAGGAGAAAGCAACCGAATCGCCGCTTCGATTTCATGGGCCGTGCTCATCCGTATGAGGCTAGCACAGGAGGAGCAGCAAGGCAATACGCTGGCGATGGATCAAGCAAAACAGAAGTGGGCGGAGGAAAAACACAAGTCCGAAGGCGATGTTCCGACGATCGCGGACTTGACCCCTTACCTGGGAGATTGGACAACCAGTTTTAATCTTTTTATAGCTTTGGGAGTAAACTACAAAATCACTCCGATCTCGGCCTTTCCGGTATTTTGCGTTTTCTGCGTTTTTTTGCGGCTTGATTAGTTCTTGGTTCTAATTCGCCAATGATCAGCCACGAAAATGCGCGAAAACCGCAAAAAGAAAGAGAGTTGTTTTTCAGACCAGTGCCGGACTACCTGCGAGTGCGTATTCGTACACTTTTTCCAGATGGCCGTTCTTGTGATAACAGTGAACCGCGAAGGCGGTCTCCCGCACGATGTCACATAGTCCCATGATTTCCTTCATAGCTATGGCCTTTCCGGCTTTTTGCGTCTTCTGCGCTTTTTTGCGGCTTGATTAGTTCTTGGCTTTCATGATTAGCCGCGAAAAGGCGCAAAAGCCGCAAAAAAGAAAGCGAGTCATATAACGCGCAGCACAAAGAATTTTCATAAGCTTTGCGTCTTCGCGTCTTTGCGTTAAATTTTTTTTACATGGAAACGACTCTAGCTACCTCAACGAAGTTCGCGACCGATCCGCGGCACGAAATCCTGGAACACGGATTGGTTGTGGATGAGCTTCTCGCCTCGGAGCCGGATGCTGCGGTCTTTGGCTTTAACCTGGCCTGCGCCTATCCCTTTCCCGAAGCTGCCGCGCGCGCGTATCGTCCCATTGCGGAGCGTCTGGGCAAGTTGGATCCGGCGGTCTATGTCTATCCCGATTCGCAGACGCACATCACTCTCGTCACGTTTGTTAACTTCAGTTTGCACCGGCGGGTTGACACGGGGCGTGTGGCGCAATTGCAGTCGCTCCTCACTCCAGTGATGGAATTAATTCAACCGCTCTTAAAACGTCCGGCTTTCGAACTCATTTTGAATCCGCCTGTATTGACCCGCAAAGCTGCCATCATCCCCATCATCGACAAAACAGGCGCTGTGGCCAGCATCCGCCAAACTATTCGCGCGCGCTTGGAAACCAACACGCCGCTCCACAACGAGCTGATCCAAAGCGGGCTGAATGTGCCGGGAATTATCCATAGCACCATCATGCGTTTTAAAAGCGCGCCAGCAAACTTGTCACAATTTGTGGCAGATTTCGACACCGCGGCCTCCTCCATGCAACCGTTCCCGCTCACTGTGAACGAACTCTTGCTCACCACCGAAACGAAACCTTACATGCGTCAAGGCGAGATCGTTCACCGTTTTCCATTGGCGTAATCCCTTTTCGGTCGCGCCTTTTTCTGTTTGCGTCGGATGAAATGCTCGGCCATATTGGAGCCGTTGGTTAATGTTAGCATGCCTCCGGATGCCTGAGCCTATGAAACCTAAAGATTCCAAAGGGCCGCGAAAACTCGCGGCTAAGCCGGCCAAAGCTGTCACCGCTGCGGCCTCGGCGCCCAAAGCCAAAACCGTCAAGGCTGACCCAGCTCCGGCGAAACCAAAGCCAGAGGTTTCGCGTGCTCCGCGATTTAAAATTCCACCGATTTTATTGGAGGGCGATGCGCCCCCCACTCCGTCCGCCGGCGGTCCCGGCCAACGCTATGCACTGGGACCAACACCCGGCACCGCGCCCGCGGTTGCAGCCAGCCCAGAACTGCCGGAGTCCTATGGCACCAAGCAACTTTTTTTGGCCGCCCGCGATCCGCATTGGCTTTACGCTCATTGGGATTTCAGCCGCGAACAGCTCAAACAATACAATGCGCTGGCGGGCGACGGGCATTTGACGTTGCGCGTTTATCGAGGAGCAGCGCAAGGCGAACCGCTGACCGAAGTTCATCTTCATCCGGAATCCCGCACCTGGTTCGTTCCGGTTCCAGCTTCCGGGGCCAAGTATCTGGCCGAGCTTGGCTACTATGAAGCCTCCCGCAAATGGGTTTCACTGGCGCGTTCCGGAGCGACCATGACCCCGCCCGACAGTTTGTCCGACGACACGAGCATTCGATTCGCCACTATCCCGCCTGAGGTGCCGTTTGCCGCGTTGCTCGCGATGGTCAAAGGCGCGGTGCGCGAGCATGTGCCGCTGGTTGAAGCGATGCAGCAGATGCGCGCCCAGGGTTTCCGCGACCTGCCAACTCCCGAACAGGTCCATCGCCAATGGACTCCTGCCCAGGAAAAAGCCCTGGCCGAAGTAATTTCGATGGACCAGGTGAGACGCATTTGGATCGGCTCGCTGGAAATAACGGAATTAATTCGACGCCAATTGCTCCAACAAGTTTCCTCCATCAGCACCGCGCAATTTGGTTTGCCGTCCTCCGCCATGGGAGGTCCCAGTTCAATATCGAGCGTTTCCAGCCCATTCGGCGGCGTGGAACGGGGGCGCGGTTTTTGGTTCAACGTCAACGCGGAATTAATTATTTACGGCGCGACCGAGCCGGACGCGAAGGTCACCATCGGCGATCGCCCCATCAAACTTCGTCCCGACGGCACCTTTAGTTTCCGCTTCGCTCTGCCGGACGGGCAATACTCGTTGCCGGCCGTGGCGCATTCCGCCGATGGCGTGGAAGCCCGCCATGCGCATCTAAAATTCAGCCGGGACACGGTTTATCGTGGAGAGGTTGGAGCGCATCCGCAGGACAAGAAACTCAAGCCGCCTTTGGTCAGCGCGGTGGCTTAAGGTGGAAGAGGCCTGCGGCGCTTTGCTGCTCTGAGCACGATGAGCCCTTATACCAAAGCCGTCATCTTTGTCATTCGCTTGGCGGGCAGCGGTTTAATCATTTTTAGTTTAGGGCTTTACGCCAGCGATTTGTATCTGTATTTGTCGCATCATCCTTGTTCCGGGCCAGGGTTGCTGGCGCTCAAGGTGGCCCCTGCGCTGGCCGGAGCAGCACTTTATTGGAGAGCGAAACCTATGGCGATTCATTTGACAAAGGATTTGGATTAATCACCCATGCAAGGCCATTTCGCCCTGATCCTGCACGCGCACCTGCCGTTCGTTCGCCATCCGGAGCACGAGAAATTCCTGGAGGAAAACTGGCTCTTTGAGGCCATCACCGAGACCTACCTGCCCCTGATCCAAGTCATGGAAGGCTGGCAGAACGACCGGATGAAAACGCGGTTGACGATGTCTCTTTCCCCGCCGCTGTGCGCCATGCTGCTGGACCCAATGTTGCAGGATCGTTACGTCCGGCATCTCGACGGTCTGATTCAATTGGCGGAAAGCGAGATTCATCGAACTCATTGGGACGCCCCGTTTCGGGAATTGGCCTGGATGTATCACCATCGGTTCACCAAATTGCGCGAAACCTATTTCGATTACGGGCGCAATCTGGTGGGAGCCTTTCGCCGCTTTCAGGAGGATGGTTTTTTGGAAATCGCCACCTGCTCGGCCACGCACGCGCTGCTCCCATTGTTATCGAGCGATCCGCCCTCCTTGCGGGCGCAAATTCTGATCGCGCGCGATTATCATCGCTCCTGCTTTGGCCGCGATCCGCGCGGGATATGGCTGCCGGAGTGCGCCTTCGACAAAGGGATTGAGGAAGTCTTGCAGGAGGCGAACATTCGCTGGTTCGTGACTGAAACACACGGTCTCCTCTACGCCCAGCCTCGGCCGCGCTTTGGAGTATTTGCTCCCGTTTTCACGCCTAACGGCGTGGCCGCTTTCGGGCGCGATTTCGAAACCGCCAATCAAGTGTGGAGCAAACAACAAGGCTACCCCGGCGATTTCCGCTATCGAGACTTTTATCGCGACGTCGGCTTCGATCTGGATTTGGACTACGTTAAGCCTTATCTGCCAGCTCAAGGCGTGCGTGGCTTTACGGGCATTAAATACCATCGCATCACCGGCATGGCGGGCGAAAAACAAATCTACGACCGCGCCGCCGCGCTGCGGGCGGCCGAAGAGCATGCCAGCCATTTCCTGCGGGCGCGCGTGGAGCAATTCGGTAAATTGGGCGCAATCATGGACCAGCCGGCGATTGTGCTCTCGCCCTACGACGCTGAACTTTTTGGCCATTGGTGGTATGAGGGGCCGGAATTTTTGAATTTGTTCATGCGCAAAGCGTACTACGACCAGAAAGAATTCACGTTCATTACGCCGAGCGAATACCTGCAACGCTATCCGACGCAGCAGGTCGCCATGCCCGCGGCCTCAAGCTGGGGTGAAGAAGGTTTTTGGCGCGTCTGGCTCAACGAATCCAATGAGTGGATTTACCCGCACTTGCGCATCGCGCAAACACGCATGACTGAATTGGCGGAGCGATTCGTCGGCGCCACCGGCGTGACTGAGCGCGCCCTTCGTCAAGCTGCGCGCGAATTGCTTCTGGCTCAATCCAGCGACTGGCCGTTCATTCTCCGCACGGGCACAAGCCCTGAGTACGCCACGCGCCGCGTCAAAGACCACCTCGGGCGCTTTCTTGAGCTTCATCGGCAATTGCTGGAGAAGAAAGTGGACGAACCATGGTTGACGCAAATCGAGCAAATGGACAACATTTTTCCTAATGTTGATTACCGCTATTGGGCGCGGCAGGCGTAGTGGACTTAATGGAATAATTTTTATTTGACACCCGCCTTTAGTTTGACTTCGCCGCAGCACTGGCTTAGCCTACTTGTGATCGCAAGAGTTTCGATTGAAAAGCATAGCCACAATATTTAGCCCTGTTCTGATTATGGGAATGGGGCTGGTAGTTGCGTTATTTACTAACGTAGTCCACCAGAACTCCGATATACTTCACATTGGTTTGACCATTTTTGCAGTCTTAATTGTTGGTTGGCTTTTCGCCACAATATTTAATGTGGCAATTTTTGCTCCTGCTTATTGGCTGTTTGGCAAACTTGGGTCAAAACGAAAGCCAAGAAGCATTTCGAAAAGTGACTCGCAACTGGAGTGAAGACTTTCAGTTTGTTGATCGGTGCGTGCAGTTTTTTATTTTCTTCACAAGTAGCCCACGGGTCTGATTTCGCTTTCGGTGCTGATTTGTCTTTTTTGAAACAAGCCGAGGAGGCCGGCAAAGTTTTCAAGGATGGCTCTACTGCCATGCCGGGGCTCCAAATTTTCCGCAACCACGGTTACAATTGGATTCGCCTTCGCATTTTCGTCGAGCCGGTTGGCGAGCACCTGCCTAACGATCTCCATTACACCCTGGCTGAGGCGCAAGCGGCCAAAAAACTCGGTTACAAGTTTCTGCTCGATTTTCATTATGCCAGCACGTGGGCCGACCCGGCCAAGCAGCCGACGCCGAAACAATGGGAATCCATGACTCATGCCCAGCGGGTCGCGGCGGTTTTTGCTTATACGCGCGATACCATCGCCGCCTTTCGTGACGGGGGTGTATTGCCGGATATGGTGCAAATCGGCAACGAAGTTTCCGCCGGCACATTGTGGCCGGACGGGAAATTGCCGGATCATTGGGACCATTTCGCGGCCTATATAAACGCGGGCATTAAAGGTGTCGAGGCAGGTTGCGGTAAGGAGCCGCGTCCCAAAATCATGATCCATGTTGACTTCGGCGGGGCCAAGGACAAGACCAAGTGGTTCTTTGATAAGTTTAATTCCTACAAAATTCCCTATGATGTCATCGGCTTTTCCTATTATCCGCGATGGCAGGGCCCACTGAAGGATTTCCGCGAAAATCTCGTCTTCGCCGCCAACGAATACGGGAAGGACATTATCGTCGTGGAGACCGGGCATAATTGGAAACCCATCCCTGCTACGCGTGATCGCCCGCAACCCTTCCCCACCACGCCCGAAGGCCAGCGCGATTTTCTGGAGGAAGTCACGCGCATCGTCATGGAAACACCGGGTGGTCATGGCAAGGGCGTTTTCTGGTGGGAACCGGCGGCGGTGCGCAACATCGATGGCCGCTCCTTTTTTGATGACGAGGGCAACTCACTCCCCGTCCTCACTGTCTTTGACAAATACACACCGCCGCCGAAATAAGCCTCACGCCAAGGACGCAAAGGTAAAAGAATTAGTGGCTTTCATGGTTCTGAATTTTCACTCATAGTCCAGTGATGAGCCTTAACAATTCCAGAATCCGTTTTCCTTTGCTTCCTTCGCGCCCTTTGCGTGAGGCAAATCTGTGAAATCCAAATATGACGTGGTCATTCTCGGCGCGGGCCATAACGGCCTGGTCGCGGCGTCCTATCTCGCCCGCGCCGGATTGAGCGTGCTCCTGCTGGAGAAGAATGATTACATCGGTGGCGCGACGACTTCGCAACGTCTTTTCCGGGATTACGACGCCCGGATTTCGCGCTATGCCTATCTGGTCAGTTTGCTTCCGCAGAAAATTATCGATGACCTGGGGTTGCGACTGGAATTACGGACCCGCGCCATCGCTTCGTATACGCCATACCTGCGGAACGGCACGCCGTCCGCTTGTGTTTTCAGCAACCAATCTGAAGACCTTGGCCGCGCCTCCTTGCGCGCGCTCACTGGAAGCGACGTCGAATTTGATCGGTTAAGAGATTTCTACCAGCTCTCGCGGACGTTCGCCGATGTGGTTTGGCCTACGATGCTTGGCCCGCTCCCGAGGCGGGACAAATTGCGCGACCGCTTCATGAAGGATGATTTGCATCGCGAGGCATGGCGCTCCCTCGTCGAAGAACCGCTGGGCATCGTCGTCGAGCGTTATTTGCAGGACGATCTGGTGCGTGGGATCGTTTTCACCGACGCCAAGATCGGCCTTTTCACGCATCCGCACGACGCCTCGCTCCTGCAAAATCGCTGCTTCCTTTATCATACCATCGGCAATCGCACTGGGGAATGGAAAGTGCCGGTGGGCGGCATGGGCCAGGTGGCGGATGAACTCATCCGCGTGGCCAGGGAAAATGGCGCGACGATGTTGTCCGGCGTGAACCTTCGCGCACTCGATTTTTCACAGGCAACCCGGACGATTGAATTTGATGCCGATAGTCAAAAACATACCGTCGAAGCCCGATTCGTCCTTTTGAATTTCGGCCCGAACGTGCTGGCTCGACTGCTAGGCAAAAAATACGAACCCGATGCGACGCACGAGGGATCGGTGTTCAAGATCAACATGCTCTTGAAACGGCTGCCGAGACTCCTGATGCCCACCGAAAGCCCCGCGACGGCCTTCTGCGGCACTTTTCATATTGACGAAGGGTATGAGCAAATGAAAGCGAGCTACCGCCTAGCCTCGGAGTCGCGTGTGCCGGACAAAATTCCGTGCGAGGTCTATTGCCACACGCTCACGGACGATAGCATTCTCTCAGCTGAACTTCGCCGACAAGGCTTTCATACGCTCACCCTGTTCGCCTTGGACACGCCGTGGCGTCTGTTCGCCTCGGACAACGCGGCAATGCGCGAGTGCGTCAAACATAAGTGTCTGGAAGGATTAAATCGCTGGCTCGGCGAACCGATCGAGGATTGCCTCACGCTCGCGAAAAATGGAGAACCCTGCATCGAGGCCAAGAGCCCGGTAGATATCGAGGAGGAACTCGGCCACCATCACGGCAACATTTTTCAAGGTGCGTTGAGTTTTCCCTTCGCCGTAACGGCCGAGACTGCCGGTTCGTGGGGCGTGGAAACGGAGTATGCGAAT
>Ga0302324_100024708_pt1 | contig 11559 bp, 4 predicted proteins | sample Palsa_T0_1_FD_201949 | JGI IMG/M metagenome (GOLD analysis project Ga0302324, IMG submission 201949) | Peat permafrost microbial communities from Stordalen Mire near Abisko, Sweden - Palsa_T0_1 | ecosystem: Environmental > Terrestrial > Soil > Palsa > Peat permafrost | place: Sweden: Abisko... | reverse complement strand
CGCATCAAGAGGAGAGTGACGAGGAGAGTACGCCATGACCATACGCCGCTTCATGTATCGCAGAAGAAAAGATGAGGATTTGGCGGAAGAAATCCAGTCCCACTTAGCCCACGAGCAGGACGTGAATGCCGCCCGCGGTCTGCCTCCGCAGGAAGCGCGCCGCCAGGCTCGTCTGCGCTTCGGCAATCCCCGCGCAACACGGGAGCGCGTATTTCGCTACCGGTCCTTCCCCTTCATTGAAGATGTATGGCGCGACCTGCGCTTCGCGCTGCGTTCTCTTGCCCGGACACCCGGGTTCACCGCGATAGCCCTGCTGGTCATCGCCGTCGGCATCGGCGTGAATACCGCGGTCTTCTCGGTGATCGATGCTGTACTCCTCAAGCCGCTGACCTATCCCGACCCGCAGGCGCTGGTACAACTGGAAAATACCAGCAGCCACGGACCGTATCCGGTCGCGAGCATCCCCAATTACAACATCTGGCAGCAGCAATCCGGCATCTTCCAGCAGGTAGCGGCTTACGACTTGGGCGGGGCCGGAATGAACCTCACTGGTGGAGATCATCCAGAGCAGCTGCTCGCCAGCCACGTCACCGGCGGGTACTTTGCTCTGTTCGGTGCGGCGGTCGTTGCCGGACGCACATTCACCGCGGCGGAAGATAGCCCAAACGGCGGCCGCGTTGCCGTGCTGAGCTACGGCCTGTGGAAGAGGCATTTTGGAGGCGACCCCAAAATCGTCGGCTCCACCATTCAACTCGACGGTCAGCCCTGGCTGGTTATCGGCGTCATCGGCCGCAACTTCGTCACCGATATGCCCGCTGATGTGTGGGTGCCGTTTCAGTTCGATCTAACCTCGCATGAAATGGTCCACGGCTTCTTCGTGACAGCGCGGCTCAAGCCGGGCATCACCGCTGCTGCGGCAAATGCGCAGCTCTCGTTGGCTGCGGAGCAATTCCGCCGCACTTATGGCAGCAACGCAATGGAAACCGGCGGCAGCTTCCGGGTCGTGCCGTTGCAGGAGTTCATGATTGGCGATACCCGCTTCCCTCTCATGGTTCTGCTCGGAGCTGTAGGATTCGTGCTACTGATCGCCTGCGCCAATGTGGCCAACCTGCTGCTTGCGCGAGCCTCCATTCGCAAGCGCGAACTCGCAACGCGTGCGGCCCTGGGGGCCGGGCGCGGACAGATTATCCGGCAACTGCTGACCGAAAGCCTTGCCTTATCCCTGGTGGGCGGCCTGTTGGGTTCGCTAATGGGATTCGCCGGCCTGCGTTTGCTGCTGAGCATGGGCCCCAGCGCTATTCCTCGAATCGGAGAAAGTGGCTCGGCCGTCGTGCTCGATCTCCGCATCCTGCTGTTCACCGTGGGCGTCTCGATGCTCACCGGCATCGTCTTTGGCTTGGTGCCCGCAATTTCCGCGTCGCTTCCCAATCTTGCCACCTCGCTCAATGAGAATTCCAGCCGTTCCGGCCTGGGCTTTCGCCATGGCAAGATCCGTTCCATCCTGGTCATCACTGAGATGGCTCTTGCCCTGGTTCTGGTCATCGGAGCCGCATTGCTCATTCGTACTTTCCTGAAGTTGCAGGATGTGAATCCGGGTTTCACCACCCACAACGTCCTCACCGCGACTATGTCCATCAGCGGCAGCCGCTTTCAGACGACGGCGCCCGTTGCCCAGATCGTTCGCGACGGCCGGGAGCGTCTCATGGCCATTCCCGGAGTGCTCGACGCAGGCGCCAGCAATGGCCTGCCGCTGGACAGCGGTTTCGGGATGATCTTCAATATTTTAGGACGCGCCAGAGGCGAGACGCCTTTCACCGGTGGAGCGGGCTTCTACTCCATCTCGTGGAGCTATTTCTCAACCTTTGAGATTCCTTTGTTGCGCGGTCGCGCCTTTACCGAGCAGGATGATGGCGCCGCGCCCGGCGTAGTCATCATCAACCAGGCGATGGCTCGGCAGTATTGGCCCAAAGGCGACCCGCTGAAGGACCGCATTCAGATCGGAGCGGGGGTCGCCGGGCCAGCGTTTGCCGAGCCGCCCCGCCAGGTGGTTGGCGTGGTGGGGGACACGCGCGATGACGGTGTCGATCGCGATCCAGATCCCAGGATGTTCATTCCTATCGCGCAGATGCCGGACGCAGAAACTGCGCTCAACTCAAGGGGTGCACCGCTCTACTGGATTGTCCGCAGCCGGGTAAGTCCGTACTCCCTGCGGGCAAGCATCGAAGCTGCGCTGCGCGAGGCCAGCGGAGGCTTGCCGATCGCCCATGTGCGTACCATGGCCGAGGTCGAAGTGCGCAATACGGCGCGCCAACGCTTCAATATGCTGCTGCTCACCGTCTTTGGAGCGGCAGGATTGATGATGGCCGCCATTGGTGTCTATGGGGTGATGTCTTATTCCGTGCAGCAGCGCACCCAGGAACTTGGCGTGCGCATGGCGCTTGGGGCGCAGGCATCGAACCTGCGCAACATGGTCATCGGCCAGGGCATGATCCTCGCCGGCGCCGGCGTGGCCCTGGGCATCGGCGCAGCGTTCTGGCTCACTCGCTTGCTGGCCAGCTTCCTCTTTGGTGTCAAAGCGTGGGATCCGGTCGCGTTCATCGTCACGCCGCTGCTGCTCAGCGCCGTCGCCCTGCTCGCCGTCTGGATTCCGGCGAAGAGGGCAACTCGGGTCGACCCGATGACCGCGCTTCGGCTCGAATAGCAGGGGGAAGCAATTTGGCGAATGCTTGCAAATCCCTCGCATGGCCATCCATAGTGATCCCGGTTTTGATGCTGGGACTGCTCGCCGGCGCGCAGAGTGTGACTACGTCGCAGTATGACAATGCGCGCAGCGGCGCCAACCGAGTCGAAACCATCCTGACTCCGCGCAATGTAAATGTTCGCCATTTTGGAAAACTATTCACGCTGAAAGTGGACGGAGACGTCTACGCGCAACCACTCTTCCTCGCAGGATTGGAGATACCGGGCAAGGGCCGGCACGATGTACTGCTTGTTGCGACCGAGCACGACAGCGTATATGCGTTCGATGCCTACGGCCACCCCGCCGGGCCGCTGTGGCGGGTGAACTTTCTCAGCAAGGGCGTCACGAGTGTTCCTGAGGATGACGTCGAATGCCCCTTTATTGCGCCGGAAGTCGGAATTACCTCTACACCCGTAATCGATGCGGATACTGGAACGCTTTACGTGTTGGCACGGATCAAAGAGTCGACAGGGTTGGCTTCGAGTCATTACAGGCAGCGTTTGCATGCGCTGTCGGTGACAAGCGGGCTGGAAAAGTTCGGTGGTCCGGTCGATATCAAGGCCACGATCGATGGGAAGGGAACCGGTAGCCAGTCGGGAAAAGTGGAATTCGATCCGTTGCGCGAGAATCCTCGCGCTGCGCTGCTGCTGGCGAGTGGATCGGTCTATCTTGCCTGGGGGTCTTCCTGCGATGTTGGGCCGTACCACGGCTGGGTGATGGCGTACGACGCGCAGACCCTTAAGCGGAAGGCCGTTTTCAATGCTTCTCCCGACGGAGATGACAGCGGCTTTTGGGCCGGCGACACAGGACCCGCGGCCGATGAAAGGGGCAATCTGTTTCTCGCGACTGGCAATGGACGGTTCGATGCAGCCAGAGGTGGGCGTGATTATGGAGATAGTCTGTTGAAACTGGGCGGGCTAAGTCTGAAGCTCCATGACTATTTCGCGCCGTTCAACGTCGCCGAACTGGATGCAAAAGATCAAGATCTGGGTTCGGGAGGGCCAGTGTTACTGCCAGGCCAGCCGGGACCGCACCCAGAGCTAGTGGTGATTGCCGGCAAGGGCGGGACCATCTACCTGATCGACCGCGACCACATGGGTCATTACCAGCCAAAGAATGACAGCCACGCGGTGCAAACTATTCCCAGCCCCGGTGGCGGCGTCTGCGGCTCAATGGCCTACTGGAACCATAACCTTTACGTGCTGAGCAACAGCGCAAATGACGCTCTGCGCCAGTTCACCGTGCAGAACGGAAGGCTCTCGCTCAAAGCGGCAAGCGGTTCCCGTTTCCCAGCTCTCTGCGCAACCCCGACTATTTCGGCGAATGGTTCACGGGATGGTGTGCTTTGGGTGCTGCACTCGAAGGCATGGAACGCCGACGACACGAACGCGGTGTTGTTCGCCTTCGACGCCCTCGATCCCTCCCGGTTGCTCTACGTCAGTGAGCAGAATCCGTCTCGCGACCGCGCCGGGCTGGCCCTTCGGTTCAATATTCCAATCGTCGCAAACGGCCATGTCTATGTGGGGGCAAAGGGCGAAGTTGATGTCTACGGCCTGTTGTCTCACGAGACGGCACGCAAATAAACAGGCAGTGGGACGGAGACCATGAATAGACGGGACAATACCTCTTCTCGCGCCTAAGCGATTGATGATCGTCTCGTCCCCCCTGAATGGTGAGCAGCATCCGTCTCGCGACCGCTCCGGCCTGGCCCTCCGGGCAATTTAGCGAAATGCGCTTTTTCAGTCACGACACAGGATCGGTTCCGAATTGCCCATCCCACAATCATGAGATCTGTGTCTAAACTGTGTTGTGGAAGGGGGCAAATCCCCCTCCCAGGAAATGATATCGATTTGTCAAGACACTGCTATGACACCCGACCTGGACAACCTTTATCACGAACTTTCGTGCTACACGTTGGCGCATCCAGATCCTTCGTTCGTCCATCAGCACATTGTGGACGCGTATACAGCTCAACATGCCGATGACGCTACAAAGCCAATTGCTCTGGTCTTCGCGCTGATCGGATTGTACTTGCACGTCGAGAAGAACTTCACCGGCAGACAGGTGCAAAGGTTTCATATGAAGTTGGCGAAAAATCGCAGGCTGTGGATCAGCCCTCAACTGCCGAAAGAGCGGGGTACTATTACGGTTCAGCATGTTTTGGCGGCTGCCGCAGGTCCATCAAGAGACGCACTGATCGATAGTTGGTGCGCATCGGTTTGGGAGGCCTGGAACGAAAGCCATTGTCATATTGCGAATTTGGCCAAGAATGAGTTGGGTATCCTTTGAATGTAGCTTCGAGACGGCGTTTCTGACCTTCATCTTAAGACTCCGTTCGGTGCGGCGACCGTCGGGCTCTCCATGCTTCAAGCCAATTCCTTCGCGGGTGCGGTGACCGCTCTCTTGCGATCGTCCTTGCCCGCGACAGTCCACTGGCTCGATGCCTGGTGGCGCCGCTCACCAGCCTGGCCGCCGCCGCACCGCGTCTGTGATGGTAATTAGGAGCGTACGACCAAGAGCAGTTGTACCTATTGCCCTTCGTCCTGGCCTTGCTCCTCGCTGACTCCGGAAACCGTTCCCGTGAACTCCCCGGTAGCGGCAAAGAAGACGGGATTATGTAAGGCATCGGCCAGCACCGGCACCGACGTCTCGGTAAACGTAAGGGTACCGGACGCATTCTTGAAACGGCCGGTTCCCCCGGTGATTTGGAGAGTCAAAGTGCAATGGCCCTCGTTAGCCGCGAGATCTATGCAATCGTCCCCGTGCGTGAGACTGAGCTTCAATAGACTCCCATCTTCGAAGCGGAATACGACGGCGCCGGCGGATTCCAAGAAGTAGAGCTTATTTGGGCCCGAGCAAGTGCTGGACGGCGTCGGAGAATTTGCGATCGCTCGTACATTACGAACGGTGAATGAGCCCAGCGTACCCTTCCCGGCGAAATTGTCTTCGTCGTTACTCGTATCGGGTTGTTGGAGATTGACCGTGCTGGCCGCGGAAGTTCCCGAAAACACCATCTTTACGGGATGCTGTTCTGCGTAAACGCTTGCGACACCGAGATTGAGCATCAGCGCTATGGTTGCTATGTGTTTCATCTGGTTTCCTGCTTTCTGGAGGGAGATCATGGTGAGACTTTGTTCTCCTTCTGCCAGTACAGGCGGCAGTGGCCCCGCAAAAGCGGCCACGGTTTTTGTTATATTTTTGAAGCCCACGGGGAGCTGGGCTATCCCATCGACGCACGCTCTGCGGAAATCACGAATCTGCTGAAAGCCTGGGGAGGCGGTGACGAAGCGGCCCTGGGCCGTCTGGCGGAGCACGTCTATCCTGAACTGCGTCTCATGGCCCGCCGCTACATGAAAAACGAAGCCCGGGGCAACACCCTGCAGGCCACGGCGTTAGTTCATGAGGTCTTCCTCCGCATGGTGGACGTGACCAACGTCGAATGGCAGGCGCGCGCGCAGTTCTATGCCATCGCTGCCCAGATGATGCGGCGCATTCTGGTGGACGCCGCGCGCACGCGCGGTTCGCGGAGGCGCGGCGGAACACCCTCAAAAGTGAATCTGGATGAATCCGCCCTCTTGTCGCCGGCGCCCGACCGATCGATCCTCGCTCTCGACGAGGCCCTGACGGCGTTCTCGCAGGTGGCGCCCCGCCAGGCCAAGGTGGTCGAGCTGCGTTATTTCGGTGGCTTGACCGAGGAGGAGATCGTGGCGGCCCTGAAAATTTCGCCGCGCACCGTCAGGCGCGATTGGGACCTCGCTAAAGCATGGCTGCTGCGGGAGTTAAGCCATACAATGGGAGAACAATCGGGACTCTGATATGACTCCGGAGCGTTTCCGGGAGATCGAAGAGCTCTACCACGCGGCTCGCGAGGGCACTGCCGATGAGCGAGCGGCGCTGATGGCGCAGGCGGATCCCGAATTGCGCCGCGAGGTGGAATCGCTCCTGATAGAGCCGGCGGGCGGCGAATTTCTCGATCGGCCTGCAATCCGCAATGCTCCCCACCTGCTGGAGGATTCGACTCTCGCCGGATTGGCTTCGGGCGCGCGTCTGGGACCCTACCGTATCGAAAGCAAGCTGGGCGAGGGCGGCATGGGCGAGGTCTTTCGGGCCATCGACACCCGATTAGGCCGTGCCGTCGCCATTAAAATCACGCGCGAGCAGTTCAACGCCCGCTTCGAGCGCGAGGCCCGGGCGATTTCGTCCCTGAACCACCCCAACATCTGTATCCTTCACGACATCGGGCCCAACTACCTGGTCATGGAGCTGGTGGAAGGGGAGACGATCGCGGCCCGGCTGAAAAAGGGCCCGCTGCCCCGAGAAGAGGCAATCCGTTACGCCCGGCAGGTCGTCGCCGCGTTGGAGGCGGCGCACGAGAAGGGCATCATCCACCGCGATCTGAAACCCGGCAACGTTATGCTGACCCGGTCCGGGGCGAAGGTCCTGGATTTCGGGCTGGCAAGGCTGGAAGGAGACCAAACACTCACCGGCGAACGAATGGTGATGGGCACGCCTGCCTATATGGCGCCGGAGAAGCGGGAAAACAGACCGGCGGATGCCCGCACCGACATCTACGCATTCGGCTGGGTCTTCTACGAAATGCTGACGGGCGAGCAAGTCACTGTCCAGCGGAGGCCCATCCGGCCGCGAAAGCTGGAACAAATCGTAAAACGCTGTTTGCAAGAAGACCCGGGACGAAGGTGGCAAACCGCCGCAGAGTTGCAGCGGGAATTGGCGGCAGTCACCCTGCCAGCACGCGGGACGCGCTTGGCTGCGGGCGCCGTGGCCGTCGTGGCCGGCATGGCATTGTGCGCCGCTGGGTACCTTTATCTGCACCGGGCGCCGAAACTCAGCACCAGGGACACGATTGTCCTGGCTGAATTCGAGAATAAGACGAGCGATCCGGTCTTTGACCAGACCCTTCGTCAGGGGTTGGCGGTGCAGCTGGAACAGTCCCCATTCCTCACTCTCGTTTCGGACCAGCAGATCCGGCAGGTACTGCGCTTCATGAACCGTCCTCCCGAGGTGCGGCTCACTCCAGAGGTCGCGCGCGAGATCTGCGAGCGAACCGGGAGCGACGCGATTCTGGAAGGCTCGATTGCGGGCCTCGGAAGCCAGTACGTCTTGTGGCTGCGCGCCCGGAACTGCCGCACTGGAGAGGTCCTCGCTGAAGAGCAGGCGCAGCCGGAAAAGAAAGAAGAAGTTCTCAACACGCTGAGCCGAATGGCGGTTCAAATCAGGACCAGGCTGGGCGAGTCGCTGGCCACCATCCAGGAGCACTCGACGCCGCTGGAGCAGGCAACTACGCCCTCGCTGGAAGCTCTGAAGGCGTATAGTGCCGGGCGGAACGCCTTATTCGCCCATGGGGTTGCTGCCGAGGTCCCTCACCTTCAGCGCGCCATTGCCATCGACCCTCAATTCGCGATGGCGTACGGGGATCTATCGATCGACTACTGGAACATGGGCCAAACCGATCTATCCGCCGAGTACACCCGCAAAGCCTATGCGCTTCGGGATCGCGTGAGTGACCGGGAAAGGCTCTGGATTCTTTTCCTTTACGACCGCCAGGTAACGGGAAACCTGCAGAGAGAGTTGCAGACTCTCGAATCATGGGTGCAAACGTATCCACGCGATTGGGTCCCTCTTTCTGTTATGGGAGGGTGGGGCACGCTGGGCACGGGCCAATATGAAAGGGGAATTCAGGCTGAACAGGAGGACCTTCGGCTCAATCCGGACGATACATTCGCGTACGGCGGTCTCGCTCAGCACAATTTCCTGCTTGACCGGTTCGGGGAGGCAGCGGATGTCTTGCGGCGAGCTGCGGAGCGCAAACTGGAATTCCCGGAATTTTTGGTCCTTCGTTACTATCTCGCGTTTTTTAAAGGCGACCAGGCAGGAATGGAGCACGAAGTTGCGCGCGCCCGCGGACAGCACCGCGTCGAGGACTGGATGTGGCATAATCAGGCCCTGGTGCTCGCGCGTTCCGGTCGAATGCAGCAGGCGCGGATCATGTGGGAGCGCGCAGTCGCATTGGCGCAGCAGGACGGCGATCGCGAAACGGCCGCGATCTACAAGAGCGCGGAGTCTGTATGCGAAGCGCAATTCGGGAATGCGGCTGAGGCGAAACGGGACGCTGCGGCGGCGCTGGAGCTGGCGAAAGGGCGCGATGTGGAGTATTCCGCGGCATTCGCGCTGGAGCTCTCGGGCGAGTCCTCCGCGTCTCAAAGGCTTGCCGTAGACCTGGAGAAACGGTTCCCTGAGGATACCCCGGTGCAATTCGAGTATCTTCCCACGCTGCGCGCGCTTTCCGCACTCACTCATCGGGCGCCGTCGGACGCAGTGGAGTATTTGGAACGGGCGCGTCCTTACGATCTCGCGCTGCCGGGCACGGCGTTCTTTGCCAAATTCGGAGGCCTCTACCCCGCGTATATCCGCGGGGAGTCGTACCTTGCAGCAGGACGTGGCCAAGAGGCCGCGGTGGAATTTCAAAAGGTTCTGAATCATCGCGGCATCGTTTCCGCCGATCCTATAGGCGCGCTGGCGCACCTGCAACTGGGCAGAGCATACGTTGCCTCGGGCGACATGGCCAAGGCCAAAAACGCCTATCAGGATTTCCTTGCCCTCTGGAAAGATGCCGACGAGGACATCCCCGTCCTCCGACAGGCCAAGGCAGAATACGCGAAGCTTTAGTTAGTCGTTCGCTGTGACACGGTGGAGTTTTGCGAGAGGTTCCGCCACCTTCCTACTGGTAATTCCCTATAAGTACGAAGGGCGCCCAATAGTAGGGATGGGAGTAGGAGGCTGTCACGGGCGTAAGCGGTATTTCGAGTTCAAGTCCGCGACGGAGCTCAGCAGTCTCTGTTCGATCACTATGCAGCATGGCGATCTGAGCTTGCCGCAGGGCTTCAATCTTGGTTGTGCCGGAACTTTGAAACCAGCGTCCATAGAAGTCAGCCATAAGACGGCTGGTGCTCTCATCGTTCACGTCCCACAGCGTAGCCAGCACGGCGGCCGCATCTTTATCTTGTGCGACCATTCCTAACGAATCAACCTCGCGGCCATCGGGTTGCTGACTGCCTGTTCCCGTGGAGCACGCGGAAAGGGTCAACAGCCGGGTTTTCGAAAAGTTAATCGTCGAATCCTGTAGAGCCGAAAGTGTTAACGGGCCGCCGCTCAACTGCAGGTAGGGTTCCGTTCCCAGGTCTGAGCTAACCACAAAGTGGCTGGCAATATGTACCAGCACATAACCCTGGCGTAACTGCTGCTCAAATGCTGTCAGAGTGAATTGGTCATCCAGGAGCAGACGCCCAGCAAGTAGCCCATGGGACGTCGGCACGGCGGGGTCGTGAACGATCGCTTCCAACTCCGCAGTGACCCCAGTCAAAGGGGGAAGACCTCCGTAGCTCTTCGCCAGCCCCATCGCCAGAGCCATGCCGGGCGCTTGCATCCCAGCCGTCGCCAAATGGACATAACTTTCCGGGGTAACGATGACGTTGGCAAACTTTTCGACCATATACTGCCTGCCATCATAGAGTGCCGCTATCGGGAGATAACGTAGGACGCCGTCCAATGACCAGAGAATCGTCTGCACCGACCCATTCCTCAGATCGCTCTCGATCGGCGCTACCAGCAGCTGGTAGAGTTCAAATAGATCTTCCTGCGGGTGAGATGTTGGACTCTTCAACTCCTGCCTTATTGCCAACACCTTGCTGTTGAGATCGCGACTGGGAACGGCAACTTCATATTTGAAGTACCCATTCGCGGTTACGACGATTACATAAGTATGCTCGCGACCAACTAAGGTGCGTATTCCGACAACCGTGGGCCCAAGGCTGCGGAGAGTATTTTGAAGCTGGCTCACGTCGCGCTTGGTGTCGGCCAGCCGTTCATTCGCATCGGCCGATGTTGCTGCCAGCTCGGGATAGACCGTTTGCTCCAGGAACAACCGCAGCTGTCTTCGGGTATCGGCGATCTTTGCATCCAGAAGCTGGTAACGTTTTTCCTCGTCCGGCGTGCGCGCGGCCTTCGCCTCCAGCCCGGCGTACTCAACGCTCATGGTTACCACCCCGCCGGCAAGCGCTTCGGGCTCGTCCAGCTGACCAGCCACTTTTTGCTGCGCCGCGCTCAGCGCCACGGGTTGCATTTGTCCCCGGCGACCGTCAGCGCCGCCCCGCACCGTCTCTTTCAGTTCTTCCAGCTTGAGAAGATCGAGCACTTGCTCGGCTTCGGCGAACCGATTCTGCGACACCAGCAGCTCTGCCAATTCGCGGTATACGCCGGACTTCGAGTGGACAAAGCCCGCCTGTATGTCCCCGTCCAGACGATCCATGCTCCTTCGCAGCTGCTGAAAGCTATTCACCGCTTGCTTGCCAAACAGAATAGCCAGCTCAGGCTGGTTGCGAACGCGGTACTGCTCCATCAGGGTGGTTTCGATGCTACCTTCCCCGTCCGTGTCGGCAAGCTCCGCCCTTAGGCGAAGCGCAGCAAGCTCAACAACCAGGGCTTTTTCCTGCTGCCCCAGCAGCCAGCACGCCTTTCCAAGGTTGTGCAAGGCCGAGGCCTCTGCGCGGCTTTGGCCGCGGGCCACTTCGATCGGCAAAGCTTGCTGAAAGTAGACTACGGCTTTCTGAGGCTGGCCAGAGTCGAGGGAAACGAACCCGAGATTATTGAACGATTCGGCCTGTCCTAACTGGTCGCCTGCTTTACGCCAAAGTTTGAGGGCCTCCTCCTGGCAGGCAAGAGCCCTCGGATACTCCTCCAGCCCTTTGTAGCTTAGTCCCAGGCCGTTCAGGGTTGCGGCAGCAACGGTAGGATCGTCCACC
>Ga0302324_100024707_pt1 | contig 11560 bp, 12 predicted proteins | sample Palsa_T0_1_FD_201949 | JGI IMG/M metagenome (GOLD analysis project Ga0302324, IMG submission 201949) | Peat permafrost microbial communities from Stordalen Mire near Abisko, Sweden - Palsa_T0_1 | ecosystem: Environmental > Terrestrial > Soil > Palsa > Peat permafrost | place: Sweden: Abisko... | reverse complement strand
GATCTCCGCGGCGGACGGGGTGAACACCTCGTTGCATAGCGCGACCTGCGAGGGATGAATGGCCCACTTGCCCTCGTAGCCGAGCACGGCGGCGCGGTTGGCCGCGGCGCGGAACCCGTCCGAGTCGTTGAAGTCCCCAAACGGACCGTCGATCGGCCGCAGCCCGTACGCACGGCACGCGATCAGCATGCGCGTTTGCGCGGCATGCCAGGGATCGGTCCAGTGATAGTCGCGCTTGCCGTCCGCGTCCTTGTCCGTGAGCACGCCCGAATCCTTGTTCACGCCGCCGATCACCGTGGTGCGCGCGCGCGTGGAGGCGGCATAGTCCGCGACGCCGAAGGACATGGCCTCGAGGCGTTTGCTCGATTGGGCAATGGCCTCGACGTTCGCCATGCCAAGTGCGGTCTCGATGAGCACTTCGAACCCGAGACGCTTTGTGCGGCGCGTGGCGGTCTCGATCTGGGTGACGAGCATGTCGACGGCGTACACGTCCGCCGCCACGCCGACCTTCGGAATGAGGATCATGTCGAGACGCGGGCAGGTCTCGACGATGTCGACGACGTCGCGGTACATGTAATGCGTATCCAGCCCATTGATGCGCACCATCAGGGTCTTCCCGCCCCAGTCGATTTCGTTGAGTGCCTGGATGATGTTCTTGCGCGCCTGCGCTTTCTCGTCCGGCGCCACGGCGTCCTCGACGTCCAGGAACACGATGTCCGCGAGCGACTTGGACGCCTTCTCGAAAAGTGCAGTATTGGAACCGGGCACGGCCAGCTCGGACCGCTGGAGCCGCGACGTGGCCGGCTCGATGCTCGTGAAACTCATGAAAGCCTCCTGATGATCTGAATGCTGGTCACCGGTGCCGCCTCGGTTCGCCGCTAACCGGTGGCGCCCAGCCCGGCCGCTGCACAGTTGATGGATCGCAGCAGCGCCGTGCGAACCTCATCGCCGCCGTCACTCCGGTGCGCCCGCAACAGATGCACCTGCTCACGGCTGACCTGATTGATGGTCTTCAAGCGGCGTGCGAGGCGGCGGCGATATTGGGGAAATCGCTCGCCGATGCAGGCACTTCCCGAAAGGGTCTGGACCATCTGCGAGGTGAGCAGGAATTCCTCGCTCACCTGCGCAAAAATGGCCTCGCGGACGGACGCGTCTTGCACGAGCTCGGCATATTTACGCGCAATCGACATGTCGACCTGCAGCAGCGTGCGCTCGACGTCGTCGACGATGAGACGGAACAAGCGCGCTTCGTTGAACATGCGCCGCAACAAACCGAGCCCGCGCTCCTTGCGCACGTCGAGAAACGCCTTGATGCCGCTGCCCACGCCGTACCATCCAGACAGCATGTGACGGTTCTGCGTCCAGGCAAAGACCCACGGAATCGCGCGTAGATCCTCGAGCGTCGCCGCCTGCGTGCGCCGTGCGGGCCGCGATCCGATATTGAGAAGCGACAGCTCCTCGAGCGGACTCGATTGCTGCAGGTACACCAGCATGCCCGGCGTCTCCATCAGCTGGCGATACGCCGACCAGGCCGTTCCGGAGAGCGCTTCCATGGCCTCGTGAAACTCGTGCACGGGCACGAGCGCCGCCTCGCGCTGCGAGCGCAGCACGTGCTCGACGACCGATGAGCCCAGGAGCTCGACTTGATAGGCTGCCGTGCCGCGATTGGCGTACTTGAAGGACACGACTTCGCCCTGCTCCGTGACCCTGAATTGTCCGCGAATCGAGCCCGCCGGCGCGGCGGCGATGGCGCGGCCGGTCGGAGCGCCGCCCCGGCTCAATGACCCGCCGCGGCCGTGAAAGAAGGCGATGGCAACACCTTGTTCGCGCCCGAGCCGCGTCAGCTGACTTTGCGCCTTGGCGAGCTCCCAGTGCGCGGTCAGATACCCGCCGTCTTTGTTCGAATCGGAATACCCGATCATGACCTCCTGCACCTTGCCCTGCACATACAAGCTGCGCTGTACCAGCGGCACCTCGAGCAATTCCTTCAATATGGCGGGCGCGCGGCGCAGATCCGGGATGGTCTCGAGCAGCGGCACGATGGGCAGCGTACAGCGCTCGACCGCAGCGGTGTCCGCGAACAACCCCGCCTCCTTCGCGAGCAGGTACACACCGAGAACGTCGGCGGCGCTGCGAGTCATGCTGAGGATGAGTGCGCCGAACGCCTCGCGGTCAACGTCTTCGCGCAGCCGCGCGATGGTACGGAAAGTCTCGAGCGTTTCCGCGGCGTCCGGAGGAAGATCCTCTGCGCCCCGATTCTCGCGGCGGGGAGCGGCGAGCTCGGACTTTAGCCAGTGGATCCACGCAGCGGAGTCAGGCGCAGGCGCCTCGGCGCCGGCCTGCCTCGCCCGATAAAGGGCGGCGAGCGTCTGGTTCACGCGCATGCTGTTCTCGCGCACGTCCAGGCGCACGGTGCAGAATCGGAACGTGCCTACTTCGCGCCGCAACGGCAGCAGCAGCGCATCGGCAATGCGCAGCGCGCCCGAGGCCTTCAATGCATCGCGCATGAGGTCGATGTCTTCGATCAGGGCGTCGGCATGGAGATAGCCGGTTTCCCTCGGAGCCGGCCGCTCGTCGACGGCGTGCGCGATGGTGGACTCGATGCGCGACAGCATGCAGCCGATGAACTGGCGAAAGACTTCGCCGCGATTGCGCGCCGTGCGCGCTTCGCCGTCGGGCAGTCTGCGAATGGCCTCCCGCACAGCCGTAAGGAACGAGTCGGGCAGCGGCAGCGCGTGATCTTCGATGCTCGCGGCACGCACGAGCTCCAGCAGCCGGGTCCGGTAGCGCTCCAGACTTGCCAGGCGCGTCTGCCAAAGCGTGCGCCGCGTGACCTCGCTGGTCACGTAAGGATTTCCGTCCCGGTCCCCTCCGATCCAGGATCCGAACTGGAAGAACATCGGCACATCGAGCGGCTCGTCGGGGAACTGCTTGACGAAGGCGCTGTGCACCTTGGCGAGCATCTGCGGAACGACGTCGAACAGATTCTCGTTGAAGAAATACAGACCCCACGCCACCTCCTGCTCGACCGTGGGCTTCTCCAGCTTGAGCTCGCCCGTCAGCCACAGCAGCTCGATCTCATCGCGCAGCGCCTGGATGAGCTCGTCGCGCTCCCGGTCGGTCCAGCGCGGAGATTCGAGCTCCAGGAGCCTCAGATAAATGCGCCGGTGACGCTCCATGACGGTCACGCGCTTGGCTTCCGTCGGATGCGCCGTGATCACCGGCCGCACGCGCAGCGAGCTCAATACCTCGCGGACCTCCGCGGCCGAGACGCCCTCGCGCGCCACCGTCGCGAACACACCGGCAAACGTGCCGCGCAACTGCCCGTAGCCGAGCTCGCGCTCGCGCTCTCGGCGATTGCGCATGTCGCGGTTTTGCTCCGCGATCGCGAGCAGCTGAAACCAGATACCTTGGGCCTGCAGTGTCCGCGCGAGCAACACCGCAGGCATTCCCGCAGTGTCGCGCTCCTCGCGCAGCACCGCCGCAACCTCCGGCTCATAGCGCTTCACCACCTCCACCAGCAGATCGAAAAGCAGCTCGGCGCGCGAGAAATTTCCGCTCGGCTGCACCGAAGGCGCGTTCATGAACGCGCTAGCGCTGCGCCTTGCGCAACGCCAGGGCGGTGGTGGCGCCGAGCTCCGCCGCGCTCGGCGCCACCAGCAGCCCGTAAGCCTTCATGAGCTCGCTCTTCTCGGCGGCGCTGTCGCCCTCGGCCGAGATGATCGCGCCCGCGTGCCCCATGCGTCGCCCCTTGGGCGCCGTGAGGCCCGCCACATAGCCGACCACCGGCTTGGTCATATTTTCCTGCACCCATTTGGCCGCCTCCGCTTCCTGCGGTCCGCCGATCTCGCCGATGATGACCACCGCGTGAGTTTCGGGATCCTGCTCGAACAGCATCAGATGGTCCAGGAAGGAGCTGCCGTTGATGGGATCGCCGCCGATGCCGACGCTCGTGGTGACGCCGATCCCGAGGGCCTTCATCTGGGAAGCCGCTTCGTACCCCAGTGTTCCCGAGCGCGACACGATGCCGACGTTGCCGCGAATATAAATATGGCCCGGCATGATGCCGAGCATAGCGCGGCCCGCGCTGATGATACCGGCGCAGTTCGGACCGACCACAGTGGTGCGCTCTGCTTTCGAATAACGGCGCAAGTACCGCTTGACGCGCATCATGTCCTGGGCCGGTATGCCGTCGGTGATGATGCAGACGAGCCGCAATCCCGCATCAGCCGCCTCCATCAGCGCATCGGCCGCAAAGGGCGGCGGTACGAATGCTAGGCTCGCCTCCGCGCCGGTGGCGTTCACCGCTTCTTTCACGGTGTTGAACACGGGCCGATCGAGGTGCCTCTGGCCGCCCTTGCCGGGCGTCACGCCGCCGACCACGGAGGTGCCGTAGCCGATCATTTCCTTTGCGTGAAAGGTGGCCTTGTCGCCGGTGAAGCCTTGCACGATCACGCGAGTGGTCTCGTCGATCAAGATGCTCATCGCACTGATTCCCCCCGCGAGGCGGCCACGGCCTTGGCAGCCGCCTCCGCCAGCGTATCGGCCGAAATGATGGGCAGGCCGCAACCCGCGATGATGCGCCTTCCCTCTTCCTCGTTGGTGCCGGCGAGACGCACGACCAACGGCACGCGCAGGCCATGGGCGGCCTGCACAACACCTTGGGCGACCCAATCGCAGCGATTGATGCCCGCAAAGATGTTGACCAGGATCGACTTGACGTTCTTATCGGAGAGCACGAGATTGAAGGCTGCGGCCACACGCTCGGGCGAGGCGCCGCCGCCGATGTCGAGGAAATTGGCGGGCTCGCCGCCTGCGTGCTTGATGACATCCATGGTCGCCATGGCGAGCCCGGCTCCGTTGATGATGCAGCCGATGTCGCCGGTAAGGCCGACATAGTTGAGACCGAGCTCGGCGGCCTGCGTCTCGCGCGGATCCTCCTCCGCGGCATCGCGCATTTCCGTCACGCGCGGTCGCCGGAACATCGCGTTGTCGTCGAACGACATCTTGGCGTCGAGCGCGAGCACGCGATCATCCTTGGTAACGACCAACGGATTGATCTCGACCATGGTCGCATCGAGATCGCGGAACGCGCGATAGCAGCCCATGATCGTGGTCACGGCCTGACTTACCTGCTTGATGTTGAGACCGAGGCCGAAGGCGAGCTCGCGCGCCTGAAAGGCCTGCAACCCCACGGCGGGATCGACTTGCTGCTGTAGGATGGTTTCGGGCAGGCGCGCCGCCAGCTCCTCGATCTCCACACCGCCCTCGGCGGAGGCGATGACGCGAATGCGCTCGATCTTGCGATCGAGCACGAAGCCGAGATAAAGCGCGCGCACGTAGGGTTCGGCCTTCTCCACGTAGAGTCGGTGAACGGCCTTGCCTGCGGGACCGGTCTGCGCGGTGACCAGTACCGAGCCGAGCATGCCCTTGGCCGCAGCAGCTACTTCCTGGTACGTGCGGCACAGTTTGACGCCGCCCGCCTTGCCGCGGCCGCCGGCGTGGATCTGCGCTTTGATGGCCCAGTGCCAACCGCCAAGCTCGGTCGCCACGTAGACCGCCTGTTCGGGGCTGTAGGCCACACCACCGGGCGGCACGTTGACCCCGAAGCCGGACAGCAGTTCTTTCGCCTGATACTCGTGGATATCCATAAACTCCCCTGCGAGGGCCGTCGTGGCTCACTCGCGTCGCGATGCAGCTTTTTTTGATCATAACAACGCGGTTGCTCGCGCATCATCAGAAAACCGGATTCACATCATAAGCTGCAATGTCGCGAGGCGCGGGAGCGAACGCTGGAGAATTTCATCTAAAGTGATATCACATATGTTATTGATATCATATTATTTTATGGTTATTGGTGCGCCTTAGCTGCGCCTGCGCGCCGCAGCAGTCGGGGGTCTGCCAGTGCCGCGGCGCACGCGGCAAAACGCTCCGTGGGTCCTTGCCATTCGAGCTCCTCGACGCGCGCGAACAGGGGAGCATCGCTCTTCAGCGTCGCAAGCCGCTTGAACAGAAGCGCGAGGTCACGGCGCTCTCCCAATATCTCGGCTGGAAACTCCTCGAGGGTCCCGTAGCGGTTGATGAGCCTCGCGGCCCCCTTGGGACCGATACCGGAAAGGCCCGGATAACCGTCTGCGCTATCGCCCACCAGCGCGAGATAGTCCGGAATCCATTCGGGCCCGACGCCGAACTTGGCGCGGACGCCCGCCGCGTCGCGAATGCTGTTGCTCCTACGATCCACTTGCACGACACGCTCCGCGCGCACGCATTGGGCGAGATCCTTGTCCGGCGTCCAGATCGAGACCTTCTGCACCCGAACGTCGGCTGACGCCAGTGCAGCCGCCGAGGCGAGCGCATCGTCGGCCTCGAGCTCGATCATCGGCCACACCGCAACCCCCATCGCGGCGAGCGCGTCCTCCAAGGGCTCGAATTGCGCGCGCAGCGCAGGCTCGATCCCCTCGCCCGTCTTGTAGCCGCTCCACAGCTCGTTCCGGAAGGATTCGATGACATGGTCGGTGGCTACGCCCAGGTGCGTCGCGCCCTGCTCGATCATCTGCAGCACGGTGTTGAGCACCCCCACCACGGCGCCATAGGGCCGGTCCTCGCCCTGAGTAAAGCGCCGCAGCCCATAGAAGTGCCGGAACAATTCGTAGGTGCCATCGATGAGATGTACGATCACAGGCCCATCTTCACATGCCGCGGGAGCGCGGTGCGAGTCTCACACAATGTCCGCAACCATAGCCGCGCAAAGGAACTCACCTTGGATGATCGGCGCCTGTTTGCTGGCGGTGTACATCATCTGGGGTACGACCTACTTCGCGATCAAGGTCGGCATCGCTGAAGTCGCGCCTTTCTTCCTGATCGGCACGCGTTTTGTGGCCGCGGGAGGCGTCCTGATTCTCGCGCAAATGCTCCGAGCGCAGCGCATGCCGACGCGCAAGCAGTGGCGCAACGCGGCGTTCCTCGGGTTTCTGCTGCTCGTGGTCGGAAACGGCGGGGTAGCGGTTGCCGAGCGCTGGGTCAGCTCCGGCGCGACCGTTGCGCTCATCAGCGTCATGCCCCTGGCCACCGCGCTCTGGAGCGGGGCCCTCGGTAAATGGCCGCGCCGCTGGGAGTGGCTCGCCATCGCTCTCGGCGCCGTCGGCGCCGCGGTCATGCTCATGGGCCACGATCTGCACGGGAGTCTTCCCGGCACCGCGCTCATTCTCCTTGCGACGTCCTGCTGGTCTTTGGGCACGGTCCTCTCGCGCCGGCTCGACCTGCCGCACGGACCCACCGGTTTCGGCGCGGAGATGCTGTCGGCCGGCGTCATTGCGCTCGTCTTCAGCGCAGCCCTAGGAGAGCATTGGGCCGTGCCGACCGAGCCGAAACTGTGGTGGGCGTGGGGCTACCTCGTTGTGTTCGGTTCGCTCATCGGATTCTCCGCTTATCGCTACATCGTCGAGCGCGTGTCTCCGACGCTCGCGGCGACCTACGCCTATGTCAACCCGCCCGTCGCGCTGCTCGCATGGACACAGTCCGCATCTTTCAGGCAAACACCCACGACTGCGGCCGCCGATGGGAGCGGAACAGGCCTAGTATCACCTTGATGAGACCACGCAACCTCGGCCGGCGACTGGGCCTCGCATTCGTGTTCCTCTGGTTCGCCCTCGGCGGGATCGCGCATTTCGCCTTCACGGGCGTCGAGGAACGGATCGTCCCGCCATACGTGCCGTGGCATCACGCGACCGTGCTGATCACCGGCGTGTTCGAATTGCTCGGAGCGCTGGGCGTGCTCGTCCAGCGGACGCGGCGCGCGGCGGGCTGGGGACTGTTCGCGCTTACGATTGCGGTGACGCCCGCCAACATTTATATGCTTCAGCACCCCGAACTGTTTGGAATTCCATACTGGATTCTGATCGCACGCCTGCCCCTGCAGGCGGCCCTGCTCGCGCTCATCGTATGGGTTTCGAGTCAGCGCGCCGCGCATGGCGGGGCGACGTGAGAGCAGAGCCGACGATCCCAGCACAGAAATGAGTCGATTTATCGGCGTACGCTGAGGGCCTTATGACAATTCGCCAATATTGGACCCGACGCGGAGCTTGGTTCAGCCTGCTGTGGTGCGTCGCCGCAGCGAGTTTTTTCTATTGCGGATACCTGAGCCTTCATCGGCACCACCCGACGACTCTCTATGCGGTGGAGGCCGGATCTCTGATTCTCGCGTCAATTCATCTCGTTTGCCTGAAGCGAATCCCGTGCCCAAGGTGCAAAAAAGGGATGGGACTCACCACGACACGTCCACCGACCCGGCGCATGATCGGCAAGCCGATTCACTGCAAGAACTGCGGTGTGGACATCGACGAGCCCATGGCGCCGAGCGCCGTCGGAAGTGGCTAGCCGGACGGCAGTTGTGCCGCCGCCGCGGCTTGCCACTCACCTACGAGACCGCTCTATCCAGTATCGCCGATAAAGCCACAAGAGCAACGCGATTACTGAACCACCCGGCAGCACCAGACCCACGGCTGCATAAGGCATCAGAGCTTTAAGCTTTGCAACAACAACCGTCATGGCACGCTAGCCGAAGACCATCGCCAGCTGCAAGACCACCCCGGAAGCGACCGTGGCCGCAATTGCAAGCGCCGCCTGGGCGACTCTTAGGGATAACATTTCGTTCGTCATGTGAATTCTCCACGTGTTGATCGGACCAATGACAGGTTGCACCGGCCTGCCACCTACAACAAATGGACTTCCTGACGGAGTGTTTAGCTTTCCTTAAGCGACCCCTGCTTGGCCCGCAATCTTGTCCTGTGTCTTGGTGTCGAAGTCGCTCGCCTCATGGCGCTCGTGCAATTGACTCGCGGGCTCCCCGAAGGTCCTGTTGACCATGCGCCCGCGCTGCACGGCAGGTCTTTCCAGGAGCATGGAAGCCCACCGCTGCACGTTCTTGTAGTCATCCACCGAGAGAAACTCCATCGCGCCGTACTGCCACCCCTTCACCAGCCCCCCGTACCACGGGAAGATCGCGATGTCCGCGATGGTGTAGCTGTCGCCCGCGATGTACTCGCTTTCTCCGAGCCTCCGGTCAAGGACGTCGAGCTGCCGTTTGACCTCCATCGCGAATCGATCGATCGCATACTCAATCTTGATCGGCGCGTAGGCGTAGAAGTGCCCAAATCCGCCGCCGAGAAAGGGCGCGCTCCCCATCTGCCAGAACAACCAAGACAGGCACTCGGCGTGCGCGGCACCGCTCGTCGGCAGATAGGCCTGGAATTTCTCAGCGAGATACAGAAGTATCGCCCCGGACTCAAACACGCGAATCGGTCTCTCGCCGCTGCGATCCAACAGTGCCGGAATCTTGGAATTCGGATTCACGCCGACAAAGCCGCTGCCGAATTGATCGCCTTCCATGATCTTGATGAGCCACGCGTCGTACTCGGCGCCGGAGCGACCCAGCGCCAACAACTCCTCGAGCAGGATCGTGACCTTTACGCCGTTCGGCGTAGCGAGCGAATAAAGCTGCAGCGGGTGGCGCCCCACGGGGAGATCTTTCTCGTGGGTCGGACCCGCAACGGGACGATTGATGTTGGCGAACTGGCCGCCGCTCGCCTTGCTCCAGGTCCAGACCTTCGGGGGAACATAACCGGCTGAATCATTCATTGTGCGCTCCGGACACTGATACAAAACTACTACAACCAGCGCCGAATACGTTCAGCCTGCCGGTGCAGGACTTCCGCGTCTGCTTTGACGGCGGCATGCATGAGCAACTGCTCCCCCGGACGGCGGGGAATGATGTGAAAGTGCACGTGCGGAACCGTCTGACCCGCCGCGGCCCCATTGACCTGTGTGATCATGATCCCGGGCGGGTCGAGCGCTCGCTTTACAGCCGCAGCAACGTGTTGCGTGGTGCGCATACACGCAGCGGCACCTTCAGGGGATAGATCGAACAGAGTTTCGGCCGGCTCGCGCGTGATCACCAGCGCATGTCCCTCGGTCTGCGGCATCAGGTCCATGAAGGCGAGCGTGTACTCGTCCTCAAAAAGCCGAACACACGGTAATTCGCCGCGAAGAATCCGTGCAAACACGTTTTGCGGGTCATAGGGCATGCGGTTCACAGAATATCATGAGGACCGAAAGCGGTTCTTACCGAGGGCGGGGTTTGCGCTTTAAGGCATGCCAACGGTACGCAGCCACAACGGCCCATACGGCTTCGACAAGCCCGAAAGGCCACGCGCCCTGCAGAAACCCGTAAATTGAACCGAGGAGACACGCGGCGGCGAATGCGAGGATGAACCAGTGGCTCCTATTCTCGAGCGCATAGGTCACCAGCATGGTCGTGACCGCGAAAAGGCCGAACCCCGTTAATCGGTCCATCCATGCCCTCCCCGCTTGTCGCTAGCTGAATCTGTCCCAAGAGCGAAGAGATCGCAGGTCGGGGTGGGAGACGAATCGAAGAAAATTCCCGAGTTCGGTGACGGTCAGGAGACCGTCTCGATCGCGGTCGGCCGCCTGGAACTTCGCCTCGATGAAGCGCAGCAGCTGACCCTTGCTCACCTTGCATTCTCCGCCTTCACGGATACCTTGACGATGTGATTGTTCGACCATGGCGATAACTCCAAAGACTGATTGTCCCGCCCGCCACATTAAGATGTTGTGAAAAGTCGAGATTTGCGCCGGTCTTAGACCTCGGCATGGGGTGTCGGCCCCGCGTGCGGCGCCCTAAATCGGCAGCATCAGAACAAAGCCGCCGTTCTCGTAGGCGTAGAATCGCCATTCGCGTGCCGTTTTCGGCGTCCCCAAAATGACAAGCTGTTGACGGAGCGTAGCGACGTCGTTGAATACGTCCGAGCTTTTTATGAGAGCCTCGCACCTTCGCAGCAGGGCGTCGCTCGCGTCGTCGGTTGCATAGGTAATCAACACCTTGAGCGGCGCGTTGAAAGACTGCAGCTTGCTCATCTTTTCATGCGCGCGAGAGCTGTCGTTTTCGTGCTCTATGGCCACCGAAATCCAATTCACGTAAGTGGCGTATTTCCCGGTGTTGTCGACACCGCGTTCCTCGTACAGCATGCCATCGAGCGTGTAGTAGTCCTTGTTCCATGACAGCAGCCCCAATTGGCGGGCGACCCGCGGGTAAATCGTGGTTCGCATGAAGAAGTTGTACGACTTGGTCTCGTAGCCGACCGCAGTACGAAAGTCATCGCGCTCCGATTGCATCACGGCCAGGAAGGCATTGCGAAAGTCTCGAGGAGTGGTTCTATTCATCGCCGCATTCACGTTTCGCCACAGCTTAAAAAATAATTATAATCAATACCTTAAGGATGGGCGAATCGACACCCCCGGTGCACCCGAAGGTTCAAGGGCGATCACCGTTCACCTCCGGCGCGACACCGCAAATAGCCGGAGCTGTGCATGTCGCATCAGGCTCTGACCCCGTCCGGCAGCCGTGAGGCCGCATCGGCCGAGGCAATTGCCTCGGCGCGCACATGCGACTGTTCGTTGAATACATAGCCCACACCGAGTATCAGCAGGCTGTTCATCATGACGGCGACGGCAAAGGCCGTAATCTTCGACGCGATTTGAGTGT
>Ga0302324_100024705_pt1 | contig 11560 bp, 9 predicted proteins | sample Palsa_T0_1_FD_201949 | JGI IMG/M metagenome (GOLD analysis project Ga0302324, IMG submission 201949) | Peat permafrost microbial communities from Stordalen Mire near Abisko, Sweden - Palsa_T0_1 | ecosystem: Environmental > Terrestrial > Soil > Palsa > Peat permafrost | place: Sweden: Abisko... | reverse complement strand
GGCATGACCGAATTCCAGTATCTCCAGACCCACTGGATCTACACCGATCACACTCAGTTGGTTACCGCCTCGGCCGGGGCTCTCTATCAGTTCTGCGGCCGGCCCGCTTACGCGAGCGAGACATTCGGCGCCGGACCGGGCGGTCTTTGGAGCATGGGATCTTGGTGCGGAACGAGGCTTAGCGGCGACATGATTTACGGCAGCGGACTGCGCGACGGCGACGCCAATATCGGTACCGTACCGCCCTACACCCAATTCAATGTCGGAATCGCTCGCGAATTTCTGCTGCCGAACGATCCAATGCCGATGACGGTGCGCTTCGACATCATCAACCTGTTCGACACCGTCTACCTCATCCGCGACGGCAGCGGCATCGGCGTGTTCGCGCCGCAATACGGTCCGCGCCGCGGCTTCTTTGCGGGCGTGTCGAAGAAGTTCGGCGATTCACCGCCGGTATCGGCTGCATATCTGCCGGAAAAAGACCGGCCGCAGCTCTTCAAGGACCGTCCGGCTGTCTACAATTGGACCGGCTTCTACATCGGCGGCAATCTTGGCGGCGCTTGGAGCGGGCTGAGCGCCGCAAATTTTTCAGACACGCTTGGCAGCAGCTTTAACGGGGCAACCAATCTCCAGCCCGCGGGGGGCGGCCAAATCGGTGTCAACTACCAGTTCTGGAATCAGCTCGTCGTCGGCGCCGAGGCAATGTTCGACCGGCTTCCCGGCAGCCAACTCTCGCCCATCACGGCGACCGATCCTACCGGGACGATTTCCGCCAATATTCCAAACGCGAGCGAACATATGCTGGCCACTGCTACTGGTCGGCTTGGCTATGCCTGGGGCCGTGTACTCCTTTATGCGAAAGGCGGTGGCGCCTGGGTGGCAGCGAACAGTCCTACAATTTCGGTTGGCGGGGTGCCGGCAAGCTTCGGCAGCGTCGGCAATAACAACAGCTTTGGTTACACCGCCGGGTTCGGCCTCGAGTGGGCTTTCGCCAACAACTGGTCGGTACGCGCCGAGTACGACTACATCGGGTTGCCCAACCAAGTTTATACCGTGGCAGCCGGAACGCCAACTTTCGGCGGCGACGTCATCGACTTCGGCGATCGAAACATTTCTCTTATGACCGTAGCCATCAACTACAAGCTCGGCAGCTGATGATACACCGCGCCGACTGGTGCGCCATTTAGCGGTATGGAAATTGCGGACGGGACCGTCATGATCGGCAAAATGAACGCGGCTGCCACAGGGCTTAAGAAAGCGGCTTGGATACTTCGTCCGCTCATCTGGCTTGTGATTGCGGGGTTTGCGTCGGCCCACGCGCAGGATCCGGGCACGCTCAACCCACAACCGCTGCCGCCCTTGCCAAATGCTAATTCGCCGGCAATTCCCGCGAGAGAACTGTTCGCCCGCAAAACGACCCCGCTCGCCGGGCCTGCTCGCTCGATCGGAACCTATAACGGCGGCTGTCTTGAAGGGGGTGTTGCCCTGCCGCTCACCGGTCCGGCGTGGCAAGTCATGCGCGTGTCACGCGATCGGTATTGGGGCAACCCGAATCTTGTCGCCTTTGTTGAGCGGCTCGCCGAGAAGGCAAAGAAGGTGGGGTGGAACGGACTATTGATCGGCGATATGTCGCAACCCCGCGGCGGCCCGATGCTCAACGGCCATTCAAGCCATCAAATCGGCCTCGACGTCGATATTTGGTTCACGCCCATGCCTGCTCATGAGCTCTCCCGGGAAGAGCGTGAGTTTGAGATGGCGTTGAAGATGGTTGCAGAAAATCGCCGCGATGTTGATTCAGCGACGTGGACGCATGAACGTACGGAACTTGTCCGCACCGCTGCGCAGGATCCGGCCGTCACCCGTATTTTCGTCAATCCGGCTATCAAGAAGGCGATGTGTCGCGAGGCAGCGTCCGATAGGTCCTGGCTGTCCAAGGTGCGTCCGTGGTGGGGACACGACGAACATTTTCATGTCCGCATCGCTTGTCCACCGGACAGCCCGCTATGCAAGGAGCAACCGGAAACGGGATCGAGCGACGGATGCGGAAGCGAACTCGCGGGCTGGTTAAGAAAAACCGAGGCGCCTCCACCGCCGCCGGGCGCAAAGCCACAACACAATGTGCCGCTTGCGGCCCTGCCGGCGCAGTGCCGAGCAGTGGTCAGGGCGCCCTGAGCATATCGCGGCCGGGCGGCTGTTTTTGATCTCCACGGCCCTTGGTCAGTATCTCGAGCACGATGGGAAAACACGACATGCAACGGCTCACCATGCAGAAGGCGCGTGGCGCGGTCAGGCGGCCTCGATCACGCAACAACATGGCGCTGATTCTAGTCGCGCTCTTGATTGCGCTGGCGCTTGCTCCTGCGGCATTGGCGCAAAATCCAGTGGCGCCTGGTGACCAGACGTCCGAACCGGCAATCGGCGGGGCGCTATTGCCGCACGATCTTTCGCCGCTCGGCATGTTTGTGCACGCCGACATTGTCGTTAAGGCGGTCATCATCGGTCTGGCGTTTGCGTCTCTCGTCACCTGGACCGCCTTCGTCACCAAGAGCCTGGAACTGCAAGCCGCCCGCCGCCGCGCCCGCCGCGGGCTGCGTATCCTTGCCGGCGCAGCCACGCTGAGCCAGGCCGTCCAGCAACTGGGCAAAGGGACCGACGCCGCCGCGCAGCTCGTGCAGGCGGCGGTTCAGGAGATACGGCTCTCCGAGAATATGCCGGGGGAGGGGGTGAAAGAGCGCATCGCGTTGCAGCTTGAGCGCATCGAGCTCAGACACAGCCGGAAAATATCGCTCGGCACCGGCGTGCTCGCGACCATCGGCTCTACCGCGCCTTTTGTCGGATTATTCGGCACGGTGTGGGGAATCATGAACAGTTTTATCGGCATTTCCAATGCACACACTACCAATCTTGCCGTGGTCGCCCCGGGTATTGCCGAAGCACTGCTCGCGACCGCGCTCGGCCTGGTGGCGGCCATTCCGGCCGTCGTGATTTACAACGTGCTGGTGCGTTCGACCGCGCATTATCGTGCGCTCCTCGGCGACGTTTCGGCGCAAGTGATGCGGCTCGTCAGCCGCGACATCGACCGGGGCAGCATGCGGCTCGAACTCGCCGCGGAGTAGGCCTATGGCTGTTCGTCTCGATCACGGTGCCGACGAACTCGATGAAGTGCATGACATCAATGTCACGCCATTCATCGATGTCATGCTCGTGCTTTTGATTATTTTTATGGTGGCGGCGCCGCTCGCGACGGTGGACATCCCAGTCGATTTGCCGGCATCGTCCGCACAACAGCAGCCGCGCCCGAGCAAGCCGATCTATCTGACCATCGAGGCCGACTTGAGCCTTGCGATCGGCGACGAAGCGATTACCGCGAATTCGCTTGTAGCGGCGCTCGATGCTGCGACCGGTTCCAACAAGGACGAGCGCATCTTCGTGCGCGCCGATCGCTCCGTGCCGTATGGCGCCGTCATGCAAGTCATGAACGATCTGCGCGCGGCGGATTATCTCAAAGTCGCCCTGGTGGGGCTCGAAACGCGCGACGCCAAATGATCGCGCGCGAACTTAACTGGCCCGATGATCGGGACCCCCGGGCGATCCTGCGCTGGGCCGGCGCTGCCGTCATCGTGGTCAGCCTGCATGCCGCTTTGATCGCGGGCTACCTTGTTTGGCATCAGCCCAGCGAAGAGATCGGCGATTTAACAGCCGTCGTCGCAGTGGATCTTGCGCCGATCGATAGCGTCGCCGACGCCAATCAGCGCGATATCGCGCCCGGCCCGGAGGACATGGTCGAGCAGAAGCCGGTACCGGAAGCGGAAAAACAACCCGACCAGCCAAAGATCGAAGAACCTCCTCCGCCACCGGCGACCACAGCCGACATTGCGTTGCCCGAACCTAAACCGCCGGAGAAGGTCGAGGAGGAGCGCCCGCCCGCTCCACGCACCACCGCCCGCGTGGAAGGCGGTGCGCCGCGCGTTGTGCCATCTTGGCAAGCCGATTTGGTCAGGCACCTGCAGCAGTACAAGCGATATCCGAGTGGCGCACAGGGGAAGCGGGAGCAGGGCGTCGTGTTGCTCGGCTTCAGCGTCGATCGCAACGGACGCGTGCTGGCGCACCGCATTGTGCAGAGTTCGGGCCACGCCGATCTCGACCAGGAAGTGATGGACATGATCGTGCGCGCGCAGCCGCTGCCGGCTTTCCCGCCGAGCATGACGCAGTCGGAACTCGATCTTACCGTTCCGATTCGCTTTTCTCTACGCTGAGAGTCGGCTTGGGCCGCCCCGTCTTGCTCACAGCGATGCGTCAGGCGCCTCATGCTGCCAGCGGCCGATCGGCCCGGCAATGACCGCGCCAACGATGGGCGCGAGCCAGAACAGCCACAGTTGCGAAATATACGCGGCGCCGGCAAACAAAGCCGGACCCGTGCTTCGCGCCGGATTGACCGACGTGTTGGTGACCGGGATCGCGAAGAGATGACTGAGCGGCAGGCAAAGCCCGATGTGGCCTTGAAGCGGCCGGCGGTCCACAGCCCGATGGTGACCGCACAATGAAATGCCCGCCAGAAATCTGACCGACGGCATAGGCCATGGTCAGCACCGTCAAGCCGAAGGCCAGGCTCACGCCTAAAAATCCGATGCCGAGTGTAGGAAAGCCGGCGGCGAGCACCGCGCTGCCGCAACCGGCGAAAGTCAGCTAGAACGTGCCGAAAAACTCGGCTCCAACACGCCGCGTCATATTCATTTTCTTCCCCCGGTTTGCCTAAAGGCTCTTCGATACTAACGGGGGACACTCGCACCTGGAACAGGCGCGGCTAGGTTTGCACAGAATCTGAAGGTTGCGACGCCGCTTGCCGCGGCTCGGGCAGAAAGAACGTCTGCAAGGCCGGCACGATCACCAGCAGCATAATCGGCCCAATCAACATGCCGCCGACAATGACGGTGGCGAGCGGCCGCTGCACCTGACTGCCGATGCCAGTGGAAATCGCCGCCGGAAGAAGACCGATGCAGGCCGACAGCGTCATCATCAGGATCGGACGCATTTGCTCGCCGACGGCATGAAACATCGCCTCGACCGGCGGCATCCCGTTTGCCGCGACTCGATAATAGCCGTTGATGATAAGAATGCCGCTCATCACCGACACGCCCATCAGCGAGATGAATCCGATTGCGGCCGATATGCTGAAATCTAGTCCGGCCACGTAGAGCGCGACCAGCCCGCCCGAAATCGCAAATGGCAGTCCCAACAAAGCCAATGCGCTGTCGCGCCAGGAATTGAACAGTCCGTAAAGCAGAATGATGATCAGGATAAAGGTTACGGGCAGGATGATGAGAAGCCGCTGCTTGGCCTGCTGCAGCCATTCGAACTCGCCGGCCCAGGCAAGCCGGTACCCAGTCGGAAGCTTCACGCTGCGCGCGATGCGTTCTTGCGCTTCGGCGACCGCGCCGGAAAGGTCGCGGCCGCGGACGCTGAATTTGATCGGCACGTAACGCTGGCCATGTTCGCGGAATATGTAGGAAGCTCCGGTCTCGAGCGAAATCGAGGCGAGCTCGCTCAAGGGAATGTAGGCGTTGACGCCGCTTGACGTCTGATAGGCGACTTTGAGGTTGCGCACCGCGTCGATGTTACTGCGATATTCCGGCGCAAGCCGCACCACCACGCTGAATTGGCGGTCCGCCTCGAGAAGCGTCGTTGCGGTCGTTCCGCCTAATGCCGCCTGGATGACGCTATTGATGTCGTTAATGCTCAACCCGTAGCGCGCCGCCTTGGCCCGATCGATCTTGATGTTCAAATTGGGTTGTCCCAGCACCCAGAAGGCGCCGAGATCGGTAATTCCCGGCACGTTCTCCATTTCGTGCATAATATCGCGCGCAATCTTCTCCAGCCGGGAAAGGTCGGGGCCGATGATCTTGACCGAATTGGCGCCTTTCACGCCGGACAGCCCTTCCTCGACGTTGTCCTGAATGTATTGGGAGAAATTGAAATCGATGCCGACCAGCTCGCGGTCGAATTCCTTTTGCAGGTCTTTAACGAGGTCGGCCTTGTTGTAACCCGTCGGCCATTCGTCGAACGGCTTTAATGGCACGAAAAACTCGGCGTTGAAAAAGCCGGCGGCGTCGCTGCCGTTGTCGGGGCGGCCATGTTGGGACGTGACCGTAATCACCTCAGGATGCTTGAGAATGATTTCTCGGATTCTGTTGACGATCGGCATGCCGGCGTCGAGCGAGATGGTCGGCGGCATGGTTGCGCGGATCCACAGATTTCCTTCCTCCAGTGTCGGCAGGAATTCGCTGCCGAGCCGCGAGCCGAGGAAGAAACTGAACGCGAGAAAAACCAGTCCGATCGCGATCGTGGTCTTTCTTTTGCGCAGCGACCAGCGCAGCACTGGCGTGTAAACTGCGCGCAAGCCGCGCACCAGGACGGTTTCTACCTCGCGGACGCGCTCGGGAAGCAGAAACGACGTGAGACACGGCGTGACGATGAACGTCGCCAGCAGCGCGCCAATGAGAGCGTAAGCGTAGGTCTGCGCCATCGGGCTGAAAATCTGTCCTTCGACGCCCTGCATGGTGAATAGCGGAATAAAGGCCGCCACGATGATGGCGGTGGAGAAGAACACCGCCTTATCGATTTGTAGGGCGCTGATGAGGATCAGCCGCAGGCGGTCCGTCCAGAGCGAGGGCTGCGACGGATCCGTGTTGCCCGTTGGATCGCGTCCCCAGCGCTGATCGGCGAGATTGCGGAATAGCTGCTGCCTGGCCTCGGGACTGGTCTGGAAATTCCGGTAGACGTTCTCGACGAGAATAACGGCGGCGTCGACAATAATGCCGAAATCGACGGCGCCGACCGATAGAAGATTCGCGTCCTGGCCGCGCAAGACCAGGATGATAATGCTGAAGAACAATGCGAACGGGATGTTTACGCCGACGATAATTGCGCTGCGCAGATCACCGAGGAAGATCCATTGGATGCAGAAGATCAGCACGCAGCCGAACACCAGGTTGTGCAAAACGGTGCTGGTGGTCACGCCGACCAACTGGCTGCGATCGTAGTAGGGCACCAGCTTCACGCCGGGCGGCAACGAGCCGTCGGTATTGATTTTCTGAACCTCCGCGTGAAGGCGGTTGATCACGTCTTTGGTGTGCAGCGTCCGGTTCATGACCACGATGGCGGCGACGATGTCGTCTTCATGGTCGCGGCCGGCCTTGCCAAGCCGGGGCACGTGATCGACGGCCACTTTTGCGACGTCTTTGATTAGGACAGGTATGCCGTTGGTCTGGTTGAGGGGAATGTTCTCGATGTCCCCAACCTTGTAGCCCTGCGTTAGGTCTTCATCGCCGCCGCTATCCATTAAGCCGACGCCGCGGATATTTACCGACTGCTGGCCCACATTGATGGTGCGGCCGCCGACATTGATGTTGGCGTTGCCCAATGCGGTGATGATTTGCGGCAACGTGACGTTGTAGGCGTCGAGCTTATGCAAATCGACCTCGACGTCATATTCCTTGGTGGTCCCGCCCCAAGTGTTGATCTGCACGACGCCCGGCACGCTGAGGAGCCGGCGCTGCAAAATCCAATCCTGGACCGTGCGCAGATTGGTCAAGCCGAAGTGCGGCGGCCCGGTTACTTGATAGCGGTAGATTTCGCCGACCAGGCTGGTGGCCTGAATGGTGGGCGTTATGTTGTTGGGCAGACTGACGTTCTGTTGCAGATTGATCGCGGTTTGAGTGAGGGCGAAGTAATATTCTACGCCGTAATAGAAAGTCACGCGGACGAAGGTGAGGCCATAGAATGAGGTCGAGCGAATGACGTCGACGCCGGGCGTTGCAGCTAGCCCCACCTCGATCGGAACGGTGAAGTAGCGCTCCATTTCCTCGGCCGAAAGGCCGGGCGCTTGTGCCGTGATCTCCAGGATAACGGGGGCCGGATTTGGATAGGCCTCAATATTGAGCCGCGAAAACGCGAACAATCCCGCGCCGAGGAAGACCAGCAGCCCCAAAAGGACCAGCGGGCGACGCGTTAAGCCGAATACGAGCAGTCCCTTCAGCACGAATCGTTCCTCGCCCCGTTACTGTGATTTATCACAGTATTTGCGGGGGCGAGTTGGAATGCCGGCCATGTTTCGGCGGGGGAAGGGGCGGTGGTGTCCGAGGTCGATTTCGGCGCCGCGCACGCGAGGCGGATTTTACTCTCGCGTTCTAAGCCCGCGCCTTAATGCGTTTTCGACTGCTCACGGACGAGATTGATAATGGCGGAAAAGTCGAGCCCGCTGAAACCCTCGTCGGCGAAATGCTGGTAGATTTCGGCGGCGTGGGCGCCGATCGCGTTTTTTACCTTCACTGAATCGGCGGCCGCCTTGGCAAGCTTGAGATCTTTCAGCATCAAGGCCGCAGCGAAGCCCGGCCTGTAGGAATTGTTGGCCGGGCTTGCCGGCACCGGTCCGGGCACCGGGCAATAGCTGGTCAGCGCCCAGCATTGCGCGGACGAGGCTGAGGCGACGTCGAACAGGGCCTGATGCGACAGCCCGAGTTTCTCGCCCATCACGAAACCCTCGGAGACCGCGATCATCGAGGCGGCGAGGATCATGTTGTTGCAGATTTTCGCGACCTGGCCGTTTCCCGCCTCGCCGCAATGCACGATGCGCTTGCCCATGCGTTCGAGCAGGGGCTTGCCGCGTGCGAATGCGTGCGCCGAACCGCCGACCATGAAGGTCAGCGACGCCGCCTTGGCGCCGCCGACGCCGCCGGAAACCGGCGCATCGAGCGTGGCGAAGCCGCTCGCCGCCGCGAGCTTGTGCGCCTGCCGGGCACTGTCGACATCGACGGTCGAGCAATCAATGAACAACGTGCCTTGTCGTGCGTGCGGCACGACTTCATTCCAGACCGACAGCACATGCTCGCCCGCGGGCAGCATGGTGATGACGATGTCGGCGTTTTCCACGCAACCCTGCGCGTTGCCGACGATCTGAACGCCATCGGCGGCTGACGTCTCTCGCGAGGCCGGCACGACATCAAAACCGTGCACCCGCTCGCCGGACTTGACGAGATTGGCAGCCATCGGGCCGCCCATGTTGCCGAGACCGATGAATCCGATGTTCGACATCTGTGAAAGCCTCTTTTAATCAGGGAATTTCAGTTCCAGCGCGCCGACCGATTGGAAATACCGGTCGACAAAGCCGGGCGTGACCTCTTCCAGCCTGTCCGGCTGCCATTTCGGATTGCGGTCCTTGTCGACAATCGTGGCGCGAATGCCCTCGATGAAATCGTGCCCGGCGATTGCGGCAAGCGCGATGCGAAAGTCCTGCCGAAAGCTTTCCTCCATCCGCTTGAATGATACCGCGGCGCGGACATTGCGCAACGTGACCTTCAGCGAGGTCGGAGACGCTTTGCTCATCGCCGCGGCGGCCGTGGTCGCCTCGGCGGCGCCGCTCGCTTGCAGCCGATACATAATGTCTTCAACGTTGTCGGCAGCATAGCATTGATCGATCCAGCCGCGCGCGGCTTGCAGGCGTCCCGGTGCGGGCCGAGTGGACATGCCGGTAAGCGTACGCTTTACGTCCGCCGCGGCGCGGCATTCGGCGAGCGCGGCCGGAAGCTCAGGAAGCTTGGCGGCCGCGATATTGAGATCGGCAAAGCCGCAATAGACGGCATCGCCGGCGGTCATGCGCTCGCCGGTCAGCGCCAGATAGCTACCCGTCAATCCGGGACATCGCGCCAAGAGAAATGAAGCACCGACGTCGGGAAAAAACCCGATGCCAACCTCGGGCATCGCCACCGCCGAGCGTTCGGTCACGATGCGGAACGCCGCGTGCGCCGAAAGGCCGACGCCGCCGCCCATCACCACGCCATCCATCACCGCCACGACGGGCTTCGGATAACGCGCGATCAAAACGTCGAGATAATATTCGGTGGACCAGAATTCGGCAGGGAGAGCGCTTTTCGTCTTCGCCGCGTCGTAAAGCGCCCTAATGTCGCCGCCGGCGCAAAAGCCGCGGTCGCCGGCGCCATCCAGCAGCACGACGCCGACGTCGGGATCGCTCGTCCAGGCGCGCAGATGCGCCGTCATCTCGACGGCCATGCCGAGCGTCAGCGCGTTGAGCGCTTTCGGCCGGTTAAGCGTGATCCGGCGTAGCGCGCCTTCTTGGCGCACCATGATTTCGCCGTCGGGCGCGGTGGTCACGCCTATTGTCCGACCAGGCTTCGCGCCACGATGACCCGCATGATCTCGTTGGTGCCTTCGAGGATTTGGTGCACGCGCAGATCGCGCACGATTTTCTCGATGCCGAATTCAGACAAGTACCCATAGCCGCCATGCAATTGCAGCGCCTGATTGGCGATCTCGAAGCAGGTGTCGGTGACGAAACGTTTGGCCATAGCGCAAAGTTGCGTCGCGTCGGCATCTTTACGGTCGAGCGCCGCGGCCGCGCGCCACAGTAGCGTGCGCGAGGCCTCCAGGCCGGTCGCCATGTCGGCAAGCCGGAATTGCAGCGCCTGGAATTCGTCGAGGCGCTTTCCGAACGCTTTGCGCTCCTTCATGTAGGCGAGCGATTTCTCGAGCGCGATCTGTGCGCCGCCGAGCGAGCAGGCGGCGATGTTGAGACGCCCGCCGTCGAGTCCGGCCATCGCGATCTTGAAACCCTCGCCCTCCTCGCCGAGCCGGTTTTCCGCCGGCACCCGCACGTCCTGAAAAACGACGGCGCGGGTCGGTTGCGCGTTCCAGCCCATTTTGCGCTCGTTGGCGCCGAGCGAAATTCCCGGAGTGTCGCCGGGAACAACGAACGTGGAAATGCCGGACGGACCCGCGCCGCCGGTGCGCGCCATCACCACATAAAGATCGCCGGCTCCGGCCCCGGAGATGAATTGCTTTTGACCGTTGAGAACGTAAACGTCGCCCGCGCGCGCAGCGCGGGTGACAAGCGCCGCGGCATCTGAACCGGCGCCCGGCTCGGTGAGGCAATAGCTTGCCAAAAACTCCATGGCGCAGAGCTTCGGCAGCCATTGGCTTCGTTGCGCCGGCGAACCGAAGGCGTCGATCATCCAGGCAGCCATGTTGTGAATCGACATGTAGGCAGCGACCGTCGGACAGCCTGTCGCCAGCGCCTCGAAGATCAAAGTCGCGTCGAGCCGCGAGAGTCCGGAACCGCCGGTATCGGCCGCCACATAGACGCCACCCATGCCTAACGCCGCGGCCTGGCGCATTTCGACGACGGGGAAATGCTTGGCCTCGTCCCAGGCGAGTGCGTGTGGCGCGAAAACCTCGGCGGCGAAGGTCCGCGCCATATCGCGGACCGCTATTTGGTCTTCACCGAGTGAAAACCGCGGGGAAGTGCCGGCAGATACGTCGAGCATGAAGCCATTACCCGGCCCGATCGCGCCTTTGCATTGGCAAGCGCGAGGGGTTTTTGCGTCAAAATGACTAGTGTCCCGATTCCGAAGTTCGCATGAGTATGGGCGCCCCGGTCTGGGAACTTCGGAATCAAAGGGACACTAGCAACTTATTGATCTAGTGTGGCTTTGGCTCAGAAGTCCGCATGGCGAGAATACGGCAAAAATGATGCGGACTTCTGAGCCGC
>Ga0302324_100024703_pt1 | contig 11561 bp, 9 predicted proteins | sample Palsa_T0_1_FD_201949 | JGI IMG/M metagenome (GOLD analysis project Ga0302324, IMG submission 201949) | Peat permafrost microbial communities from Stordalen Mire near Abisko, Sweden - Palsa_T0_1 | ecosystem: Environmental > Terrestrial > Soil > Palsa > Peat permafrost | place: Sweden: Abisko... | reverse complement strand
GTGCAGCCGCGCCCCTGAAGTCGTATGATTTCGGCGCAGCGCGCGAATCGGAATTTCATCTTTTCGAAAGCGTGCTGAAGCCATCCGGTTCCGAGTACCAAAAATTGTCTACCTTCTCATTTGTCAAGGACGCGCCGTGACTCACACCTGGCTTATCCCGCTCGCCGCCTATCTACTCGGCTCGATTCCCTTCGGCCTGCTCGTCGTGAAAATTCTCGGCGGTCCCGACATTCGCGAAATTGGCAGCGGAAATATCGGCGCGGCGAATGTCACCCGCAACGCCGGCAAATTTGCCGGCATTCTGACGCTGATCCTTGACGCCGCAAAGGGCTACGCTGCCGTCTGGCTGCCGGCTCGATTTACCCACGGCAACATCCGCTGGATGATGGTCGCCGCGATTTTCGCCGTCGTCGGCCATATGTTCACGTTCTGGCTGAATTTTCACGGCGGCAAAGGAGTAGCCACCGGGCTCGGCGTGTTCCTGCCCATTTGCTGGCAAGCGGTCGCCGCGGCGCTGGTTTTATGGCTGATTGTCGTCATCTTTTGGAAGTATGCCTCGCTCGGATCGATCGCGGCGGCTGCGGCTCTGCCCATCTTTGTCTATCTTCTATATGCCCCCGGCCACGCGCCACCCGAGCTGGTCAACCTCGGCACCTTGCTCATCGCTGTTTTGGTCATCGCGAAGCACAAAACAAATGTCGAGCGCCTCATCGCCGGCACCGAGCCGCGCATCGACGCCGGCGCGGACAAAGACGCCTAATCGCCCATTTTTGAGGCCTCGGAGCCCTGCCGCTCACCTGCCCTAAGGGTCAATACCTCTGTCACTTATTCGCCAACCCTAGTACTTTCGGCCAGTTGCCCGCGCGCATTCTCTCCGCTAGCATTTTCCTAGTGAAATAACTGTGCCTTCTCTGCCATTGAACAGCGCTCCCATCCGCCGCTGGCGAATCCTCTGGATCGTCATGGGCGCGCTTTTGCTCGTCGCCGTTACCCCTCTCTGGCTCTATCACCGGCAGGTGCTCCGGCTCAGCGAAGAAAAACTCGAGAACACCGAGCGCGTCCAACAGAGCGAAATTACCCGCTCGCTGGCCAGCGAGACTCTGCTGTTCGAACAGAATCTCCGCGAACAACTTCTCAGCCAGCGCCAGGTCCTGGCGCTGACCGGCTGGATCGCGAATGTAGATGATCCCGGCCATGCGCCGCAGCTCGCGCGCCTGCTCCAAAGTTTCGTCGAAAATAATCCAAACATTCTTTACGTCACGGTCGTGAATCAGCAGGCCAAGGGTCAGTCCGCGGGCAGTTTCAGCGTTGATCCGGATCCATTCGTCGGCGTTGCCTTGAAACGCGCCTTTCAAGCCAGCTTCCAGGGCCTGAACTACGTCAGCGAACCCTTTGCCCTGGGCAAGGACAATCGCCCCGCGTTGGTCGTCGCCGTCCCTCTTTCTTCCGACAATCAATTCACCGGCATGTTGGCCGCCGTGGTTTCCATCGACCGCCTTACCGACCGCATTCGCGACGCCAGTGTTCGCGACCGCCTCGTTTTCATCGTCGACGGTCACGGCCACATCGTAGCTCACCCGGATACGCGCGACGTCGTTCCCGGCCGCGACGTCACCTCCTCCTCTCCCATCGTCCGTCACCTGAAAGAATTGCCGCAGGAACTGCACGCTACCGAAACCATGCATTTCGTGGCGTCCGATCAAAATGGCAAACACCCCCGCGAAATGATCGGCACCTACAGCACCATCCCGGAATTGGGCTGGGCGGTCATCGCCGAGCGCAGCCTCGGTGAAGCCCGCATCGACGCCGGCGTCGCGGAACTAACTCACCAGGCCCTGTCTTTCGTCGTCGGCGTGACCATCATCGCCCTGCTCATCGGCTATCTATTCGCCGTGGGCATCACCCGTCCGATTCGCGGGCTCGTGGAATCCGTGCGCGCCATCAGCCGCGCCGAATTTCACGAGCGCGTCAAAGTCGAAGGCGCCGCCGAAATCAGCGAGCTCGCCGAAACTTTCAACAACATGGCGGGAGACATCGAGCAATACGTCGAGCGTCTGAAGCAGGCCGCCGCCGAAAATCGCGAACTCTTCCTTGGCTCCATTCGCATGCTCGCCGCCGCCATCGACGAAAAGGACCCTTATACTCGCGGCCATTCCGGGCGCGTCGCGAAATATTCCATCATCATTGGCGAATACATGAACCTCGACACCGAGGAACTCGACCGCTTGCGCATCTCCGCGCTGCTCCATGACGTCGGCAAAATCGGCGTTGACGATCGCGTCCTCAAGAAGCCCGGCAAACTCACCGACGAAGAATTCGATCTCATGAAGCAGCACCCGACAAAGGGCGCCAACATCATGCGCCCCGTTGCCCAGTTAAAAGACATGCTACCCGGCATCGAGCTGCATCACGAGCGCATGGACGGCGCCGGCTACCCCCACGGCTTGATGGGCGATCAGATTCCCATGATGGCCCGCATCATCGCCGTCGCTGACACCTTCGACGCCATCACCACCAATCGCCCGTACCAATCCGCCATGGACCTGCAATTCGCCCTCGACCGCATCACCTCGCTGGCCATTTCCAAGTTTGACCCGCAAGTCGTCGCCGCGCTCCAGGCCTCCATCGAATCCGGCCGCCTCCGCCTCAGCGCCACCCTCGTGGAAGTCTAAGCCTCACCTGGGCGGCAGCGACACGCTCGCCGTATTTCGCCCAGCCTTCTCGATTCGAGTGGATTGTCCAATGCTCAAGCGCAGTTTGCCTATTCCTTCATGAATTTGCCGTGCGTCCGTGCCGCCGTAACCGAGAATCAGCCCGCCTCTCGCCGGCGATTTCAAATAACACGTCGACAAAGGCATGGCCGAAATTCCCAACTCCGCGGCCGTCCGCGCAACCGCTACATCGCTCACGCCCGGCGCCAGCAACGCCACCAGATGCATCCCGGCTTCCGCGCCGATCACCTCCAGCGTGTCGCCCGCCTGCTTACCGATCTCCTCGACCATTGCCGTTCTCCGTTGCATGTACAGCATGCGCATTCTGCGAATGTGCCGCGCGAAGTGTCCCTCCCGGATGAAGTCGGTCATCACCGCCTGATACAACGTGGACGAGAACACGTCCGTGGCGTCGCGCGCGGCGGAAAATGCTCGCGCCAGATCCTTGGGCACCACCACGTATCCCAGCCGCAACGACGGAAACATCACTTTGTTGAATGTCCCGGCGTAAATCACACGCGCACCGGCGTCCAGACTTTGCAGCGAGGCGATCGGCCGGCCTCCGAACCTGTATTCGCTGTCGTAGTCGTCCTCAATGATCCACGCGCCGCTGCGCGCGGCCCAATTGAGCAGCAGCATCCTCCTTGTCGCGCTCATCGTCATGCCCAGCGGATATTGATGCGATGGCGTGATATACACCGCATGCGCCTTGGAATCGCGCCGGATTCCTTCCTCTACGTCCAGCCCTTCTTGGTCGACGGGTACCGGAACAAGCCGCGCCCCCGCCATCAATAGTGCGTGGCGCGCTCCGTGGTATCCGGGCTCTTCGATCCACACCCGCTCGTTCGCATCCAGCAGCACCTGCGCCGAAAGTTGCAAGCCCTGCTGCGACCCGGTCGTCACCAAAATCTGCGACGGATCGCAGCGCACCCCGCGCACCGTGCCCAGATACTCCGCGATGGCCTCGCGGAATGGCAGATGCCCCATCGCTCCCCCGTACGCCATCAATTGCCGCGTCTGCCTTCGCGAATGGCGATTCACCAGCTTGGACCACACCACCGTCGGGAAATGCTCAAGCGCCGGCAGGCTCACTCGAAATGCGCCCAGATTGTCCAGCCAGGATTGCGGCGGCATGAGCATCGCCGTCACGCGCCGAGAAATTCGCCGCCGCCCCCGGCTCTTTGGGGCTTGCCTCGAATCTCGCATTTTACCGTACGCCGGCTTCAATGCGTCGTCCGGGATCGACCGCGCCACGCACGTTCCGGCTCCCACAAACGTCTCGAGATAACCTTCCGCGTGCAATTGCTCGTAGGCGCACGAGACCGGAATGCGCGACACCTTCAATTCCGCCGCGAGGCCTCTGGTCGATGGCACTCGCTGCCCCGGCCTCAGTTGGCCGTCCAGGATGGCTCTCCGGAACCACTCGTACAATTGCCGGTATATCGGAATTTTCTTCCTGGAATCGAGCGTAATCGGCGGCAGAAAACTGGCGGAAATTCGTTTCATCGGTGCGGGTCCCAACCCGGCCAAAGTGGCTATATCATATCACGCGAGAGTGGCTATTGTCGCAGGCCACCTTCGCAGCTAAGTTCGTCCCATGATCATTTCCCCTTCGAGAATTTCACGCCGTCGCGTTCGCCAGTCGCTTTGGATTTTCCGCGTGTGCTGCGCGCTGGGATTAGTCTTCTGCGCCGGCGATGTTTCAGCCCAACAGACCACGCCCCCGACCCCTCAGAAACAGACGGACGCGCTTCGGGATGGTCAGCACGATTTCGACTTCGAGATTGGCGCCTGGAAAATTCACCTGTCGCGCCTTGCCCAGCGTCTGGCGGGCTCTACGACCTGGGTCGACTTCGACGGCACTTCGGTTACGCGAAAAGTTTGGGATGGACGCGCCAATCTGGAGGAGTTCGAGACCGATAGCCGGGCCCTGCACATCGAAGGCCTGACCTTGCGAGTGTACAATCCGCAGACCCATCAATGGAGTATTTACTGGGCGAACAGCAAGGATCCCGCATTGGGCCAGCCCATGACACCCATGATCGGCCAGTTTAAGGATGGGCGCGGCGAATTCTACGACCAGGAAACCTGGAACGGCAGATCCGTCTTCGTGCGATTCATCTGGTCACGCATCACCCCGAATTCCGCGCACTTTGAACAGTCCTACTCGGACGACGGTGGCAAGACTTGGGAAGTGAACTGGATTACCGACCAGACGCGAGCAAACGATGCCGCCGACCAGGAGCGTTGAATTGGGAGCTCTCGAATATATTCAGTCCTGCCTGCTGATATCGAGCTTGCTCTTCCCTTTGCAGCCTCTTCAGGGAACGAACTTCCAACAGGCTCACCCAGACCGGGATGGTCAGCACGATTTCGACTTCGAGATCGGCACGTGGAAGACTCATGTATCGCGTCTCCAACATCCCCTGACGGGCTCCGCTACTTGGGTCGAATATGACGGCACCTCCGTCGTCCGCAAAATCTGGAGTGGTCGCGCCAATCTGCTCGAGCTCGAGGTCCACGGCCCCGCAGGTCACCTCGAAGGTCTGTCCCTGCGTCTCTACAATCCCCGATCCCGCCAGTGGAGCCTCAATTTCGCCAACAGCAACGGCGGTACGCTGAGCCAACCCACCATCGGCGAGTTCAAGAACGGCCGCGGCGAGTTTTTCGATCAGGAAACACTGAATGGCCGAGCCATGTATGTGCGATTTGTGATCTCCGACATCGCTCCGAATTCATGCCATTTTGAACAGGCGTTCTCCGGCGATGGAGGCAAGACTTGGGAAGTAAACTGGATCGCCCTGGATACGCGCATACCCGATGCCATAACCCAAAATGTGGCTATTAGAAACGCCAGTGCCTTGCGCTCCCTTCGTTGACTTGCCATCGGGCGCAACCTAACATGTGCGTTTCATGGTTGGCGCCGACCCTCTAATCGAGAAGACCATCTCGCACTACCGCGTCGTTGAAAAGATAGGCGGCGGTGGCATGGGTGTTGTCTATAAAGCTCACGATACTCGCCTGGACCGGTTCGTCGCTTTGAAGTTCTTGCCTGACGCTGTCGCCAACGACCCACAATCCTTGGGCCGTTTTCGCCGCGAAGCAAAATCTGCCTCCGCCTTGAATCACCCCAACATCTGCACCATTTACGACATCGGTGAAGAGAAAGACCGGGCGTTCATCGCTATGGAATATCTCGAAGGAACCACGCTCAAGCACCGCATTAACGGCCGTCCTCTCGATGCCGAAACGCTTTTGTCCCTCAGCCTTGAAATAACCGAAGCGCTTGATGCGGCCCACGCCAAGGACATCATCCATCGTGACATCAAGCCCGCAAACATTTTTGTGACCGCGCGCGGCCACGCCAAGATTCTCGATTTCGGTTTGGCGAAAACCGCCTCTGTCGCCGAAGGTTCCGGTGTTTCGGGTTCGCCTACCGTGTCAGCCGATGAATTGATGACTAGCCCCGGCGCTGCGGTCGGCACCGTGGCCTATATGTCCCCGGAACAGGTGCGCGGCAAGGATCTCGATACGCGAACCGACCTCTTCTCGTTCGGCGTGGTGCTCTACGAGATGGCCACTGGCGCTCTGCCATTTCGCGGTGACACGGCGGGCGTCACGTTCGAGGCCATCTTGAACGCTCAGCCCATTCCGCCTTCTCGTCTCAATCCTGAATTGCCCCCCAAGTTGGAGGAAGTGATCATCCGTGCGCTCGAAAAAGATCGCAGTCTGCGCTATCAGCATGCGTCCGACCTGCACGCCGAACTGCAAAGGCTGAAACGCGACAGTAGTTCGGGACGCACTCCACTTCCGATCGCGACACCGGGCGAAGCGGCAAGTCCGCAACCAGCCCGCTTAGGCAGCGCTTCGGCCTCTTGGAAGCGTGCACTCTATTTCCTGATTCCGATCGTCCTCGTCCTTGGCGCTGCTTTGGCCGTGTTTCTGTTTAGGCGCTCGCCGCATTCCGCCCAGCCCTCAAGCAACGAATGGCAGCAGCTGACTTTTTTCACCGATTCCGCCGTCTACCCCGCGCTGTCCTCGGATGGCCGAATGTTGGCGTTCATCCGTGGCAATAATTCCTTCTTTGGACCCGGGCAAATCTATGTCGAATTTCTGCCGAATGGCGAACCGGTTCAGTTGACCCACGACGCGCTGCTCAAGCTCAGCCCCACCTTCTCGCCGGATAACTCGCGAATCGTCTACAGCACAGTCGGTCCCTGGAGCGTCTGGGAAGTGCCCGTTCTCGGTGGCGAAACGCGCGTGTTTTTGCCCAATGCCTCCTCTCTGACCTGGATCGACGGCGGAAAGCGTTTGCTCTTTTCCGAAATCAAGGAAGGGTTGCACATGGCGGTCGTCACCACGGATGAGGCCCGCGGCCAAAGCCGTGACGTTTATGTACCCCTGGGTAATCGCAACATGGCTCATCACGCCTACCTTTCGCCCGACCAGAAAAACGTACTGGTTGTTGAGATGGGAAATCGGGCCCAGATTCTTCCTTGCCGTGTAGTTTCCTTTCAGGGACTCGGTGAAACATCTGAAGACGTGCGCGTCGTCGGTCCTCCTGACAAGGCCTGCTTCTCCGGCGCATGGTCTCCCGACGGCAAGTGGCTGTACCTAAATGTGGAAACCGACAAATATCATATCTGGCGGATGCATTTTCCCGGCGGGCAACCGGAACAGGCCACCTTTGGGCCGACGTCGCAGGAAGGAATCGCCATGGATCCCGACGGAAAATCTTTGATTACTTCCGTCGGCTCCCAGGACAGCACCGTATGGATTCATGACGACGGCGGCGACCGTCAGTTCTCGTCCGAAGGAAACGCCACGGCGCCCACGTTTTCGTCGGATGGAAAGAGCCTGTATTTCCTGATGGCCAACGGTCAAACGCAAGGAGCCGAACTGTGGGAAAAAGACCTCCACGGTGACGACCTGCAGCGGCTCTTGCCTGGTTACGCCATAACTTCCTATTCGATTTCGCCGGATGGCAAGGCGGTCGTCTTCGCCGTGAACGACCGGTCCGGCCGCTCGAATCTCTGGATTGCGCCCACGAATCGCCGCTCCTCTCCTGTGCGTCTTTCGTCGAACACGAATGACGATTCGCCACATTTTCTATCCGACGGCGGCTTGGTTTTCAACGCGAATGAAAACGGATCGAATTTCCTATACCGAATGAAAAGTGACGGGAGCGACCGCCGCAAGATATCGCAGACTCCCGTCATCGATTTGTTGGGAGCGTCGCCGGACGACCGGTGGTTCGTTGCGGGCGCACAGGGTCCGGATCAGGATCATACGGCCGCTACCAGAGCCTTTTCCCTTAATGGCGGCGAACCGCTCACACTGTGTCTGGGTTACTGCCGTGTCGACTGGGATCCCTCGGGAAAATTTGCCTACGTGCAATTTTTTGGCGCGGATAACGACGGTACCTACGCCATACCTCTAACTCACGACTCGCCGATTCCGAAATTGCCGCCCTCGGGAATTGCCGACGCTGCGGCTTTGGCGGCCATGAAAGGTGCCACCTTGATTAAGCAGCATATCGATTCCGCGCTCAGTCCATCCGTTTACGCTTTTACTAAAACCGTCACTCGCCGGAATCTCTACCGCATTCCCTTGCAGTAGCTGACCCACCATCGGCCGCTTTTCTCCCCTCCGGCGCTCTTTGCTACAATGAAAGGTCCAGAATGGGGCTACACGCACGACACACACCATGATCTCTCTCTTCGGACCGCCCGAACCTACGCTTCTCGAACGCCTCAAGGATTCCGTCAGCAAGACGCGCACGGAACTCGCCGCCCGCGTCGAACAAATTCTCACCGGCGACCGCCCCGTCGATCCCGAGCTTCTGCGCCAACTTGAATCCGCGCTGCTCAGCGCCGATATCGGCGTGCAAACCACCAAAGAAGTTCTCGAGGCTCTTCGCCAGCAAGTCAACGAGCACAAGCTGCAAGAGCCCGGCTCGCTGAAGCGCGAACTCAAAAATCAAATCCTGAAAATCCTGACCGCTCCCACCATTAGCTCCAACGGTTTCGACGCCAAGGCCACCGCCGCCCCCCGCGTGATTTTCGTCGTGGGCGTCAACGGGGTCGGCAAGACCACCACCATCGGCAAGCTCACTAATCGCCTCAAAAAAGAAGGCGCAACGGTCATTCTCGCCGCTGCCGACACTTTCCGCGCCGCCGCCATCGAACAACTCGAAATCTGGGCACGCCGCTCGACTGTCGAACTCATCAAGCAAAAACCCGGCGCCGATCCCTCAGCAGTCGTTTTCGACGCGCTAACCTCGGCACGCGCGCATAATGCCGACGTGGTGATCGTCGACACCGCCGGCCGCCTCCACACCAAATCCAATTTGATGGCCGAGCTGGACAAAATGAAACGCACCGCCGCAAAAGTAATCCCCGGCGCGCCGCACGACGTCCTCCTGGTCCTCGACGCCACCACCGGTCAGAATGGCCTCAACCAGGCCCGCGAATTTTGGAGCCACGCCGGCGTCACGGGAATCGTACTGACCAAACTCGACGGCACCGCAAAGGGCGGCATCGTCGTCGCCATCACCCGCGAGTTGAACTTGCCCGTCCGCTTCGTCGGCACCGGCGAAAAAATTGACGACCTGGTGCCCTTCGACGCCCAAACCTACGTCAATTTCCTGTTTGATTAGCGAGGAACGGTCCTCGTTAACACGGGCGCCGCATGGGGTGGAGAGCAGCGCGGCTTCAAACGCTGAGGGAATTTCGAACCTGGGCCGTGCGACAAATTTTAACGTGATCAAAAATAAAAAAGTGTTGTCATCCCGAGCGCAGCGAGGGATCTGCTTTTTACGCAGGGGGAAGGAAAACTATCCCGTCCGGCCAGTCAGATCTTTCAGGTTCTACGCCCGGGCCAAACGAGGGCAACACCTCCAAACGAAATGAAACCGAAAATCCCACTCGCCGACGAATTCTGGATGGCCCGCGCCCTCGATCTCGCCCGCCGCGGCGTCGGCCTCACTCATCCCAATCCCACCGTCGGCGCAGTCATCGTAAAATCCGGTCGCGTAGTCGGTGAAGGCTTCCACACCTACGACCGCCGCGATCACGCCGAAATCGTGTCGCTGCGCCAAGCAGGCCATCAGGCCAAAGGCGCAACCATGTACGTAACTCTCGAGCCCTGCTGCCATACCGGCCGCACCGGCCCCTGCACCAACGCTATCATCGCCTCGGGAGTCACTCGCGTCGTCGGCGCGATGCCCGATCCTCATTCCGTCGTCGCCGGCCAGGGCTTCCAGCAACTTCGCCGCGCCGGCGTGCAGATCACCATCGGCGTCAGCGAAGGCGCCGCACAAATCCTGAACGAATCCTTCGCGCACTGGATCGTCACGAAACGCCCGTTCGTCACCCTCAAGAACGCCCTCACTCTCGACGGTCAAATCGCCCAGCGCGCCGGCAGCGTCACCTGGATTACTTCCCCCGCCTCGCGCAAAGAAGTCCAGCGCATCCGCCACCAAGCCGATGGCCTGCTCACCGGAATTGGCACGGTCCTTGCCGACGATCCGCGCCTCACCGATCGCTCCGGCCTGCCTCGCCGCCGCCGTCTCTTGCGTGTGGTCCTCGATTCCAAACTGCGCATGCCGCTTCACTCCGAACTCGTGCAGTCAGCACAGCGCGATCTGCTAATCGTCACCACCCATCCGTCCGATTCCAAGAAAGCCCGCGCCCTCGTCAGCGCGGGCGCCGAAGTCATCCGTGTGCCTGCCCGTCGTGGCCATGTCGATCTCCGCGCCTTGATTCGCGATCTCGGCCGCCGCGAAATCCTCGGTCTTCTCGTCGAAGCCGGCGCGCAGCTGAATGGCGCCATGCTCGAAGCCGGCCTTGTAGACAAGATGGTTCTCTTCTATGCTCCAAAAATTATGGGCACTGGCGGCGTTCCCCTGGCGAGCATCCCGTCCGGCCGGTTTGCAGAATCGCCGGCGTTAACAAATTTAAGCCTCCGCCCCTGCGGCCCTGATTTCGTAGTCGAAGGATATTTCCATCATCCGCACGGGATTCGAAAATCGCGGAAGACGAATTGACCACCGCCCGATACACTCCCGGGCAAATTGCGGAAAAAGTTTTTAGTTTGTCATCCCGAGCGAAGCGAGGGATCTGTTTCTTGCACCGCGCACCGTAAAGCATTGTTAACGTACTTCGCAGCCCATACAGAAACGACAAATGAGGATTTAAGAGTCATGTTCACCGGAATTACCGAACAAGTCGGCCGAATCGAATCGCTGGACCTTCCTTCCGATGGCGGCGTCCTCCGCATTCACATTCCTTCCGCGCGCGATGGCGCGGCCAGCGTCGCCGACGGCATGAAACTCGGCGACAGCATCTCCGTCAACGGCTGCTGCCTCACCATCACCCAGTTCGACGCCCATCATTTCTCCGCCGACCTTTCCGGTGAAACTCTCCGCCGCACGAATTTCGGAGAAAAAAAGCCCGGTAACTTTGTCAATCTCGAACGCCCCCTCGCCGCTGGCGCCCGTCTCGGCGGCCATTTCATGCAGGGTCACGTTGACGGCATCGGCAGAGTCACGCGTCTCGTTCCCGCAGGCGATAGCTGGTGGCTTTCCATTCGCGTTCCCGAAGATCTCCGCCGCTACGTCGCCGAAAAAAGCTCCATCGCCGTCGATGGCATCAGCCTCACCGTCGCGAAATGGCGCGACGGTATTGTCGACATCGCCATCATCCCCTTCACACACCTGCACACCAATGTCCGTGACATGACCGTCCACGACGCCGTCAACATCGAAACCGACATCCTCGCAAAATATGTCGAGAGCCTGCTCAAAACGGAAAAAACTCCGGCCGCCTCCGGCATCGACGTAAAGCGCCT
>Ga0302324_100024701_pt1 | contig 11562 bp, 8 predicted proteins | sample Palsa_T0_1_FD_201949 | JGI IMG/M metagenome (GOLD analysis project Ga0302324, IMG submission 201949) | Peat permafrost microbial communities from Stordalen Mire near Abisko, Sweden - Palsa_T0_1 | ecosystem: Environmental > Terrestrial > Soil > Palsa > Peat permafrost | place: Sweden: Abisko... | reverse complement strand
GGCCCATGGTCTGCAGGATCTCCTGCGCGACGAGCACTTCCTGCGTGCGATCGCCGCCGGGCTCGGGCGTGAGCGACACGCGCAAGGTGTCGCCGATGCCCTCCTGCAGCACCACGGCCATGCCGGCGCTCGAGGCCACGATTCCCTTCGACCCCATGCCCGCCTCGGTGAGTCCCAGGTGCAGCGGATAGTCGCAGCGTGCGGCAAGATCGCGGTAGATGGCGATGAGATCCTGCACGCCGCTCACCTTCGCGCTCAGTATGATGCGCTCGTGGGGCAGCCCGAGTTCCTCGGCGCGCGCGGCGCTCTGCAATGCCGAGAGCACCACCGCACGGCGCATCACCTCCTGCGCCGTCGACGGCTCGGGTAACGCATTGTTCTCGTCCATCAGGCGGGTGAGGAGCTCCTGATCGAGGCTTCCCCAGTTGACGCCGATGCGCACCGGCTTCTCATAGCGGCAGGCCGTCTCGATCATCTCCGAGAACTGCGAGTCGCGCTTGCTGCCACGGCCGACGTTGCCCGGGTTGATGCGGTATTTGGCGAGCGCCGCGGCGCACTCCGGATGCTCACGCAGGAGTTTGTGGCCGTTGAAATGAAAGTCACCGATGAGGGGAACCTCCGCTCCCAGCTGCGCAAGGCGCGCGCGGATCGGGGCGACAGCGGCGGCGGCGGCACTCGTATTCACCGTGATGCGCACGAGCTCGGAGCCTGCGCGCGCAAGCGATCTCACTTGCTGCGCCGTCGCCTCCACATCCTCCGTGTCGGTATTGGTCATCGATTGCACGACGATGGGATTCATCCCGCCGACCCGTACCGGGCCGACCCGCACCACCACGCTCTTGCGCCGCTGCCGCAGCATCGCTAGTGCGTCACCGGCAGCCGCGCGGCCTGCCACGCGGCCAGGCGCCATTCACCATCGCGCCGCACGTACACGCCCATGTACACCATCTGCATCTTGACCGGCAGGCCGTCCATGGTGCCGTCCACCGCGATTGATCCGTTGACGATCACGGCGCCCGCCGCGGTGCGCGGCCGCAGCGACAGGATGTCGACGGCGCGATAGCGGATCCTGCCTGTGCGTATGGACTCGAGGAGTTGTGCTTTGTTCTCACAGCGGCCGTTTGAGTGACAATAGATGAGATCATCCGCCAGCATGGGTTGCAAAGCCTTGATGTCCTGGCGCGTCATCGCGGCAAAGCGCGCGCGCTCCACGGACTCGATGTCCGCAAGCGGCGCCGACAGACCCGAGCAGCCGAAACCACTGAGGACGAGGCTGCCCAGGATCAGCGTGCTGCGGAGCTTCGACGTCATGCATGTACCCTGTGAATGCTACGCGAGCGCGGGGCTTTCTGCTCTGCCCTTGGGCACGAGAGCCACTGCTGCTATCATCCGCGGCGCTCGCTCGCAAGAGGTCTGTTCAGAGAGAGTCTGGCCCGAGGGGCCGGATCGCCGAAGGCGCAAGTCCCGCCCGGAAACGCTCAGGCACAGCAACGGCAGATCTTCCGCGCGCCACTTAAGGCGCGCAAAGGCGAGCTCTGGAGAGTGGTGGACCTTTTCGGGGGCTTCCATCCACCGAAGGGGTGCGGCGCGCAGGCGCCTGATCTCTCAGGTAACAGGACAGAGGGGCGGTAGTGGCGCAAGATGCGCCGCTGCCGCCTTAAGTTCGCTTGCGGGTCCGTGTTCAAGCCGGAGGACCTGTGGGTCGACGCACACCGCTCTACGAACTGCATCTGAGCCAGGGCGCACGCCTCGTGGACTTCGGCGGCTGGGACATGCCCGTGCAGTACGCCTCGCAGCTCGCGGAGCACCACGCGGTGCGCAGCGCGGCGGGCGTGTTTGACGTCTCGCACATGTGCATTGTTGATCTGACCGGCGCAGGCACGCGTGAGTTCCTGCGCTATCTGCTGGCGAATGATGTCGGCCGGCTCGCGCAGGCGGGCAAGGCCCTGTACAGCTGCATGCTGAATGAAACGGGCGGCGTCATCGACGATCTCATCGTCTACTTTCTGAGCGATTCGGCCTTTCGTCTGGTCGTCAACGCGGGCACGCGCGAGAAGGACCTGCACTGGATCCGCCGCCACGCACAAGCCTTCGGTGTTGCCGTGCGCGAACGCACGGACTGGGCAATGCTCGCCGTGCAGGGGCCGCAGGCGCGGCAGAAGAGCGTGAGTCTCCTGGGCGGTGCTGAGCGGCAGCGAGCGCTCGCGCTGCCGGCGTTCTTCGGCTGCGATGTCGCGGACGGTTTCATTTCCCGCACCGGCTATACCGGCGAAGACGGCTTCGAGATCATGCTGCCGGCGGCGCAAGCCGTCGATGCATGGCGCGCCCTGAACGCGGCCGGCGTCGTCTCCTGCGGCCTGGGCGCGCGCGACACGCTGCGCCTGGAGGCGGGCATGAACCTCTACGGCAATGACATGGATGAGAGCACCCATCCTTTCGAGTCTGGCCTCGGCTGGACCGTCGCGCTTGAGCCTGGCGCGCGCAGCTTCATCGGTCGCGAGGCGCTCGAGCGCGTGCGCTCCAGCGGCAGCGCCCGCGAGCTCATTGGGCTGTTGCTGGAGGATCGCGGAGTGCTGCGCAGCCATCAAAAGGTGATCGTGCCCGGCGGTGGCACGGGCGAGATCACGAGCGGCACCTTTTCGCCCACGCTCGAGCGCTCGATCGGCTTTGCACGCGTGCCGCGTGGCCCCGTCGCCCGCGTGACGGTCGACATTCGCGGCAAGCTCCTCGCCGCGCGCACCGTCAAGCCGCCGTTCGTGCGCGCCGGCAAGAGCCTCGTCTACTGACTTCTGCCTCCCCATCGCCTGCCACGCACGCAAGGATCCCCATGAGCCAGATTCCCGCCGATTTGCAGTACACCAAGAGTCACGAGTGGATGCGAAAGCTCGCGGACGGCACCGTCGAGATCGGTATTACGGATCACGCCCAGCATGAGCTCGGCGACCTCGTCTTTGCGGAGGTGCCGGAGAAGGGCCGCGTGCTTGCAGCCGGCGAGGCCTGTGCGGTGGTCGAGTCGGTGAAGGCCGCATCGGATGTGTACTGTCCCCTCGCAGGCGAGGTCACGGCGGGGAACTCGGAGTTGGCCGCGACACCCGAACTCATCAATCAGGACGCCTTCGGCCGGGGCTGGCTCCTGCGCCTGCGCCCGGCGGGCGCCGCCGGGGCGTTTCTGAGCGCCGCCGAGTACGAGCAGCTGCTGCGGGCGGAGGGCTCCTGATGGCCTTCATTCCACACACTGACGCCGACGTTGCCGAGATGCTCGCCGCGATCGGCGTAGCCAGCATCGAGCAGCTGTTTGACGAGATTCCGCCTTCGTTGCGCGTGCACTCGCTCGAGGGCATTCCCGCGGCGCTGAACGAGATGCAGATCGGCAGACTCATGAGCGCGCGCGCTCACGCAGACGGCCGGCCGCTGTGTTTCATCGGCGCCGGCGCCTACGAGCATCACATTCCCGCGGCGGTGTGGGCGGTTGCGACGCGGGGTGAGTTCTACAGCGCCTACACTCCCTATCAGGCGGAGGCTAGTCAGGGCACCTTGCAGGTGATCTACGAGTACCAGACGATGATCGCGAGCCTGACGGGCATGGAGGTCGCCAACGCCTCGCTCTACGAGGGCGCCTCGGCGCTGGCGGAAGCCTGTCTCATGGCGGTGCGCGCCAATCGCAAGTCGAAGTCGCAGCGCGTGCTCGTACCGCGGAGCGTACATCCGCACTACCGCAAAGTGGCGAGCACCGCTGCCCTCAATCAGGCCGTGCGCTTCGAGGAGGTGCCTTACAGCGCCGCCGAAGGGCGCACTGCGGTCGCGGCGCTTGCAGCCTTCGACGGGCAGGACATCACCGCGCTCGTGATCCAGCAGCCGAATTTCTTCGGCGTGCTCGAGGATGTCGATGCGCTGACGAGTTGGGCGCAGGAGCGCGGCGTCTTTGTCATCGCCGTGGTCAATCCGACTTCCCTTGCGCTCCTGCAGCCGCCCGGGCAGTGGGGCGCGGGCGGCGCCGACATCGTTGTCGGCGAAGGCCAGCCGCTCGGCGTGCCGCTGTGCTCCGGCGGACCCTACTTCGGCTTCATGACCACGCGCATGGCGCACGTGCGGCAGATGCCTGGCCGGATCGTCGGACGCACGCTCGATGTGAGCGGCCGCGATGGATTCACGCTCACGCTGCAGGCGCGCGAGCAGCACATCCGGCGCGCACGCGCAACCTCGAACATCTGCACGAATCAGGGCCTGCTCGTGACCGCGGCCACGATCTACATGTCGCTCATGGGGCCGCAGGGGCTCGCGCGCGTCGCAAGCGCCTCGCACGCGCGCACTGCCGAGCTGGTTGCCGCGCTCACGCGCGTGCCCGGCGTGCGCAAGCTCTTTCCGAGCCCCGCATTTCACGAATCCGTGGTCGCGTTCGAGCGGCCGGTGGCGCCCGTGCTGCAGCGCCTTGCGGATCGTGGCATCCTCGCAGGCTTTGATTTGGCCGAGCACTATCCGGAGCTCGGCCATGCACTGCTCGTCTGTGCCACGGAAACCAAGACGAGCGCGGATATCGAGCGCTTTGCGAGCGCGCTCGGTGACGTCATGAAGTCTGTGCGCGCGGCGTGAGCGCGGCGCCTTAGGGGAATCTTGCGACGATGTCGGCTCTTCGGGAAAAAGTGATCTTCGAATATTCGCGTCCCGGACGCGGCAGCCGCGATCAGTGGCCCGAAGAAGTCGAGCACGCGCCCCGGATTCCGGAGAATCTCAAGCGCCGCACGCCGCCGCTGCTGCCCGAAGTCGGCGAGCTCGAGGCGGTGCGGCACTTCACGCGTCTGTCGCAGATGAACTTCTCGATCGACACGCACTTCTATCCGTTGGGTTCGTGCACGATGAAGTACAACCCCAAGGCCTGCAATCAGTACGCGATGCTGCCGGAGTTTCTCGGCCGCCATCCGCTTGCGCCCGAATCGCACGGGCAGGGCTTTCTTGCGTGCATGTTCGAGCTGCAGGAGATGCTGAAGGAAGTGACCGGCATGCAGGGCGTGGCGCTCAGCCCAATGGCCGGGGCGCACGGGGAGTTCGCCGGCGTTGCCATGATCCGCGCCTATCACCGCGCCCGCGCGGATCTGGCGCGCACCGAGATCATCGTTCCGGAGGCGGCGCACGGCACGAATCCCGCAACCGCCATGATGTGCGGCTGCAGCGTGCGCGAGATCCGCGTGGGCGCGGACGGGGATATCGACGTCGCGGCGCTCGCAGCTGCGGTCGGCCCGCAAACCGCAGGCATCATGCTCACCAATCCCTCGACCCTCGGCATCTTTGAGCGCCGCATCGAGGAAGTCGCCCGCATCGTGCATGCCGCCGGGGGCCTGCTTTACTACGACGGAGCCAATCTCAACGCCATCCTGGGCAAGGTGCGCCCCGGGGATATGGGCTTCGATGCCATCCACATGAACCTGCACAAGACCTTTTCCACCCCCCACGGCGGCGGCGGACCGGGGGCGGGCGCTGTGGGGGTGAGCGCGCGGCTCTTGCCCTTCCTGCCCATCCCGATCGTCGCTCGGGAGGCGCAGCGCTATCGCTGGCTTTCCGAGGCTGATCTGCCGCAGTCGATCGGGCGGCTCTCGGCGTTCATGGGCAACGCCGGTGTGCTGCTGCGGGCCTATATCTACATGCGCATGCTCGGTCGCACGGGCATGAGCGAGGTCGGCGATTACGCCACGCTGAACGCCAACTACCTGTTGACGCGCCTCAAGCAGGCGGGCTTCGAGGCCGCGTATCCGCAGCGGCGCGCGAGCCACGAATTCATCATTACGCTCAAGCGCGAGGCGCGCGAACTGGACGTGAATGCCATGGACTTCGCCAAGCGGCTCCTGGATCACGGTTTTCATGCGCCCACGACCTACTTTCCCCTCATCGTGCCCGAGTGTCTGCTGATCGAGCCGACGGAGACCGAAAGCCGGGAAGTGCTCGATGCCTTCGCCGACGCCATGATCCGCATTGCGCGCGAGGCGCGCGAGGAACCCGAGTATCTGAAGGGCGCGCCGTACAGCCTGCCGGTACGCCGTCTGGATGACGTGCGCGCGGCAAAGCAGCTCGATCTCACCTGGAAGCCGAAGGAGGAGGTATAGATCGCCCCAAGCCCCGCGGCCTTGTGCGTCTGTGGCGCGCCTTCGGCGCGAGCGCGCGGGGGTTTGCGGGAGCATTCCGCGAGGAGGCGGCCTTTCGCCAGGAACTATGCTTCGCGGCGCTCGTCATACCTACGGGCTTATGGCTCGGGCACGGCGGCGTCGAACGTGCGCTTCTCGTCGGGCCCGTGCTGCTCATCCTCATCGTTGAACTTATCAACAGCGCCATCGAAGCGACCGTCGATCGGATCGGCTACGAGCGCCACGCGCTGGCAGGGCTTGCAAAGGACATGGGCTCTGCGGCGGTATTCATGTCCTTTGTGCTGCTCGCCGGCGTGTGGCTGCTGGTGCTGTTCGGCCGTTAGCCGCTCAGGAGAACTATGCAACGCGCGACAATTTTGCTCATCGGCCTGCTCGCACCGCTGGTGCTCAATGCGCAACCGCCCGAGCCGCCGCCACCGCCTTCCGCGGCCCCCGCCGCGCCGCAGCTTCCCCCGGCGCGCGACTCAGCTGCCGCCCCCCGGCAGGGCCCGCAGGCGGCGCAGCTCGCCCAGCAGGCCGCCGCGGTTGAGGAAAGCCCGGATTGGGCCGTCACCCTCGCACGCATCGCCAGCAGCGTCGTGTCCATTGAAGTGGACGCGACGCGAGCCTTTGATACGGAGTGGAACACCTCCGCACAGGCGACGGGTTTCGTCGTCGATGCCGAACGCGGTCTCATCCTCACCAACCGCCACGTCGTCACGCCCGGGCCCGTCACGGCGACTGCGACTTTTCTCAACCGCGAAGAGGTGCAGCTCTATCCGATCTATCGGGATCCGGTGCACGATTTCGGCCTGTACCGCTACGATCCTTCAAAATTGCACTTCATCCGGCCCAAGGCTCTGCCCCTGTATCCGGAGGGCGCGCAGATCGGCCGCGAGATCCGTGTGGTCGGCAACAATGCCGGCGAACAACTGTCCATTCTTGCCGGGACGCTGGCGCGCCTCGATCGCGACGCCCCCGACTACGGGGTCGCCAAATACAACGACTTCAACACCTTCTATCTGCAAGCCGCGTCGGGCACATCGGGCGGCTCATCCGGCTCTCCGGTGGTGGACATCCGCGGGCGCGTCGTCGGTTTGAACGCCGGCGGCGCATCCGGCGCCGCGTCGAGCTTCTATCTGCCGCTCGGGCGCGTACGCCGCGCACTGGAGCTGATTCAGGCCGGTAAACCCGTCGCGCGCGGAACGCTTGCGACCATCCTGACCTACGTGCCGTACGATGAGTTGAAGCGCCTGGGGCTCAATGCCGGCACGGAGGCGGCGGTGAGGAAGGCATTCCCGCTGTACACCGGGATGCTGGTCATCAACGAGGTCCTGCCGGGCTCGGCGAGCGCCGGCGTGCTGCAGGCGGGGGATGTGCTCGTGCGCTTGAACGGGCGCTACGTCACGCAGTTCGAGTCGCTCGAGGAGGTGCTCGACGCCTCCGTCGGCAGCTCCGTCAATCTGGAATTCGAACGTGGCGGAAAACCGCTGTCGGCGCGGCTGCCGGTCATCGATCTCAACAGCATCACGCCAAATTCATATTTGGACTTCGGCGAAGCGGTCGTCAACACGCTCTCCTATCAGCAGGCGCGGCATTTCAATGTGCCGATCCGCGGTGTCTATGTCGCCAACGCCGGCTACGTGTTCTCCGCCGCCGGCATTGCACGTGGCGCAGTGATCACAACTGTCGACTCGAAGAGGACCGACAACATCGATGACTTCGAGGCGGCGCTCGCCAGCCTCGGCGACGGCGACCGGGTGGTCGTACGTTTCTTCACGATCGATGATCCGAACGGCAGCCAGTTGCGTTCCTTCCGCATGGACCGCAAGTGGTTCCCCGCGCATCACTGCACGCGTGACGACGCCTTGGGATTATGGCCCTGCAAGGATCTCGCCGCAGGGCCGGTGCCTAAGCCCCAGCAGCCAGTCAGCACCGTCTATCCGCAGTTCAGCGATCCGAAGCTCTCAAAGATCGCGCCCGCGCTCGTGCAGGTGAGCTTTGACATGCCGTATTCGATCTCCGGAATCACGGAGCGCAACTATCACGGTACCGGGCTCATCCTCGATGCCGAGCGCGGCCTCGTGGCCGTGGATCGCAACACGGTGCCGGTCTCCCTCGGCGACGTCAATATTACCTTTGCCGGTACGGTGCAGGTCCCGGGGCGCGTGGTGTACATCCACCCGCTGCACAATCTCGCCATCGTCGCCTACGACCCGAAGCTCATCGGCACGACGCCCGCCAAGGCGGCGAAGCTTGCGCTGCACGAGCTCGCCGCCGGCGACACGGTACGCATCGTGGGACTCGCCGCCGATAGCGAAATACGCGCGCGCAGCACGCAGATCGCCGACATCGAGCCGCTCGAGCTGCCGCTCTCGCGCACCATGCGTTTTCGCGACAGCAACATCGAGGTGGCGCAACTGGTGAATCCGCCGCTCGACTATGACGGAGTGCTGCTCGACAAGGACGATGGCGTGCTTGGCTTGTGGTCAAGCTTCGCCTACGAGAACGGCCGGGAAATCGCCCAGGACAACAAGGGCGTGTCCATCGACCTGGTGAGCGAGATGCTGGAGCGCGTGCGCAATGACCGGCCGCTGCATTCGCTGGAAGTTGAATTCTCAGTGCAGCCTATCGCGAGCGCCCGCGATTTCGGCTTGTCGGAGGAGTGGGCGACGAAGCTCGCCACACACGGCGTGTCGCGCCGCCAGGTGCTCGGCGTCGAACGCGTGGTCGGCGGCTCGCCGGCCGCCAAGGTGCTGCAGCAGGGGGATCTGGTGCTCGCGATCGACGGCGCCGTCGTGACGCGCTTTCGCGAAGTGGAACGCGCCGTCGGGGATAAAAAGCGTGTCGCCGTGACGGTGTGGCGCGGCAGGAGCGAGCAGACGATCAACGTCGACACGGTTGAGCTGCCCGGCGCTGACATCGATCGCATCGTGCAGTGGGCGGGTGCGACCTTGCAGGCGCCGCATCGGGCGATGAGCGCGCAGCGCGGCATCCCGCCGGTCGGCGTGTACGTCGGATATTTTTCCTACGGCTCGCCGGCGACGCGCTACGGATTGTTTCCGGGGCGCCGCATTGTTGAAGTCGACGGCATCCCGACCCCGGACCTGGATGCATTCCTGGGCGTCGTCACGGGCCGGCCCGATCGATCCTCGCTGCGCCTGCGGACGATCACCTGGAACAATGCTCCGGAGGTGATCACCCTGAAGCTCGACAAACACTACTGGCCGGCCTACGAACTCGTGCGCACTCCGAGCGGCTGGGAGCGCCACGCGCTCGAGTAGACACGCGCCGGCGATCCGCAGTCGCGGTCTATTGTCAACTCGAATAGCGCCGTTGCACGCAAACGGCGCAAAAGCTCGCCAGCACACGCGGATTGCCAACCGCGGCGCGCGCAGCGCACAGGCACTGACGTCACGCCTTGGTAGAATCCGCGCCATGGTTAGGGCTGTCAGAGCAAGTCAGGTCGAGATCGAGACTGCCGTGCAGGCGCTGCGCGACGGCGACCTCGTCGCATTCCCCACCGAGACCGTCTACGGTCTGGGCGCCAATGCGCAGAGCCCGACGGCGGTGCGCAAAATCTTTGAGGCCAAGGGCCGCCCGACGACCCATCCGGTGATTGTTCATCTGGACAGCGCGCGCTTCCTGCACCGCTGGGTGCGCGAAGTCCCGGAGCCTGCGGCGCGGCTCGCGGAGCGCTTCTGGCCCGGTCCGCTCACCATGGTGCTGCCGCGCGCCTATAACGTGCACGACATCCTCACCGGCGGTCAGGACACCGTCGCCGTGCGCGTGCCCGCACATACCATGGCGCAGCAGCTGCTCACCGCCTTCGGCGGCGGCATCGCCGCGCCGTCCGCCAACCGTTACGGACGGCTCTCCCCGACGCGCGCGGAGCACGTGCGCGATGAGCTCGGGGATGCCGTGCGCGTCGTCCTCGACGGCGGCGAATGCCAGATCGGGCTGGAGTCAACCATCGTCGCCTTCGAGGGCGCGCGCGTGCGCCTGCTGCGCCCCGGCGCCGTCACCGCCGGTCAAATCCGCGAAGTGGTGGGCGAGCTCGTACTGGGCCCGGATCTGCAATCCCCGCGCGTCCCGGGCAGCACTCCCTCGCACTACTCGCCGCAGACGCCGATGACGATCGTGCCCTCCGGACAGATCGACGCGCAGGCCGCGGCGCTCTCCGAGGGCGGCCGGCGCATCGCGGTGCTCGCACAGCGCCTGCCGCTGAAGGCGCATACCTATGTCACCTGGGTCAACGCAGGGCGCCGTCCCGATCAATATGGCCACGGGCTGTACGCCAATCTGCGCACCCTGGACAAGGCGGCGTGCCGCCGCATTCTCGTGCAGGAGGTCCCCGCAGATGAGCGCTGGGATGCGATCCGTGACCGCCTGGTGCGCGCGGCGAGCGGCGTCGGCGAGATCGCGGTTGTGGGTGCCGCGGCGGCGCTGCCCTAGTCGATGTGCGCATGGCGCAGCGCAAACGTTTTATAGATCCATTCGCGCCGCTGCACATCCGCCGGCTGGTGGGCGAGTTTGGCTCGCCGCTGCTGATCGTCGATTGCGAGCGCATACGCGCGCAGTTTCGCAAGCTCGCCCGCGCTCTGCCCGGCGTCGATCTGCACTATGCGCTGAAACCTCTGCCGCACGCCGCGGCGGTGCGCACGGTCATCGAGGCGGGCGGCTTTCTGGATCTGGCGACCACGGGCGAGGTGCAGCTGGCTGCGCGCCTGGCAGTTCCTGCCGAGCGCTGCATCCACTCGCATCCCATCAAGACCGAGCGCGAGATCAGAAACGCGCTGCACTTTGGCGTGCGCACCTTCGTCGCCGACAATGCCGATGAGGTGAAGAAATTCGCGCGCTTTACCGAGCGCGCCGAGCTCCTGCTGCGCGTCTCCTTTCGCGCCCCGGGCGCGGTGTGCGATCTGTCGCGCAAGTTCGGCTGCGATCCGTCGGAAGTGCTCAAGCTTGCGCGGCTCGCGGCGGATCTGGGGGTCGCGGTGCGCGGCCTTTCCTTTCACGTTGGCTCGCAGGCGCCCGACTCGGGCAAGCATGTCGAGGCCATTGACGCGTGCGGCGGACTGCTGGCCGCGGCGCGGCGCGAGCGGCTCGGCGTGCTCGACACGCTGGATATCGGCGGCGGCTTTCCCATTGCCTACGCGCGCAAGACGCAGCAGATCGGCCTTTTCTGCGCACCAATCCGCGCCTCGCTCGCGCGCCTGCCGCGCCGCCTGCGCATCATCGCCGAGCCCGGACGCTTCATCGTGGGGCCGGCCGCCATTGGCGTCGCAGCCGTCATGGGACGCGCGCGGCGCGAGGGCCTCTGGTGGTACTACCTCGACGACGGACTGTACGGCTCCTACAGCGGCCAGCTGTACGATCATGCGCGCTATCCCATCGAGGCGCTGCGCACCGCGGGCGAGCGCCAGGCCTGCGTGCTTGCAGGTCCCAC
>Ga0302324_100024700_pt1 | contig 11562 bp, 9 predicted proteins | sample Palsa_T0_1_FD_201949 | JGI IMG/M metagenome (GOLD analysis project Ga0302324, IMG submission 201949) | Peat permafrost microbial communities from Stordalen Mire near Abisko, Sweden - Palsa_T0_1 | ecosystem: Environmental > Terrestrial > Soil > Palsa > Peat permafrost | place: Sweden: Abisko... | reverse complement strand
TTGACACGATCCGGATTAGGCAGTACCGTCAGCGTCCCGCGCCCCGCGCGAACCTCCACCATGCCGCGATCTTCCAGAATCTTCATCGCCTCGCGAATCACAATGCGGCTGACCTGAAATCGTTCCGCTAGTTCGGCTTCTTTCGGAAGCTTTGAGCCCGGCGTTGGATATTCGGCCGCAATGAGGCGCTGCATCTCTTGTAAGACATGTCCGCTCAGGCGTCCCTTTCGGAAAGTGCGTTTCTGCATATGAACCACTCCCTTGAAAAACATGGCTAGCGAGCGGGGGAGAGGAAAGGCCAAACTAGGTCGCTGACGCTTCCGGCTCGGATTCGATTTTCATTATCATTGATGGGCCACTCCCTTGAAAAACCGGCAGGAACACCACTCATCGTTACCGCTCCTTCGCAGTCGCGGCTCGGCTAGCGGTCGTGCGTTGTAATGGAGGGTTTTCATTATCATTGGTGGGCCGCAGGCCCATGGGCACTCCTTGACAGTCGCGGTTCAGCAAGGGGTGTGCGTTGTGGCGCCATGGGGGTAACCGGGTGTTTTCATTATCATTGATGGGCCTTGACGCGCCCTGTGTTCAAACATATGATGTTAGCTATGCTTCGCTGGCCCGTGCTGCTGTTCTTGTCGGTGGCTGAGATCCTGGCGCAGAGCCAACTGTTCGTGAACGCCCAGCTGCCGTACCATTCGCCGGTGCTCGACCAGCAGGGAAAATTGCTGGCGTGGTACGAACCGGGCAAGAACCTTGGTTACGACCGCGTACTCAGGCTCGGCTGGGACTTCATTGAACACAAAGTGCCGGTGGATACGCGCACCAGGACCGGGCTCAAGATTTACCTCATCAACTCCGTCTTCGATGACGACACTTTGCAGGGAGTGTATTGGCAGCACAATCCCGCTATGGTGTATGCGGCTTTTGTGGACGGTCTGGTGGCATGGTATCCGTATTCGGGCGACGAGGAGGCGATTGCGGCCGTTCGCGGAATGCTCGATTATCAGCTCGCGCATGGAACAACGCCGGCCGATTGGAACTGGGCTTCCGTACCCTTCGCCACGGCCTGCGACGACCAAACTGAATATGGTCATTGCATTCAGAATCTCCCAGCTGAGTTTTATGGAGGCATCGAAACCGACAAAGTCAGTCAACTCGGTACCGGGTACGCGCTGTTCTATGAACTGACCGGCGAGCGTAAGTATTTGGAGGCGGCGGTGCATTGTGCCGATGCTCTTGCGAAGCATGTCCGCCCGGGCGACGATGACAACACTCCCTGGCCCTTCCGGCTGGATGCGAAAACGGGGGTGACGCTGGCGCGCGAGGAATACGGTGGCGATATCGCGTCTTCCGCGCGTCTGTTTGATGAATTGATTCGCCTCAATGCCGGCGATGCGGCCGCTTACAAAGCGGCGAGAGAGACAGCGTGGACATGGGTGCTGAAGCATCCGTTGAACCGCAATAGCAAAGCCTGGGATAAGTGGTCGGGATTTTTCGAAGACGTGCCTTTCAGAGCTGATAATGTGAACCAATTTCTTCCCGATCTCACGGCATACTACATACTGAGCCGCGACGATCCCGCATCGGTCGATCCCGCCTGGTTGAGTCATGTCGGGCATCTGATTGATTGGGTGCGGCTGCGTTTTGGACGCGGCCCATTCTTCGGAGCCTGGGCTATTGATGAACAGGGAACCCCCGACGGCAGAGGTTGTTGTTCACGAGCGGGACAAGGCAGTCACGGCGGCCGTTGGGCCGCGATTAATGCCCTGTTTGCCGAACGCTCGGGCGATGGACAGGCTCGCGAAGACGCGTACCGGTCGATGAATTATGCAACCTATTTCGCCGGCTCGGACGGCCGAATCGCCTGTTGTGGCGCCGATTTTCATCAGCCCTTCTGGTTCAGCGACGGTTACGCCGACTACCTGCGTCACTTTAGCTGGACGATGGGAGCTCTGCCCGAACTTGCTCCCATCGGCGAGAGTCATATTCTACGCTCGACCTCCGTCATTCAGAAGGTGAGTTATAGTCACAATCGTATTGCCTACAAGACGTTCGATTCTACTGGAACACAGGTGGCTCGCTTGAGCTTCAAACCGTCGAAAGTTAAGGTGGGAGGTTCATCGTTGCCCGAGCGCAGTGACTTGAAGGAGCCGGGCTTCACGATTGAGTCTGCCGCGCAAGGCGATTACATTGTGCGCATCCGGCAAGCGGGCGGAAATGACGTTGTGATTGAGGGCCAATGAGCGCCATTCGGCTTCAGAATGACTCACTCACCGTGAGTGTGCTTCCTCAAGTCGGCGCGAAGATCTATGACCTGATCGACCGCCGCAGCGGCTACAACTTTCTTTGGCATAACCCACGCATAGCGCCTCAGCCGTACCCGATTGAGGCCAACTTCGATAACTACTGGTGCGGAGGTTGGGACGACGGCTTCCCAACCTGTGAGGCCTGTACCCACAACGGCGAGCAGTATCCCAACCTGGGAGAGCTCCGGTCGGTAAGTTGGACAGTGGAAAGCCAAGATGATTCGGCGTTGACGCTCTCGGCTTTTGGACCTATCAGTCCCGTAAAAGCCCACAAGCAAGTCCGGTTGCGCGAAACGTCCCTTGAAAGTGAATTCACCATTGAGCATCAAGGCTTCCTTCCCATGGATTATCTTTGGGGAACGCATCCGGCCTATGCGGTCGAGCCGGGTTGTATTATTCATATTCCCGCTCGCACCGGGATAGTGGGGCAGGCGAACGATGCGTCATTCGGTGAACCCGGTCAACGCTATGCCTGGCCGATGCTCCCGAGCGAATCCGCAGCTAAGGATATGAGCGTTTTGCACCCAGCGGGACGGTATTCAGCCGGCCACTACGCGACTGATCTCGCGGCCGGCTGGTACGCCATCGAATATCCGCAGCGGGGAATCGGACTGCTCTTTGAATTTCCATTGGATCTCTGTCCCTATCTCTGGTTGTGGCTCAGCTACGGAGGTTGGCGCGGCTATTATCTGGCAGTCGTCGAGCCTTGGACGAGTCATCCCGTGACGCTTTCAGATGCGGTTGCTGCGCGGACCCACCGGATTCTCACGCCAGGGGAGCGGATTTCCTTCAAGACTCGAGCGACGCCGTGGTCGAGTCCGGCAACGCTTGATAGTATGCTTTTAAAGAATGGGTTGATCTAAGGATGAAGCGCATTACCTTTTTCGCGGCATTGATTGTCGTTTCAGCGCTACTTATAACCGCTCAGCAACCTTTCCCTGTGATCTCGACGATTAGCCCTGCCACGATTGCCGGCAGGACAGTGCAGCGCGATGCAAGCGGCAAACTACTGCCTTGGCCGATGCCCGAAGACACCGGCTATTCCTACAATTCACACCTGCTCACCCAGTGGAACATTCTGTGGGATCAATTCAACCGTCAACGTTATTACGATTTTTTTTGCTGTTTCGATTTCGATCGCACCACTTTCGAAATGCAGCCCGATTATCACTGGGCCAACTCGACCGGCTACCTGCGCGCCATGATGCAGGGCTTCATCGAGCGGCTTTATCCATATACGGGTGACCCGAACACCATCGTTTTCCTGCAGGATCTCATCGACTACGAGTTGGAAAACGGCCTCACGCCGGAAGGCTATGCCTGGCCGCGTGTTCCCTATCCTTCCGCCAACCCCGGCGACTTTCGCTATAGCGGATGGAGCGTGCATGGGGAGGATTATGTGGAGCCGCACGTTGTTGGTGAAGACGGATATGGGTATCTGCGTTTTTACGAAATGACGGGTAACGCAAAGTACCTGGCGGCAGCGATTCGGTGCGCCGATGCGCTTGCGAAAAACTATAGGCCCGGCGATGCCGACCGCTCACCTTGGCCGGTTCGTTGCTATGCGCGCGACGGCAAACTCGATGGACCCGGCATGGGGCCGTACTCAGCCAACGTTGTGGAACCCATCATGCTGTTTGACGAACTCATCCGGCTACAGGAGGGAAGCACGAGCGAATACCAAGAGATACGGCAGGGCGTATGGGATTGGCTGCAGCAGTATCCCATGAAGAACAATGTTTGGGTGGGTTATTTCGAGGATGTGACGCCCTCCATGGGGAACATGAATCAGGTCATACCGTTGGAATACGCGCGTTATGTGCTGCTGCATCCCGACAAAGACCCTGAGTGGCGCGAGCATGCGCGCCAACTGATCGATTGGGTGAAAACCACTCCGAAATGGCCGAAATACGTAGTGTATGGCGCTACCATAACCAATGAACAGGGTAACGGCAAATCATACTGCTGTAATCAGCCGAATGAGTGCTGCGACAGCCACACCTCGCGTTTGGCGGCCGTGGAGGCGTTGTATTTCGCAAAAACAGGCGACGCCGCCTACAAAGAACAAGCCTTTCGATCGTTCAATTGGGTGACTTATTTCCAAGGCATGCCCGAAAATGCACACACTCCCTTTGGAAACCAGTGGTGGTTTACCGATGAATTTTCGGATGGTCCGCGGCGCTTAATGGATGGTTTGTGGGCCGTGCCGGAATGGGCTCCCGCCGATGAGTCACATCTGGTTGGATCCAGCTCTGTCGTGACCAAAATATCTTATGCGAGAGGATCGGTCACTTACTCAACCTTCGATCCCTCCTCAGTTGATGTCCTACGAATAAACTTTCATCCCGATTCCGTGTCTGCTGGCGGACACAGTCTCAGCCAGCGGGCCGACTTGGCTGAAGAAGGATACGTGCTGGATGAAGTGAACAACATCCTCCGGGTCCGCCATGATCAGTCGCGAGAGATAACGATCCAGGTTGATCCAAACTCAGCGGCAAAGCAGACGATGGCTGAGCCGGTTCCGTCTATTGTTAACTTCGACAATCCGCACGTGGGAGCGCGCGTTCTCTTGCGCGGCCAATACCCGTCGGGCGAGATAGATTGGGGCGAGAAGGATTGGATGGTCTATCCGCCTCACAATTTGATGAGCAGTTTTTCTCTCGGTACAGCAACCTCCGAGGCCACGGCAGCCGAGTTGCGCTTTCTGACGCCGCGCAGTTTGATCAGGCTGGATGTTTATAATCCCACCGATAAGGAAGTAGTGCTTACGCTGCGCGCCCCCGAAATGCGGGAAGTCGTCTTTCATTTGAAGCCTGGCGGATTGCAGCGAATCCGGACCGGATGGAAAGTCCGCGCATCGAAAGTTGCTTTCGAATCGAGCGATCTCGGCAGCTTGCGCTTTGACAATCTGGCGTATTCGTCCTATTTATGGACAAAACTCAACGGCTCAGAGTTATAGCACCTGAGCATGCCGCCTTTGGGGGCTTGGGGCCAGCTGAAAAGTGGCCCTTGGCAGGCGAACCGCCTGCCCCTGGAGTTTGTACATTTTCGAAGAACGCAAAAAAGGGACGGACGGCTCTGTCCGCAGGAGGCGTTTCCGACAGCGGTGGATCGATCGGTTGGGGACAGAGTCATCCGTCCCTTTTTGCTCGTGGCGATGAGCGATTGTGGGACAGGGGAAGTAGCGCAACGCGGAGCGTTGCGCTAGCGGAAACGAAGTTTCCGACTGGCAGGCGAAAGCGCCTGCCCCACCATAGGAAGGATCTCAACGAAAATGTACAAACTAATAGGCGCGCTTTTTCTGTACCCGCTGGTGGCTAAGTCGCAAGTGATGTTAGGCAGTCATCAGGCAAAGTATGCCTCAGATGGCAGCTTGCTGCCGTGGACATCTTGGGCGGACGCTTTGGACCGCGAGATGAAGTGGTATGAGCGCTGCCCCATCGAGCACGGTTATCCCCGCTTCGTCTGGATGACCTTTATGGACGGACAATACCAACCTATAAAAAGCCGGCCTGACATAATACCGGCGATGCAGAACGGCGTAGGCATCATTTCTTATTTGAAGTATTACGAATACACCGGCCGCAGGAATGCCAAAATCCTTGAGTTCGCGCGCTATATGGGCGACTATCTGGTCAGGGAATCGTTGACTCCCAACAGCGGAAAGTATCCGCGCTTCACGCGTTCCACCGGTTGGAGCAACGACTTTCCGCAACGGCCGGATAGTGGTTCCCAAGACGATAAGCCTTACGAAATTCAACCCGATAAAGGTGGCGTCGCCGGCTACGCTTTGCTGCTCTTGTATCGGGAGACACACGATAAGCGCTATCTGGATCAGGCCTTGCAGAATGGCCGTGTGCTCGCTTCCAATATGCGCAAGGGTGACGCGACTCACTCTCCGTGGCCTTTCCGGGCCGACTATCGAACTGGCGAAGCGCGCGGCGCTGTGTCGGGGGAAATGACATTTAATTTGCGACTCTTCGACTCACTCGTCTCGCAAGGCTATCCCGAATTCAAAGCGCCTGCCAGCGAGCTCTGGGCATGGATCAAGAATGTGCAGCTCGCGAATCTCGCAAAAGACGGGAGTCTTTGGGTGGAGTTTTTTGAGGATCATCATTCCCAAAAAAATCGCACAGCTTGGGCTCCCTTAGCTCTGGCCCGTTACTTGATTGAGAAGAAACAAGCCCTGGATGCAGACTGGCAGAAAGATGCGAAGACGCTAATTGAATTTGTCGGCGCAACATTTACCAGCATTCGCTTTGGCGTTCCCATCTGCGGGGAACAAGACGAAGATCGCGAGCCTTGGGGTGGAATCAATTCCAGCTACGGCGCTGTTCTGGCCATGTATTCCGCAGCCTCCGGATCGCCGCAGTATAAGAAGGTGGCAAACCAAGCACTGACATTTGCCTTGTATGGCATTGACGACGACGGCTGTCCGCGCGACTCTCTCATTGAAAACCAGCGAGGCGGCTGGCAGGAGGACGCTCACACCGACAAGGTCCACAATTTCGTTGATGCGCTGGTTGCGTTCCCGGAATGGGCACGATAATAGAACGGTGGCACCATACCCTATAAAAGGGCACTTCAATGCTTACACGTCGCACGTTTATGGAAGGACCGGCAATCGCCGCCATGGGAGCGGAAGTTCGCGATGGGATGACGGCTACGGTTTCGAAGCCGGCGCTGCCCGATAAAACGAACTTCCGGGTGCAAGAGTTCGAAACCTGTTTGAACGCGGGTCGCTGGCATCCTCTGAGCAATGGCGCCAGACTGGCTGCCGAACGGTATCACGAATACAAGCAGCGTGGCATCTGGGATCGTAATGGTCTCCGGTCTGCCAGCAATCCCAATCTGCATGGCGGATCGCAAAACCAAAGCAAGCAGTTGTTCGCGCGGCTGATCAACGCCTCACCGGACGAAATAGCATTCGTGCAGAGCACCACCGCCGGCGAAAATCTAATCGTTCGCGCGCTCGGCCTTCCCGCCGGCGAGGTGAATATTGTCACGGATGGTTTGCACTTCGAAGGTTCGCTTTATCTTTACGACGCACTTCGGCGGAACGGCATGGATATGCGGATCGTACGGCCGCGCCAGTGGCGGATCGAGATGGAAGATTTGGAACGCGCGATCGACAAGAAAACCCGTCTGGTGGCAGTCTCGTTGATTTCCTACATCAACGGCTTCCAACATGACTTAAAGAGGGTATGCGATAGCGCCCATGCTCGTGGCGCATTCGTTTATGCCGATATCGTGCAGGCGGCCGGAGCCGTGCCGCTAGATGTCAAAGCGAGCGGCGTGGATTTTTGCGCGACGGCGAGTTACAAGTGGCTGATGGGAGATTTCGGCCTGGGGTTTCTCTATGTGAAGCAGAGCGTGCTCGAAAAACTGGTGCGGCCGGCGTTTAGCTATCGTCAACTCCGCCGCTTTTCGAATCACATGTTCCCGTATGATGAGCCGGCGCCCTCGCCGGTCGAATGGGAACAGTACCAAACGGCTGCCGGCTATTTCGAGCAAGGAACGTTAGCTAACGCCGTCTCCGAAACGCTCGCCTATTCGCTCGAATATATCCAAACACTGGGCGTCGAAAACATTCAGCAGTACTCACAGTCTCTGCTGGAACGCATGCGGCGGGAAATCCCTAAGCTTGGGCATGAATTAATCACGCCGGCGGACGCTCGCGGCCCGATTGTCGCTTTTCAACTGAGCGACCCGGCAGCCGTGGAAGCGAAGTTAAAGAAGGGCAACATCGACGTCACGATTGCCGACCACCGCATGCGGATATCGCCGTCGATTTACAACGATCAAGACGATATCGACCGGCTGTTGCGGGCGTTGGCGAGCTGAGAACGAGCGATGTTATCATCAGGGCGGCGAAGAAGAATGGATTACAATAGCGTCGTGGCGATTGTGACGAGCGTATGTACCGCGAGTTCCACGGCGGGCGTGGCCATCACCGCGCTGGTGCTTTCGAATAAGCGCTTTGACCGCGTGGAGACGGCCATTGGCGGGCTTACGAACTCGGTGAATTCGCGCCTTAAACTGTTGACGGGCGCACTCCGCGATATCGATAAACGCCTCTCGATTATCCAAGATCGGGTAGGGCGTTAGTAATCTGAACGGCCCGCAATCTTTCTTCCAACGCCTTCCGCGCCTCACCTAACTCTGCCTCAAACCGAGCCACCAACTCGCCAACCGTGGACACCTCATGAATCGCCCCAATGCCTTGCCCGCATCCCCAAATATCTCGCCAAGCCTTTGCGTCCATGTTCCCGCCCGAAGCGAAGTTCATTTTTGACGGGTCGCTCTCCGGCAAGTTCGCCGGATCAAGCCCGGCCTTCAGAATCGACGGCCTCAAATAGTTGCCATGCACGCCCGTGAACAAATTGGTGTAAGCAATATCGTCCGCGCCCGATTCCACAATCATCGTCTTATAAGCATCTGACGCATTTGCTTCTTGCGTTGCGATGAACGCCGAACCGATGTAGGCCAGATCCGCGCCGCAAGCCAGCGCGGCCAAAATCGAGGCGCCGTTGGCGATCGCACCCGACAGAGCCACTGGCCCTTCAAACCATTCGCGAATTTCCTGCATCAACGCAAACGGCGATAACGTACCCGCGTGCCCACCGGCACCCGCCGCCACTGGAATCAAGCCGTCCGCTCCTTTTTCAATCGCTTTATGGGCGAAGCGGTTATTGATGACATCGTGCAGTGTAATGCCGCCATAACTATGGACGGCTTGATTGAGTTCTTCACGCGCTCCGAGTGAGGTGATAACGATTGGAACCTTGTGCTTAACGCACAATTCCAAGTCTTGCTCAAGACGGTTGTTCGATTTATGAACAATCTGATTGACCGCGAACGGTGCGGCGGGCTTATCCGGATTCGCCGTGTTCCACGCCGCTAGTTCCTGCTTGATCTGATGGAGCCATTCATCGAGAATCGGTACCGGTCGCGCATTCAAGGCGGGAAACGAGCCCACGATTCCCGCCTTACACTGCGCCAGAACCAAATTGGGTGTCGAGATGACGAACAGCGGTGCGCCGATCAACGGCAGTCGCAGCCGCCCACGCAAGCCCTCCGGGAGTGCCATACCCTGCTATGGTGGCACGGCGACGCTTGCTGACGCGCGCGGTTCAGAACGGAGTGGCCGCGAGGGGTGATTAACCGATTTGGGGGTTCAACGGAGATCCGGGTGTTTCGAAGGCTTAATAACGCTCCCTGGCGGTCGCGGCTCTGAAAGGCGATCAATAACGTCGCTCGGAGGCGGCTCGAAAGCCGCCTCGCTGCCGAGAATGGCCGCCCTACGATGCCGGTTAAGGTTAGGGCTTGACGACGTAACCGGGGGGTATCAGGCGACTTGGGCTTCGTACATCTCTTCGACTTCCACCGCCTCCGAAAGAGCCTTCTTCGCTTTGGCCGCCAAGCTCCGCAATTGGACGTGTTTGGAACGGTTCAAACGGCGCTCCACGCTACGCCGCGCGCGCAGCAGCCGGATCCTCACCGCCGTCTCCGACCAACCATATTGGCGCGCGATCTCTTGCACTTTGTAACCCTCGATATAGTGCCCTTCGAGCACTGCTCGATCATTGGGCTTACAAGACTCCAGAATGCGCGTCACATCAATCGACGCGATATTCAATCTGGGTGGCGCCTGCAAGTCAGGCAAGGTCTGCGTTTGCGGTTCACGCCGCAAGTAGGTTCTGTGAATATTCAACGCAATGCTATTTGTCCAAGTCAAAACCAAACTTGGATCCCGCAATTGCTCGCGCCGTTCCCAACCCTTCGCCCATGCCGCTTGCGCCGTATCTAACGCCGCGTCATAGGAAAGTCCCCGAGAAACCAGGAATCGAACCGTCAGGTTGAACCCTTTTTGATATGCCCGGCCATATTCTTCGTTTGTCATGTTTGCTCACCGCTCTTGGATTTGGTTTTTTCCAAACTCGCCATTCACCGAAGGCTTGCTTCTGGGGAAGCAGTTTGATGACCATACCGAAACAGCTAAGCGCAATGTGACGTAAGTTATTGGTAAAAATGACACTAAGCTGCTAGGCGCGAGTGCCGACAAGACGCAATTCTTGCCGAGAGGGCGCAAAAATTGCTGGCCGCTGGCAGCGTACTTGACCGCCAGACGTCACGGTCTAGACACACTTAGGGGGTTGAGAGAGGGGCAAGGCCGTTGTCAGGCAAGAAAAGAAGCTAAGGGGATTCCGGCGGGGTACTATGACTTCTCGACGGGTTCCGCTTGCTTTTTCTCGGCAGTTTCCGGTTGTCTCGCGGAAGGAGTTTCAATCTTGTCGTGATCGGCGGTCATCTCACGCATGCTGTCCTTGAACGACCTGATCCCTTTGCCCAGACCCGCCCCGAGTTCCGGCAGCTTCTTACCGCCAAAGAAAACAAACGCAACGATCAGGACAACAACAAGGTGACCGGGTGTCAGAAGTTCGCCCATATAAATATCTCCGCTCTTGGCAAAACTACAAGTTTGCTCTCCTTGAGTATATACGAATTCAGGCAGGCTAGGGATCTAAAATCCCCAGAACACCATTGGCTTGCGGTTGACATCCGGAAAAGGGTCGGCTATAGTTTCCTAAAGTACTGAACTATCAACTAGTTGACGTCCCACGCCTGGTCTTTCCATGAGAAAATCTAAAACATGTCTGCCCGGTGGGTCGCGCGTATCAGGTGGCTGAATCATGCCTGCGGATAATTCAAGTACGAAAGCCCTCTCGCACGAAGCGGAAGACCGAGCAATGACTAGCTCCGTCGACAATATGGTTGACACGCCCGCTAACGTCGACACGGCCGACTACCAGGCGTTCCTCGACGATTACAGCAGCCAGTTTGCGCCCAGCGAAGGCGAAGTGCTTCACGGCCATGTCTTAAGCGTTTCCGACAAAGAAGTGATTGTGGACATCGGCCGCAAAACCGAAGGCTTAGTACCTGCGTCCCAATTCCCCTGGGTAGAGGGCAAGCCGGCCGTGCAACCCGGCGACACCATTGAAGTGATGATTGACCGGAGCGGCAATCAAGTAGAAAGCTACATACTGCTCTCATACGAACGCCCGCACCGGCTGCACATTTGGGACACGTTGGAAAAGGCGGTGGCGGAAGGCACGCCCGTAACCGGAAAAGTGATTAATAAGATCAAGGGCGGTCTCACTGTCGATATTGGCGTGATAGCGTTCTTGCCGAGTTCCCAGGTTGAAGTGCGACCCATTCACAACCTGGACAGCTACCTGGGCCGCGAAATCGAAGT
>Ga0302324_100024699_pt1 | contig 11562 bp, 8 predicted proteins | sample Palsa_T0_1_FD_201949 | JGI IMG/M metagenome (GOLD analysis project Ga0302324, IMG submission 201949) | Peat permafrost microbial communities from Stordalen Mire near Abisko, Sweden - Palsa_T0_1 | ecosystem: Environmental > Terrestrial > Soil > Palsa > Peat permafrost | place: Sweden: Abisko... | reverse complement strand
TGCAAAGAACTGTAAAATATCTGGAATTTTTTCGTGCCCTGAGCCAATCTAGATTTTGCCTGGCGCGTCCGCTTCTATGTTCTGTTCGAGATTCACTTTCATGCTTCGCAGAGGCTGCACTGTTTCCGCAGTAACCGGCCTGATAGCGGCCTCCGTGCTGTTGGCATGTCCACGCCAGACCCTGGCCCAGCGTGGCGCCGGCAGCGGGCATGTTGGTGGCGGCACCGCCAGCGGGGGTGGATTGAGCGGCGGCGGCAAACCCACGGGCGTCGACATGAAGGACGACCTCAAGGACTTTCACGAAGTCCTCGCCCTGCAGGCGAGCGGCGAACAGACCGGCGCCTACACTGCAATGATAAAGAGCACCGCCGCCGCCCAGGCAGAGTTGCGGGCATTTCTGAACCCGACCGGCAAGCCGGGTCCGGCATCCGAACTCGCCACTCGCGGCGCCGCCCTCACCCAATCCATCGACAGCGCGCGAACGCTAAACAAGCGTTTTCTCGAGGGACTCTCCGACCGCCAGAAATCCGGTCTCAAGGAAATTACGAAGAAACTGACGAAGATCGATTCCGAGCTTGCGCAACAGAGCCAGGCCCTCGATCAACAACTTCGGGATCCGACCAAACTGGGCCAACTCGCCGGCACTGGGCAGAGTCTGGAGCACACTCTCGACGGCTTTCAAAACCTGGAACTCGATCTCGGGAAGGAAATGAGTATCGGGTTGGCAACTCACGCACCGGAACTCACATACACTATTCCGCCTGTAAAAACCTCGATCCGTGTCGAGAATCAGCCCGTCGAAATCACAACCTCCGGAGTGGTTTCCAGGGGTGTGGCCGAAGCCGGACAGAACAATTTCGCTCTTGAGTTGACCGCGGACCTATCGGACCTGCAAGTGAACATCACCCAGATCTTGCGGGCGCAACTCAACCAGGCCGACCGCTGCGGGGAGCGGATTGCGATTCAGGACGCTACCCTGTCTCCCTCGGCGCCCGCGAGTCTTGCCTTTGTGCGCCTGCACTACGAGCGCTGGGCATGCTTTGGCGCGGCCGTCAATGAAATGGTGGAAGGCAGCGGTACAATCGAAGTAAAGCTTTCGCCGCGGGTCGGAGAAGACGGCAAATTACGCCTGGAAACGGCGCTCGGTGGCATTCACGCGGAGGGGCTGGTCGGAGAATTGCTGCGCTCCGGGTCCTTGGGAGATACGGTTCGCGCCAAGGTGGCGAACTCGCTGTTTTCTTCGATGCTGCGCGCCGGCGACTTTAAAACGACGCTCCCCGCTTCGGCGCAAGAAAATGCCGCCCTTCAGCGTGCGGAATTTCAAGGCACCGGGTCGGGTAGGTTGTTGCTGGTGCTGCACGGAGAGATCCTGGTCTCCAACGACAAAGTATCATCCGTCACCAGCGACTTCGAGCAACGGTCGTCGTCGCAAACTCTCCCGCAACTCATGCCTCGCTGAACATGCCTCGAACTGTCGCCGTCGCAATCATCTCTGGTAATCTTGTGGCTTCCGAAGAATCGACCCCTGCATCTTGCGAAAGCTCCTCATCATAATCGTCCTGATCCCGCTCCTGGGCGGCCTCGGGTGGTGGTACTTCCGTGAGCGGGCTTTGCCCGACTACGGGCCCGCCTATCGTGAATACGCCTACGTCACCAACGGCAAAAGCAATACCGTTAGCGTCATCGATCTGCGCACATTTGAACCCGCAAAGACCATCGCTGTCGGCCTCGAGCCCACAGGCATTGCGGCCAACCTCCAAAAAAATGAAATTTACGCTGTGAACTCTGGTTCGAATAGCGTCAGCGTCATCGACGCCGAGAAGAACGCAGTGGTGGCCACCATCGGGGTACATGGCAAGCCTTACTTCATCGACGTCTCCGAAGATGGCAAGCGCGCCTACGTGGCGAACTCGGGCTCGGCCAACGTTTCGATCATCGATCTCGAGAAGCGCACCCTTATCGGCAACGTCAGGGTAGGCTCCGCGCCCGGACTGGCGCGGATTGCACCCGACGGCTCGACCCTGGTGGTGTCCAATCGCGGCGACAACACGGTGTCGATCATCGATGCCAAACTTCTTCAGGTGCGCGCCACTTTGCCGGTGTGCCGGCAGCCTGAGGACATTGCCATCCTGCCCGATTCTAGGAAAGCCTTTGTGGCCTGTTCGGGATCATCGCAGGTGGCTTCCATTGCCCTGGCCCGAGCCGAAACCAACGGCGCGCCCAAGGCCGACCGCGTCCTGGCGCTGCTCGATGTCGGGCGGACCCCGGTGAGCCTCGCCCTCAAACCTGACGGCGGCGAACTCATCGTTTGCGACTTCGACTCCGACAGCATTTCGATCATCGAAACCGCCAACGACGAGGTCGGCAGCAGCGCCCTCATCGGACAGCATCCCACCCGCGCCCTGATCACCGGCGATAACTCTCGGCTCTATACGAGCAATTTCGGCTCCAACAGCGTCGCCGTCTATGACATCGATCTCGGCCGGCGCATTTGGACCCTGGCCGTGGGCAGCCGTCCGGATGGTCTCGCATTGTCGCAGGATCAGAGGTACCTTCTGGTCTTGGACACCCAGGCCGGCGACGTCACGGTCATCCAGAGGCGAACTCCGCGCAAACTCGAGCCGACGGAGTATTCGCTGCTGACCATGATTCCAGTCGGAGTTCAGCCCAATGCCATTGTGGTGAAGGCTTTCATGGTCGGCAAGGCAGGGCTCAGCAAGCCCATGAGCGGACCCTCAAAGCAATAGCCGGTGCGATGGTCTGACCGGGCCCCTGGTCGTATTTACGATTGTGCCGCGACCGCTTTCCCGCAGAATTTATCGAGCGCCGCCTTCAACTCCGCGGCAATCGCCGGAGCTTCGCGTGATTCAATATCGCGCCGCGGCATCATATAGACCAGTTGCCCGTCGCGCAAAATGGCGATCGAGGGCGACGATGGCGGTTGTCCCGTGAAGTAGCTGCGCGCGCGCTCGGTCGCTTCCAAATCCTGGCCAGCAAACACGCTGAACGCCCGATCGGGATGCACCGCGTTCTCGAGCGCCAGCCGCACCGCTGGACGCATCCGCCCGGCGGCGCATCCGCAAATGGAGTTCACTACCACCAGACTGGTCCCCGACTGAGCCTTTAAGGCCCGGTCCACCTCTTCTCCCGTACGCAATTCCTCAATGCCCAGCCGCGTCAACTCTTCGCGCATGGGGATCACCATTATTTCCGGATACATTTCGCGTCGACTCCTTAACACTTCAGATGAAAACACGATTCGATGAAAGCCGATCAGATAGAAAACATCAGCTCCCCGATTCTAACTCAATCGGGGAATGCCCGTACGCCTGGCCTGATTCCCCGATTGTCAAGCCTTGGTTGCCGGCGTTTTTCGCGCGCACTCGAACCAACACGAGCTTTTCCACGCGCGGCCCACGTGGCCCTCGACAATTTTGTCCAGCCTTGTTTTCCGCAATCGATTCTCAAATTCCGCTGCCTCCTATCGATTTTTTATTGCGCCATTGCCTGCTTCTCCCGGGTGTACAATCGCCTCAGGAAGCACTGGTTGCGCCCCTTCGTTTTGGCAAGCCCGAGGTGCTTATGAACGTCCACATCAGTTACCGCATTCATAAAACTCCCGCGGTAGAAAAAAACATCCAACATCAAATCGAAAAACTGCGCAAGCGACTGCAGCTGTTTCGCTCCGAGCTCATCCACCTCAAAGGCATGATCGAAGAAGTCTCCGCCCGCGAGGGAACCAGCGTTTCCCTCAACCTGCGTCTGCCCTCAGGCCAGATGGCGGCGCAGGCCAAAGCCGCGATCACCGCGGCCGCGATCAAGAGCGCATTTGAAGATCTCTTGCAGCAAGTCAGCAAACACAAGGACCTACTGCGCTCCACTCACAAGTGGACTCGGCGTCAGAAAGAAGGATCCGCACGCCGCAACCTCTCTGTCCCCTTCGAGCAAACTCTGGCCGCGGTCTTCCCGCCGGCGGTGACCCCCGAAGACGTGCGCTCCTACGTCAACGTAAATCTCTCGCGCCTGGAGCGCTTTGTGGAACGCGAAATTTATTTCCGCGAAATCTACGACCTGGTGGCGCCCGAATCCATCAGCAAAGAAGAAGTGATCGACGAAACCATTGCCGCCGCGCTCGGCAACGAACACGAAAAACCCGAGCGCCTCGCACTCGAGCCCTGGCTCTACCGCCTCGCGCTCAACGCACTCGATCAACTCTCCCGTTCCGACGAGAGTGACGCCGCGGCTGTGCGCCTCGCGGACTCAGCCCGCAAGCAGAACATCAAAGCCAGCGACGAACCCGAATTGCAATTCCATCAGCCTGACGAAGCCATCACCGAAGAAACCATCATCGCCGACGATCGCGTGGCGACTCCCGAACAGATCGTGGGTTCCGATGAGATGGTGCATCTCATCGCATCCGCTCTTCGCGACGTACGCCCGGCACAGCGTGAGGCGTTCATTCTGCACGCCCTCGAAGGCTTCGGCGTCGGCGAAATCTCCGCCATCACTGGCGTCCCCCCCGAACGCGTCCGAGCTTCTATCTCCGCTGCCCGCGATCACCTTCGCAAATCGCCCGGCCTCGCCCGGCAATTCAAAAGGCGACTCGCATCCACCGGCACCGCATAAAACCAATTTCAATCGAATAGGGACTGGGAATCCTAATGATCTCTCGCGAAGAAGTTCGTGAATTAGCTCAATTTGGAGATGAGCGTGCGTGCGCCCTTAGTTTCTACTTTCAGCCCACGCCGCCACGGAACAAAGCCCATAAGGAAGAGGTCATCCTAACCAAGGATCTGGCTAGGGAAGCGCTACGCCGGCTGGAAGGCAGCGGGAAATGCGAATCGGCCCGCGCAGACCTTGACCGTATCCTGCGCTTATCACAGGATCTATGCGGTAACCGAACTCATGCCAAGGCGGTATTCGCCTGCTCGGCGCAGGGCTTCTGGCGCGAATATGATTTGCCCGCCCAACTCCCTGGCACTCAGCTTCTCGTCGACCGCCATTTCCACCTCAAGCCTCTGGCCCGCTTGCTGGGAGCCTTTCCTCGTCTCGGAATCGTGTTGCTCGACCGTCATCGTGCTCGTCTGTTCGATCTGCGTCTCGGCGAACTGACCGAGCGTGAGGGATTCTTCCAAGCGCTCTCCCGCCGCGGCCGCGGCGATGGCTTCGCCGGCTATGACGGAGGTCACGCCCAGCGGCGCGTCGCCGATGAGACCCGCCAGCACTTCAAACGTCTCGCGGAGTTCCTCATGAATGCCCTGGCTAAAAATAGCGATAAAGATAGAGATAGAGATAGAGATCGAGGTAAAGGAAAAGATAAGAACGATAAAGATAAGAGTAAAGATCGAGGCACCTTCGAGCAGTGGATCCTCGGCTGCCAGGACACTCATTGGCCGCAGTTCGCGGCACAATTGCATCCCTACGTTTCGCAACGGTTGCTGGGCAGGTTTTCCGCCGACGTCGTTCATGTGACTCGCGATGCGATTCGCGGCAAAGCCGAAAAAATTTTCACCGAAGCTCAGAACCGCCGCTGCCAGGAAGCGGTTCGCGAAGCCATCAACCAGGCCCGCGGCAATGCCCGCGGCGTCACCGGATTGCGCCGCGTTCTCCGCTCGCTCGAGCTGGGCGAAGTACAAACTCTGCTTCTTGGCGACAATTATTCCGCGCAGGCCGTCGAGTGCTCCGGCTGCGGCCATCTCGATGCTCACCTGGTTCACTTTTGTCCAGTCTGCGGGCGCGAGACTCGCGCCGTGGTCGATGTCGCGGAAGCGATCCTACCCTGGGTGATCCGCCACGACATCGAACTCTTCTACGTCAAGAACGACCCCGAATTCGATAAGATCGGCAACATCGCAGCCGTATTGCGCTTTCGCTCCGAAGCAGACTCTCCAGCCCGCCCGATCGCCGCCGCTTCCGCCCATCAACCGCCCGGCCCTCGATCCAGGCTCGTGGGTCGCTACCGCGGCCTGGCCAGCGGCTGATTCAGCCCGGCATCAATGTGGGGAACAGCCGCCCTCGGCTGTCCATGCGGCCCCGGTTCATCGGGCCGCTCTTCCCCATGATATGCTTCGCGCTTTGCACCACTCAGAGGAGCCGCTTATGACTTTCTCGCGCCGCGACTTCGTCAAGACTTCCCTGCTGGGCGCAGTCGCTGCCCAAGTAGGAACCTCAGCCCACGCGAAGGATCCGAACTTCCCCGCCCCGGAGCATGACGCACCCGGCAAGCGACCCATCATCGTCTGCGCCAACAACGGCTATGCCTACCTCGAGGACGCGTTCGCTTTCCTGAAGAGCGGCGGCGACACGCTCGACGCCGCTCTTCGCGTGGTTAAAGGACCCGAAGACGATCCCAAAGACGATAGCGTCGGACTCGGCGGCCTGCCCAACGAAGAAGGCGTGGTCGAACTCGACGCCTGCTGCATGCATGGCCCCACTCGCCGCGCCGGGTCGGTGGGTGGCGTTCGCAACATCAAGAATGTGTCGCTGGTATCAAAGGCCGTGATGCGGCATACCGGCCACGTCATGCTCGTAGGCGAGGGTGCCGAGCGCTTTGCCTTCGCCATGGGCTTTCCCCGCGAGAACCTGCTCACCGAGCACTCCCGCAAAATCTGGCTGCTATGGAAAGAGTTTCACTCGACGGGTGACTGGTGGGGCCCGGGCCTCGCCGATCCGCATTGGCAGCCGCCTGATTCGACTCCCGAAAGCAAGCCGCACTCACGACTCTGGCAACAGCGCATTCAGAAGCTAGAGGCGCGCGCCGGCGACCTTGGCATCGAACCCGAACTTCAACTCGCGGCCGTCCGCAAGGTTCTGTTTCCGCCGACGGGCACCATCCACTGCTCCGCGCTCAACGAAAAAGGTGAAATCTCCGGCTGTACGACCACGAGTGGACTGGCCTTCAAACTTCCCGGACGCGTCGGCGATTCCCCCATCATCGGCGCCGGCTGCTATACCGACCAGGACGTAGGCTCCGCCGGCGCCACCGGCAGCGGAGAGGAAAACATCAAGGTTGCGGGCGCTCACACCATCGTCGAAAATATGCGCCACGGAATGTCGCCACAAGAAGCCGGTCTCGACGCCCTCAAGCGCATCGTCCGCAACTACAACGGCGACATGAACAAGGTGCGCTTCGTCGACATGACATACTACATCCTCCGCAAAGACGGAGCCTACGCCGGTGTTTCCCTCTGGCAGGGCTACTCCAAGGGCAATCCGCACAAGATCGCAATTCACGACGGCACTCACCGCGCCGAGGTAACCGTAAACCTGCTCGAAGGCTTCTCGCAGGATTTCCCACCGTTCCCCTACATCCCCGAGGATCTGAAGAAAGATTCGGAGTATCTGAAATGAGTTTTTCTACGCGAACCGCACCTTTACATCCGGCCCTTTCTCCAAATGAATGCTCTCGATAAATCGCACCTTGCCTGTCTGCTGCGTGAGAATCACAGACGAAGTCCGCGTCCCCTCTCCGAAAAACCGCACTCCCTTCAGTAACGCCCCATCGGTCACGCCGGTTGCGGCAAAAATAAGCTGCTTGCCCGGCGCCAAATCCTCCGCTTCATAAATGCGGTTCTTATCCTTGATGCCCATGCGGACCAGCCGTTCTTCGTGCTCCTCTTTCACGACCAGCCGCCCCAGCATGTAGCCGTTCAAGCACCGGATCGCGGCCGCCGTAATCACGCCTTCCGGCGCACCCCCCGATCCCATCACCGCATGCACCCCGGTTCCAATCACGGCGGCCGCAATCCCGGCCGAAAGGTCACCATCGCCAATCAGCCGGATTCGAGCCCCCGCAGCGCGGATGTCGGCAATCAATTTCTCGTGCCGCGGACGGTCCAGCACAATCACCACCAGATCCTCCACGTCGCGCTCTAATCTCCTGGCAATATTCTTCAGATTCTCCGCCACCGGAGCATCCAGCTCCACCGCATTCTTGCAGGACGGACCCACCACAATTTTTTCCATGTAGCAGTCCGGAGCATTGAGCAACCCGCCACGCTCCGACGCCGCCAGCACCGTGATCGACCCCGGCGCACCGGTCGCGCAAAGGTTCGTGCCTTCCAGTGGATCGACCGCAATATCAACCTCAGGCACTTCGCGGCCGTCGGTGAATTCCGCACCCACTCTCTCTCCGATGTAAAGCATCGGCGCCTCGTCACGCTCGCCTTCACCAATCACGATCGTCCCGCGCATCGGGATCGATTCCATACTGTGCCGCATCGCCTCGGTCGCCACCTGGTCCGACAGTTTGCGCTCACCCTGTCCCATCGTGCGCGCCGAGGCGATCGCCGCCACTTCCACCACCCGCAGAAATCGCGACGCCAGATCGCTTTCAATGTTCTCCCCAAAACTGCGAGCTTTGCCTTCCGCGCGGGTTTGTGTGGACATTTGAACCTCCCCACCTCGTTTGTCGTCCCGGACAAGCGTTCTTGGCGCAGCGAAAGCCGGTCGCTTCCTTGCGCCGGCTTGAGGACTATAGCGCAATCGCAAGGAGGATGGAAGAAGGAGGATGGAAGTGTAGATGGAAGAAGTGTGGATGGAAGAAGAGACGACACAAAAGTAATGCCCGGCACAAGCGGTTCGCAACCTCGCCCCGCCGAAAGCAAGCGACCTCGAAGTACGACACGATCACGTGCAGCTTCGAATCCGCCTTAGCTCTGAAAGGGCGTGGCTTCAGCCACCCCGCCCACCGCCTGAAAAGCGGGCTTTAGCCCCGGGATTGTGGACCCGTCCCGAATACTCATCTGAGCGGTTCTAGGAGTAGAATGTCGGGTACTTTTCAGCGCCGCTAACTTCGGCACGAAACAGCGCACGCCCATGAAGAGCTCAACTCTGCCCCCGCGCCAGCAACAGCGAACTGCCATTGACGTTCGACGAACTTCCAAATTCCTCCAAGCCGAGGTATCTCCCCATGTCCGATAGAGCCCTAGCCGATCTCCAGGCCAGCAGCATCGATTCCATTCTTCAGGAGCAGCGCAGCTTCCAGCCGCCCGCCGAATTCAGCCGCCGGGCTCACATCCAGAGCCCCGAAGAATACGCCATGCTCTACAAAGAATCGATTCAGGATCCCGAACAATTCTGGGGGCGTATTGCCGGCGAGCTCCACTGGTTCAAGAAGTGGGACAAAGTGCTCGAATGGAATCTCCCCTGGGCCAAGTGGTTCGTCGGGGGCCAGATCAATCTCTCCTACAATTGCCTCGACCGGCACCTACTCGGCCCGCGAAAAAATAAAGCTGCCATCATCTGGGAAAGCGAGCCCGGAGAAATTCGCACCTTCACCTATCAGCAACTGCATCGCGAGGTCCAGAAGTTTGCCAACGTCCTCAAGACGCTGGGCGTGAAGAAGAACGACCGTGTCGCCATCTACATGGGCATGACTCCTGAACTGCCCATCGCCATGCTCGCCTGCGCGCGAATCGGCGCCCCCCATACCGTCATCTTCGGAGGCTTCTCCTCCAACGCCCTCGTCGATCGCATCCACGATTCCCAGGCCGCCGCCGTCATCACCCAGGACGGCTCTTATCGCCGCGGTGCTGAAGTCAAACTTTTTCCTGCCGTCGAAGAAGCCCTCAAATCCTGTCCCAGCGTCAAGAACGTCATCGTCTACAAGCGCACCGGATCGCCCATCAACCTGCAACCCGGCCGCGATCACTGGTGGCAGGACCTCATGGCCACTGCCTCCGACGTTTGCCCCGCTGAGCCGCTCGATGCCGAACATCCTCTCTATATTCTTTATACTTCCGGCACCACCGGCAAACCCAAGGGTCTGGTTCACACCACCGGCGGATATTCCGTCGGCACCTACCTCACCACCAAATGGGTCTTCGATCTCAAAGACGAAGACACGTACTGGTGTACCGCCGATATCGGATGGGTCACCGGCCACAGCTACATCGTCTACGGACCTTTGCAGAACGGCGCCACGAGCCTGATGTACGAAGGCGCGCCCAATCACCCCGAGCCCGACCGCTTCTGGTCCATCATTCAGCGCCATCAGGTCAACATCTTCTACACCGCTCCTACCGCCATCCGCACCTTCATGAAGTGGGGCAGTGAATGGCCCAACAAGCACGACATGCGCAGCCTGCGCCTGCTCGGCACGGTCGGCGAACCCATCAATCCCGAGGCCTGGATGTGGTATCGCGAAGTCATCGGCGGCAACCGCTGTCCCATCACCGACACCTGGTGGCAGACCGAAACCGGCAACATCATGATTGCCCCGATTCCCGGAGCCATTGCCACCAAGCCCGGATCAGCCACCAAAGCTTTTCCCGGGGTCGCGGCCGAAATCATGACCATGGACGGCCAACCCGTTCCGCTCGGCTCCGGCGGATTTCTGGTCATCACCAAGCCATGGCCTGCCATGGCGCGAACCATCTACGGCGACCCCGACCGCTACGTGAAGCAATACTGGTCGCAGATTCCCGGCGTCTACTTCACCGGCGACGGCGCCCGCAGAGACAAAGATGGATATTTCTGGATCATGGGTCGCGTCGACGACGTGCTCAACGTCAGCGGTCATCGCCTCAGCACCATGGAAGTCGAATCCGCCCTGGTCGCCCACGAAGCCGTTGCCGAAGCCGCTGTTGTCGGCCGTCCCGACGAACTGAAAGGGCAAGCCATCTCCGCCTTTGTCACGCTCGAGCACGGACGCAAGCCCACCAACGAACTGAAAGAAGAACTGCGCAAGTGGGTGGCAAAAGAAATCGGCTCCCTCGCCAAGCCCGACGACATCCGCTTCACCGACACGCTTCCCAAAACCCGCAGCGGAAAAATCATGCGCCGCCTCCTCCGCGAACTGGCCAGCAGCGGCGAAGTAAAGGGCGACACCACTACGCTTGAAGATTTCGGCGTAATCGCGAAGTTAAAGGAGAGCGACGAGGTTTAGCCCGCTCTTTGCCGGCACTCCAGTGGAACCGCTGACTTCGGCTGTCCGTCGAGCGATCTCTACCTGATATTCGGAAGGCAGCCCCGATCTCACCTCAAGGCATCGAAACCTGGCAACCGTAAGATTCTCTTCCATCACTCACAGTGATATCCTGCACTCAACCTTTCGGAGACAATTCCATGAGCAATAGCAGCAAAATACCGTTTCTTCTTTTGGCAGCGGCGGCCGTCGCACTGACGCTTGGTGTTTCGGCGTGTAACAAGAACCAGGCCCCCGACAACAGTACTCAAACTCAACCCGCGCAGACCGACCAGCAGCAGGATCCGGCCGCCGCAGCCAACCTCGCCCCCGTCAGCGATACCCAACCGGCCCCCGCTCCGGCGCCGGCAAGCCAACCCGCTGCACCCGCAACAACCAGCGACCGGAGCGACTCTGATCATGACGATTCCTACAATGACAACGACGACGACTCAAGCTACGGCCAGCCGGTCATTGAGGCTTCAGCCGCCCCACCACCGCTGCCGGAGTATTCCCAGCCCGACTGCCCCGGCGACGGTTATCTTTGGACTCCGGGATATTGGAGCTACGCTCCCCAAGGCTACTACTGGGTGCCCGGCGCATGGGTACGCCCGCCCGACCCCGGCTATCTGTGGACGCCAGGCTATTGGGGATTT
>Ga0302324_100024698_pt1 | contig 11563 bp, 9 predicted proteins | sample Palsa_T0_1_FD_201949 | JGI IMG/M metagenome (GOLD analysis project Ga0302324, IMG submission 201949) | Peat permafrost microbial communities from Stordalen Mire near Abisko, Sweden - Palsa_T0_1 | ecosystem: Environmental > Terrestrial > Soil > Palsa > Peat permafrost | place: Sweden: Abisko... | reverse complement strand
CCCACTTCTCGCAAATACGGCGAGAAGTGGGGCACCCCATCAAACTCTTGACCCTGATTTACGTTATCGCTTGTTCGTCTTTCCCCTTCGTCTCCCGATTACTCTTCTGCCGCTGAAATGGCGGCGGTCACGCAGGCGCTGCAAGTGCTGCGTCCAGGCGGCGGTGCGGGCCTGGATGTAATCGCTGATGGCGGCGCTCGAAGACAAGTCCGGTGGCGCGTGCTGATCGTAACTGCCTTGTTCGTTGCGAATCGGCAGCGCGGCCACCTTGGAGGCGTGGAGCTTGTCGATGAGCGAAGGCTTTGACTGCAGAGGATGAATCATGTTCGACACCGGGATTTGCACGCCTGTCAAAGGATCGTCGGTGCGAGGCGTCGACAGAGTCAGAACATCGCCGAGGTCGGGAGCGGCTTTGTCGCGCGCGGTGAGCGGGTCGAGGTCCCAGAGCAGCTCGATGGTTTTGAGCACCGAGGTGTGATCGATGACGCCGCGCTTGGCCCGGAAGACCGTGCCGGGCGCGATGCGGGGAGAAATCAGGAGATTGGGAATCCGAACCCCGAAGCGGGTGAAATCGAAGTCCCACTCGCCGACCGAGTCGTCGGGCGTGGCCGCGCCCCACGGGGGAGCAACGTGGTCGTAGTTGCCGCCGTGCTCGTCGTAGGTGATGAGCAGCAACGTGTCGTCCCAGCCCGGCCCATTGCGCACGGTGTTATAGGTATCCTGGATCAGCTTCTCGCCCAGCGAAACGTCATAGTTGGGGTGCTGGCTGTTTCCGCTGGCGCTCCAGCTCGGTTCGAGAAAGGTGTAGGCGGGCAGAGTGCCGGCGGCGGCACGCGTCTGGAAATCGCGGAAATGGCCGAAGTGGCTTTCGTCGGCGGATTGCGTATCGGTGTAGTCGAGACGGGTCATGGGGTCGCGGTTGTAGCCGTAGATCGCCCAATCGACGTTGGCCTTGGACAAGCTGCCGAAAATACTCGGGCAGGTAAACACTTTGACGTGATTGTCGAGATGTCCCTGCGAAGTGGCCGCGGCGGCAAAGGCGCGGTTGGGGATGGTTTGCGTGGGAGCCGAGCAGAACCATTGGTCGCAAACCGCAAAGCCACGCGCGAGCGTGGACATGACGGGCAACATCTGCGGGCTATACATGCCCATGATTTCGGAGGGATCGGTGCCGGGCAAAGTATCTTTGAAGTGCCTGGCTTGATCGGAGGCGATGGCGGCTTTGAAGTTTACGACGAAGCCCTGGTTGGTCGGAATGGCGCCCTGCTCGGGCTGTTCGGTGCCGAACAACTGGTAGTTGGTGTTTTGGAAACCTTCGCCCGGATCAGCCCCGGGCATCAGGTAGGGATGAGGAGAGTTGTTATCGATCTTGTAGACCTGGATCTCCTGGCCGTTGTCGTCGGGATTGGACTCCGTGCCGGTCAAGCCATCGAAGGGCTGGCCGGAGGGAGATTTATTGCCCGAGCTTTCATAAAGAAAGCCCAGCATCTGATCGAACGACCGGTTTTCCAGCATGAGCTGGACCACGTGTTTGATGGCGGAGAGTTGATTGGCCATAGTTATATCCTTTCCTGATATCGATGGTCGGACCTGAGCGTCTCCGGAAGGTTACGCGTCCGGCCGAGCGGCACACTCGTTCTTAAGTAGAGGTGGCTTCACTGCTGAAATGCGAAACGGGGTATTTTATCCGAGAGTTTTGACCCAGACTGCGTCCTATCGTTCCTAACGAAGAACATGCCAGAAATGCTCTTGCCCACTAAGGCAAGAGGACATATTCATTTACAAATTGGAAGTAAGTCGGCGGGGAATGAAATTAGTCGAGAACCTATTTCCCCCGCCGCGAAATCGCAACCGAGAGTATGCCTTCACCGGCGCGGTGTCAAGAAGCTATGGGAGGAAATGGAAATCGGTTGATTTTAGCGCGACTAACTGGAGCTGTCGGCCGTGGCGGCGACGAAGTCGATCAACTGCTGCACGCCGCGGCGTTCTTCTTTGGTGTTGAGCTGGAAAGAGACGCCCACCCCATAGCCAGGATGCGAGGCGCGCACCACCCCGCTCAGTTGCAGCTTGATCTCGTGCGTGCGCACGATGATTTCGATGGGCGTGCCCACCGGCAAGGCCAGGGGCATTTCGAGGTAACAGCCGCCGGGGCCGAGGTCGCTGAGGTGGCAATAATTGCGTACGGAATCTCCGGCTTTGTAGACTTCGGCGCCGATGCGGCAGGCGTAGCGGTCTTTGCCGCGGCGGTTGGCGGGTTCGGCGCGCAGGCGGGCCGAAGCCGTGCCCTCGCTGGCCTGACTTTGCAAGGGCTGATTGGGTGAAGAGGGCGGCCGCTCCGACGGCTTTGGCGGAATGAAGTCGCGGCTGGTGGAAAGCGCGCTTTCCACGTGCGAGCTGAGATCCACGGTTTCCTGCCTGGCGGCCTCGTCCAGACTCATGCGCAGCCACTCGCGCAAGACGCGGCGCGAGGCTTGCGGTACATCCACAAACTGAATTCCGGCGCGCCCATTCCAATCCTGCCAGACTACCTGTCCAGAAAGGCGCACGTCGGCCGTTTGCCCGGGCAGTTGAAACTGAAAATAGACTTTGCAGGTGGGGGGAAATTTCTTGCCGTAATGCACCGCCATGCCATCCTCAGCCAGGTCGACCAGAGTAGCTTTGGCTTGCTCCTCCCCGGCGTAGTCGAGCTTGGCGTGAGTGTAGACGGTGGCGCGCGCGGCGCGCCGTTTGTCCTTGCGGAGCATGGCCTGGGCGGCGCGCAGGCTGCTCGAGGCGCGCTCGGGCAACACCGGCTTATACAGAACGAAGTTCACGCCCAGGGCGAAAAGCTCGCGGATGCTGTCCTGCCCGGGCACCACGGCCACGGTCAACGACGAGTCATTCAGGCGCGAGGCCCGGGTTTCGTTGAGCAGGTGGAGCAGGCTCTTTTCCGATTCACCATCGAGAATGATCAGGTCGAAGCGCGCCTGCGCCAGCCGCACCGCCGCGCGCACTTCGTCGGGACAGGATTCCACCTGGAAGTTAAGTTCTTCGAGAACGCCGCGCAAGACTTCCGCCGACGCCTCGTCCGCGCAGACTAATAGGGACGTGAGGTTCATACGGGCATCCCCATCGTAGGGTCACCAGAGTTCTATCGACAAGTTACGGGGGTCATGCGACCGATGCAGATGCCCTGCTGAAGAGCCGCCAAGCACCAGGTTGTCATGAGGTCACGGTAGTAACCAGCATCATTACAAAAGACCAATACAGAGTCGTTGAACCGTAGTGCTTTGACGCCACCGGAAGGCGTCCCTAGGATGAGACCACGGACTCTAGCGAAGCGGCGCGGGGCTGGCGCGCCCGGCTCCGTGATTTCACGAGTCCGGCAGAGGCTCGCTTCAGTAGTCTCCCCCGTTTCGGAAAAGAAAAAGAAATTTTATGGCGTCGCGTAAACACAATGGGTTTTCGCTGCTGGAGATGCTGATCACGCTCACCTTCGCCATGATCATGGCGGCGGTCACCTTCATCTGGATGATGCCCCTGGTCTTTCAGAGCCACGTGGACACGGGCTATGCCACCACGCTGATGGTGCTGCGGAATACACGCAACCTGGCGATCACGCAGAGCCACGAGTACATCGTCAATTTCAACCCGGCGGGCTTCCCCGCGGGGACTCTTCAGGTGGAATACCAGGGGCCGGCGGTGGGCGCGGGACCGGCGCCTCCGGTGCAACAGGTGGAGCTTTACAACCTTCCGGCGGACATTTCTTTCGGCGTGTGGGGGGGCTTTCCCGCGGCCGCGCCGGATGGCTTCGGCAACGGCACGGTGGCCATCGATTTCGGCCAGCAGTTGCCCGGCGAGCCGTTGAGTTCGGTAACGTTCATGCCGGATGGCTCGGCGCAAACCGGCGTGGTGGGCAACAACGGCACCTATAACAGCGGCATCGTGTACATTATCCGCCCCACCGACCCCACTCCGTATCGTTCCAAAGCCATCACGGTTTGGGGAGCGACGGGACGAATTCGGGGCTGGCGGCTGAATCAAACGGGCCCCGGCGGCGGCGGCCCGGAATGGGTGCAACAATGAGACAAAAGGCAAGCACAACCAAGCCGGCGCGGGGGCCGCAGGGCGGCTTCACGCTGATCGAAGTCATGATCGCCATCGTGGTGCTGACGGTTGGGCTGCTGGCCCTGGCGGCCACGTTCGGCATGGCCATCGCGGCCACGGAGTCGGCCCAGGAAGACTTGATCGCGCGGCATAAGGCGCTCGACGCCCTGGAGAGCATTTATACCGCCCGCAACAGCCAGCAGGTGCCGTTCGCCTCGCTGCAGAATCAATCCCAGGGCGGAATCTTCAAAGACGGCGCCCAGCCCCTGACCTGCGCCGGCAACGACGGCCTGGTGGGTACGGCGGACGATGTGAACTGCACCACGCAGCCCAACGGCGGCGGCGCAGTCTGCCCCAACGGAGTCGAGTGCCTGATTCTGCCCGGGGCTGACGGGGTGCTGGGCACGGCCGACGATATTACCCAGAGCCTCGGAAATTTCACCCGGACCATTGCCTTCAACCAGGTGAATCTGCCCTCGGGAGCGGTGAATACCAATCTGATCGCCGTCACCATCACGCTGGCCTATACCAAGCCGGGATGGCCGGCCCGGACTTACACGGTGAACGGCTTGATCTCGAGTTACCACTAAGGGCGGAGACGAAGATGGCGAATGCCAAAATGGCGGAGACGAAGATGAATCCAGAACGCACACGATCGCAGCGCGGCTTCACCATGGTGGAGATGATGGTCGCTTCGGTCGCAGGACTGACCGTGATTCTGGTTATGACCCTGTTGTTCAAGCAAGGCATCGACACGACGTTCGTTGTCACCCAGCGGGCGGAAGTGCAGCAAAATATGCGCGCCGCCATCGAGTTGATGAGCAAGGACATCGGCATGGCGGGCGCGGGCTTGCCCACGGGCGGCCTGCAACTGGCCTCGGGTACGGCCACCAAGGTGGCGTGCAATCAAGGCGGCATCTGTTACGTCCCCGGGGACACGCTGCCGCTCAGCGGCAGCGGCACCATCAACTATATGTACGGCCTTTTGCCGGGCTTCAACAATGGCGTGCAAAACGCGGCCATCATCCCCAATGCCTTGGGCCAGATCAACGACAGCATCACTTCGATTTACTGCGACTATAACTTTCCGCTCAGCAATTTCACCTTCACTTTTCCCAACGCCACTACCGCCAGTGTAGCCGTGGTCAATGCGGGGGTTCTGCCCAATAACATCCTGGCCCCCGGCGGTCTCAACCTCGGCGATCTCATGCTGTTCACCGTCACCACGCCTGGCCCGGGCAACGGCAACCAAGGTACGGCCGCGGCGCAGACCTACGCGGTGGCGGAGATCACCGGCGTTCCGAACGCCACCACCATCGATTTCGCCGCCGGAGACGCGCTCAATTACAACCAGGCTGGCCCCAACAGTTTTGCCCTTCTGACCGCGGCCGCCGGGGGGGGCACGGTGTCGGCCTGCCGCCTGGAAGCCGTGACTTACTTCCTGCAGGTTCCTCCCGCGGGCGGAACCCTGCAAACGCCGCGCCTGATGCGCCAGGTCAACGGCCTGACCGCAGTGCCCGTAGCGGACAACATCATCAACTTGCAATTCAGCTATGACGTAATCAACTCCTTGACCGACACCGTGACCGCGAACCAGGCCAATCCGATTGCCGCCGGCTTGTCCCCCGCCCTGATTCAAAAGGTCAACATGTGGGTGATGGGAGAGAGCCTGACCACCAAGGGCAATAAGTCCCAGAGCATGTATCTGGCCAGTTCGGTGGCGGCACGCAACATGAGTTTTTGCAATTCCTACAGTTACAGCACCACGGCTTGCACCAATTAGCCGGCGTTTTGGAAGGAACAAGGGGAGAACATGGGGAAGAGCACACGAGACTCGCGAGGATTCACGCTGATCGCGGCGCTTCTGTTGACGGTTCTGCTGTCGGGACTTGCCGTGGGCCTGTTGTACCTGGTCAATAACGAACAGCACATGGGCAGCAACGACTTGGAGGGGGGCCTGGCCTTCTATGGCGCCGAAGCGGGCATCGAGAACCTGACCGCGCAAGTCTCCCAGCTGTATGAAACCTCGCAAGCGCCCAAGGCCGCCGATATTCAGGCGTTGACCGCCCCCGCCAATTATCCGACCAATATCACCGGCGCGAACATCACCAACATGCAGTACACCATTCCCCCCATCACCTGGCCGAATTCGGACGCCCAGGGGAACCCCGCAGCCACCTGGGACATCGTCGGTTCCGGTCCCGACCAGGGGATGGTGGCCAATCTCATCCCCCTCAACCTGCAAGTGACCGCCACGCGCCTGGCGGGCAGCGGTGAATCCTCCGACAATGCCTCGGTTGCGCCTACCGGCGCGTCCGTGAATCTGACCCGCACCGTGGAAGTGGCGCTGCTTCCGGCCTTCGAGTTTGGCGTGTTCTGCGATGGCGACTGCGACTATTTCGCCGGCCCCAACTTTAACTTTGGGGGTCGCGTGCACACCAATGGAAATCTGTTTCTGGCCTCCGGCTCCACCTTGACTTTTACCGACAAGATCGCCGCGGTGGGCCAGGTAGTCGTGGATCAGCTGGAAAATGGATGGAGCACCGGCAACGGGTACACCGGCCAAGTCTATGTGCCCAGCGCCGCCCTGGCCTGTCCGGCCGCTCCCGGTTCTGGACCGGCCGCCAATTGCACGGCGCTGCCGGCCGGCAGTTGGGCTGGCGGTTTCCCGCCCACCCCGGGAGTTGCCTGCGCCGACTGCGCCGGCGCCGCGAACCCCGCCTGGAAAGGCATCTCCACGACTACATTCAACAACTACATCATCAACGGACTGACCGGCGCCACCAAGCTGCAATTGCCTTTCGTGCAGGGAACTTCGGTGGGCACGGCCGCACCCGTGGGCGCGATCGACATCATTCGCCGGCCCCAAGCCACGGACACGGCAGTTCTGGCCAGCGCCCGCCTGTATGCCAAGGCGGAGATCCGGATCCTGCTGGCCGATACGCTCGCCGACTTGCACCCCGAACGCGGGGCCGTGGCGCTGGATGCCGACGATGTGCAGTTGGGGATTTCGCCGGTCACCGGCGGCGACACCTTGTCGTCTCAGCTGAACTACCCGGTGGCTACCGGCGGCGCCGGCTCAGGAAGCTACATGTACTTTGGCAAAGCCACGGCCGGCACGCTGGGATGGGTCGCACCGACCAACCCGGGCACCGGCACCCCGTACTCCTGGACTTCGTGGCCGCTTCTGGGCCAGATCTCCAGCGGCCCGGCCAACGTGGCCGGAGCCGCGCCCAATACCGTCAACGTGTGGCTGCGCGTGGAATACATCAACGCCGCCGGCGCCTGGGTCGGGGTCACACGGGAATGGCTGCAATACGGATTCGGCCGGGGCTACAACATGCCCCCCACCGCTCCCTTTGTCATTGGAGGAGCGAACCCGGCATGCCCCACCTATCCCGCACTTCCCGCCGCACAATGCTATAACCCGGTGGGCCCGGCCATTCTGATTCTGCAACAGCTTCAGCAGGGGGACGGGGTGGCCAGCGCCTACGAGGCCACGGGCACCAACGCCAACGGGACCAACAAGAACTGGATCCCAATTAACTTCTACGATTCGCGCGAAGGCGAGCCGCGCGACAACCAGGTGGCTCGCGGAACCAATTCGACCATCACCAAGAATACGACGGTGTACACGCCCTGCAGCGCCAGCGGGGTCATGAACGCGGTGGAGTTGGACGCGGGCAACCTGTGGCTCTGGCTGCAGAAATCGGGGCCCTACGCCGGGGGCAGCGGCGCTCTGGTGAGCACCACCGACGAGAACGGCACCGTCGAGAACGGATACATCGTCTATTTCTCCGATCACCGCGGCATGATTGCCGATCCCTTCCCGACCGGGGCCGCGCTCTATAACAAAATCAGCGGAATGTCGGGGCTGGAAGACACCATCAACTCCGCCTCCGTCACCGGTGTGCCCGACAACGCACTCGAACCTTTGTCGTATTACACGTTCTCTCCCGAGGATCTGAACGCGGACGGCAATCTGGATAACTACGGCGAGAAGAATTTGGGTGCAGGATTCGGTTTGACCGGTGTCAATACCAGTCGGCCTTATTATCCCATTCCGGCCGGGGCCGCCACGGTGCAAAACCCCACCGGGCAGGTCAACTGCAACAGCGACAACGAGAACGCCGCCGGCACCCTCAACACGGTATCGTTTACCGGAACCGGGTCCCCGCAGGACAATATGGTGACCGGACCCCGCCACGTGCTGCGCCTGGTGGACGGCGGCATGAGCAATCCCGGAGCGGTGAGTTACCTTCCGCATCCCATAGCGCCCGCCCTCTTTGGCAACGGATTCACGATCGCCTCGGAGGAGCCGGTTTACGTGCTGGGAGACTACAACAGCGGCATCGCCGATCCCTACTTCCCCACGCTCGGCGCCAACGCCACCACCCCTCATTCCGCAGCCGCGATCATCGCCGACTCCGTCACCCTGCTTTCTAACCCTCCCTCGGCCGCTAACCTGCCCACGGCGAACGTGGGCTGGACCGACGTGAATAGCTTCCTGTATCCCGGAGACGTGAGCCAGCGGCTGGGAAACAACAGCTATTACCGGGTGGCCATTGCCGCGGGCAAGAGCATTCCCTTCCCTCAGCCCGGATGGGCCAACGCCATCCCCATCAAGGATTTCGGCACGGATGGAGGCATGCACAACTTCCTGCGTTACCTGGAGGACCGCAGCGATGGCGGCAGGGGCGGGACTGTGAATTATGCCGGTTCGCTGATCAGCATGTACTACTCGCAGTACAACACGGGAATATTCAAGTGTTGCAACGTCGTGTACGGCGCTCCCACCCGTAACTACTTCTTTGACACGCAGTTCCTCAACCCCAACAACCTGCCTCCGGGCACGCCTGATTTCGAGGACATTGTGAGCTTGAGTTACCACCAGAGCTTCGTGCCGCAGTAAATCGGAAGCGCGTAATCGCCGCCCCGGCCCGCTTTGCGGACCGGGGCTTTTTCTTTGTGGCTGTGTCATCTCTGCGATCCACATCAAGCTTCGAGGATGTAGAATTCGTTATTCTTAACTGCATCGGAGGAAGAATCTGAAATCCGCGCAGCTGCCGCCCAGCGCCCGCCAAAACCCGTGGTTGTGGAGCCTTCTCGCTGCGTTGGCACTGCTGAGCGTCGGGATGTTTTTTATCCCGACGTTCATCATTCGGCCATTTCGCCACCAGGCGCCACGCGCGCTGTGGATGGCCATGGCGCTGCGCGAGCGAGCACCTTTGGCGACTCTGATCGCCGGGTCGCTTTGCCTGCTGCTTGGGCTTTTCTTGTGGAGAAATGCGGGCAGGTGGCGGCGGATTGTGCTGGTCTGTGCCGGGGTGTTGGTGGTTTTTTCGGCGACCATGGCGCGGCTGAATTACTTCGAGTGGATGTTTCATCCTGTGGACCATCCGCAGTTCGAAGCCGCGGCTCAAAGCAAACTCGACGCCAAGGAAATGATCATGGCGGTGCGCTTCGGCGAGGACGCGCGCGCTTACCCCATCAGCCAGATGGCGTACCACCATATTCTCAACGATGTGGTCGGCGGCGTGCCCGTCGCCGTCACCTATTGAACGCTCTGTCACACCGGTCTGGTGTGGACGCGCACGGTGAACGGCCGGGCCCTGCATTTTTATCTGGCGGGCATCAACAACCAGAACTTCCTGATGCGCGATCGGGAGACGGGAACCTGGTGGCAGCAGATCACGGGCAAGGCGATTTATGGGCCGCTGAAGGACGCTGCGCTCGAACCGGTGCCCAGCGACGAACTCACGTTCGGCCAGTGGAAATCGGAAACCGTGGAGGGCGAGGTGCTGGCGCCGGTGGCGAAATACGCGAAGGAATACGACAGCAAATGGGAGGCCGACGTGGCCAAGCTGCCCGTGGTGATCAGCTTTCCGGGCACGGAGTTGCAATCCCGCGATGTGGTGGTGGGGCTGGAGATGGGTGGAGCTGCACGGGCTTATCCCTGGAGTGCGCTGGTGAAACAATCGCCGGTGCTGGATCGAGTTCACGGCACGCCGCTGTTGCTGGTGGTGGGGCCGGATGGGCTGTCGTTTCGCGTGTTCGTGAGCCGCGTGGATGGCCAGGACGACGAGTTCTTCCTCAAAGGTGACAGCAAAGATTGGGCGCTGCTCGATGCCGCCACGGCCAGCGAATGGAATTTTCAAGGTTGCGCGGTCTTGGGCGCGGCGCAGGGGAAATGCCTGGAGCGGGTTCCGGCGCTGAAGGATTATTGGTTCGACTGGCGGAACTATCACCCGGAGACCAGCATCTACAAGCGCTGATCTGTGCGAAACGACTGCTGCCGATGAGAGGTGAAGCGTGCCGATTGGTTCGATCTTCTGGGATGTGGGCGGGGTGTTGCTCACCAACGCCTGGGACCGCGTGCAGCGCCTGAACGCGCTGGCGCACTTTCAGTTGGATGAAGAGGAATTTCACGACCGTCACGAGATGGTGGTGTCGTCGTTCGAGCGGGGCAAGATCACGCTCGACGAATATCTGGACCGCACCGTGTTCTACCGCAACCGTTCGTTCACCCGGGCCCAGTTCACGGAGTACATGTTTTCGCTGTCGCAGCCGATTCCCGAAGTGCTCGACTTTGCCGGTGCGCTGGCCGCTTCCGGCAAATACTTCATGGGCACGATCAATAACGAGTCGCGCGAGCTGAACCTCTACCGCATCGAGAAGAACGGATTGCGCCAGATTTTCCGGGTGTTTGTCAGCTCCTGCTTCGTCGGGCTGCGGAAACCGGAGCGCGAAATCTATCGCACGGCGCTGGAGATCACCCAGGTGCCGGCGGAAGAATGCTGCTTCATCGACGACCGCGCCCTCAACCTGGAATGCGCCGCCAAGCTGGGCATGCACACGATTGAGATGCAGACGCTGGACCAATTGCGCGGTAATCTGGAAAAGCTGGGCGTGAGCGCCTGAAAGTTAGAGCCTTTTCACCGCAAAGGCCGCGAAGGTTGCGCGAAGGTCGCAAAGTGATCCGCGAATCATCAGCGCATGCGCGGCGGGGCGCTCCTGGCAACGGGCGGAGCGGGCTTGGGAATGTCGGACTCCGCGCCCGCGAGCGTAAGATCGGCGGACCAGCAGTCGGAGATGAGCTTCCACTCTCCGCTGCTCTGCTTGGCAAACACCCACAGATATTTGCCCCGCTCTTCGCGGCGCTTGCCGGTCGTTCCCGGAATCAGCGCGCTATAGCGGCCCACTTCATGGGCCAGGTCGGCGCCCACGTCGACGCGCAGGGCTTCGACTTCCACCTCGCCTAATCCGGCTTCGAGCGCGCCGAAGAAAAATTCGCGCACCGCCGCGGCGCCGCGCACCGGCGGATGATTGGAGCGCATGATAACGGCATCGGAGGCATAGAGTTCGACCAGCTCCTCGAGCTGGCGGGTGTTGCAGGCCAGCACCCACTCCTGGGTGAGGCGCCGCACCGCCGCTTCGGAGCGGCTCATGGGTTCGCCCTTGGCCGCCGCGGCCACGC
>Ga0302324_100024696_pt1 | contig 11563 bp, 9 predicted proteins | sample Palsa_T0_1_FD_201949 | JGI IMG/M metagenome (GOLD analysis project Ga0302324, IMG submission 201949) | Peat permafrost microbial communities from Stordalen Mire near Abisko, Sweden - Palsa_T0_1 | ecosystem: Environmental > Terrestrial > Soil > Palsa > Peat permafrost | place: Sweden: Abisko... | reverse complement strand
CGAAACGGCTCAGCGGGCGTAAATTAGGTTGCAGCAGTTCCACAAATTCCTGTTGGCGCACATATCGCTCCTGTTCCGGGGCGACTTAGAGCATGTGTGTTGCCAGGGCGTAACTCTTTGATAGGGCAAACCCTCGGGCAGAGCGAGTGTCGACTGGTCGACCCATGTTCAGGTTCAGTGGCTTCCGCCAAAACCCGCCGCAGTGAGGCCGCTGAGGATAAATTGAACCGCGATGGCCATGAGCAGTAGTCCCATGAATCGCGTCAGAATGCGAATACCGGTGTCGCCCATGCGCCGCCCCACGCGGTCCGCGGCCGCCAGGATCCAGTAGCTGAGAACTGCCGTGAGACCCACAACGACTATGATCGCCACGCTGTGTTCCCAGGTGGCCGACTGCGCCATCAGCGCCATGACGGTGGAGATAGATCCCGGACCAGCGAGCATGGGAACGCCGAGCGGGATGATTCCGACATCCTCTTTCTCCATCGCCTGCTGGGTCTCGGAAGCTGTCTCCTTGGTTTGCGACCGGCGCGCCTGCACCATGTCGAGCCCGATGAGGATCATGATCAATCCACCCGCGATGCGAAATGCCGGAAGCGTAATTCCGAACATCCTGAAGATCAGCGTGCCGGCCAGCGCAAAGCCCGATAGCACCAGAAAACAGGTCCAGGCCGCGCGTTTCGCCATGTGCCGGCGCTCAGCCAGTTCGTCATCCGCCGTCAGCGCCAGAAAGGTTGGAATGCAGGCGATTGGGTCGACGAGAAAAAATATCGAGCTGAAGGCCAGCAGCAGAAATTCGATATGTTCTTGTATGGAGCCGAGCATCGGATAGGAGTCTACCCATTATGAAATACAACTTCCTCATCGACACCTACGCCACCGAGCGCGTGAAAGTGGTAAGCGTTTGGAGCATGTTCCGCGACGACGACCTGCGTGTCCGGCCGAATCCGCCGTCCAATCCGGACGACGCGCGCGGGCGAAGCGTGCACGAGCAGATGGTGCATCAGTGCGTCAGCGAGGACTTTTGGTTTCGGACAATTCTCGGTATCGACGTGAGCGCGCCGCCCTTGCCGGCTCAAGAAACTCGCTGGGAGTTCATGGCGCGATACGCCGAGGATAGCGCCAGGCGTTTGGCTGTGTTGCGAACGGCTGCCGAGCCTTGGTGGGAAGAGGTGGTGTCTTTCTTCAACGTGCGCCGCTCCCGTGCTTGGGTGATCACGCGGCGGATGACTCACACCGCGCAGCACCGCGGGCAATTGTTGGCGATGCTCCGCATGCTGGGTCATGACTTGCACAGCACCTACGGGCCCACGGCCGACACCGGAGGACTAATGCAAAATCACGCGCCAACCATCTACGCCTATCCATCGCTTGAGGCGCTGCTCCACGCTGAGAAGGACGGCGATGCGGAGGCCAACGGCAAGAAATCGGCTCTGCCGCCACGTTCGGATGGGCCGGTAACGGAGCGGCCGTGACGGCGCGTTCTTAGCGCAACATCTTAGCGCAACAACCAATAGGCAAGCGCCGCTGCCACTGCCAGTCCGGTTGCAATTCCAATCACGATTGCCGGAGTCCAGTTCCGCTTGCTCTCACTCAGGACTGGTTCAAGGATGTACGCCCGGATGTCAACGTGGTTGGTGTCTGTGTGGTCGCTTGATGATTCTTGGACGGATGGGGGAGCGTTACTGTTTGCGCCGGCCGTGGGTTCCTGGGCAGCCGCGGCGTCCGCCAGCATGGATAGAGCAACCTCGGGCTCTATTTCCGGCTCCTCCCCGCCGAATTCGCGAATTCGCTCTTCGATGCTCCTGAGCAGCTGTTCGGGCGCCTGCGTCAGGCGCTGACGGCCGCGCAGCGGCAACTCGGCAAGCACCTCTTGCGCGGTGTGCGGCACCAGGGGCTTCACGACATCATAGCCCAGCGCATCGGCCAGACGGCACGCCACGTGTACAATGCGCAGCATGTCGAGCTCGATTCCTTCGCAGGCATCATGATGCCGTCCCGCGATCACAGCCATATCCGACGGCAAACCCCAGCTCTCAGCCAGCATCCGGCCTGCTTCCGCATGATGCACGCCGAAGGTCTCCTGCTCAAAGTCCAGCAGGTCCAGGCAGCGCTCGGCGGAGCCGCGGATCACGCGCTCGTATTCGCCCGGATACGCCACCAGAAGGCCCAGCCGGCCGATATCGTGCATGATGCCGGCCGTGAACGCCGCGCTGGTGAACATCTCGCAGGCCAGTGCAATTTCTTCGGCCAGCACCGCCGTCGCCACCGTGTGTTGCCAGGAGCGGCGCAGAGCTTCGGTCTTTGGCGCGCCCCCTACATAGGCGGACGTGGCGTGGGCCACCGTGATTTGCCGCGTGAGATCGAGGCCCAATAGAGCCACCGCGCGCCGGGAGTCGGTTATATTGGCAAGGAACCCGAATTGAGCTGAATTTGCGCGTTGCAGCAAGCGCGCAGTGAACGTGGCGTCGCTCGAGATCAGGTCGGCTACTTCGTTGGTTTCCACCTCCGGATCCGCAAGCAACTGCAGCAGCTTGGCCGCCACCGGAGGGAAGGGAGGCACCTTCTTCAAGCTTGCGAAAATTGTTGCCGCGGACCTTGGCATATTGAGCTAAACTTGTGGCCCTTCCATCGTCCGTTCGACGATTCAACATTAGGCCTTATCACTTTTGGCCAAGCTCGCCTGGGAGAGTGATCTATCCTATAGAGATGAAACTTCGTGGCGGATGGTTGGTGGCTCTTGGCGCGCTGGCGGTCGTGACGCCGTACGCGGGCGCGCATTTCAGATTGCTGGAGCCGCAGGGCTGGATCGAGGAGAACAATCTTGGCGATCCGCAAAAGCTCGGGCCGTGCGGCGGAACGTCGGCCAACAGCGGGACGCCGACCAACGCGGTCGCGAAGGTCCAGGGCGGTCAGATGCTGCACATAAAAGTGCAGGAGACCATTTTCCATCCGGGACACTATCGCGTCGCCCTGGCGGTCAATTCACGCTCCGAGCTTCCACCCGATCCGGCGGTGACGACGCGCGATACCGACAAGGGGCCATGGTCGGTTTCGTCCGCCATTGCCGGCCAGCCGCAGATTCCAGTGCTCGCCGACGGCCTGTTCGTGCACACCACGCGCCAGATCAACCCCTTTGAGACGGATGTCCAGCTTCCCAACATCAGCTGCCAAAAATGTACGCTGCAGATTGTCGAGTTCATGGCCGAACACGGCTACAATCCCGACGGCGGTTATTTCTATCACCACTGCGCGGAGTTGCAGATTACGCCCGATCCGGCGAAAGCGATCGACACGCGCTGGCCGGCGGCGAAGCGCTAACGGCGGCCTTACTCGTACCGCAGCGCGATCATCGGATCGACACGCGCGGCTCTTCGGGCCGGCACATAGCAGGCGAACAAAGCGACCAGCGTGAGTAGCGCGCTAGCCGCACCCACCACCAACGGGTCAAGTCCCCGCAGTTCAAAGAGAAAACCCGCCAACAATTTGCCGAGTCCAATCGCCAGCAGCAGTCCGGCTCCGAGGCCAACCAGGGTCACCTTCAGCGCTTCGCCCAAGATCATGCGCAGTGTGGATGCATTATCCGCGCCCAGGGCCATCCGGATGCCGATCTCGCGTGTCCGCCGCGCCACTGTGTAGGAATTGAGCGCGTACAGGCCGATCACCGCCAGGAACAGCGCCACGCCGCCGAAGATCTCCAGCACGTGCGCGCCGGTGCGAACCACCCAGATATCCACGCTGGAGTCGAGATGCCCGCGCATGGTCTTTAGCGCGAGTAGCGGCAGGCGCTCGTCCGTAGCAAGAATCTCCTTGCGGATGGTTTCAAGCATCCTGTTCTCGGCATCCGGCCCACCCCCGGTCACTCTCATGTGGAACTGCACATTGGCCTGGTACTCCGGTCCGAAAGGAACGTAGAGGTGAGGTCTCAGATCCTCGCCAATGATCTGCTCGCGGATATTGCCCACCACGCCCACAATCTCGGCGTCTTGCGTCAGCTTGTCTATGCGAATGTGCTTTCCGAGCGCATCACTGCCCGGCCACAGTTTGTCGGCCGCGAGCTTGTCGATGATCGCCACGCTGTTTTTTGATCCGTGAGTGCTCTCCATGGACGTGAAGGGCCGGCCGCGCAGGATCGGAATCCCCAACGTCTGAAAATAATGTTCGCTCACGATGTTGTAGCGCGCTTCCAGCGCCGGGTGCTCTTTGGAAGCAACGGCGCCTGAGGGCGTGACGCTCTTCCCCAGCGACGTCGTTCCAAACGGAACGGTTGCCGCGATCGCCACCGATTGCACGCCGGGCAGCCGGCGCAGCCGGTCCTTGAGACCCGCGTAGAGTTGGCTGCCACGCACCTCGTCGTAGTCGATCAGGCTAGCGTCCACTTCAGCCAGCACTTCATTTTCCAGCCAGAAGCCCGGCTGAATGTTCGCCGCCCGCACCGCGCTGTGGATGAACAGGCCGGCCGCGGTTAGCATCGCGAGCGACAGCGACAGTTGCGCCATTACCAGCACATTGCCGCGCGAAAACAAACGGCGCTTGCGGCCCGCCACATCCTCGCCCGTATTTTCCTTCAGGTCAACCCAGACGTCGGGTTTCGAGAGCTTCCAGGCCGGGAACAGTCCGAAGACTACTGTGCTCAGTATGCAGAACAACAGCGTGAACCCCAAGACGCGCGCGTCCGGCCGAGCGTCGTAGATAATGTCCAATGGAACGAGCCTGGACATGGATTGAATCAGCAGTGTTGCGCTCCAGGAAGCAACCACCAGTCCCACGGCCCCACCCAAAATCGCCAGCATCAATCCTTCCGTTACCAGTTGACGAATAATGCGCCGACGGTTTCCTCCGATAGCCAACCGGATCGCGATTTCCTTGCGCCTAGCCGTCCCTTTGGCCATCATCATGTTCGCCAGGTTCAAGGAGGCAATCAGCAGCACCACGCCTGCCAGGGAGAGCAGCATAATCGCAGGCAGCCGCAGATCCCCGCCGCTTTCGGGCGAGGTGGAGATGCTCGTGCGCGAGAGCGGATGCACCAGCAGGCTCTGGTCCTTGTTCTCCGATGGATACGCCTTCTCCATCTGGGACGCGGTCACGGCCAGCGAAGCGCCGGCGGATTGCGGCGTGACGCCCGGTTTCAACCGGCCGACCAGGATCAACGTGTGGTAGTCGCGTGCTGCCAGCGGCCTGACATGTCCGTCAAAATCGTTCATCACCACGCTGTTGGCGCCCAGGGGCACAAAAATCTCCGGGCTCACCAGAACCATGGTTCCGGTGAATCCTGGGGGCGTGATGCCAACGATCGTGAACAGGTGACCATTGATGCGCACCGGCTTGCCCACCAGCTGCGGATCAGCGCCGTGTTTCTTGAAGTAGTTATAAGTTACGATGGCGGTCAGCTCCTCACCCGGCTTCTCCTCTTCCGCCCGGAACGCCCGGCCCTTGAACATCGTTACCCCGAGCGTGGAGAAGTAGTTGGATGAGACTATGGTGGCGAATGTCTGCCGGGTGCTGTCGCCTTCTTGAATGCCAACCATCGCCGCGTTCAGAGCCGCCAGGCTGGCAAACGCCTGGTTGTGGTCGCGGATGTCAATATAGTTCGGATAGGAAAACGCCCGGTATGCGTCGGGATGCTTGGTGTCGCGGCTGAAAAGGCCCGTCAACTCTTCCGGCTGGTGCACCTGCAGCGGTTTCAGCAGCATGGCGTTGATCAGGCTGAACACCGCGCTGTTGGCGCCGATCCCTAGAGCCAATACCAGCACCGCGGCCGCTGTGAATCCCGGTTTGCTCGCGAGCATCCGCATCCCGTACCGAACGTCTTGCCAAAGAAGGTTCATTATTGGGTCCTGACACTGTTACGAGTAACATGGCGCGTCAGTTCCGAGATCTTGCCCGCTTGAGGTTCTCAACCCGTGGCAGAGCCGCGATCGTGAGGGAGCGGAGCGGTTATTTCGACGGCAATACCAGCTCGCACGGCTCCGGGTCCCATTTCGATCCATCCGGCTCACGCCGAAAATGGCTGCTTACCACCCAGGGCGCGTCCAGGTAGCGCGGGTCTTCCAGAACTTGCGTCTGTACCAGATACTCGGCGCCGTTGCTCTTGTGGATGTCGTAATATTCGGTGAGCACCGCATTCGCGCTGAACGGCACTCCGTTGTTGCGGATATATCCGGGCTTGATGCGAGTGGTGACCACCTTCAAAGTTCCGCCCAGCTTGCGCGTGTCCGGCGGCGCCGGTGGCGAGGCCATGCTGGCGGCCGAGAATCCCGGTGTGTTGGGATCTTGCGCCGAGATCTTCGACGTGGACGCTCGTATCGATTGCGGCGTTTGCCATTGGGCGATGGAGATTCCTTGCAGTGTGGCTTCGCCGGAGGGCGCGGCCGCGCCAAATAGGAACAAGCGGGCTTGTTTTCCGGCGTCGATCTCTACCTTCAACGTGCTGGCATTTACCCATGTGACGTGCAGCCGCGCCGGCTCCCTCATTATGTTCGGCGCGCCGTAGCTCATGCACTGTTTGCCCTCGGCGATGTCCTTGGCTGGGTCCCAGGTATCGGCCACGCGTTTGCCTTCGGCGTTCAGTGGAATGCTGTAATAATCGCCCTTCGGGGCGTTCAGCATGCGATAGCGCCAGTCTTCCGTCACCAAGGAGACCCAGTAGCCGGTGAGGTCGATGGGGGCGGTTGCCTGCGGCGTTTGGGCCTTCAAAGCCAGCCCTGCGAGCGCAATCGTAACCGCGGTACATCGCCACGTCATTTGGTTTTCAGGCTCCTATAGACAGCCTCCACGAACATTTCGCCGGTCCAGGACGGTGTGCTGTAGCGCCGGTCGTAATCCCGGCTCAATCGCGCCGCCCGCGCTTCTTCCAGCGTCTTGCCCTTTCGCAGCATGTCCTGAACGCGGTCGCGAATGATGGTGAGCATGTCCCGGTAGTCGGTCACATCGGCTTCATCGCACAGTCGGCCATGGCCGGGAATCACCATGGTTCCGCCTTCCTGCATGGAGCGCGGAACGGTCAAGTCCAGGATGTGATTCAGCGCCTTGATTTCTCCCTGAATGCTCCCGCCTTGTTCCAGATCAATCACCGGATAGCCTGTGGTGAGAAAGATGTCTCCGGCCGCGATCACGTTCGAGCCGCGAAACAAAACAATGCTATCGCCGTCGGTATGCGCATTCCTCTCGGCGAATATCTGAATCGCTTCTCCATTGAACGCGAAGCTCTTCTCATCCAGAAACGTGAGCGTCGGCCACGCGGCGGACGAAACGCCCGATCCTTTGCGGCTGAACCTTTGCAGTACGTTGTCCTGCGCATATAGTGCGATGTCGGGCTGGGTCTGAAAGTTACGGGACGACGAAGGCTTTAACAGCACCTCGTTGGAGCCGTTGTGCTCCGCGTCCCCGCTGGTAACGATCATGAAACGAACCGGTTCGCTGGATAGCTTGCGAATCTCGGCGAGAATCGTATCGCGCAACCGGGCCGGCCCCGTGTCCACCAGCAGCACGCCGTCGTGCCCGGGGTCTTTCCCCACTTGGATCGCGATGTTTCCCAGCGTGCTGGCGAACATGTACACGTTGCCTTGCACGTGCCGCACTTCGTGGGGGACTTCCTGGCCCGAGACTACCGACACCGCCAGCACAGCGACAATACAGGCGATCCTCATGGCTTCTTTTGGTGCTCCTGCTCGAACTGCACATCAAAGACCTTGGCGCGCGGTATCGCCATTTGCTTTAATTTCTTGCGATATTCCGGGTACATGGTCTCCGCTCCGCCGCGGCTTGCTTCGAACGGCACGCCATATTCTTCGGAGAACTCCCGGATCACGGCATTCGTCCCCGGCAAGTGATGCGGCACCCAGCCATACGGGCGCGGAATCTCGGGGACGGGCAGGCAGGAGCCGTAGCCGGCGATCGGCGTGAAAGCCTGATAAGGATTCCAGACCCAGCTCTCGGTGCGCACCAGTGGCTCGGTCAAGTAGTTCGGATCCTCGGCGATGCTGGTCAGAGTCAAATACTTGTCGTGAAGATCGAAAAACTCGGTCAACGTGGCTTGATCGGTAAACGCGATGCCATTGCGGCGCAGGTAGCCCGCTTTGATGTGCGTCGTCTCCACGCGTAACGTGTCCCCCTCCCAAACGCCGGTCGAGAAGCCGGCCCAGGTGTGTGGAGCAAATTGCGAGGGATGCGCGCGGTCATCCATCCAGATGGTGCGCGGACCAGTGTAAGTGCCGTCGATGATGAAGGCGATGATATGACCCGACGCGGGATCGTTGACGGTGGTGATCTTCAAGCCGGACGGCGCTCGCATGGCATAGATGACAGAGTGCGGAATGCACTGGTGCTGCAGCACCGAAACAAGATCGCCATCCCATGTATCGGCGCGCAGCCGTGCATCGTCATTGATCGGGATGCCGAGGTAATCGCCCGCGGGCGAGCCTGGGTCGGTGCGCTCCAGCTCGTCTTCGTGGTACATCGCGGTCCACATTCCCGTCAAATTGAAGCCCATTCCGCCCTGCGCGAACGCCGGGTGGCTCGTCAGCGCGGCGGCTGCCAGCAACAGGGTGACGGCGGATGCGGTACGGCGCATGAATTTCGATGCCCTCTCTTCCAAGGGCGTATTGTATAACAGTCACGGAAACTAGGGAACGCGAGCGGCCCGCTCAACGTTCCTTAGCAATGGTGAACCTTGCCCGGAGCATGCTCTCGCCCGGCCGCTTCCAGCGATACTGAAAGAGACTTATGCCCACCCGATTGCAAACCGCGGTCCTAATCATGTTCGCGCCTCTATTTTTTGCGGCCCACGCCTTCGCTCAATCGGAAATCAGCGTGGAACCAGCCACCGGAGGTCTCGGTTGGCTCACGCACCCCTATCAGCCGAGGAACGTTCCGCCGATTCGGCTGACGAACTCGCCGCGCATGGATTCGCTGATCCGCGCGGGGAGCCTGTACCTGACCGCGCAGGATGTGGTCGCGCTCGCAATCGAAAACAACATCGACGTCGAAGTGCAGCGCTATGGGCCGCTGCTCGCCGCCGAGGTCCTGCGCCGCGCCCAGGGTGGAGGAGCGTTACGCAGCGTCGGAGCTGCCGTGGCCGCCGGACCGCAGAGCGTCAGCTTGCAGGGCGTCAGCGTCAACAATTCCGGCTCGGTCGCGCTTTCAGCCGGCACCGGAGTCAGTTCAGGCGGCGGCATCGTCACGCAGTTGGGTCCCAATATCCCCTCGCTCGATCCGTCCCTGTTCGCCTTGGCAAGTTTCCAGCACGCCAGCATCCCGCAAAGCAACACTTTCCTGACCGGGACCGACGCCCTGGTCCAGGACACGCGCAGCTTTCAAGTGCAATATGCGCAGACGTGGGACTTCGGATTCACGATGCAATGGACGTACGCCTATAGTCACTTTCACGTCAACAGCAGTCTGTTCAGTTTGAATCCGTACGCCTCGGGCGATCTCGATCTTCAGATCACGCAAAACCTGCTGCAAGGATTCGGAAGCGCCGTCAACGGCCGCAATATCCGCGTGCAACGCAACAACGTGAAGGTCAGCGATTTGCAGTTCAAGCAGCAGGTGATCACCACCGTTGCCGCCGCCCTGAATTTGTATTGGGATCTGGTCGCTTTCGGTGAAGATTTGCGGGCCCGGCGGCAGGAAGTGTCCACCGCGCAACAGTTGCTCGATGACAACAAGAGGCAGGTGCAGATCGGAGCGTTGGCGGAGATTGAAATCACGCGTGCCGAAGCCCAGCTTTACTCCAGCCAGCAGGACCTGGTGGTCTCTCAAACCAATCTGCAGCAACAAGAGATCATCTTGAAGAACGCGCTGTGCCGCAACGGCATCTCGGCCGCGGGTCTCGACAATATCCGCATTGTGCCGCTGGACAAGATTGAGGTTCCCGCTAGCGACGAAAACCGTCCGCTCCAGGATTTGATCAACCAAGCGCTCGGCAACCGCAGCGAAATCGCGCAAGCCAAGCTCAATATCGACAGCAATGAGATGAATCTCGTCGGCATCAAGAATTCGCTGAAGCCGACCCTGCAAGCTTTCGCCGAATTGACCAACAACGGACTTTCCGGCGAGCTTACGGCCCTGGGCGCCGCGCTACCCGGCGTCTCCTATCTCGCCGGTGGTTACGGAAATTTGCTGGCCGAAATCGCCCGCCGCAACTTTCCCAATTACTCCGCGGGATTGTCGCTGAACATTCCGCTGCGCAATCGCGCGGCTCAATCCGATTACGCCACCAGCCAGCTCGAGCTTCGCCAAAACCAGCTCAACTTGCGCAAGAACATGAACCAGGTTGTGGTGGACGTGCAAAACGCCGCCATCGGATTGCAGCAGGCTCGCGCGCGCTTTGATTCGGCGGCCAAGTCGCGTCAGCTTCAGCAGGAGACTCTGGCGGCCGATCAACGCCGCTACTCGCTCGGCGCGGCTACGGTTTTCCAAGTCATCCAGGACCAGCGTGATTTAGCCTCGAGCGAAAGCAGCGAGACACAAGCCATGGCCAATTACACGCACGCCCGCATCTCGCTCGATCAGGCTCTCGGGACGACGCTTGAAGTGAATCATATTTCGCTCGATGAGGCGCTGAAAGGACAGCTTGCGCGCTCCTCCGAGCTTCCCGGCAATCTTCCAGGAGGCCGGCAATGACACCGTTACTGAACCACGCGTTACTGAGCCGCGCCTTACTGAGCCGCGCGCGTAAGCAAGCGGGCCACCGGCTCCCTTGGCCCTTTAACAGGGCATCCGGTCGTGGCTCGGTTACGTTGTGCAGGCAAGCGGTAGCGCTGCTTTGCCTGGCAACCCTGACCTGGGCCCAAGACGCCTCAACCATCGAACCGGTCCGCCCGCAGGCGCCGGTGATCATCCGGCCGTACTTGCCGGTCAACGTTCCTCCCGTGCGTCTCGCGAATTCCCCGCGGCTTCAGGAACTGGTGCGCGCCGGAACCCTGTATCTGACCGCGCAGGACGCCATAGCACTGGCGCTCGAAAACAACATTGACATTGAAGTCAGCCGCTACAATCCGTTCATCAGCGCGTGGCAGCTGGAGCGCTCTCAAGCGGGCGGTGCGTTGCCGGGAGTCCCGAGCAGCGCCTCGCAAGCCGGATCGGTCGCTACTGGACAAGGCGTCTCTGGAAGTCAAACCGCCGCCGGAGTGAGCGTGCCGGGCGCGAGTTCCAACGTCAACAAAAACTCGAACGCCACCATTTCACAAATCGGCCCGGTCACTCAGAACCTGGACCCGATCGTGCAAGAGACCACCACATTCAGCCATACCAGCACGCCGCAGCCCGATCCGGAGCAAAGCGAGGTGCTGGCCCTGATACAGAACACGCGCGGATACACCGGAACTTATCAACAAGGCCTGCTAAGCGGCGGCATCGCCTCGGTCAGCTACAGCGAGCATTACTTGAACGAAAACTCACCCACCGATGTCCTGAATCCCACCGTCGCGCCCAGCGTCAGCGTGACCATCCAGCACAATTTCCTGCAAGGCTTCGGCGTCGCGGCGAACGCCCGCACCATCACGGTGGCGCGCATGAACCTGAATACCACCGAGTTGAATTTCAAGACGCAGGTGGAGGG
>Ga0302324_100024695_pt1 | contig 11563 bp, 12 predicted proteins | sample Palsa_T0_1_FD_201949 | JGI IMG/M metagenome (GOLD analysis project Ga0302324, IMG submission 201949) | Peat permafrost microbial communities from Stordalen Mire near Abisko, Sweden - Palsa_T0_1 | ecosystem: Environmental > Terrestrial > Soil > Palsa > Peat permafrost | place: Sweden: Abisko... | reverse complement strand
GCTATTGAAGATGCTCCCGCAATTCCTCTTGATACTCCGGATTGATCTGGGTCCTGATGAAATTATCGACCTCGTACGGGTCCGGCTCGTTAAGACGTGCTGTGCACACAATCTCGTAGGTGTCATAGTTGGCAGGATCAGAGAAAGTGAGATAACCGACGCCGTGGCGTGTACATTCCTGAACGATTCGGTCGTCGGGAATGTCGTCCTGATCAGCATAGGCTCGAATATCAACAGCCAAATAGCTTCGATGCGCGAACGCCGAATGAGCCAGTGCCTCGTACGCACCCTCGAGGGCTCCGTCCAGATCCGGCTTTATCTCAAAGGTGATGACTTCCAACCTCTTTCCGGGGGTGAACTGATAGCTTCGTACCGCAACAATCGTCAGGTCCGGTCGGGTCCACTTGCCACCGGTGGCTCGCCTGCCCTGCGATGCAGTTATCTGGGAAATGAACCTCTTGATGCGATTCTCCTTCACGTATCCAGCCTTAACCGCAGAATGAAAAGGCTCATATAGATTCGCCTCGGCGATCCGGCCAGGCTCGGCGACGGGTTGCTCCTGTTGGCCAACTAACTCGGCCCCGCCGTCAGGCACAGGTGCTGCTTCGATGGCGACTCGATGTACTGAGCCGCCTTTACCGCGACCTTGCGCAATTACACCCTCGTCGATCAAAGAATCTCGGAGCGTCCAGTAATCTTGATCCGTCAGTTCATCACCCCTGCGGCTGACCTCCGTCCGGAGTTGCTGACGTAAGGTAAGATTTCCGACATTCGTCCCAGTTTCCGGGACCATGCCTAATAAGAGCGCGGCGTATTCATTCTTTTTTGTAGCGTCCATTGGTTCCGTTCAAACAATGCTCCCACATAGTATGGTCCGGAGTGCAAACTGTAAGCTCCGGCGGGCCGCGCATTCTCTACAGCCGGCGAACCAATCGCTGCGATAATCCTGTGATCGCGGTCGGCGGTTCCGGGAATGATCCGCGCCTCGTCAGGTGAGCATCGACACCTTCATGGGTGACTACGACTGTGTTAAGATGCCTCGTTCCCCGAAAGTCGGAGGAAGTTCCAATGACAATTGATGATCATGACCTTTACTACGGCGCCGCTCTAAAGCAGATCGCCGATCACAGATTGTTCAAGTCGATCAACGCCGAATGGGAAGCGAATGAAAAGTCTCGGTGCGCGTACCGGATCAACACGGATACTGGAGTCTATATTCGCGCCGCGACCAAGCCGGTGGACGGCGAATATGTCTTCAATTTCAAGAGTGAAAATATCAAAGAGGTAGCCGCGCTGGAGACTCGTTGCAAGGCTGTATACGTTGTGCTCGTCTGCTATAACGCCAAGGCTGTCAGCAAAGGGTCGCGGATGGCGCATTACCGTCAAATCTGCGTCCTACGCCCTGCCCAAATCAAAGCGCTAATCGAAACTAAAGGAGATGGGGCGCCCGCGAGCGCCCAACACAATATCTTGATCACCGTGCCGAGTTCCAAGAGCATGAGGGCTGCAATCACGATTCCGGGTAAGAAGGGCGGGCGGATGGAGCTGACGCGCAAGATTCCCCGAAATGCCTTTCCGCAGGCCATCTTCAAGTAGGTCTGCTTGGTGGATTCTCGTGAGTGCTGGTGACAGTCAACTGGTCGTATAACGGCCGACTCGCTGATGTGCGGTGCTCGGCGTGAGCCAGAAGTCCCATTTGGGGGAACTTTGGAAGCCGGAGGTTCTGGAGCTGATTAGTCTCGTCAAATCCCGATCTCGACCGTGCTCCCGGACGAACCGGCCCCCTCCACCCCGGCCGGCACTATCTCTCTTCAGTCCGGCATTCGGACCGGAATCACTTTGTTCCCGTGCCTGCGATAAATTCGGAAATCTCCATCCAGCGTGAGCACCTCGGCTGCGCCATGGATCTCAGACAGTCGAACCAGGCACGCGTCTGCCAATGACATCGGCCGATTACGATACCGGCGCATGAGCGCGCGAAGATCCGCCTGCTGATCCTCAACCGCGACCCCGATCCGAATGATGCCTCTCTCTAACAGCGCGAAAAGGCCGTCGGTGTCGCGGCCCTCACGCTTCAGCAGAAATGCGGCTTCCGTCAGTACCGGCTCACATGTGAGCATGGGAGGACGTAGTTGTTTCCACTGCTCCACCGCCCATTCGTGGTGCAGCAAGCCGTCAGCGAGAAAGCTTACAAGCGGCCCCGTGTCCAGCAACACAACCCGACCCTTCACTCGCCGAAACCTTTCATATATTTCGGATTGTGCGCCAGGTCGCGCGGCAGACCCTTCACCGTCCCCGCAAGATCCCGAGCCAGGTCGTAACAGGAAGCTGCACGCCGTGGCCGTCCGCGAAGGGCCGCTTCTAGGCTCTCACGCACTAGAACGGATTTCGTGATTCGTCTGGTCCTCGCCTCTCGCTCGAGTTCCGCCAGAAGGTCGTCAGGCAGCTTCAATGAGATCGTTTGCATCGTCTTTATGGTATTACCCTCCGTTATGGCCTGCAATACCGAACAGCTGACCAGACCCACGATGAACTCCCACAAACGCGCCGGCGACAATCGATTTCGGCGCCCAGACCCCCGAGTGACGCCACTGCTTCATCAATCTTCTCATTCCAATCAGCAGCATCCGACACCCAGCCCATAAGTTTGCCGTCGTCCGTGCCACAACCGTGGTGGAGGCCACATGACAAATCCGATCCCCACTCCAGGGAGCGCTACCGCAAGCGCGCCCCGGCCCTCCTGCAACTCCATAAAAAAAGACATTTCATACGATCCGGCTCAAGATTGGCTTCGTTTTTTCAAAAGACAGGTGGAATCCTTCGCTCAGCGCCTGATGCGCCTCCGACGAGCGCACAGCGCGGGATGCACTCGCTGGGTGAGAAAACCATCGCGGCCCGCTGCGTTGTGCGCGACGTTTAGAGTTGGGTCGCCAGATTTGAACACCTGCTCTTCCAGATGCAGCCGCCCGCCCGTGTGTGTCGGCACCGCATTTCTGAGCCGTGACCGTGAGGGAGCGTTAAGCAATCCCATAGTTGGTCCATAGGCAACGCCGGAACGGGCGGCCACCTATGGTAGAATCCTTCGAGAAACGGAGACCCCCGTATGAGCCTCTGGCGTCCTGATCCCACCTTTTATCCATCCCCGAAACTGGCCATGCAAGCGCCGCCCGAAAAGCTGGCTTATGTTGCCATGCTTAATGCCAACGGCAACCATCGCCCCGACGCGTTGGGCGTGGTGGATGTCGATCCGCGATCCACCGCCTATGGACATCTCGTCGGCCAGTTGGATATGCCGAACGCCGGTGACGAACTGCACCATTTCGGATGGAACGCCTGCAGCGCCAGCCTTTGCCCCTACGCGCCGCACCCCCACATTGAGCGCCGCTATCTGATCGTGCCCGGCATCAACTCCTCCCGCATTCACATCGTCGACACCAAGCCCGATCCCAAGAAACCGCAGATTGTCAAAGTGATCGAGCCTGAAACGTTGGCCGCCCGCACCGGTTACGCGTCGCCGCATACCATCCACTGCGGCCCCGAGGGAATCTACACCAGCGCGCTGGGCGCGCCATCGGGCGATGGTCCCGGCGGAATCTTCGTCATCGATCACGACAGCTTCGACATTCTCGGTAAGTGGGAGCTCGATCGCGGGCCTCAATATCTCGCCTACGATTTTTGGTGGCACCTGGGCCTGGACACCGTCATCACCAGCGAATGGGGCACGCCCAGCATGGTGCAGCACGGCATCAATCCCGATATTCTCCTGAGCGGCGGCTACGGGCACAAGCTCCACGTCTGGGACCTTCGCAAGCGCCGTCACGTGCAGGAGCTGGATCTCGGCGCCGAGTATCAAATGGCTCTGGAACTGCGCCCCGCGCACGATCCTACGCGCGCCTACGGATTCATGGGGGTCGTGGTTTCTCTTAAGGATCTGTCCGCATCCATCTGGCTGTGGCATCGCCAAGAAGGAAAAGAGGGTGCCGGGAAGTGGGGCGTCACGAAAATCATCGAGATTCCCGCCGAGCCGGCCGATCCCGAAAAGCTGCCGCCCTTGTTACAGGGCTTTAAAGCTGTTCCGCCGTTGATTACCGACATCAACCTCTCGCTCGACGATCGCTTCCTCTATATTTCCTGCTGGGGCACCGGCGAGTTTTTGCAATACGACGTGTCCGATCCATTTCATCCCAAGAAAACCGGCTCCGTTCATCTGGGTGGGATCGTGCGGCACGCCGCGCATCCACGCGCGCCGAAGACCGAGCTGAACGGCGGTCCGCAAATGGTGGAGTTGAGCCGCGACGGCAAGCGCATCTATTTCACCAACTCGCTTTATTCCCCTTGGGACGCGCAATTTTATCCGGAAGGCGTCCGAAGCTGGATGGTGAAGTTAGATGCGAAACCGGAGGGCGGAATGGAACTCGATCCCAAGTTCTTCCTCGAATTCGGCGATCTGCGGGGCCATCAAGTGCGGTTGGAAGGTGGCGACGCGTCGTCGGACTCGTACTGCTATTCATGACGAGTTGGGGCTGGCCGGCTCTGTTTCTGTTGGGCGCGTATCACGGCATCAATCCGGGGATGGGCTGGCTGTTTGCGGTCGCGCGTGGAATGCAGGAGCACGCGACGAAAGCCGTCACTCGCGCCCTGGTGCCCATCACTCTCGGACACGCGCTATCCATCGGATTGGTTGTCGCTCTGGCCGGTCTCATCCAGATCGTACTGCCGCTCGGCTATGTGCGGATCGTGGTAGCGTTCGCGCTCATCTCGCTGGGCGTCTTTCGAATCGTGCGTCGGCGTCACTTCGCATGGGGCGGAATGCAGGTGGGCTTCCGCGATCTTACATTTTGGTCGTTCCTGATGGCTAGCGCGCACGGCGCCGGTTTGATGGTGCTGCCTATCGTCCTGCACGCGGGGTCGGTAAGCGCTACGAGCGCGATGCCACCTGGACACGAACATCACATGCAGATGGCGGCCAGCGCCGGCGCTTGGACCGGGATCGCCGCCACGCTCGTCCATACGCTCGGCTATCTCAGCGTGACAGCCCTTATCGCCATACTCGTCTATCGGAAGTTCGGACTATCGCTCTTGCGCAAGGGCTGGTTCAATCTCGATCTGGTTTGGGCTGTGGCGCTCATCGTCACGGGCTGCGTGGCCCTGGTTGCTTAGTCCGTCAACTTGACATGTTTGATACGCTATTAAACGAATGAGAACGATCTCCAAACGCACCCAGTATGGTCTCAAGGCCGTGATTGCGCTTGGCCGGCGCTACGGAGAAGGTCCGGTTCTCATCGCCACCCTCTCTACCGAGGAAACCATCCCCCTCAAATTCCTGGAAGGCATTCTGCTCGATCTCAAAGGCCGCGGCGTGCTGGAAAGCAAGAAGGGCAAAGGCGGCGGATATCAACTGAGCCGTCCACCGTCTACCATTACGATAGGGTCCATCATCCGGCTGCTGGAAGGACCGCTCGCGCCCCTCCCTTGTGCCAGCGAGACTGCATTCAAGCCTTGCGAAGAGTGCGGCGACATCGAACATTGCGGCACGCGAATTATCATGCGCCAGGTGCGCGACTCCATCGCCGAAGTGCTCGACAAAACCACGCTGGCCGACCTGATCCGCCAAGTGGAGTCGGCCAAGCTGGAGCACAGCCGGCAGCCCCTCATGTACCACATATGAGGAAGCTCATCGGTCCGGTCGTGTTCTTTGCACTTGCGCTCAGTGCCGCCGACACCAGCGACACCTATCCGCAGCAAGTGGAGCACTGGCGCGCGGAGCGTCAGAAGAAATTAGCCGCCGATTATGGCTGGCTCACCGTCGTTGGGCTGGACTGGTTGAAGGAAGGCGACAATCGCGTGGGATCGGAACCCTCGAGCGAGGTCCCGCTTCCTCCCGGCTCGGCGCCACAACGCGTCGCTATCATTTCGTTGCACGCGGGCAAGGTGGTGCTGCATCCAGCGCCTGGCGTTCCGCTTACGCTCAACGGCAAGCCCGCCACCGAAGCATTGCTCCGCGAAGACGATGACGTTCTCGCCATCAACCATTTGAAGTTTTATTTGATCCGGCGCGGCGATCGGGTAGGCATCCGCCTAAAAGACAACGACAGCGAGACTCGCAAACATTTTCAGGGACTCTCGTGGTATCCCGTCGACCCTGCCTGGCGAATCCAAGCGAAATTTATAGCGTGGCCTACGCCGCATACGCTCGTCTTCCATAACACGATTGGCCAGGAAGAGAGCGATGCGAGCCCCGGCTACGTTACGTTTCAGAAGGACGGCCGCGAGTTCCGCATGGAACCCTTGCTCGATGACGGCAAGTTATTTTTCGTTCTTCGCGATCAGACCAGCGGCAAAACCACCTACGCCGCGTCGCGTTTTCTATACGCTGAACCGGCCAAGAACGGCGTGGTGTGGTTGGATTTCAATCAGGCTGAAAATCCGCCCTGCGTGTTCACGGCGTATGCCACGTGTCCCCTACCTCCGCCGCAAAATCGGCTGGCTCTGGCGGTTACTGCCGGCGAAAAGAGATACGCTGGATCGGCGCACTGAGTCGCAATCGGCGTAAGCTGGATTCGATGGTTCAAACCAAAACTCCGCCCTTCCGTGCCGATCACGTTGGCAGCCTGCTTCGTCCGCCAGAGCTGCTCCAGGCGCGCGAAGATGAAAAAAACGGGCGCATCAGCAAGGCCGATTTGCGCCGCGTTGAAGACCAGGCTATTCGCGACGTGGTCCGGCAACAAGAGGATCTTGGACTGGAAGGAATCACCGACGGCGAGTTCCGCCGCGCTTCCTGGCACATGGATTTTCTCTACCAGGTGGGCGGCACGGCCAAGGTTCAGGACAATGTCAAAGTACAATTCCGCAATGACCAGGGCGTGATCGAATTCACGCCTGCAGCGCTCCAGATCAAGGGCAAGCTCAAGCTGGACAAAACTATCTTCGGCGACGACTTTGCATTCCTGAAGTCGGTGACGCACGCCACGCCGAAGCTCACCATTCCCTCGCCCAGCATGATGCACTATCGCAGCGGACGCGCAGCTATCGACCCAGCGATTTATCCCGACATTAATGAATTCTGGCACGACCTGGCTCAGGTGTACGCGCGGGAAATTGCGGAGCTCTCGAAACTAGGCTGCACTTATCTGCAACTGGACGACATTAGTTTGGCTTATTTAAACGATCCGGCGCAGCGTGAGCAGGTGAGCAAGATGGGCGAGGATGGCGAGCATGCGCATATCCGGCACATCAAAACGCTCAACGAAGCGCTGGCGGCGAAACCCGCCGGCATGTCCATCTGCACGCATCTCTGCAGAGGCAATTTCCGCTCATCCTGGGCCGCTTCGGGCGGCTACGATCACGTGGCCGAGGCTCTCTTCGGCGAACTGAACGTCGACGGTTATTTTCTGGAGTTCGACGACGCGCGCTCCGGTACATTTGCCCCGCTGCGTTTCGTTCCAAAGGGCAAGAAGGTGGTGCTTGGACTGCTGACATCCAAGCGCGGCGACCTGGAAAACAAGGATGACTTGAGGCGCCGCATCGACGAAGCCGCGAAATATGTCGCGCTAGATCAAATCTGCCTGAGCCCGCAGTGCGGATTTTCCTCCACCAGCGAAGGCAATTCACTGACCATGGACCAGCAATTTCAAAAACTCGGACTTGTCGTCGAGACCGCACGCGAAATCTGGCGGGACTAGCGTCGCTCACCGGGTTCAACCGCCAGCGTGATCGCACTCGGATACGCCGGGCCATGCAGGATCTGCTGATGCGCGACAACCATGGTGGTCGTATCGCCTAGAGGCTCGCCACTACCGGGATTGCGTGAGTAGCGCGGATGGGCCCCGCTCGCGACGATAACCCGCACCCTGTGCCCGAGCTGAAAGCGATAAGCGGTGGGCCAACATTCTATCGCTACCTTTCGGGCATCATGCACCGCCGAGCCATCTGGCCGCAAGCGCCGGTAGCCGTCGCACACGTTGGTGGAACGCCCTTCGGATGTCACGTCGCACAGGCATAGATATAGGTCCGTGTGCTGCGTATTCGAATGCAGAAAGATAACGGCGGACACGGGTCCGATGACGTCCAGGCCCTGTGCCAGCGGCTCGGTGCTGAAAACCAGCACATCGGATCGCCGCTCCAGATCCGCCATATCGCCCGAGCCTTTCCTCGCTTCGAGTACCGCGCCGTGAAACGAGGGCGTCGGATGCGCGGGATCGTAATCGAAAGCACTCTCGCTTTCAACTGCCGCCGCATCCGCCGACATGCTGCCAGAGGGTTGCAGATGCAAAGTCCGAGGGGCGCTGTTCGGCGGAGGCCAGCAGGAATATTCGCGCCATTCGTTCGCGCCCATCAAGAAGAGGCGAACGCGAGGCTGCGGGACGGCGGGCGTTGAAGCGATCCCGAATTGTTCCTGAAACAGCGTGATGCTCTGGCGAAGTGATTCGGTCAATCCAGGAAGAGCCACGTGAGTCCAAGGACCGATGGTGATTCGAACATCGCGCCCGGCGTTTTGTGCGGCGATGAAATCGCGCAGCTGGAAAGGCAGGAAGATGTCGTACCAGCCACCGACCATCACGCTGGGCGGCATGGTTACAGCCGCTGCTCCATAATCGATCGCGCTCCACCACGGGTCGCCGGGCTCGGCGTGATCCATCCAATCCTGCCACCAGGAAACGCCCTCGGGCGCGAGAACGCGGTCCGCCTTGCGCAACGGAAATGCGGCCATCGCGCGCGCCGACAAGGCATTCATTTTGCGCCGGCCAAGCATGGATCGGATCGGGCTCGCCCCGCCGGTGCGAAGAATGTTCACCATCGTGGCGGTCCATTCCGCGCAGCTCATCAACGTGAATCCGTCAAACGCGTAAGTGCGATCGCGGAAATTGGTGAGCGTGACGTGTAAACCGAGCGCATTCACTTTCGACGCCGCTTGCGATCCGGCCACGGCCCACGCTGTATTTCCGAGATAACTGATCCCCCACATCGCAAGCTTGCCGGAGAACCAGGGCTGGCGCTCGATCCACGTCACCGTGTCTTCGCCGTCATTCAACTCATCGAAGAACGGCCGAAAGATTCCCTGCGATCCGAACGTTCCACGGCAGCTTTGTATCACCACCTGCAGTCCGCGCTCGGCGAAGAAGGTGGCGAAAAGTTTGAACGCGCTGCGTCCGTAGCAGCTTCGGATGAGGACGGTTGGCGCCGGTACCGCATTACGAGGATAATAGCGATCGGCTAACAACTCCACTTCGTCGCGCATGGGGACGCGGAGCGGTTCGCTCGCGATGTTGCGATGAACAACGGCGGGGAGTTTCCAAAGCCGTCCAAGAATACGGCTTGCCAGGCTCATATTACTGCTTCAACACTGCGATCATCATTGCCTCAATTCGGAGATCAGGGCATCCAGCTGCTGAATCGCGAGGCCGCCCACAGCCCAGTGGTAATCGGTGGTCAGCACTTTCGAGATCTCGTCCTTGCTTGCGCCGGAGCGCACCATGCCTTGAATGCGCTCGCGCATCGATTGGAATTCGTTTCGAAATTTCAGAATTCCGGGGCGATCTGATACCGGACCGTGCCCCGGAATCGCCACGTCGAAATCGAGCTTCAACGCTTCGTCCAGCGTCTTGGTCCATTCCAGCGCGCTTCCTCCGTTGGCGTAATCGATAAACGGCTGCGGCGGAAAAGTAAGGAACAAGTCCCCCGTGTGGATCACTTTGTCGGCTGGGAAATACATCACCGCATCGCCGCCGGTGTGGCCGCGCCCGAAGTGCCGCGCGCGAACTTCCTTGCCGCTCAAGTAGACGGACATTTCATCGACGAACGTCACGCGCGCCAGGCCGGGTTGTTTCAGCAGTGCCATATTGGCGCGGGCGTTGCGTTGCGAGATCACCTCCGCATTCATTGCCAGCATCTTCGCGTTGCCTCCCGAATGATCGTCATGCTGGTGCGTGTTGAGCACATACTTGATAGGTTTATCGGTCACCGTTCGCAGCTTTTCCAGGATCTCGTCGTGATTGCGGTCGAACATATCGTCGACAAGAATCACGCCCTCATCGGTCACCTGGACCGCGACGTTTCCAGCGCCCACGCCCTTGGTCACGCCAATCACATATAGATCGTCCTTCAGCTTTTGAATGCCGATCGGAGGGGGCGGCTGGTTCTGCGTGTAAGTGAGCCACGCGCCAGCCAAGGCCGCGGCTACAGCCGAAGCCCGTATCAGTATCGTCCGTCGCATGCGGGGCAATGTATCACATTTTTCAAGAGCGCCTTTCCGATACTCTTGAGTTATGCGCGTGTTGTTTCTGCTTGTCCTCTTCCTTGCGGCTTCGGCGTGGGCCCAGAGCCCGCCCGCCTGGGTTGCCAAAAGCAATCAGAATGCTCAACTGCTGATCGCCATCATGGCGCGCTATGCGCCGGAGGATGCGGCGGCCGAAGGTGTGCCTGGCTTAGACCAGCAAATCAGCACGTTGTCCCCCGAAGAACAGCTGCGCTTCCGCAAGGATTTCGCAGTTGCCCGTCTCGAACTGGAGAGGCGATTGGCGCAGGAGAAGGATCCGCTGGTCCGCCAGGATCTTGAAATCCTGATCGCCGAAGCGGATCGAAACATCCGATCGTCGGAAGCTACCGAGCGCAATCTGCTGCCCTATGCGGACGTTGCGGGCACCATCTTCTACGGCGTGAAGAGCCTGCTGGACGATCAGGTAACCGCGGATCGCCGGCCTGCCTCCGTGGTTCGTCTTCGCAAGTACACCGGCCTCGATCCCGGCTTTGAGCCGCTCACTGTTCAGGCCGAGGAACGTTTTCGCGAAAAGTTGAAAACACCCGGGCTTCTGGGGCCGTCGAAACTGGAAGTCGACAAGAACCTGGAAAATACGCAGGCCTTCATCACCGGCATCGGACTACTGCTCGAAAAATACAAGATGGCGGGCTACCAGGACGCATTTACCAAGCTCAAACAGCAGCTCGCCTCGTACGACGCGTTCGTTCGCGCCGAAGTGCTGCCGAAGGCGCGCAGCGATTTTCGCCTTCCACCGGAGCTGTACACCATCTCGCTCGCGAACTTTGGTATCGACTACACACCCGACGAACTGACGCGTCTGGCTCATCAAACCTTCGCCGAGTTGCAAAGCGAGATGCAGCCCATCGCCGCCAAGATCGCGAAGGAACGCAACCTGCCGTCGTCGGATTATCGCGACGTGATCGCGGCATTAAAGAAGGACCAGATTCCGGGCGACCAGATACTGCCGCATTATCAGAAACGGCTGGCGGAAATCGAAGGAATTATCCGGCGGGAGCATCTGGTAACGCTGCCGGATCGTCCGCCAATTATTCGATTGGCCTCCGCAGCCGAGACGGCGCAGGTGCCGGCGCCGCATATGGAGCCTCCGCCGCTGATCAACAATCACGGCGAGCGCGGAGCATTTGTGCTGCCGCTCGAAACCACGGGCAAGGGCGGCGCTACGCTCAAGTACGACGATTTCAGTTTCGCGGCCGCTTCCTGGACGCTGACCGCGCACGAAGCCCGTCCAGGCCACGAGCTGCAGTTCGATGCAATGGTCGAGCGCGGCGTGTCGCTCCCTCGCGC
>Ga0302324_100024694_pt1 | contig 11564 bp, 10 predicted proteins | sample Palsa_T0_1_FD_201949 | JGI IMG/M metagenome (GOLD analysis project Ga0302324, IMG submission 201949) | Peat permafrost microbial communities from Stordalen Mire near Abisko, Sweden - Palsa_T0_1 | ecosystem: Environmental > Terrestrial > Soil > Palsa > Peat permafrost | place: Sweden: Abisko... | reverse complement strand
CGCGATGTATCTTTCCAAGGACGGGCGACTCGGCATTCCCGTTCTCGCCGCCTGAACGCGACCGACAAGAGGAAGGCGTGTCAGGCGATGAGTGTGGTGCTGATGACGGCCGGAGAGGTCTCGGCAAGGCGGTGCTCACCTTCCGGTGACGTCTTGGCGTGCGCAGGTGCAGCGTGGCGCAGCACACGGCGCCAGTCAGTTCAGCTTGCGTCTGCGACGAGCGCGAGCTCCGGGCGTCCGGCTCCCCGACGCTTCGATGCATACATCGCTTTGTCGGCCTGCGCCACCAGAGCGTCGCCATCGACGTCTTCGCCACTGGACCAGGCCACGCCGATGCTGACCTGCACCTGCAGGCCATCCTCGGCCGAGCCGACATCCATGCGTTGAGCCTCCGCGAGGCGTCGCGCGAGCTTCATGGCCTCCTCGCGACCGCCGATCTCCGGGCAGACGATCAGGAACTCATCTCCGCCGATGCGGCCGACCATGTCGCCGTCACGGACAGCGCCCTGAAGGCGCCGGGCGACCTCGCTGAGCAGCTGGTCGCCGACCGCGTGGCCATGCTCGTCGTTGATCGCCTTGAACAGATCGACGTCCACGAATACCACCGCGCGTTCGGCCTTACGCTGGCCGCTGGCGACGTGCTCCTCGAGGGCGCGCATGATGGATGCGCGGTTGTAGCAACCGGTGAGCTCATCGAACGTCGCCTGTCGCTTGAGCTCCTCGCGCATGCGCGCGCTGTCGGTGATGTCGGCAACGCAGGCGATCACCCCCGTGGTGGTCCCGTTGGCCTGCCCGAGCGCCCTGAGGCTGACGGTGCAGAAGCGCAGCTCGCCGCTTCCCGGCAGCTGCAACTCGACCTCGATGTCGGCCTGAAGGCCGCTCTCGAAGACATCGGCAATCGCGTTGTCCAGCCCCGGTCGATCATCGTCGGCGACGCAGGCGAGCTGGGCCTCGACCGTGTTCTCCCGCTCTACACCGAGGATCTCGTGAAGCCTCTCGTTGGTGTAGACGATCCTACGGTCGGCGTCGACCTGGAAGAGGCCCACGGGAATCGTCTGCGCGAGCCTGTCCAGCAGCTCGTGTGCGGCCATCTCCTCTGAGATATCGACCATCTCTGAGACCACGCACCTGTAGTCCGGATCGTTGAGCAGGTTGTTGTTCGTCACCTCGAACCACACCCACGAGCCGTCCTTGTGGCGGTAGCGGAGTCGCACGCGCCGCCCCGGTCCCGGAGACGCGAGCATCTCCATCCAGTTATCCACCGCCAGGGCCTGATCGTCCGGGTGCATGAACTCGCGCCCGCGGCTACCGAGCATCTCCTCCTGGGTCCAGCCCAGGATCTGTGTGGTGGCCTCATCGATCTCGATCGTCAGACCGCGCATGTCTTTGGTGATCCGGGCGAAGCGTGGTTTCACCTCGGGAACATGGGGACGGGGCGTCGCATGCTCGTCACCGTCGGCCGGCGCAAGCACGCATAGGATCATCACCACGCCGTGGTTCTCGCGCAGGTCGAGCACGTAAACCATGACAGTGAGGTCGGGATGGCCCGCCGGGTGCACCGGGTATCTGGAGGCGCCCTCCTTGACTGCCCGTTCCCAGCCGCGCATGATGGTCTCGTCGGTGATCGCCAGGTCGAGAGCCGTGCGTGCCTCGAGGACGGGATTGCCACGCAGGGGAATCGACTCCGGCATCGCCACCATCACGCCGTCAACGCTGTGCGCGCCCACCGGCGCATCAGGGTGCATCTCCAGCAGCGACTCGAGCACCCTCTCGAGCGTCTCGGCATCGAGATGCTCGTGCTGTTCGCGATCGAACACGTCGCGACCGAGATCCGCGGCCTCAGGCGGAGCCTCTGATGGGGTGAGAGTCTGGGGTTCGGTCTGGGTCATCAGGCGGTTTGGGTCAGCGTCCGCCGACAGTGCCGTAGGCAGAGCTGGCGTTCGAGTCCCAGCACATGATCGGCGGGAGCATGCTCAAGCTGGACCGATTCAGCCCCACTTGGACGATTGAATCCGGTGCTGCACAGCGCCTCTGGCGGGCGATCGGGGCGTGCCCCTCGCTCGAGCCACTGCGCCCGCTCAGTCGCCGGTGGCCGAGAAGTGCTCGGGATCAACCGGCCCGAGCACGCCACCGATGAGCTTCGGCTGTCCGGGATAGGCGCGCAGCGCGGCGAGCAGCTGGGAGGGGTTCGTCACATCGACCGCGCCACCCGGATATACGGTGGTCTCGTGGTTGCTGACACCGGCGGGTGCGCTGAATGCGCCGGCCGCGTTCAGCTGGGCCTGTTCGTAGTAGGTCCTGTACCCGCTTGTGACCGTGCCGCCCCAGCCGTGTTCAGATGCCCATTGAAGGATCGGGATGATCCAGTCGGCGATCGGCTTCGATCGCGGATTCCACGGCGTTTCCGGTACTTCGGCGTCCACGACCGGGCCTGCAGAGTTGGACGGCGCATTTTCGAAGGATGCGGCGGATTCCCCGGATGGCAGCACCACTCCGGCCTTGCGTGCTTCCCTGATCTCGCGGCGAACTTCTGCATTGGAGGGGGCTCCGGCGGCGATGTGCAACTTGCCTTCGGCCAGCACCTTGTCCGATGAGGCGTCGATCCGCGCGACGTTGCTACGGGGCTGCGCCGGCGGAGGGTTTGCGGTCGCTCCGCCCGTGGCCCCAGCCGTCGCCTTCGCGTCCGTCGGGACGGTTCTGCCGGTCACCCTGGCTTCACCGCAGCCCGCTGTTCCAGCGCAGATGATCACCAGAAGCCCAGCGACGGTCAGCCGTCCAGCGCATCGGCCGGCGACCGTCCGGCCGATCTTCATGAGCGTCCTCGCAGGAAGCTCACACACGTGGGCATCGACCCAGGGTAGCCACCCACCGGCGCCACGATCGCCTCGCGCAGCGCGATACGCGTGTAGTGTCGGCGCAATGGTTGGTCCAAGTTGACGCCGGTCCCTCGACTGATGCCGGCGATTGCCTGCAGCGCGGCGCTGATGCTGGCCGGATGCGGAGGTGGAAGCTCGTCGGTCAGCACCGGCGCCGGTGCCTCGGCCGCCGGAGGAAATGGGCCGTTTCTCGCGGACGCCGACGCGATCTGCAGCCAGGCGCAGAAGACCGGCAGCGCTCTTACGCCGGCGCGGAACGAGAGCGAACTCGCCGCGTTCCTCGACCGGGAGCTGATACTGGGGCGCAATGAGGTCAACAAGCTGAGCGCGCTCCACCCGCCGAGCGACAAAGCCGCCGCCTACCGGATCTGGCTGGAAAGCTTGAACCAGACGCTCGGCGAGCTGGGTGCCACTGTCGTCGCGGCGAAGGATCAAAAGACCGAAGAAGTCAACGCGCTCGTCCGCGAAGCCGGTGGTTTCGACGAGCGCAGCCTCACCCGCGCAAAGGAAGTGGGCCTCACAACATGCGCCAAGGCAGGCTGAGGCCCCTTCCGGCCGTAGCGCGTGAAAGTGTTCCGGCTCCACGGCGAGGTGAGCAGGAGGGCGCTTGACGACGCGGTGAAATCCAGTAATCGGAATTTGTGCGATAACTCGGACTCGACGTCGAGGCGATCCATGCCTATACTTTGTAAGCGATTCTGGCAGGAGGCCCTGGACGGGAGTCACTGACGGGATCACCAGCTGCGGACTCGTCACGACGGGTGGGCAGATCGTGCATTCTTCACGAGAGTTCCGACTATGGATGGCGCAGACATGCGGTTCTCGGGCAAGGGGGCGCTAACGGCAGGCATGACCTGCCTGCTGCTGGGTGTGATCGCGCTGGGAACGCTTGCCGTGACCGAGTCAACGGCCTTCGTGGTGGGCTTTGTCGCGATAGTGCTTGCGCTTCTGCTTACGGGCAGCGGGGGCGTGTTGATCGGCCACCGGCTGCGTACCAGGGGCGCGATGCTGACCGGAGACGCCGAGCGGATGTCGCGGACTGCGGCCACCGACCCGCTGACCGAACTGCCGAACCATCGAGCGTTTCACGAGGACCTCGCCGAGGAGATGCAGCACACCGCCAGAACGGGCATTCCGATCTCGCTGGTGATGCTCGATCTCAACGACCTCAAAGCCGTCAACAACGCTCACGGTCATCAGGCGGGCGATGAACAGCTCCGCGCTCTTGCACAGGCCATCACGGCCACCCAGCGCGCGACCGATCGCGCCTACCGCATCGGCGGGGACGAGTTCGCCGTGATCCTCCCCGGGACCCGCGAGTGGGCGGCGTTCAAGTTCGCGCAGCGCGTGCGCGACACGCTCGAGCTGCGCGAGGAGGGCGTCGTGCGGGAGACCGCCGGGATCTCCCAGGCACTCACGTTCCGGCCAAAGGACGATCTCGTCCATGAAGCGGACCTCGCGCTGATCAGCGCCAAGCGCTCGCAGCAGGATGTGGCCGTCTACACGGCCGAGATGGAGCCTGGGCGCCACACCGCGGCAGCGGTGGAGGACGAGCACCATACGCGCACGCTGGCGGGCGCGCTGGCGCTCGCGGTGGACGCCAAGGACGCCTACACCCGCAGCCACTGCCAGACGGTATCCACGCTCTGCGCGGTGATCGAGACCGAGCTCGGTTTCGGTCCTGAGGCGGTCGGCCGGATACGCCTGGCCGGACTGCTGCACGACGTCGGCAAGATCGGCATACCCGATGCGATCCTCAAGAAGCCGGCGGAGCTGACGGCGAAGGAGTATGAGCAGATGAAGACCCACTCGCTGCTGGGCTTTGACATCGTGCAGGCTGCGGACATGCCGGTCGAGGCTATGTGGGTTCTCCACCATCACGAGCGCGTCGACGGGCGCGGCTATCCGGACGGGCTCGCCGGCCAGGACATTCCGCTGGAGTCGCGCATCATCCACGTGGCCGATGCGTTCGAGGCGATGACCTCGGACCGTCCCTATCGCACGGCGCCGGGCCAGCGCTTCGCCGTGGAAGAGCTGCGCCGGAACGTCGATAGCCAGTTCGACTCCCGTGTCGTCGCAGCGCTGCTGCGGGTACTGGACGATCGCGCGGCGAGCGAGATCAGCAACGAGCCTGCGGCGGTGGTGGGAGCCTAGGCCGGTGGCTCCCGGCGTGCCGCTCAGGGGTGCGCGTTGGCGCGGTGAGCGTACAGGTCCGCGTCCGCGCGGCGGATCATGTCCTCGGCCGTGTCGTCGTCGCCGAGCTCCGCAAAGCCGACCGTGATCGACGCTTTGGCAGGACCCTCTGCCAAGGTCTCTGAGACCTGGTCAAAACGCTCGCGAACCCCCTCGACATCGGCGTTGGGCAGCGCGCACACGAACTCATCGCCACCGAAACGCATGATCAGGTCATAGGAGCGCAGGCACTGCCTCAGCGACGCGGCGACCGCGACGAGCAGTGAGTCCCCGGCAAGATGGCCCATGGTGTCGTTGACGCGCTTGAGGCCGTCGACGTCGACGAATGTGACGACCAGATGCTCAGGGGCGCGATGGGCACGGTCCACCTCACGCTGAAGCTGCTTCATCCCGGCGCCACGGCGGCGGACATGGGTGAGCTCGTCGGTCTCGGACGCTTCGCGGTCAAGTGCCGCCTGGGCGCGGTCGCGCGCCGCGAGCGTGCGATCGTGGGCTGACTGGGCCCGTTCCTCGGCGGCCCTCGCGCGATCGTCAGCCGCCCTTGCGCGATCGTCGGCCGCGCGTTGGCGATCGTTCGCCGCTCGCAAGGTCCGCTGGGCGCGCCTCGCCGTCCCGGGCGACTCGACCGCTTCCCCACGCGCTCTCGCGCCCGCTGTGCGCGCGGCAGCGATCTGGTCGCGAGTCGTTGCCACCTGGTCGCGCTCGTCGGCCGTGATGTCTCTTGCCACTGCGGTCCTCAGACGAGCACGGGCCTGCTGGCCGCGGAGCTCCGTTGCGTGCTCTCGATGACGGCTGCCGGTTTCGCGAGCCTGCTGGTCGGCGCCCTCGAGCGATTCCTGATCGCTGGCCGCCTGGTCCTCATCAGAGGCCGCCTGTTCGGCGTCAGCGGCCGTCTGATCGGCGTCAGAAGCCGTCTGGTCGGCATCAGATGCCGTCTGATCGACAGCTGAGGCTGCACCGTCGCGCTCAACCGCCGACCCGCTCATGTTCGGCGGAGCCGAGTCAATCGGGTCGTCAACCGAACCACCGTCTCCGTTGCCGACGGATCGAACATCTCTGGGATCTGCGGGGAACCGCTTATCGTCTGCATTCTGCAAGAGGACACCTCTGCCTGGCGACAGTAGCAAACGTCACAAGAATATATCAGAAATAGCAAGATTTCTAATATGTTGATTTTCGCGGAAAGCCGCTGAAAACCTTTTGAATCATCGCGTGGCGGCGGGATTCCAGAGCTGCGCCGCGCCCGCGCTCGCGACGCTCGCGCCGGTTAGGAGAAGGCGCTATCTGGGTGCGGCGATCTTGGCGAGCTCGCGCTCGGGCGCGACACGAACGACGTCCCAGATCAGGCCCGTGCGCTCGAGGCCCGCGATCAGCCAGGCGGACGGATCGAGCTGCCACCAGCGCAGACCGTGGCGTGCGGAGGTGGGAAAGGCATGGTGGTTGTTGTGCCATGCCTCCCCCAGCGTCGGCAGGGAAAGCCACAGCAGATTGCGCGACTCATCGCCCGTCGCGAACCGGCGGCGGCCGAAGAAGTGGCACAGCGAGTTGATCGAGAAGGTCGAGTGATGCAACAGGAAGATGCGCACGGCCCCACCCCACAAAAGACCCGTCAATCCCCCGACGAACGAGCCAGTGAGAGCAAAGCCGAGGGCGAACGGCACGGCGAGGCCCACGAACACCCACAGCAGAAACGTGCGATCGACAAAGCGCACGACCGGGTCGGTGAGCAGATCCTTGGCGTAGCGCTCCTCGCTGGCCAGCTCCTGGTCAGCGAAGATCCATCCGACATGGGCGTGAAACAGGCCGCCGAGCGCGCCCCGCCAGCCGCCGCCATGATCGAGATGGGGGCTGTGGGGATCGCCGGGCAGGTCAGAGAAGCGGTGGTGCTTTCGGTGGTTGGCCACCCACTCGATCACGGGACCCTCGATCGCCGCTGAGCCCAGCGCCGCGAACAACGCCCGCATCGGCGCGCTCGTCTTGAAGCTGCGGTGGGTCAGCAGGCGGTGATAGCCGACCGTGATGCCGAGGCCGGTCAGCGCGTAGCAGACGGCCAGCACGACCAGGTCCTGCCAGCGCAGCGCACCTCCCCACGCCGACCACATCGCGAAGCCGACGAGTCCCAGCGGCACGAGCGTCGCCGCGAGATTCGCGATCCGGTCGATCCGCGCGTGCTCGACGGGAGTCGCAAGTAGCTCGGCCGGGGGCGGCTCGACCGGGGGCGCCGGCAGCTCTACAGCGGGACTCTCAGCCATCGCCCGAGCTCGATCGGCTGTTGGCCAGCGCTCGCATCAACAGCTTCACAGTACTCCCTCCCCCACCCGTATCTGCCGACGGCTGTCGCAGGCGCCCGTGACGCGCGATGACCAACGACCATGCAGGCGCCCGCCGCTCTGATAGACCCCGCGCGATGGACCCACCGCAGAACGCACCGGTGCGGCGGCGCGGGAGCGCGTGGACGCGCGCCGGCATCGTCGGCGCGGCGATCCTCGTCGCCGGCCTGCTCGTGTTCGCGCTGTCACGTCTGGGCCTGCGCCGCATCGGTCACGCCCTCATCACCGCCAGCCCCGGATGGATCGTGCTGGCCCTGGCGCTGATGGCGCTGTCGCTCGTGCTGCGCGCGGCGGCCTGGCATGAGACCCTCCGCGCGGCCCTCCCCGATACGCAGATCCGATGGCCGCCGGTGATCCGCGCGGCGATGATCGGCGTGATGGCCTCGGCGCTGTTCCCGGGGCGCATCGGCGAGCCCACCCGCGTGCTCGTGCTGAGCCGCAGGCTGGAAGGCTCAACGCGGCGGCTGCTACCGATCGTTGCCGGCACGGTGGTATCGCTGACGCTCATCAACCTGCTTGCCCTGGCCATTCTCGCGGGCGTCAGCTTCACGAGCGTGCCCCTGCTCCACGGGCATCTGGCCGGGCTGTTGACCGTGCTCGCGCTGCCGATCGCCCTGTGCGTGCTCGTGCTCGCTGGGCCCCGGCTGCTGGCGATCGGGCAGCGCTCGCGCCGCGCACGCGTCGTGCGCGCATCGCAGTCGATGGCCCGAATCCTCAACCTCGCACGCCAGGGACTGGTGGTCTTCGCCCGGCCACGCTACGGCGTGACCACGATCACCTGCCAGCTGCTGGCGTGGACGCTTCAGTGGCTTGCCTGCTATGCGGTGGTGCTCTCGCTCGGACTGCAATCGGACGCCAACCTCGCGACCGCGGCCGCGATCCTGCTCGCGGTGAACGTCTCAGCGATCCTGCCCGCGACGCCGTCCAACGTGGGGGTCTTTCAGGCCGCGTGCCTGGTCGTGCTCGCCGCCTACGGCGTGGGCGCCGGGCCGGGGCTTGCCTACGGCATCATCCTGCAGGCGGTGGAGGTGCTGACCGCTCTGTTGCTGGGCATCCCGGCGCTGCTCGGAGAGGGCCTCAGCTGGCGCGACATCCGGCCAGGAAAAGATGGGCCGGAGGAGGACGCCGAGCAGAGCGCATGAGCGCTCTCAACCGGCCAGTGCGCGCAGCGACTGGCGCAGCGAGTGCGTCGTCTGCAGCACCGCTGTGGGCTCATATCCGCAGTGCGCCATGCAGTTCTCGCAGCGCGGGTCCCTGCCGCGACCGTACTTGCTCCAGTCGGTCGTCTCAATCAGCTCCTTGTAGGTCTCCGTGTAGCCATCGGCCATCAGGTAGCAGGGACGCTGCCAGCCGAACAGCGAGTAGCTCGGAATTCCCCACGCGGTGCAGTCGAATTCGGCCTTGCCCTCGAGGAAATCAAGGAACAGCGGACTGTGGTTGAGCCGCCACTTCTTGCGCCGGCCGTCTGCAAAGGCCTCTGAGAACAGCCGGCGCGTCTGCGCCACCCCGAGGAAGTGCTCCTGATCAGGGGCTTTCTCATAGGCGTACGCGGGCGAGATCATCATTTCGTCGACTTCCAGGTCGTCGTTCAGGAAGTCCAGGACCTCGCGCACGGTTTTCGGCGAATCGTGCGTGAAGAAGGTGGTGTTCGTCGTCACCCGAAAGCCCGCCGCCTTCGCGGCCCTGATCGCGGAGACCGCCTTCTCAAAGACGCCCTCGCGCTCCACCGAGGCGTCGTGGCGCTCCTGCAGGCCGTCCATGTGGACGGCCCAGGCGAAGTAAGGGCTGGGCTTGAAGTTCTCGAGCTTCTTCTCCAGCAGCAGAGCGTTCGTGCACAGGTAGACGAACCTCTTGCGCTTGATCAGCTCTGCGGCGATCACGTGGATCTCGGGGTGTATCAGCGGCTCGCCCCCGGCGATCGAGACCATCGGAGCGCCGCTCTCCTCGATCGCGCCGATCGCCTGCTCGACTGGCATCCGCCGACGCAGCTCGTGCTCGGGGTGCTGGATCTTGCCGCAGCCCGAGCAGGCCAGGTTGCACTGGAACAGAGGCTCCAGCTCGACGATCAAGGGGAACTTCTCCCGTTTGGCCAGTCGCTGGCGCATCAGGTACCAGCCCATGCGTGTGCCCTGCCTGATCGGAACCGCCATGGCGCCTACCCTATCCGCCCGGCGCCCACTCATGAAGCGCGCCCGCCACTCTGCGCAGCACCCGCGCGGCACGTACCGCTCCAGCCGCTGCCTGCGGACGCATCAGCTCGTGCGTCGGGCTGTCGAGCACCACGCGCACGACCCCGAACGGCCGCTCGCCGGCTCCCGCGGACAGCCATACCGACTCCATATCCACGGCGATCGCGCCGCCCGCATGGAGTTCGGCGCGACGCTCACCGAGCGCCAGCCGCGAGACGCACACCACGCTCCCCCGTCGGACCTTCAGCCCCTCCGCGGACAGCGCTGCGGTGAGCGCCCCGACATCCGCACAGTCGACCCGCTGTGGATCGTGCCCTTCGTCTGCTGCCGCCAACACCTCCTCGGCCACCACCACTTCCCCGGGCACAGACTCCTGATCCAGCCCGCCGCAGAAGCCCAGGACCAGCAGCGCATCGCCCGGGCGCTCGCGCAGCGTGCGCGCCGCCGCCCGGCTGCGAGCGGGACCCATGCCGGTTCTGTGGACCGGCACCCACCGTGTCGCCGAGCGGATCAGCGCCGCCTCCAGGCGCAGGGGCGCCGCGATCAAAAGCTCCGTCATGAGCCCGCCGTTCCGGCCGGTGCGACCTCGGCGGGCAGGGCATCGAAAGCTGTCCGCCCGGGCTCCACCCCGAGCGCTCGCAGCGCCGCCCTCGCGGCCGTGTGCCCACTGAGCACCGCGCCCTCGAGCGTCGCGGGCCATCCAGTGTCGGTCCACGTGCCCGCCAGCACGAGACCTGCCACCGAGGTTTCCGATTCAGGGCGCAGCGCGGCGACCCCGGGCGCGGCCCTGAATGTGGCGGCATGCTCGCGTGTCACGAGAAACAGCTGCACCCTGGCCTCGCGGGCACGGGGAAGAAGCGCTTCGAGCGCGGGTAGGTAGTACTCACGCAGAGCATCCACGCTCATTCCCATCTCACGCTCTGCGCCCGACAGCGACACCGCCAGATACTGGCAGCCGGCGGGCGCACCCGCCGCGACAGTGCGGTCGAACAGGTACTGCACCGGCGTACCCACCCCCGCCGCGAACCGCTCCTCGCAGACCCGGCGATCGTAGACGACATGCAGATTGACGATCGGAGAGCTCCCCAGTCCCTCAAAGCGCATCGCCGACCCTCCAATCAAAGGCTCCACCAGAGCGCCGGCGCGCGCGTGCGGAACCGCCACGACCACCGCCTCGGCGCTCAGCCCGTCTCCCGCGCCGTGCACCTCAAAGCCCGTTCCTGCCCGCTCCAGCCGTTCCGCGCGCCAGCCGAGCCTCACCTCGACGCCGGCCTCTTCGAGTGCCCGTGCGGCCGGCTCGCCGATGGTCTGGCTGAGCGTCGCCGAATGGAAGCCGATATCGCCGGCGTCGGCTCCGGAGAGCAGCCCGTTTTTGAACACGAACGCGGCCAGCGCAAGCGATGCCTGAGAGGCCGGCAGGTTCAGGGCCGGCAAAGCGATCAGATCCCACAGCGCATCCAACGCATGAGGGCCCTGATGGTGGCTTTCGAGCCATGCGCCGAACGTCGTCCGGTCCAGGGACTCATCCTCCAGGTCCAGCCGCATCAGCTCGAGCGCCGCGCGTCCCGCACTGGCCCGCTCGCGAAGCGACAGGTGCGGATAGCGCGCCAGCGCGCCTGCCAGGTGCAGCGGTGCGGGCAGTGCGCCCCGGCGCAGCACAGCCCGCTTGGCGCCCGGACTGAGCACCGGGATTTCCAGGCGATCCTGGATCAAGAGCAGATGCGAGCTCCCCAGTCGCTCGAGCAGCCCGCGGTAGGCCGGGCAGCCGCGCAGGAAGACATGCTGGCCGTTGTCCATCTCAAGGCCCTCGCGCTCGAACGAGTAGGCCGCCCCGCCGAGCCTGCGCCTGACCTCGACGAGCGTCACCCGCGCGCCCGCCTGCGCGCAGTCGAGCGCTGCCGTGATTCCCGCGAGCCCTCCGCCGATCACGGCGACCCGGCGCCCCGCGCTCACCTGACTGCGCCCCCACCGAGCAT
>Ga0302324_100024693_pt1 | contig 11564 bp, 7 predicted proteins | sample Palsa_T0_1_FD_201949 | JGI IMG/M metagenome (GOLD analysis project Ga0302324, IMG submission 201949) | Peat permafrost microbial communities from Stordalen Mire near Abisko, Sweden - Palsa_T0_1 | ecosystem: Environmental > Terrestrial > Soil > Palsa > Peat permafrost | place: Sweden: Abisko... | reverse complement strand
GAGCTGAAAACCGGGTATTACGCGGACGTCATCGCCGTACCGGGAAATCCGCTCGAAGACATCACGGCGGTGGAGCGGGTAGCGTTTGTAATGAAAGCTGGAGTTGTGGTGCGAAAATAAGATAAAAAAATTCGGACACAAATTCTCAAAAGAGGATGCTCGGTGCCCGATCAAACGTTCTACGGGCGGTGTGTTCTTCTGCACGAAGGGTGCCACCACAACGGCATTATTCTTGGGCCGCTGGCACCGGCAGCGGAGACGAAGCGTACCGTCGCAATCCTGAGCGCGCTATCAGATGCTCGCACTCACCGTGCCCGAGGGGCTGCTCTGAACGCCTGCACCGTTGACTGCCACAATCTGGAAATACCAGGTGCCCGAACTGAGGTTGCTAATCACATATGACGATGATCCGACGGTATTGATGCTGATCTCTTGCGTGAGGGCGCTTGCGCTCGTGCCGTAGTAGATGTCGTAGCCGACAAGATTGGTGAGCGCAGTGCCATTGGTATTTTCGGTGGGCACGGTCCAAGTGAGCGTCACTGTACCGGTAGTCGTGGTCGGTGCAGTCCCTGATGAGCTCGAGCTACCCGAAGAACTGCTCGACCCAGAACTACTGGAACCTGAGCTGCCGGACCTTGAGCTGCTAGAGCCAGAACTACTTGCGGCCGTGTATTTCGAGGGAAGAAAGCGCGACGTGCAGCAGCGGTGCTCCTCGATCCGGGCGGTCGAAGAATCCCCGCTCCCTGCAGCGGCGCTCGTGCCACTCGTCGAACCGCTCGAGCCCGCATCACTTGCACCGTCCCCACACCCGGCAAGAACCGCCGTGACGACGACAAGCGCAAGAATTCGTACCGGCTTCCCCTCGACCGCTTTGAGTTCCATTTATGCGCCTCGCGTTCAGGTTGAGTCCCTAAGCGCTCCGGCGATCATTCGTGTGGCGAGCCGCGGTGTGACGGTGGCTAAGCGAGTTGCTCGCTGCGCTGCCGGCAACCCCGCTATCTCATCGAACGAAATCGATCTGAGACCGGAGGCTTTGCGTCCCCGCCTTGCGGCGGGTTTGCCCTTTACATTGCGAGGCCAGTGAACAACGAAATGATGAAGAAACCAATGTGTCTGCTACGACCTACGTCTCCAAGCAGCGACGTTGGGCCTCGGACCCCTCGATGATTCAGCGAGTGTGCTTCAGAGTTCACCCTGGTCGCGTAGACTTCTGGACTTGGACCCGTTGGCTGTCGTTCACGGACCGGCCGCCCAAAGGCCGCTTCGCCTGTGGCAAGGCTTCAGCGCACCGGCTGACTTACACCCAATACTTCCCGGTGACCGGCGACGGATAGACAGCCGAATCGTGGCCTATAATGCCACGCAAGAACCAACCAGAACCGGGTAGTGACCGATGAAGACCCGCCGGCACTCGCTGAGAATCGGCTCCATCATCATGGTACTGATGACTTGCGTCATCGCTCTGCCAGCGGTTGCAAGAGAACGCATCATATTCAGCGGTTCGGGGTTCTCTGATGGCTTTGCCACAGCGTTGTTCATAGCGAATGCCGATGGCACGGCCGAGCGGAAGCTGCTCTCGACGTCAGAATTCGACTACTCCCCTTCATTCTCAGGGGACGGAAAATGGATTGTCTTCACCTCGGAGCGCAGCGGCCCAGCTAACATCTATCGGACACACCTGGATGGTTCCGGACTTGAGCGTCTGACGAACGATCCAGCCTTTGACGATCAGGCGGTGCTCTCCCCAGACGGCAGGAAAATGGCTTTCGTTTCGACGCGCAGCGCTGGAACCGCAGATATCTGGATACTCGATCTGCAGGGCCACAACCTGCGCAATCTTACGCGCGGCGCGGGCGGCAATTTTCGCCCTCGTTGGTCGCCCGACGGCCATTGGCTCGCGTTTTCTTCCGACCGCAACACAACGCCAAGACGTCGCAGCGCCATGAACTTTGAGGAAGTCCAGGAAACGAGCGTCTACATCATGAGGGCTGACGGCACGGGTTTGCGCCGAATCACGCCGACGGGTAAATCTGCCGGTTCGCCGACCTGGTCGGCGGATGGCAAGAGGGCTTTGTTCTACGAGATGACTGCGGATCAGGCGTTTGACGCCCGCTGGGTCGCGGTGCCGCCGGATACCGTATCGCAAATTGTCGCTGTGGATGTGATCAGCGGTGAGCGGACGGAGCTCACAACCGGCCCCGGAGTGAAGGTTGCGCCGCAATCTGTCAGCGACGAAGTCGCCTACCTTATAAAGACCGGTGAGCACGCGGGACTGGCGTTTACAAAGAGCGGATTCGGGGCAGCGGGGAAAATCCGCAATCCAGTCTGGTCACCTGATGGCAAGTGGGTCGTGTATCAAAGGGTGCTCGCGGGGCCGCGGGTGCAAAACGAGCCGCTCTTCAGCAATAACGCCCAGGAGTTCGAATTTGCCTGGTCAAATCCCTTTCCCGCGTTTTCTCCTACTGGAAAGCTAGCGGTCACGACCGATTTCAGGCCGCCGCATTCGTCGATATCTGTGATGAATGCCGATGGCAGCGATGCTAATCGCATATTCGACCACGAGGACGGGATGGCGCTGTATCCATCCTGGTCGCCGGACGGTCAATGGATCGCATTTTCATTCGGGACGTTTTTCCAGGGTAAATCCCAACCGACGCGAATCATGATGATGCGTCCGGATGGCTCTGAGGTCCGGGAGATCATCCACGAGCCCGGCAATAGTGCGTTCCCGAGTTTCTCTCCGGATGGAAAGCAGCTTGTCTACAACGTGCGGGGTGGGCAGGAACAGGGTCTGCGTATTGTGACGTTGGCGGATGGTTCGATCAGGACGCTCACGACCGGGCCGGATGCCTTTCCGCGCTGGTCGCCAAATGACGATGCTATTGAGTTCACGCGAGCTATCGACGACGCCTACGACATTTTCTCTATCCGTGCCGATGGCTCGGATCTGAGACGTCTAACCACCGCGCCCGGGAACGATGCGCATGGTGTGTGGTCACCCGACGGCAAGCACATTTTGTTTAGCAGCGCCCGATTGGGTTACAGGGATGAATCGGCGCTCTACGATGCAGTACCGCAGCCTTATGCCGAGATTTTCATAATGGATGCGGACGGCAGCAATCAGCGGGCACTGACCGACAATAAGTGGGAGGACGGCACACCAGCGTGGCAGCCCACTCTGCTCGGGAAGTGATCGAACAGTGACTTACGAGCGCTGGCTCGGACGAGATGTGGAATATTCATTCCACAAGTCGTCCATGTACCGCCATTCGCGACCTGGTCCGGAATCAACCGCACACAGGTCGATGTTTGGTGCGTTTGTTCTCGAACAATTACCGAAGGTCGAAACGATCCAGGTTCATTACCTTGGTCCAGGCTGCCACGAAATCGCGCAAGAACTGCTCCTGCGCATCCGAGCTTCCATACACTTCAGCTAGTGCCCGTAGCACGGAGTTAGAGCCGAAGACCAGATCGACGCGCGTCGCAGTCCACTTGAGCTCGCTCGTCTTTCGATCATGGCCCTCGAAGGTCTCCTTGGCATCGGACACTGCCTGCCACTCCGTTCCCATGTCGAGCAGATTCTTGAAGAAGTCGTTCGTCAGTGCTTCAGGCTTGTGGGTGAACACGCCGTACTTGGATTGTCCGACATTGGCGTTGAGTACGCGCAGGCCACCCACGAGCACAGTCATCTCCGGGGCAGTCAGTGTCAGCAGTTGCGCGCGGTCGACGAGCAGTGCTTCCGCCGGTACCGCGTAGCGAGTCTTCTGGTAGTTGCGAAAGCCGTCAGCGCTCGGTTCGAGCGCAGCGAAGGAATCCACATCAGTCTGGGACTGCGAGGCGTCCATGCGTCCTGGCGTGAACGGCACCGTTACATGAAAACCGGCATTCTTCGCCCCCTGCTCCACACCTACACAGCCACCTAGGACGATCAGATCGGCAAGCGATACTTTCTTGCCGTCCGTCTGCGAGCGGTTGAACTCGCCCTGAATGCTTTCGAGGGCTTTCAATACACGCTCCAGTTGCTCGGGCTGATTGACCGCCCAGTCCTTCTGGGGCGCGAGCCGGATGCGAGCTCCATTCGCACCGCCGCGCTTGTCGGAACCGCGGAAGGTAGAGGCCGATGCCCAGGCGGTTGAAACGAGCTGCGAGACGGTGAGTCCCGAGGCGACAATCTTTTGCTTGAGCGCGGAGATGTCCTGCTCGTCGATGAGCTTGTGATTCACCGCCGGAATCGGGTCCTGCCAGAGGAGCTCTTCTGCAGGCACTTCCGGGCCGAGATAGCGTGCACGCGGACCCATGTCACGGTGCGTTAGTTTGAACCAGGCGCGCGCAAAGGCTTGCGCAAACTGATCCGCGTGTTGCAGAAAGCGCTGCGAGATTTTCTCGTACGCCGGATCGAAACGCAGCGCGAGGTCAGTCGTCAGCATGGAAGGCGCGATGCGCTTCGAGGAGTCGTGCGCCTGCGGCACGGTGCCTGCACCCGCGCCATTCTTCGGCCGCCACTGGTGCGCGCCTGCCGGGCTCTTCGTCAACTCCCATTCGTAGCCGAACAGGTTCTTGAAGAAGTCGTTGTTCCACTTCGTGGGCGTGCTAGTCCAGGTGACTTCCAGGCCACTGGTGATCGCATCACCCGCCCAGCCGGTACCATAGCTGCTCTTCCAGCCGAAGCCCTGCGCCTCCAGGTCACCTGCTTCAGGCTCTGCGCCCACATGTGAAGCCGCGCCTGCGCCGTGAGTCTTGCCGAAGGTGTGGCCACCCGCAATCAAGGCAACCGTCTCTTCGTCGTTCATCGCCATGCGGCCGAAGGTCTCACGAATGTCTCGAGCGGCGGCCACCGGATTCGGTTTGCCGTCCGGGCCTTCCGGATTCACGTAGATGAGGCCCATCTGCACGGCGGCCAGCGGATTGGCGAGCTCTCGCTCTCCGGTATAGCGCGCGTCCGCACCCAACCATTTTTTCTCCGTGCCCCAGTAAACGTCATGGTCAGGCTCCCATGCGTCTTCGCGGCCGCCAGCAAAACCGAAGGTTTTGAAGCCCATCGATTCGAGCGCCACGTTGCCGGCAAGAATCATCAGGTCGGCCCAGGAAATCTTGCGGCCGTACTTTTGCTTGATTGGCCAAAGCAGGCGTCGCGCCTTATCGAGGCTCGCGTTGTCCGGCCAACTATTGAGTGGCGCAAAGCGCTGCTGGCCTCTACCACCGCCGCCGCGGCCATCACCGGTGCGGTATGTACCCGCGCTGTGCCATGCCATGCGAATGAACAGGGGGCCGTAGTGCCCGAAGTCTGCCGGCCACCAGGGCTGCGAGTCGGTCATCAGTGCCGCGAGGTCTTTCTTCAGCGCCACGAGGTCGAGAGTTTTAAATTCCATCGCGTAGTTGAAATCCCGCCCCATAGGATTGGACTTCGAGGAGTGCTGATGCAGCAAGTCCACGGGCAGATGGCTCGGCCACCAGTCCTTATTTGCAGTACCGCTACCGGGCGCGTGATGCGCAGTACCGTCGCCGCGCGCGTCAAAAGGGAACTTTGATTCGATTGCTGCGCTCACGAGTCGCTCCTGCTTGTCCAAAGTGCCGCAAATATAGTCTCGGGAGTCGATGCGCGTGGTTGATTGTTTCAATCGCCTCGATAGATAGCGGCGATGGATTATCGCCACCGGGATCCGTTCGCGGGATCCCTGCATTAAGCCAAAATCCAAACGCGCGACGCAGACCCGCGTATTGACCCGGTCACGATCCCGGCTAGAATGCGACACCTTTTTAATTGAGCGCCTGCAACTTGGACAGTCACCCTAGACAGCGAGTGAGCTTCCCGCACTAACGGGGCCTGCTGGTCTGGGTGTCTCCTGCTCCCGCCACTCGGCATCCGTTCGATGGCGGCTCGAGCGTTGGCATTAGCGTCTGCTGTGCCATTTCTCATCCTCTTGTCGACCCGTGGCGTGACCAGGCTGCGAGCTTCCTTGCACCGCGGAGGTCGTCATGAGCTTAGACACGCCTTCGAAAGAAGGTGGAATCAAACGCGTACTGCGCGCTCTCGGCCCGGGAGTCACAACGGGTGCTGCCGATGATGATCCGTCCGGTGTAACGACTTACTCAGTGGTCGGCGCCCAATTCGGTACGTCCTTTCTTTGGTCCGCGTTACTCACCTGGCCGCTGATGGGATGCGTCCAGATGATGTGTGCCCGGGTCGGCATGGTGACGGGTATGGGACTCGCGGGCGCGATGAGACAGAAATTCCCACGCTGGGTGGTCGGTCTCATTGCATTGGCACTGCTAATTGCCAATACCATCAACATAGCATCGGATCTCTCGGGTATGGCTGATGCCGCACAAATGCTTGGGGCCGGACCCTCCCGAGTGTACGTGTGGGTGTTTGGTCTAGGCATTTGCCTCCTCACGGTGTGGCTGCGCTATCAGCAAATCGCCCAAGTCCTGAAGTGGCTGGCGGTCGCGCTATTCGCCTATGTCATCACCGCATTCCTAGCGCATCCGCACTGGCCAGGTGTATTACATGATGCGGTTATCCCGAGCCTGCCTCATGGCCAACCGGCATGGGCGGCTCTCGTCGCAATCTTAGGCACCACCATAAGCCCCTATCTATTTTTCTGGCAGGCCGGGCAGGAGATTGAAGAAGAGAAAGCAAAGGGGCGCCGTCTACTCGTTCATCGCCGCGGCGCCACCAGCCACGAGATCATAGACCGTCGCATCGATGTAGGGGTGGGTACCTTTTTTTCCAACCTTGTCATGTTCTTTATCATTCTAACAACAGCCGTAACTTTGCATGAGCACGGCATTCTGACGATCACAACTACCAAGGAGGCGGCGCAAGCGTTGCGGCCGCTCGCCGGCGACTACGCCTATTTCCTGTATACGATCGGCATCGTCGGCACCGGATTATTGGCGATTCCGACGCTGGCCGGCTCGGCGGCTTACGCGTTTGCAGAAACATTTGACTGGAACTATGGCCTGAACGAGAAGTTAAATAGTGCAGTGTCGTTCTATTTAGTATTCATTATCGCAACGCTGGGGGGCGTGGTCCTCGATTTTCTTAACGTCGATCCGATCAAGGCGTTGTTCTGGACGGCCATCCTAAACGGCCTGCTCGCGCCATTTCTATTGGTAGCTTTGTTGCTGGTGTCAAACGATGAACGCATCATGCAGGGACAATGCAGCTCAAGTATTACTCGTCGCGTTGTCATGCTCACCACAGTGGTCATGTTCGTCGCGGGCATCGCAATGTTCTTGGTGTAAATCACCCATTGGCCTGAAGACATATTCTCAGACGATCATCGACACGTAGGCCACCGGAGTCGAACTGACAGCGGCTTTGCGCTGGCGCGGACGGTGTGCTTTTGAGCACTCTGAATGGGGGCGCCACAAGTACCGTTAGCCGTCATGCAGCGCCGCCTCGAGTGCGTTCGCGGGTGGTGCGGCCTCGCGGCGAGCGTAGAATCGCGCGGACAAATGACAATTGGACATCCGACACCCCCGGACCGCTCAGCGTGAGCGTGCAAGCCGGTCCCGCGACGGGCGCCACTGTTCTGCCGCCGCAGCAGGACCTGCATCGAAGCATCGATTCGCGCCAGCTGAGCATGATCGCCATCGGCGGTGCGATCGGTACCGGCCTGTTCTTTGCCAGCGGCAGTGCGATCTCTCACGCCGGTCCTGGCGGTGCACTGCTCGCATACACCGTCATGGGCCTGGCGGTCTTCTGCATGATGCAGTCGCTGGGCGAGATGGCCACGCAATTGCCTATCCGCGGCTCGTTCGAGTGTTACGCCGAACGCTTCATTGACTCATCGTTCGCATTCGCCGTCGGCTGGAACTACTGGTTCGGTTGGGCCATCACCCTGGCCGCCGAACTGGTTGCCGGCGCGCTGATCGTGAAATTCTGGTTCCCGGAATCCAATTCGGCACTGTGGGCGGCTGGATTCCTGGCATTGCTGTTGGCGCTGAATCTGCTGTCGGTGCGCGCGTACGCCGAGGCGGAATACTGGTTCTCCAGCATCAAGGTCGCGACGGTGATCATTTTCCTGCTAGTCGGTGGGCTAATGATCGCTGGGATTATTGGCGGCGATCGTGCCGGCTTCGCCAACTGGACGCTGTCCGACCCCGCCACCGGCGCTCACGCACCGATCGTCGGCGGATGGGGTTCGGTGTTGGCTCAATTTCTGGTCGCGGGCTTCGCGTTCCAAGGAACCGAAGGGGTCGGCCTCGCCGCCGCGGAGACCACAGACCCGGCGAGAAACGTTCCCAGGGCCATCCGCTCGGTATTCTGGCGGATTCTGCTGTTCTACGTCGGCTCGATATTCGTGGTCGGCACTCTCATTCCGTTCACGGACCCCAATTTACTGCGCGGTGACGAGAGGCACGTGGCGCTGTCGCCTTACACAATCGTTTTCCAGTACATACCGGTGATTGGCTATTATGCCGCCAGCATCATGAACGCGGTGATTCTGACTGCGGTTTTGTCGTGCGGGAACTCATCGATGTATGTGGCCTCGCGCATGTTGCATGCGATGGCCCACAGCTCCAAGGCGCCTGAGCTGTGCGCGCGCCTGAACCGACGCGGCGTTCCGGCGATCGCACTGATTGCCACCGCGCTGGTCAGCCTACTGACGTTCTTCTCCAGTATGGTGGGCGATCAGAAGATCTATCAGATGTTCTACAACGCATCAAGCCTGAACGGCTTTCTGGTCTGGTTCGGCATCGCCGTCTGCCACGTGCGTTTTCGCCACGCCTTGGCCGCCCAGGGTCGGCGGGTCGAGGATTTGAAATTCAGGGCCAAGTTCTATCCCTGGGGCACCTGGCTCGCGCTCATCATGTTCGTGATCGTCATTCTGGGCGCGAACTACAGCGTGTTTCAGAGTTCGCCGTTCTCCTGGTTCGACTTAGTCACTGACTACATCATGCTCCCGATCTACATAGCGCTCTACCTGGTCCACAAGGTACGCAACAGGACGCGTCTGGTGCCGCTCAAGCAATGTGATTTCGGAGCCGACTGTACTTAGCCAGTCGCGTCCAGAGCGCAGCCATAGATCGCTATCCCCTTAATGACTACCGCTTAACCCGGTTTTCTGTCCCGTTGCTCCCGAAACCCGTTCTAGCAGGATGGCCCAGTCATTTGCGTCAGGCGCAGCGGGCGACGTCCAGGATGATCCGTCGACGGGCGGAAGATCGATCTTCTCGCCGGTTACCGCGCTAAACCAGTGCGCGCGATAGCGGCCCGGCTCGAGTTTGAGGGTGACCTGGCCGCCCTTCGGGAGATAAATCGCGTAGGTCTGGCCGGGATCGGCTAAACAGTAATTGCCTTCGTTCACGAGCTCGTCGTGCGGATTAGTCTTCCACCACTCGAAGCCGGTGAAGAAGTCGACCATGTGGCCGTATCCGAGAAACATGGTCATGGTGTCATCTCCGCGGCCGTTGAACCAGCCGCCTCCCATATCCGCGCCGACGTTGGTTCCGCGGCGCACGGTCTCGCCGGATGTCTGATAAGCGCCGGCCATCACGATTTCCCATGCAGTACGGCGCAGCGTGTCGGAGGAATCGGAGCCCGGGAGGGCCCAGTGCGGATAGTGATCTTCGTAACCGTACTCTTCATTCGTTTGCGGAATGATGCGGCCAGTCTCTTGCTGCAGCCTGCGGGACTCGAGCATGAGACGGTGCTGATCCCGCGACCAATCCTGATAAGAAGTGAAGCCGAACCACGACGCGGCGCGGTCCTGGTGAGCGTTGCTGACCGCAGGATGGCTAGTCTCGAGGTGCTTCCAGGGGTCGCGCTCCTGAAGGTAGATGCCGGTGTCGTGCGTCCATCTCTCGTCCCGATAGGAGTCGAGGTCGTCGCCAAGGTCCCAGGTGATGTTGGAGAAGGCGCCAAAGCGATCGATCGCATAGCGGATGAAGCGGCGCTCGTCTTCGCTGCCTGCCTCAGGATGCAGTTTGCTGTCATTCATGTCGAGCACGACTGAAATGATCATGTCGCGGTCACGAGCGAACTTGAGCATCCGCTCAAAGCGTTGCCAGTAGCTAAGGTTGTACCGTGTGTAGTCGAAACCCGGATGCAGCGGATCGTCGGCGTTCTGAGCGGGCCACGCGGCGGTGTACACGGTGAAGTTTGGACCCGTCATGACGGGCTCACCGAAGAAGGTGACATCTTCCCGCCCGGCAAGGGTCACGCGCATTCGGTTCACCTTGAGGCGATGGAGCCGATCGACACTGAATTGAATCACGTGATCGTCGCGCCAGCCGACGAGCCAGTAGGCCGTAGTACCGTTGAAGAAGTAGTGCTCTCCTGTGCCCTGCCAGATGAAATGCCACGGATATTGCGGATCGACACCGAGGATGCCGCGGCGATGAGCTTCAACGGCAAGAAACTGGCCGCTGGTCGACCTGGTGAAGCCGTCTTGCTGGTAGGTGACTGAGTACTTGTAGCGGCCGGCAACGGAAGGCATGAAGCGGATGCGAAAGACGCTTGCGTCGGTGGCGTCGCAGAAGCCCTCGACAGTCCAGTGATGGGCGCCATCCGCGGTTTCGAGCGAGCCGGTGAGTGAAGCATCGGTGAAGCAGTTGCGGGCGTCGGGCGAGGCAACGGAGGCGAGGATTTCGACATAGTCGAAGCGATCGACCTGCGAGGCGGGCTGGGAGAACGTTACCCCGGGAGGGGCTGCCCAGAGGGATGAACTCGCCGGAAAGGCGAGAATCATCAGCACGGCGGGATGATTTAGTTTCATGATAGTTCCTGACCTGCTGGCATTCTTTGGTACACGAATGACCTGGGAAGCGGCCAGCTCTGAGTGATTGATTGACGACGAAGTGCGTTTGAACTCTCCTGGCGTCAGCTGCCCGCTGCCAGTCGCAAACACCGTGACCATCTAACCGGGTTTCGCGATAACCACTCCTTGCGGCGGGGGCAATGGAATGCCTGGATCTCGACCATCAATGAGATCTGCTATGACACGTCCCGAGCCGCATGCAAGCGTCCAGCCGAGATGTCCGTGACCAGCATTGATCCAGAGACCCCGGATCTTGGATTCGCCGATGATGGGGGTGCCAGAAGGACTGACTGGCCGCAGGCCTGCCCATACCTTCGACTTTGAGATATCAAAATATCGCCTTATCTCGGGGAAGGTGAAGCTAGCACTAGCGACTATTGCGTCGGCCCGCGCAGCCGCCGGGGTCGTGTCGTAGCCCGTAATCTCGGCCGAGCCGGAGATACGCATGCGGTCACCGATTGGCGACAGACCGAACAATCGGCTGTCATCGATAATGGGCATTGCCGGTGCCGCACCCCACTCGGCGCGCTCGAATGTGATCGAGACGCCCTTCACAGGATAGATCGGCACGCGAATGCCAATCCTGGCGAGTAGCGGAGCGGTGAAACTACCCATGGCCACCACTATGGCAGCGGCCTCAATCCGCCCGCGGTTGGTCACGACCGCCCGCACACGCCCGCTGTGTGTCTCGATCCTTTGAACTGTCTCGCCAAACCGACATTGCACGCCTCGCGCAGCACAGGCCGCGGCAAGTCCCTGCGTGAACTTGTGGCAATCGCCAACTTCGTCGCGGGC
>Ga0302324_100024692_pt1 | contig 11565 bp, 11 predicted proteins | sample Palsa_T0_1_FD_201949 | JGI IMG/M metagenome (GOLD analysis project Ga0302324, IMG submission 201949) | Peat permafrost microbial communities from Stordalen Mire near Abisko, Sweden - Palsa_T0_1 | ecosystem: Environmental > Terrestrial > Soil > Palsa > Peat permafrost | place: Sweden: Abisko... | reverse complement strand
CCGCATCGCCGGCGAGGTGAACGGTCTGCTCGGCGATCTGCAGTTCGCACGCTCCGAGGCGGTCAAGGAAGGGCGCTACGTTACGGTCTGCGTGTCCACCGATGGTCAGAATTGCAACGGCTCGACCGCCTGGCAGCAAGGCTGGATCGTATTTTCCGACCCGACCGATGTGGGCGTCAACGGCGCCGGCGAGACCCCTCTGCGGTGGCAAAAGACCTTCTCGAGCACCGATACCTTCCTGGCATCGCAAAATGTCGCGGCCATCACCTTCAACCGGGAGGGTTACGCGGTCGGCATCGCCAACGGCAGCTTGCTCGAGCTGCACGATTCTACCAGTACCGCGGCGTGGACCCGCTGCCTGTACGTCAACCTGAGCGGCGAGATGACGACCGAGCTTTACGGTGTCACCAACAACGGAGTGACCTGCTCATGAGGCTGCATCACGGCTCGAGCGACGGTGAGGGCACCCTGGTACGCGCGCGCGGCTTCACGCTCATCGAGGTCATGGTGGCCATGGTCATCATCTCGATCGGGCTGCTCGGCATCGCGAAGCTCCAGGCGCTCGCCTACGCGAGCACGGGCTCCGCGAGCGCTCGCTCGCTGGTGGCGCTGCAAGTCGCAGGCCTCGCCGCGGCCATGCATGCGGATCGCGCATACTGGGCGAACGGTTACGCGCCGTCGCCGATCACCATCACCGGCACCAACATCAGCGACGCCACGCTGAACGCCGACGCTGCGACCGCCTCCTATCCGGTATTGAACACCGGCTATTGCGTTTTCGGCTCCGGCAACACGCCCTGCGGCACGGCGGCGGCCGGGGACCCGACGCTCGCGGCCTTCGATCTACACACCTACGCGGCGTCTATCGACGGGATGCTCGGCAGCTCGAACCCAGTCACCACCATCACTTGTACGACCAATCCGACCACGCTGACCGTGAGCTGCACGATCCAGGCGACCTGGAACGAGAAGGCGGTATCCATCAACTCGCAGAGCGGCGCGAACACCACGCAGGCGACGTTCGCGCCGACCTACACTTTGTACGTGGAGCCTTGAGCGTATGCGCAATCGGCATCCAAAGTATCGACCCCGTCAGAACCTGGGATTTACGCTGGTCGAGATCCTGATCGCCCTCGTGATCGGGCTGTTCTTGATGGGCGCGCTGCTCACCATCGTGCAGGCCAATCGAATTGCGTTCGGCAACCAGAATAAGCTCGCGCAGCTCCAGGACAGCGAGCGCATGGCGATGACCATGATGACGGATGTCATTCAGTCGGCGGGCTACTTTCCGCAGCCCTGGGTCAATACCCTGGCAGGCAGTCTCACGGCGTCCGGACCCTTCGCCGTCGGCCAGCCCGTCTACGGCACCTACGCCCCCGGTGCCCCCGGCGATTCGATCTCCGTTCGGTATATGACGATGGGGCAAGACGGCATCTTGAACTGCAGCGGGCAATCGAATGCCGCTCCCATCGGCACGAACGTCCTGTACGTCAATACGTTCCAGGTGATGACCCCGCCGGCGTCGACCACCAGTCAGCTGGTCTGCAGCTTGACCGTGAACGGGGGCGCCCCAACGCAGTACAACCTGGTGAACGGCGTCACGCAGTTGAGCATCCTGTACGGGGTCAAGGCGAGCGCCGGCGCCACGGGCAACAGCGTCGATACCTACATGAGCGCGGACCAGGTCACCGCCAATAACCTTTGGGGCAGCGTGATCTCGGCGCTCGTTCAGCTCACTTTCACCAATCCGATGTATGTCGCGAGCCAGCCGACCAACGCCTTCAATCAGCCGACGGTCAGCCTGCAGCGCGTGATCGGTGTCATGAATCAAACGGGGCCGATGCAATGAGGAACTCCCACGATACACGCAATGCCCAGTGCGGCATGGTGCTGATCTCGAGCCTTTTGCTGCTGATCGTAGTTACGATCATCGCGCTCAGCATGTTCCGCAGCTTCGGCATTCAGGAAAAGATCGCCGGCAACATGCGCGAGAAGCAGCGGGCGTTGTCGGCCGCCGTATCCGCACAGCAATTCGCGGAGAACTGGCTGATGGCCAACGCGACCCAGGCGCCGGTCGACTGTGTCGCCGGAGTGCTCAACGGAAATGCAGGCTTTGGCCAGATCTGCTCGAACGCGACCGCGTTGTACAAGGTAGTTCCAGGCAACGACATAACCACCGTGCCGTGGACCATCGGCGGCGCGCCGGTCGGAGTGAGCTTTCTGCCGACCGGCATGGCGCTGAGCAACACTCCTTCGGTGAGCGCGGGTGTCACGAATCCCACCTATTACGGTACGGTGGGACCGACTTTTTACATCTCCGACATGGGCCCCTCGGTCGACCCGACCATCCCCGGCGAGATCTATATGGTGGACGCCTACGGGTATGGCGGCACCGCCGTCACAGTCGCGGTCGTCGAGAGCACCTACGCCGTGTACACCACCTCGAGTAGTCCAACCATATGAACAACCCACCCGGGATGAGCCTGAAACATCGCGCGGCGGCGCTCGGCATTCTGCTGTGCGCTCTGTTTGCGGCGAATCCGAGTAAGGCGCAGTCGACCTTCGGCAGCGAAGACTTCACGACCGGCACGACGCTCAACAACTGGTACTTCTTCGGGGGCGCGTGTTTGACGGCGGGAACGACGGCCTCTGCCGCCAATCCCGGTCAGATCCCGGGTTGCACCTCCGTCCTCGGGAGCTACTACCATCTCGCCGCGAACGCGGATCCCTTCATGATGGGCGGCGACAGTGGTTACCTGGGCTCCAGCACGGCCCCGGGGAGCGTGTCGGCGCAGATTCCGGACCCGATCGTCACCAATCCGGACGGCAGCAAAACCGGGCATGGAGCGCTGCGTTTCACCAACGGCTCGATCAACGTAAGCACCACGAACCCCACCACCGGCGCCGTCACCACCACCCATAGCTACGGCCACAACGAGCGTGGGGCGATCCTCTCCTCGAGCACGTATCCGACCGGATCCGGTTTCCAGGTGACCTTCAAGACAATCACTTACCATGGCGATTCGGGTGGAGCGGGTACCGACGGCGCGGACGGCATCAGCTTCTTCCTGCAGGATGGGTCACAGCCCGCAGGCCTGGGCGCCTGGGGCGGCAGCCTCGCCTACTCCTGCTCGAACAGCAACACACCGCACGACGGGCTTATCGGCGCCTACCTCGGATTGGGAATCGACGAGTACGGCAACTTCCTGAACGGCTCCTATCTCATGCCGGGCTATACCGGGACCAATACGGCGAGCGGCGACAATTCCGCCTATGGCTACGGCTACAAGCCGGGCCGCATCGGATTGCGCGGCGCGGGCAACGTCGATTGGCCCGGGCTCTCGGCCGCGTACGGGACCAATCCGAGCAATTCGGCCGCGCCTTATTATCCGGCCTCGCTCGCGACGTCTTGCACCCTCGGTGGCGGAACCTACAGCGCCGCCACCGGCAATTGCATCAATATTTGCTCGACGGCCGGGTCCTTCTACGACTCGACGACCGGACTATGCAACAAGGCGTGCCCGACGGGCGCCACCTACGATGCCGCGCTGAACACCTGCAACAGCTGCACCAGCGTGAATGGAACGTACAACGCCGGCACGACCATGTGCACGAGCACCAATGTCTGCGCTACCGGAACCCACTATTTTGCGGGTACCGGGATGTGCAACTCCTGCCCTGCGCCGGGCTACGTCGGCAACAACTATCAAACCAGTACCGGGCTGTGCATCAACAGTTGTCCGACTGGATACACGCTCAGCGGCACATCGTGCTATCCGACCGGCGCCGTTCCCAGTTCGACATACTATTGTCCGAGCGGAAATACCATCGCGAACAATTCGGGCACCTATGTCTGCTATACGTCCGGCCTTTCCTACCTAGGCGGATACTACTGTCCGAGTGGACAAACGATCGTGTTGAATGCGGGAGCATACGGTTGCTATCCCTCGACCGGCGCTGTTTATAGCTCGACTTATCCGGGATACTACTGCCCGAGCGGAGACACGATCACCTCGAACTCGGGCACCAACGTCTGTTACCCCTCCTCGGGCGTGAATTACGCCTCCGGCTATTACTGCACGTCGGGTAACACCGTCAACGGCGCGTACTGCTACCCCACGAGCGACTCCAAGAACACGGCCACCAACGTCTACTGCGCCTCGGGCAATACCCTCAACGCGGCGGGGACCAACTGCTATCCGACCAGCGCCACCGCCGAGGCCGGGAACTACTACTGCACCGGCTCCGGTCAAACGATCAATGGAGCGTACTGCTACCCCAGCAGTGCTACCTCCTTCAGCATGTCGACCCACAAGTACTGCGCCTCGGGTACCCTCAACTCGGCGGGAACCAACTGCTATCCGACCAGCGCCACCGCCGAGTCCGGGAATTACTACTGTACCGGCTCCGGACAAGCGATCAGTGGAGCGTACTGCTACCCCTCCGGTGATGCCATCAGCGGGACCAGCTATTGTCCCGCCGGAGATATCGTCAGTTCGTCGCATTGCTGCCCGTCCGGGACCACCTACACGGGCCCACTCTGCTCCAACGGCAGTGTGCCCGGCGCCTTGACCGCGATGCCCGGGGCGACCGCGATGCCCGCCGCGTCCGCGATGACCGGGGCGACCTCGATGCCCACCGCGTCCGCGATGACCGGGGCGACTGCGATGCCCGCCGCGTCCGCGATGACCGGGGCCGGCTCGATGCCCGCCGCGAGCGCGATGCCCAATGCCACCGCCGCGCCAGCCGCCACCGCCGTCAGCGCCGCCGTCGCCGCCGGACCCGCCACCGCGATGGCCGCTGCGCAATCCGTGACGCCGGCCCAAACGGCGACGATGAATACGACGCCGACCGAGTCGCCGCCCTCGACCTATACGCCCACGACGGGCAACGTCGACGCCCAGTACGCGGTGCAGAACACCTGCGCGACCGGCAATCTCTACAACTACAGCACTGTGAGTGCACCGACCAGCGCGGGAACCGCCACACTCGACAACCCGTTGAATACCGCGGGGATCCTGGACTATGCGCCGATTCCCAACGCGTACACGGAGCTCAACGGGTTTGAAATCGCCAATGAGAGCGCAATCACGCGCGGAGCGGCGTCGCCCATTTTCTACAATCTGAAAATCACGCAGAACGGGCTCTTGAGCTTCTCCTACAGCGTGAGCGGCGGCGCCTACTCCTACCTCATCAAGAACCAATCCATCACGGCCTCCAACGGGCCGTTGCCGACGTCCTTCCGCGTCGGATTCGCCGGATCGGACGGCGGCGCCAGCAACGTTCACGAAATCATGTGCTTCAAGGCAAGCACATACAAACTGTCGGGCAGCTCGGCGACTGCCAACGAAAAGGAATCCGCCAAGGTGCAATCCGGCACGCAAGCCTACTTCGCTTACTACGATCCGAGCGATTGGACCGGCACGGTCACGGCCAACGCGTTGACGAGCTCCGGGAGTGTGGTCACGTTGAGCTCCATCGCCACTTGGGACGCCTCCTGTCTGCTGAGCGGCACCACAGCCGGGGCGCCTACCGACCCGGTGCCGGGTGGTTGCGCCAACACGGGTGCAAGCGGTCCGAAAGGCGCGACGCCGGGACCATCGAGCCGGGTCATGCTGACCTACGATACGGTCAACAATGTCGGCATTCCGTTCGAGTGGTCGAACCTCAGCGGCGCGCAGCAGACGGCCCTCAACTTCGGGGACCCGACGAGCCCGACCCCGTGGCTGCGCCTCAACTACCTGCGCGGCGATCGCAGCAACGAGATCAATTCGGCCGGCGTCGGTCTTTATCGTGCGCGCGACGCGATTGTCGGCGACATCGTGGATTCGAGCCCCGTCTGGGTCGGGCCGCCCTCATCGCCGTACACCGCGAGTTGGACAGATCGGCTGTACGGAACCAGTGGCACCGCGATGCCGGAGAACGCCACCACCGGTCAGACCTACCTTCAGTTCACAGCCGCGAAACAGACGCGCCTCAACGTGGTCTACGTCGGCTCGAATGATGGCTTCTTGCACGGATTCGAAGCCGGCAGCTTCACGAGCACGGGTGCGTTCGTCAGCGCCGGTAACGACGGGCAGGAAGTGCTGGCCTATATGCCGGGCGCTTTGCTAGCCAGCGCGGCGCTCGGCTCTGCCGCCGGCGGCTGCACCAACGCGGCGACCACCCAGACGGTGGTGCAGGGCATCCATGGCGTGACGCCCGCGATCGGCGCGACCCCTGAATGCGTCTCGCCGTTGCTCGACTACGCGAATCCGCAGTACGCGCACAATTTCTTCGTGGACGCGACCCCGGGCACGGGCGACCTGTTCTACGGGAACGCCTGGCACACCTGGTTGGTCGGCGGTCTCGGGGCGGGCGGACAGGCGATCTTCGCGCTCGACATCACCGACCCGAGCAACTTCGCCGAGGGCAATGCCTCAGGCTCCCAACCCCTCGTCATCGGCGAGTGGAACTCCGCATCGATCACCTGCGCGAACGCTCCGAGCTGCGGCCAGAGTCTCGGTAACACCTTCGGCACGCCGCAGATCCGCCGCCTGCACAACGGCAACTGGGCGGTCATCTTCGGCAACGGGTTCGGCAGTACCACGGGAGACGCCGGAATCTACATCATGTCGATCGACGCGAGCTCGGGCGCACGGACCTTCTACTATCTGAGCACCGGAACGTCCGGAGCGAACGGCATCGCGTATGTCACACCGTTCGACATGGACGGCGATCACATCACTGACTACGTATACGCCGGGGATCTCTACGGCAATTTGTGGCGTTTCGATCTCACCAGCAACCACGCAGGCTCCTGGGGTGTTCTGGGATCGCCCCTGTTCACGACGCAATTCCAGAGCTCCTCGCTCACCACCAATACCGATGTGCCGACCGGCAATGTGCTGCTATTCGCCTCCGTGAGCGGTGTCGCCATAGGCCAGGCTGTGAGCGGCACCGGAATTGCCCCGGGCACCTATGTGCAGAGCGTGGTCGGCTCGACCGTCAATCTCACCCAGGGTGTATCGGCCGACGTCCCGAACGGCACGACGATCACGTTCAGCGGCAACCAGCCGATCACCAGTTACGTGCTGCCCGTCTCCACCACAATCACGGGCGGTGCCCCACGCGTCATGCTCGAATTCGGCACCGGAGCGCGCACGCAACTCACCAATCTCGCCCCGGTACAGTACGCCAGCGGCGTTCAAACCATGTACGGAATATGGGACTGGAATCTCTCCGGCTGGAATGCTCTCTCGCCGGGCGCCGTACACCAGAGTCTCGCGGCGACGACCGCCGCCACAGGACTCGCCTCGCCGTACACCCTCAGCTATTCGAACCTCACCCAGCAAACGCTTACCGTCAACGGCAACGGCACGGTGAACGGCACCAATGTGACGGTCTGCTGGCAGGGCAGCAGCACCTGTACTGTCACGAACAACCAATTCGGCTGGTACGAGAATCTGCCGAGCAGCGGCGAACAGATCATCTACAACCCGGTCTTTCAAAGCGGCGCGTTTCAGGTCAATTCCGTGGTGCCCGCGAACAACATCGCGACGTCCTGTTCGAGCAACCAAGATACCGGCTATACCTATCAGCTCGCGATCATCAATGGCGGTGTGTTCAGCAATACGTTCCCGCAATACACCACGCCGGGTACGTCCACCGTCGTCATCGACGCGATTGAAGCGGGCGTCGAGACGAACGCCACCGGCAGCGTCTACAATGTCACCTCCGCCGGAGGCACCACGGCCTATATCGTTTATCAGACCATTTCCGGCTCGCCCAGCATCCAGCAGATCTACATTCCCTCCAACACCAAGTCAAAGCGCCTGACGTGGATCGAGCAGCGATGACACATCCGGAGAAGTCCCGCATGACCATGCCAACGGCCCCCCTGAACTCGGCCTCGAGCCGGGGCTTCACGCTGATCGAGCTCATGATCACGGTCGCGATCGTCGCGATCCTCGCGACCATCGCGGTGGCAAGCTATTCGAGCCAGGTTTTGAAGTCGCGGCGTACGGATGCGCGCAGCGCAGTCCTGGACCTCGCAGGGCGGGAGGAGAAGCTCTTCAGCGTCGCCAATGCTTACAGCGGCTCCCTGTCGGACCTCGGCTACCCGGCGGGGCCTTCCGCCATTGTGGGCAGCGGCTACTACCAGGTGAGCGTCGCATCCCCCGATCCCACGCAGCCCGCCGGGGTGGCGAGCTATGCCATTACGGCAGTCCCCGTGCCGGGGAGCACGCAAGCCAACGACACGATCTGCACCTCGCTCAGCGTGAATCAGCTGGGCGCGCAAACCTCGACCGGTACCGGTACGGTGTCGACCTGCTGGGGCAATTGAGGACTTTCCCACCGCGGAGCGGCAGATCGCCCACCGTCAAGAGCGCTTGCGCTTGCCGTCGCTTTTGCTCTTGGTCTTGCTCTTGCTCTTAGCCTTGCTCTTAGTCTTGCTCTTGGTGGGCTTGCCCTGAGCCAGCTTCTTCTTCGCCTTGCGGCGCATCTTCACCAGCGCATCGACCAGATCATCGACGGGTGCGTGCTTCTTTGCCTTGCGCCGCATCCATACGAGAGCGTCGAGCAAATCGTCTACCGGCTCCGCCTTTTTTTTCGCCATGCATCATTCTATCAGGAGCTCGCCGGGGCGTTGGGCGTGCGCCGAATGGCGCGAAACATCCCGCTGCGATCCGATTGCCAGCGGCGGCGCCCAATAATGGACAACAGGGACTTCGCGGCATTGCATTCTATGCGGGCGAGCCGAGAGCCGGAATCGAACAGCAGCGGTTGGCCGATCAGCCGCTCAGCCTCGAGCGGCTCGAGAGTCTCGAATCCCATGATCCATTCCGGGAATTCTCGTTCGGCGATGGGCTCGCCCAGAATCATGCGCATTTCCCGTTGGTCGGAGAAAATCTCGCTGCATGCGGAATCGACCTTGGCCGCCTCGCCTTCGAGCGAGAGCAGGAAGCAGCCGCCGATATAAAGCATCATTCCCGACACGTCGTTCTTTCGGTTCGCCTTGCGTGCCTCGTTGAGAAACTTGACCGTGTCGTGCTCGGAAATGTCGGGTGACGCGGTACTCACGTAAATGGCGCGAATCAGATCTTCCATGAAAACACCTCGACTTTGACTGGCCTTAGCTTAGATGCATCACTATGCAAATTGCGGCCGAGTTCTCGGTTTTGAGACGCGTTCAGCGCGGGGTTTTCCCTACGCACATGACTTATTGCGGCTTTTCGCGGCTTTCGCTGCACTGCGGTAGCTGCGGGCGCGCCAAGCCGCGCTGCGGCTTGCCCCGGACCCACTGTTTTTTATAGAATGCCGACCCTATTTTGGTCGCCCGAAAGCGGATTGACAGCAGGCTGCTGTGTTTGGTGCTGCCATTAGCGGTGCGGGCGGGCACTTGACAATATCTCATTGATTCTAAACGCTTTTTAACGCAACGTTCCGCTATCCTTGCAAGCTGGGTTCGGTGCTCTTTTCAGAGGAGAAATGGATGATCACGCAGAAGAATGTGACTACGGATCGGGTTTGGTTGCGCGACGACTTCGATGACGCCCTGGATCGATTCGATGAAGAGCGGAGATTGCGCGCGTTCCTGGATTCGACGCCCAATGGATCGGCAATCGGCAAGTATCTGAAGCACGAAAGAAATGGCGATGTGAGCAGCAACGGTCACGGACCGGAATATCGCTTCTTCTACGATGCCGGTTCGCAGAAGGCGGATTATCTCGCTGTATGGGCCGGAATCGAGAAATACCCGACCGTGATTCGCCACACGGTGGACCAGGTCACGCCCGACGAGGCCATGAGAATCGACCAAGCGACGACCAGCACCTCCCGGTGCAGCCCGGCGCAGTTTGGCTGGCTGGTCGCGGAATTGGAAATCGAGCGGCACGCCGCCGCGGAATAAGTCCCGACAATTCTACCTGTGAGCCCGGACGGCCCCTTCGGCGCCGTCCGGGACTCCCTCTCTCCCACGCCCCGCCATTAGGTCCCATCGAGATCCGTCATCGCCGAGGGGGTCACGCGGCCATTCACCACGCGGATTCCTTCGGCGCGTAGCCGTCGCGCTTGTTCCCGGTGCGCGTGCGATGAGGCTGGAAACACGATGCGGCCGCCCGCGCCTACGACCCGGTGCCACGGCAAGTTAAGTCCCTCCGGCGCCGTGCGCAGCGCAAATCCCACCTGACGGGCCCGCCCCGGTAAGCCGGCCGCGCGGGCGAGCGATCCGTACGTGGTGGCCTTGCCGCGCGGAATCGCGCACACCGCGTGCCAGATTTCCTCGAGCGCCGGATTCGCCTCCGCGTTCGCTCGGCCCTTGGGGTTCGCGCGCAAAGGCTGGAGGAGTTCGGTGAGCGTATGCTTGCTGTGGCGTCTCATCGATACGTCGAGGGGGAATCAGCCGCGCGGGTAAGGTTTGCCGTCCTTGTGGAAGTAGCCCCGAGGATCGAAGCGCATGTCGATATCCGAATACTCGCCCTCGTCGCCGACCTTGCGTGACCCGATCTCGAGAAGGACGGCGTCTTCATCCGAGCGGTTCTGCAAATGATGCCCGTCGCGCACCCCGGCCTTGAAACCTGCGCAGTCTCCGGCGCGAAGGGTTTCCTCGCCCGCATCGGTGACCAGTGCGACTTCGCCCTCGAGGACGTACACGAACTCATCTTCCTCCGTGTGCCAGTGCCGCTGACTCGACCAGCAGCCAGGCGGCAGGCGCAGAAGGTTCACCCCGAAGTCGGTGAGTCCCGCCGTCTCGCCCAACCGCCGTCGGACGCGTCTCGAGCAGGGCGCATCGAAGGGTGCCGGATAGGTCGTGCCGGTATGCACCGTGAGCGTATTCAAATCGATTCGTTTGTGACTGGAGCTCATGCCCGTCCCCTCTATCGCCGGCTTCGCGTTACGCTATTACCACAATTATCGGGAGGTTTCATGAGCTACGTGGAAAGCAATTTACTGCCGAACGAGCAGATCACCTATCGTGCGCGGCTGCACCGGATCATCTATTTGTTCCCGACGTGCCTGTTCATTGCGGCCGCGCTGGTGGCGCTCGGCGGCGGCGGTTGGATCGCCGGAGGCCTCTTGGCCGCCATCGGCCTCGTCCTGCTCGTGCCGCCGTGGATCCGATCCGTGAGCTCGGAATTCGCCATCACCAATAAGCGCGTCTTGATCAAGGTGGGCCTCGTCCGCCGGCATTCGCTCGAACTGTTGCTGCAGAAGGTCGAGGGCATCGGTGTCGATCAGGGAGTGCTCGGCCGGATCCTGGGTTACGGCACGATCACGGTCTCGGGTGTCGGGGGCACCAAGGAAGCGTTCCGCATGATCTCGAACCCGCTCGAGTTCCGCCGTCAGGTGCAGGCAAACCTCACGTCCTAAGGCCAAAAAAACGCGCCGCGTGGAGGCTTGGGCCTCGACGCGGCGCAGGGGGCGAGACTTCCGGCGGAGGGGTTCCGGCAGTCTCCGTTCGTACCGCTAGATTTTCTTCGCCGCCCGGTTGCGCTTGGCGACGTCGTGATGGCGCACTTTCACGTCCTTGGCAAGACGCGTCCTGTCGTTGCGGATGTCGCGCTCGCTGTGCGCGAGGTCTTT
>Ga0302324_100024690_pt1 | contig 11565 bp, 6 predicted proteins | sample Palsa_T0_1_FD_201949 | JGI IMG/M metagenome (GOLD analysis project Ga0302324, IMG submission 201949) | Peat permafrost microbial communities from Stordalen Mire near Abisko, Sweden - Palsa_T0_1 | ecosystem: Environmental > Terrestrial > Soil > Palsa > Peat permafrost | place: Sweden: Abisko... | reverse complement strand
AAGCGGCCAGCAAGCCGATAGCGGGCGCAAGGTCAACGTGCCGGTTTGAGATGTGGAATGCAAGTATTCCATGCGGAGTCAGGTGGCGACGGTAAAGCGCCATGGCCTCCGTGGTTAGCAGGTGAATTGGGATGGCGTCACCGGAGAAAGCATCGACGACCAGAACGTCGAAGTTCTGTGGAGATTCCCGGGCCAGCGAAGTGCGGGCGTCCCCTTCTGCGATCTGGACCTGGGCTGCGGAGTCGCGGATGTACGTGAACGTGTTTTGCGCGATGGTTGTGACGGCCGGATTGATGTCGTAGAAGCGGATGCGGTCGCCGGGACGGCCATAGGCGGCCAGAGTCCCAGCGCCGAGTCCGATGACGCCAATGTTGCGGGCGCGACCGGCACAGCAGAAGCGAAGGGCAAGGCCCACGCCGGAGTCGCTGGTGTAGTACGTGGTTGGAGTGTGGCGCAGCTGGTCGCTGCCGAATACTTGTGTGCCGTGCCGGATGCTGCCGTTCATGAGCGTGCGGACCGTGGCGCCCGGATAACTGGAGGGATCCTGGGTTACGCGCAGGCTGGCATAGAAATTGCGCACCGCGACGATGGTGTCGTGCTGGTAAGCGTGGCGGACCAGAAAGACCAGCACGAGCATCGCCGCGCTGGCGACACCCCATAAGAGGCGCTGGCTCCAAGGACCGCTCCAGTTCACCGCCAAAGCCAGCAGGGCTGTGACCAGGAATGTAAGAGGCAGATCGAGATTGAAGTGGAACACTAACGGCGCGGCGATGCCGATGAGGAACGAGCCGAGCGCGCCGCCGGCCGCAAAGAGCAGATAGAAAAGCGTCGCTTCAGACGCACGTTGCGGGCGAAGCCAGGTGGCCGCGGAATGGCAGAAGAGACAGGCGAAGAACAATTCCACAAGGAAGAAGAGAAGCGAAAGCCACAATGGCCACTCGCCATTGGCCTTCGTCAGTGAGTATGCGAGAGCGGCAAGCATCACCACCATAACTCGAGCAAGGATGCTCCATGGCAACCGGACGCGGAACTGGAAGGCAAGGATCAGGGTTAAGAGATAGACGGCAAGGGGAAGAATCCAGAGTAGTGGGATAGGGGCGAGGTTGGCGGTGAGATAGCTGGTGACGGCACTCAACTGCATGGCGGCGCCCATGGGCAGGAGGAGCCAGAGAAGTTTGTGCGTGCGCGGGGAACGTGGGATGCAGAGGTCGTTGTCGGCAATCGCCTGGGTAGATGAGCGGGTAGCGGAGCGCGTTTTGACCGCAAGCAGAGTGGAAAGAATCGCGAAGACAGCGAACCCGCAACACCAGGTTATGCGCTGTGCGTGGAGGGTGAGGCGGGGCTCGATCACGCTGGGATAGAGAGCCAGCGCAAGCAACGAACCAATATTCGAGAGCGCGTAGAGGCGATAGGGAATTTTGCCGGATTCAGCGCGCGACCACCAAACCTGGAGCAACGGGCTCGTTGAGCTGAGGACGAGAAACGGAAGACCAATAGAAAGACTCAGAGCGGAAAATACGGTGAGAACCGGATGGGCAGAACCGTTCTCCATTCTCAACGATCGGAGAACCGATAGGATGGCGGCGGCAACGGCCAGCAGCAACAAGGAGAGATGCACCATGAATGAGGGCTGCCGGGCGAGCCAGTGTGCGTATAGGTACCCGAGCAGTAGCGCGATCTGGAAGTAGACCAGGCAGGTGATCCAGACTGCGGCCGATCCTCCGAGAATGGGGAGCAACTGGCGGGCAGCGATCGGTTCTACAAGAAAAAGCAAAAAGGAGGCCAGAAACACGACACTGGCAAAGAGAAACCGCAAATGAGTCATGTAACCTCAGGTTTCAAGGATTGCGAAGCCGATCATCACGGAAAATTAATGGTGCAAAAAGCGGATGCTAACACACGCGACAGGAGCGATGTTCCGCGCCAGCATTCACGTCTGTTTTCGCATAAACGCCATAGAGAGTCAGCGCGCAGATTGCTGGCTGCTCGATGGTCGGAAAAAGATTCTCTGAGCAGGGTGCTGTTTACCGATGCGCTCTCGTTCAAGTGGACGAAAGAGCGGCTTCTTCGATTATGCCTACAGTGTCGGATTATGGGCACCTTCTATTCTCATTTGACGAGTTCGGGAAGCTGGGACGTTTTCGGGAGCCACGCCTCAAGGTGGCTTCGGGAGGCCTTTGTTCGTAGGGCTGAAGCCCTACGAGCGAAGGTGCTAAACTGCGTTGCCAACGGCATCGCTGAAAATGTATATCCTTCGACTCCTGTGGGCGCAAAAGCGCGCCCCACCTCCGCTCAGGATGACAATCTTGTAGTTGGAGGAACTTATGCGTCTGTTATCGGAGGGACCGCTCTTGCGCCGCACTTAGATCAGGTTAGGTCTTCGCTAGAGATTCCGGTGCGGAGGCCTTGGTCGTTGGCTATGCCCCAGGCCATTCTTGGGGTGTTGTGGGCGAGGCCGAAGCGGCCGTCGCGGCCTAATAAGATGATTCCGCCGTGGCCCTGGAGTCTTTTGTACAGGTAGGCGATGGCTTCCTGGGCGGCTAGTTCGGGGGCGTTGCCTTGTTGGACTCGGTCTACGGCCCACTTTCCCAGGACTAGCTTCATGATCGGTTCTCCCCAGCCGGTGAGGGAGACGGCGGCGCTGTGGTTGTCGGCGTAGCAGCCGCAGCCGATGAGCGAAGAATCGCCGACGCGTCCGGGGGCTTTGTTGAGGGTTCCTCCGGTGGAGGTGGCGGCGGCGAGGTTGCCTTTGGTGTCGAGGGCTACGGCCCCTACGGTGTCGTGGGAGTCCATTGGCGATTTCAGGGCGGTTTCGGGGGATTTGTCGTCTTCGAAAAGGGGTCCGACGAAGGTTAGGTCAGGAAGTCCGGCTTTGGCTTTGGCCTGGGCTTCGGCGAGGCGATTCCGTTCGCGGTCGAGGACAAGTTCGCTGTTGTCGATGAGAGGCATGCCGTGCTGGTGGGCGAAGTCTTCGGCTCCGGCTCCGACGAAGTAGATGTGGGGGCTCTTGTCGAGGACTAAACGGGCGGCCTGGATGGGGTTGCGGAGGCGTTCGACGCAAGCGACACCGCCGGCGCGGAGGTTGGAGCCGTCCATCAGGAGGGCGTCGAGCTGGACGCGGCCGTTGCGGGTGAGGAAGCTGCCGCGTCCGGCGTCGAAGGTCTCATCGTCTTCGAGGATGGTGACGGCGGCTTCGACGGATTCGACTGCGGAGGCTCCGTCCTGAAGCATGGCGTAGCCGATGGCGAGTGCGTTGGAGACGCCGTTGCGGTGGGCGTCGATGCTGTTGTCGGGGATGGCCCAGGCTCCGCCGTGGACGAGTAGGGTTGGGGTCTTCATGTCTTTTGTATCTTATTCGCATTACGGGTTGAGATGGGAGCTGGCGAAGTTCGTGTGGGTTTAGGTTTCGGCGATGTAGAGGAAGACGCGGCCGATGAGGAGGTCGGCGGGAGTCTGGGTGGAGTTCAGCTCCATTAACTCGACCGGGTAGGCGAGGTTGTGAGGCCGGAGGACGAGTTGGGCGCGGGCGAGTTCGACATAGCGAAAGCGGAGGAGGCTGCCGTAGCGGACGGCGTGGATGGAACGGCGTCCGTGGGAATAGTCGGCAACGGAGCTGTAATGGCGGTCGATGAGGACGGTGGCGTTGAGAGGCAGGGCGGGGCGCATGGATTCAGCCTGGTCGCTGCCGATGCGGACGGCGACGAATCGTTCCCAGGCGCGGCGGCGAGCCGAACATTTCTGGCGGAGTTCCTTGAGCATGCCGCTTCTGATCTTGATGACGTCGAGGACAAGGTTGGCGGGGATGAGCGGGTTGTTGATGGCGGTGGAATTGGCGACGAGGGGAATGGAGTAGTAGCGCAGCCGGGAAGAGTCGCGCAGGTCGGGGGCGGTTGGGCCGAGGAGATCGGCGACGGTAAGCCCCTGGGCGAGGAGGACTTTATCGAGAGCGTTCAGGCTCAACATGCGCTTGCAGTTGAGGAAGTTGGAGATATGAGCGGGAACGAAGCGGGTCTGCCGGGCGAGCATTGACGGCGTCAAGACACCACGCTCTATACGGCGGAGCATCTCGATACGGAGCCGTTCGTGCAATTGTAAGAAGTTCATGGGCCGAGAATTGACTGAGAGCTAAGTCATACCAGCAGCAGGTGTAGCTTTCAGAATAGGAAACTACCGCAGTTCTTTCCTGATTCGACCTATTCCCTCGCGCGAAGGGGGAATTCAAGGCGAGAGCAGGCGCGGAACCGTTGACCTGAAATTTCCAGATAGGTAGCTTCAGTTTCACCTTCGCACTCTGACAATCGCAAGCGGTCGGGAACGGATTCTTAGTCCATCAGGCCCCAAAATGCATTTCTTCCGAAATGGTGGAGAGGCAAGAGCAGTTGCGCGTATTCGTCCCTTCCCGGTGCGACTTCGGCGATGGCCCTTTCTTTCCTACATCGGGCGGCGGCATTGGCGTCGGCAGAGCGGCGAAAGAAAGTTGGCGCGGAAATTACCCAGGGAAATGCGTACTCTCCATCGATAGAAACCAAGGACGGAAGTCAGTCGAGATCGCGGAGCGAGGCCGAGAGAGCCTGTGCCAGCGGTGGCGATCTTCCCTATTCTCGCGGGTGACGACGGTAAACGTTCTCGCGAATTGATGAAACTCCACGGGGTACCGACAATGCACCTAGTCGTAGATCTGAAGATTTGTGAAGGCTGCGGTTCTCTCTGGTTCCGGGCGACCGGTAGAATGACGCCCTACTGCCATGGTTGTGCGGCGAAATTGGGGGAGTTTCCTTTTCCTCGAATACGACGCAGTCCGGGCGGACGCCGTAAGGCAGTGGCGAACACTATTGGACTCTTCCAGGTACAAGCAGGAGGTGTTCGATGAGCGCCGCGCGAGTACTGGATTATGTCTGGGCCACGTCGCCATTGATGCCTGCCGCGGCGGTGCATAGCAAGGCGGAGAAGGCAGTAGTGGCTAAGGATGCCGAGTCGAAAGCGACATCGGGTGCGGAGCCGATCGAGACGCTGGCCTTCTACCGCAAACATACGGAGCGGCTGCTGCGGCAATACATGCAGACGTCGATGGAGATGGGTCGAGTACCGTCGATCTTGGGGAATTGCATGTTTCGGGGGAAAGTGTCGAGTTACCGGCTGCGGAGTTTCGAGGATGGTGTGATCTTCGTTTTCGATATCGAGAAGTGCCTGAAGCGGCTGGACCGGTATTCGCGCGACCTGGTGGGTCGCATTGCGCTGCAGGAGTACACACAGGGCGAGACGGCGGCGCTAATCAACCAGCCGCTGCGCTCGGTGACGCGTCGTTATGCCGAAGCGCTGGATACGCTCACCGGCATGCTGCTGGAATATGAACTATTGACGGTCGAGGGAAGGCGTAACCGAAACCCATCGAAAGGGCCGAATAGCGAAGGGAATGCGAATCAGAAAAAAAGTTGTCAAGGGGGTGTTTTTCGATAAACGCGCTTAAGTATCTGATTCCAATCGTCAAAATAAATTTGAAAAGTTGGCATAGTGAAAGGGGTCAACTTGGTAGTCTTGAAATAGAGAGTAAGAAACAAACCGAGGGGAGACGCTGACTGCGTCTCCCTTTTCTTTTGCATGAGACAGGTGAAGAACGGTGGAGAAGAGCAGCGGCGAGAAGGTTTACGCAAAGAATAGGTTCTTCGGAGTTGTTGGAGGCGGAATGGCGGAGCAGGCTGTGGGGATAGTGGTTTCGGGGGCAGATGACGGCGGCGAGCCGAAAGTTAAGCGAATCCGGAACTACCGGCGGTATGTGAAGAACAAGCTGGCTGCGAGGTTTCCGCAAATCCTGGACAAGTTGGTTGCCGAGTCGTTGGCGGGCAGTTTGGCGCATACGAAGTTTCTTTTCGAAATTGGCGGGTTGGGGGACGAACTGGGCGCAGAAGGACAGGAAAAAGGGGAACCGAACCTGGGCGATCTGTTTGTGAACGAAGTGAAGCGACAAAATGCGGAAGCCGCCCGGTTGGCGGCGGTTGAACTTTCGGTGTGATGCGACGGCAGAGGCAACATGGAATGTTCGACGGAATGAACGACGGAACGAGAGAGGCGAAGACATTGCGGAGCGAGACGGCGGAGATGCGGTCGGGTGTTCGGGAAGTGTCAGGATATTTGATGCGTGGAGTGGGCTGGCTGGCGATGGGAATTCTGCTATCGGCATTGCCGTTTGCCGCGGCGCAGGCGATAGCCACGACGACGGTGCAGGACACGATCTATCGCGCCGATGGGACGTTGGCGAGCGGGACGCTGATTGTGAGCTGGCCTGCGTTTACTACAGCGGCGAATGCGGCGGTGGCGGCGGGCAGCGATACGGTGCAGATTGCGACGAATGGCACGGTGATGCTGAGGCTGGCGGCGAACGCAGGTGCGCTGCCGGGCGGGACCTATTACACCGCGGTGTATCACCTGAGCGATGGGACGGTGAACAAGGAGTATTGGGTGGTTCCGGTTGCGGCGACGACGACGATTGGAGCGATCCGCTCGCAGCTGGTTCCGGCGACGGTGGCGATCCAGGCGGTGAGCAAACAATATGTGGACGCGGCGGTCTCGACGATCACCGGGAATTATGTTGCGGCGACGGGCGGGACGATGACCGGACCTCTGGTGTTGAGCGGCAATCCGACATCGGCGGAGCAGGCGGCGGACAAGAATTATGTGGATACGTCGGTGAGCTCGCTGTTGCCGATTGCGGGTGGGAGTCTGACCGGGCCTTTAACGCTGGCGGCGGACCCGACGGCGGCTTTGGGCGCGGCGACGAAGGAGTATGTGGACGCCAATGCGGGTGGGAGTTCAGCGGCGGCTGCATTGGCGGCGGCGAACGCAGCGCAGGCGACGGCGAATGCGGCATTGCCGACGGCGAAAGTGGGCGTGGCTGGAGGCGCGGCGCCGCTGGATGCGACCGCGCGAGTTCCATCGGGGAATATGCCGGTGGCCTTCGCGGCGAGTGTGAATAGCGAAATATATGCGGGAAGTCCTGCTTATGGGGCACTTTGCAATTGGAACCAAACGAGTGGAGCAGACGATACGGTGGCGTTGCAGGCGGCGATTGCCGCGGCGGTGAATGCGGCTGCGGCCAAGACCTTTCAGCAGGGGACGCAGGTGGTATTGATTCCGACAGGGACCTGCAAGGTGAGCGGGGAGCTGCGAATTCCGGCGAATGTGACATTGCGGGGGATGACGAAGGAAGGCTCGATCATCGAGCAGACGAGCGCGACGGCGAATGCGATCACGGTGATACCGTGCACGACTGGATTCGGCGGCAAGGATGGGCCCTTCGGCGACTGCGAAGGCGGTATCTTCGACTTGACGATCGAGGGTGGCGGCCACATCGCTAACGGCACGTTGATCGAAATTGACAGTGTGGTGAGCTACCGGTTGCAGAATGTTCGACTCTTCAACGGCGGCGGCCGCGGATTGCAGATCAATGGCAACAGCGAACGATTCGAGAGCCGCGATCTGACGATCGTGCAGACCCGGTGGCCGCTGGTGCTGGCAAAGGACGCGAATGAGAGCTACTTCTACAACACCAAGGTGCTGTATCCGGGGCAGACGGCGGATGGCTGGTGCTACAACGCGAACTGCGTGAACGGGGTGTATCCGACGACAGGTGCGGTAACACCGGATCCGCATGCCGCAGTCTATAGCTATGCAGGCGTGAATGTAGGGTTCTACGGAGGGTCGATCAAGTCGCTGCAGATGATGGGCGGGTTCAAGACGTTCAATTCGGAGAACCTTAGTCTGGACCACTTCTATCTGGAGTTTGGCTATGTGAACCCGGGGGTGATCGCCGGGGGGATTTCGGATTGGACGGTGACGACGGGGGCGATCAGTGCGACCAGCCTTTCGGTGCCGGTTCAGAGTACGACGTGGGCGCCGCAGTACTACACGACTCCCAACGATATTCCGAAGACTTACTCCTCGAATACTTACTATGCGATTGTGCCGCCGGATTTCTTGTGGGGGAGTACGGCGGCCTCTGCGATAGGTGGAGGGATTACTCGCGGGACTTATGAAGAGGCGGGCATAGCGGGCTTCGGGGGAGACGGCAATCTATATATTGGTGCGGCGAGCCGGGGAGTCAATGGGACTGCGGCGATTGCGTGGCCAGCAGGCGCGGTGGTCGAAGCGGTCGGAATTGGTATTCGCTCATTCAAAGTTACCAATACTCATGTGAACGAGCAGGACGCGTTTTCCGCGCTGGGTGCGGCGGGGGCGAACCTGACGCGGAACTGCGACAACAGCGGAGTGAATACCTGTGCCGAAATCATTGCAGGCTATGTGCCGGATGGACGGTGGGTGCAGCAGCGGGGTAGTCCGGGAGATGTGAACACCGCGCCGGCGGTGAATTTGGGGCTTTCGAATCTGTCGATGTTTACGGGCAATCTGGCCGGGGTTGGGTTAGTGGCGACACATAGCAGCGTGATTATGGAGCTGCAGGGAGTGACGGCGGGGATTTCTTCGGGCGAGGGAAACAGCGTTCCGCTGGCGACGTCGCTGGTAAATACTTCGGGTGGGTCGATGGTGTCGGTACCGACTTATCCGAACGGCAACCAGGCGGCGTTGACGCTGCTGGACGATACGAACCATCGGTCGATGTCGACGTATGGCGGGTTGTATAAGCAGACGGTGACGGTGGCGGACGGGACCACGCATGTGAGCGTGGGGGACCAGATATCGAATGAGTACGACCTGATGGATATGCCGTATTGGGCGGCAATCGGGACGCCGATTGTGACGGCGGGTGGGGGTTTGACCGCGGGCAACTACAGCGTGCGGGCTGCTTATACCTATGCGGGCGGCGTGGGAATCGTTTCGCCAAGCGTGATGGTGATCGTAGGCACCGGGCAGCAGGTTGCGGTTGCCTCTCCACCCGCGGATGCGGCGGGTTTGGCGACGGGGTGGAACATCTATGTGGGGCCGTCGGGGAATGAGAATTTGCAAAATAGCGCGCCTATGGCGATCGGAACCGGGTTTGTTTTGAGCGCCGCACCGGTTGCGAATCTGGGGATAGTTCCCTTGGGTTGTTCGGCGTTTTGCCATCCTATTTACCGGTTTCAGTTTCTTGGCGGGCCAAAGAATACGGGGGTGGGAGCTGGGTTCGGGCTGCATGTTTGGAATACAGCGACTTCGGCATGGCAGAGCCTGTTTGGGGTGAATGGGAGTGGGAATGTATCGACGGTCGGCAGCGGCAGTTTTGCGGCAGGGATGACGGTTGCCGGGGGCGTCGCGGTGACGGGTGGAACGAACACAGATACTTTGACGGCGAGCGGGAGTGTGACTGCCGGGAGTGTCAGTTCGGGCACGGTTAGTGCAGGGACGGTGAGTTCGGCGGTAGTTACTTCGAGCCAGATCAACAAGGTGTTCTATGCGGACGGCTATCCGGCCGCGGGATGCACGGTTGGGACCACGACAACGACCACCCAACTAGATTGCGCCGTGGCTACGGCGGATGCGTGGATTCAGACTAACAATCTTGGCGCGAAGTTAGTGCTGGGTTCGGGGACTTACTACACGTGTACGGGGGTGATGCTTCCTTCTCTGAACGGTTACTTCGGGACGCTTTCGATTCAGGGGGCAAGCCAGGAGCAGACGATCATCTCGCAGAGCTGCACGATTGCGAATGCGGTGGTCTATCATGCCGATGCGCTGAATGGAAACCTGAGCAGGTTGTTATTGCGGGATTTCCGCATCAATGCGAACCAGAAGGCGCCTTCGTGCATGGACATTTTCGGGGTGAATGAGTCGAAGATCGAGAACATCAACTGCTCGGGGGCGAACGGCACCGACCACTTCATGAAGATCGGGGACACGCCGGCGAATGGGAGCAATGGGCAGGTGTATCAGACTCCGGTGAGCAATGTGTATATCACTGGAAACCCATTGCCTAGCTTTGCCTCGGTAACTGCGAATGTGGTTGGCGGGTCGGTGACGAGTTACACCGTCACCAATGGCGGGAGCGGGTACGGATCGACGACGCAGGTATATCTGCTGGGGTATGGGTATAGCAAGAATCCTTGCCAGGTTATGCCGACTTCGACGGTGACTGTCGTGAACGGGGTCGTAACAGCGATAACTCCGTTGACTACCGGGTCTAACTGCAGCGGGACGATCACGGTGATGGTTACGAGTCTTCCCGCAGCGTCGTATGGGATCGTCTTTGGCAACTTCACGGATAACACGCTCTATGATGTCGCGACCGGCGGGGTGGGGACTACGGCGGCGATCGAGGTGCTTGAAGGCGACAATGTGTTCTATCACTTCCACCCGAACGGGTCGCCGATCGGGGTTTCGGATTATGGGAACGCCTATTACGGGACCGAATGCGATTCGATGTATGAGTTTTGCTTCGATGTGGAGGGCGGTACGGGGATATTCGGGACCACCTTTACCTGGAACAATGCGACGGCTTATCCGTTGTCGGCGGGTTACTACATTTCGCCGAATGCCTTTAATGCGAAGATCATTGGTTCGATGCAATGCCTGACCAATGTGCCGGCAGGGTATGTGCAGTTCTGGAACCAGTATGGGCCGGTTACTTCCGCACTCCCTTCGGGGGTGACGGTGGTAGCGGACCGGGCTTGTTCGGGGACTTCGCAGACACTGTTTGGCGAGCCGGTGTATCTGAATGCGACCAACCGAGCGACTTCGACGAATAACTACTTTTCGCAACCGCTGTACTTTTCGGATTCGTTCTGGAACAACACTGCTCCGGTGAACGATCCGTGGCAGGTCGCGGTGGGTGGGACTCCTTCCGGCTCGCCTACTTTCGAGAACCTGAACTTCTATGCCCCGGTAGGTTTCTATAACACCTTTCAGCCTAGTTTCAAGCTGAGTTACAACACTTCCGCGAATGCGACGTTGAACTATAACTCGCCGGGATGGGATTTGAACGCGACTTACTGGGACGGAACGCAATCGCAGTCGAGCGACTGGATCGTGAAGCAGTCGGTGACTTCGGGAGCGAACCCGGTATCGACGCTGACGTTTACCCCGACGAAGACCGGGGCGACGGCATTGCAGGCGCAGGTGGTGGTGCCGAGTCTGCAGATTGTTCCGGGGACGGCGACGCAACCGGCGTGCAACTTGGCGAATCGTTCGCTGCACTGGTATGTGCAGGGGACGCCGGACCATGAACAGGTGTGCGTGCAGACGGCGACGGCAGGGACTTATGCGTGGGTGCAGGCTTTCTGAGAAATAGCCGACTCCAGTGATGGATAACACCGCTGTTCGAGGAGGTTGGTCGCATGGCGCGCAAGAAGAGCGGCGTTGGGGTCAGCACGCTGGAAAATCTGCACCATTTGGGGAAGCATCTCGATTGGCCCGCTCCGGGAACCGGAAAGACAACCGTGGGGGTGCTTTTGGCGGACATGTTGTTGCGGGTGCGGAACCGTTATGGCAAGCATGTACCGTTGCGAGCGAATGCGGCGCAGGCGCAGTACGAGCTGCGCCGGGGTGCTTCCAATATCGTGCTGAAGGCCCGGCAAATGGGAATCACGACCTGGGTGGCAGGGCGGTTCTTTTTGAAGACGATCACGCAGCCGGGAACGC
>Ga0302324_100024689_pt1 | contig 11565 bp, 12 predicted proteins | sample Palsa_T0_1_FD_201949 | JGI IMG/M metagenome (GOLD analysis project Ga0302324, IMG submission 201949) | Peat permafrost microbial communities from Stordalen Mire near Abisko, Sweden - Palsa_T0_1 | ecosystem: Environmental > Terrestrial > Soil > Palsa > Peat permafrost | place: Sweden: Abisko... | reverse complement strand
GGAGCGTGCCCCGCCGCCATCGGAGCCATCCGCTCCGCCGCCGCCCGGACGACCGCACTCACGTGCGAGCGATCGTCCGGCCGTGCCAGGCGCGCCTGGCGTCTGCCCGCCGTGGATCTCGTCGCTGCATTTGGCCGACAGGGGCGGTCTGTGGCGCCGACGCGAGACCGCCCCTGTAGCGGCGAAGGAGCGACGCTCCGATCCTAGGCGCTGGCCGCCAAAGTTGTGGAATGCCTACAAATCGCCGCGCGGCCGGCGCCGGCGATCAACGGATTGGAGCGCGAAGCGATGCTCAGCTAGACGCGCCCGCCGGCGATCAAAGCAATGGCGCCGTCTGCGGTCGCTGCGTCGCAGCCGCGCCATTCCCTTCCGCGCAACGCGAAGGCTAGGCTAGCGTGCCCGCAAACCCGGCCACGCGGTCATGTGGTCCGTGCCTGCGCGAGAAGCCTCGGCCGATCGGGATCGGCCGAGGCTTTCCGTTCACTAAGCGGCGTTGGGCCTAGTTGACCGGCGGGATCGTGTCCCACGATCCGAACTGATCATCCTGTCCGTAGATGCCCTGCGCGCCAACGGGACTGGAGCCCCCGACGTAGGCATCGCCATTGAATAGGTACAGCGGCCGGTGGTGGTAGGTGACCTGCCAGCCGGCGCCGGGCCTCCAGGTGACCCCGATTGCGCTCGGGTCAACTCCCGGTCCGGCCTGCGGCCACGCCGAGGTGAGGACCGGCGGCCAGTACACGCTGCATAGTTCCTCACAGGCGCTCTCAACGCCCAGGAAATGGCTCCAGTCGCCGGCCAGCGTGTAGACCGGGAAGGCCGTGTCGGGGAACGGAGTGTAGTCAGGGTCCATTTGGGCGGCCAGCACGGTCTCCTCAGGCCCGGTCCCACCCACGGGAGCGGTCTCCATCTCCAGATCAGCCACACCAGGGGCGGGAATTCCCCTCCACGGGTTGACCAGGTACCAAATGCCCTGCGGCGTTGAGACCGGATCGTTCTGATCGGCCCCGACCGTGTCTCCCGGGTTTACGTCCCGGAAGAATCGGTACAGCGGCCAGCCGTTATAGGTCACCTGCTGCACCGACGACACGCCCGACAGGCCAAGATCGGTGCGCGTCACCGTGCCAAGCAGCTTGGGATTGACCCCGGGGCCGGCAATCGGAGCGCCATCGGTGAGAAGCGCGGGCCACAGCACGCTGTCGCACGGCTTGTTCTTGACGTTCGGATTGTCGCTGCATGCGTACGAAGCGCCGCTCGCCGCCTGGATCTCATCAGAGGTCAGCAGGTACAGAGAACAACCCTGGTAGGACCCTGAACCGATGACCAGCACCCTGCCAAACTGTTGTGTCGAGGCGGCCGACACGGTCACGGGACCGGTCGGCATGTTCGTCAGCGAGTCGGGGTCCGAGCACGGACTCGTTGCGGCGCTCGCAGGGGAGCTGAACACGAGGGCTGCGGCGACAAGGCCGAGCGTGACCCCGCCCAGCGGCAAACTGACCCGCAGGCCGCTCCTGGTTGGGTGTTTGATGCGACGCACGAGAGAACCTCCCTTGGATTGAGATACGGTCACAGCTGTGAGCCCGAGGACAGCCCCGCATCGTGAGCTTCTCTGAGCTGTCTTGCGAAGTGTCGGCGAGCCACACGCTGATGCTGTCGCCCGCTTCAGCGTGCGTACAGGAGGCCACCCTCTGCCTCGTTGGGTGGCTCGCCTCCCATTCCATCGGTCGGTCTTCCCCGCGTCCTGCCGAGACCGCTCGTGGGGCAAATTTGTCCTAAGCTGGCCGATCTGGCGCGCATGGTCATCCGCATCAGACGCATCGACGAGTTACGTGCGGCGCGGGCGCGTCTGGTCGCCGCGTACGACACCGAGCAGCGACGGGTCGAGCGAGCCCTGCACGACGGCGTGCAACAGGACCTCACGGGCGTCTCGGTTCGCCTCCAACTCCTGCGTCAACTCCTCCCCGACGGAGCCGCCGACGCAACTGGGTTGCTGGACGAGATCATTGAGGCGGTCCACAGCTCCGCCGACGAGGTCCGGCGGCTTGCGGCCGAGATCTATCCCTCGCTCCTCGAGCTGTGGGGGCTCAGTCGCGCGCTGCGCGACACGGTCGCAGGCTCGGGTGGCCACGCAACGCTCGAGACGGCCACGCTCGGACGCTATCCGCCTGAGATCGAGCTGGCGGCGTACCGCCTGTGCCTCGCTGCCGTCGACCGGGCCGCAGGCACGGCCGCCGCGGTGACGATTCAAATCGAGGAGCACGAGCAGGGCCTTCGAATCGTCATCGACGGCCCTGGCAGTGTCCTGGTGGCAGCATCCGAACGCCTCGCACTGGCGCGTGATCGGATCGAGTCGCTCGGTGGGCAGTTATCGCTCACGCAGCGGGCGGGCGTCGCTCACCTGGCCGCGAAGCTGCCACTCTAGTTCCCCTCGGCGAGATACAGAATGACAGCCTTTACGCGCTTGTGCACGGATGGCTCAAAGCCGATCCCCAGCTTGACGAAGATCGAGTGGATCACGTTCTCGACCGATCGCTCGGTGAGGAAGAGGCCACGGGCGATCGCGGCGTTGTTCTTGCCCTCGGCCATCTCGCGCAGGACGTCGCGCTCGCGCGCGGTCAGCTCGTTGAGCGGGGAGGAGTCGATTCGTGCCTTTTGGGCGACGAGCGTCTCGACGACCTTCGGATCGATCACCGAGCCGCCGGCCGCGACCTGCCGGATGCCGCTGACGAGCTGGGCGAGGTTGTCCACCCGCTCCTTGAGCAGATATCCCCGCCCCGCCGTCCCATGCTCGAGGAGCGCCAGTGCGTAGCCCGGATCTGCATACTGGCTCAGGACGACGACGCCCACGTCGGGATGCGTTTCCCGGAGCTGTGCCGCCGCCCGGATACCCTCGTCGAGTCTGGTCGGGGGCATCCGGATGTCGGTCAGGACGACGTCCGGCACTTCGGCAGCGACGCTTTCGAGCAGCGACTCGAGGTCCGCGCAGACTGCCACGACCTCGATCTCGGGCTCCGTCTCGAGCAACCGCTTCACACCCTCGCGGACGAGGTAGTGATCATCGGCGAAGACGATGCGGATCGCCACGGCTGCAGGATAGGCGTCCGGTTTGCCCCTGGGGAGCATGGCGTGCCGCGGACGACGTGGCCGAGCCCACGCGCGCATCGCCCTCCGCGGATTTGAGAGGCGAGCCTCATGCCGGACAGGGGCATACCCCCTGGACACGCTCTCCGGCGAGTGAAACGATCAGCGTCTCGTCGTCGAAGACAGGAGACCGAAGCTGATGCGCGCACTGGTCGCAGCTTGCGCACTCGTGCTCGTCGCGGGTTGCGTGGCCGGCTGCGGAGGGTCGGGCAAGCCAACCGCTGGCCAGGCCAAGATGGCACGGGAAGCGGCGCTCTACGAGATCGAGGGGATCGAGAAGACTTTTCACAAGGCTGCCACCACTCACAACGTGAACCTGATGATGAGCCTGTTCGCTCCGGGAGCGGTCTTCAACATCGGCACCGAGACCTACACCGGTAGGACACAGATCAGGAGGTTCTTTGCGACGAAGAACGCCGCGTTCATGCCGCAGAACCACTGGCAGGCTGACACTCCCACATACCTGATCAGGGCAACCGTCAACGGCGATAAGGGCACCCTGTACTTCGAGTGCGACTACATCGACGTCAAGACCGGGAAGGTCATGGCGACTGTCGGCGTCGACCACGAAGTGCAGAAGATCAACGGTCGGTGGCTGATCCTCGACTCCGCTGCGGCGCCGACATCTCTGAGCACGAAGGGCTGAACCGTGGCGGCGCCGCGAGCTGACCGCGCGCCACCCGACGTCGGGCGTCGATGGGCGGCGCGCTTCGGACCCTTGGCGGGCCGCTTCGGATCCGACAATCGGCTCGTCCGCGCGATCGCCAGCGCGCCCGCCAGGGTCCGTACCAAGCTCCTCGTGGCGTTCCTCGCAATTGCGGTGCTCCTGGTCCTCGTCGGCGTCGTCGGTCTGCGCTTCCTCGGCCAATCGAACGCCCGGGTCGAGCGGCTCGGCACCCTCCAGCTGCGATCGTCGACCTATCAGACCCTGCAGACTCAAGCCGAAATGCTGCGGCAGCTGCTTGCCCTGCGCGTCGGCGGCGATCCGGGAGCCGCAACGATCACTGGCACGGCCAGTTCGCTGGAAGGACGGCAATGGGCGCTCGTCGACGCGACGATCCGGTTTGCGCTCTCGCAGCTGGGACCCTCGACGAGCGAGGTTACCTACGGCTTCGTTCCCCCACCGGCCGATCAGCGCATGCTGAACCGGATCCGCGGCGACTACCACAGCTTCGACAACGCGCTCTCCCAGGTCGCCCGGCTCGACGGCGCGGGCATCACCCCCCACAGCGTGACCCCGTCGCTCCTTCGCGCAATCGCCGCTGACAACGACCTGTACGCGGTCACAAGCGATCTCGCCGAGCGAACCACCAACGAGACCGATGCGCTGATCGCCGCCGACCGGAGCGCCTACACATCCTCGCGCAACCTTTTCATCGGCGTCGGCGCGGTCAGCGTCGCCCTCGCGGCCGGGCTCGGCCTGCTGCTCGCCTGGGCGCTGATCGGGCCGATTCAGCGCGTGGAAGCGCGCCTCGCTGAGATCGCCTCGGGTGACTTCTCCGGCCGGGTCGACGTCCCGAACCGCGATGAGCTCGGCTCGCTCGGCGCCAACCTCAACCGGATGAACGACGAGCTGCGGCGACTGTACGGCGAGCTGGAGACAGCGAGCCGGCACAAGAGCAAGTTCTTAGCGAACATGTCGCACGAACTGCGGACGCCGCTCAATGCAATCATCGGCTTCTCGCAGGCCCTGCAGCAACGGCTGTTCGGCCCGATCAACGCGAAACAAGAGGAGTACCTCGACGACATCCTTTCGTCGGGCCACCACTTGCTCTCGCTGATCAACGACGCTCTCGATCTCTCGAAGGTCGAAGCGGGACAGATCGAGCTCGAGGTGGCAGCCTTCTCGCTGCGCGAGGCGCTCGAGAGAGGAGCAGTGATCGTCGGCGGGCGGGCGGCGGAGCACGGCGTCGCGCTCTCGGTGGAGCTCGCGCCCGACGCGGACGTCGCCAACGGCGACGCGCGTCGGATCCACCAAGTTGTCTTCAACCTGCTCTCGAATGCGGTCAAGTTCACTCCGCCAGGCGGTCACGTGACCATCGCCTCTGCCCGGGTCAACGGCGAGGTGCAGGTGGCCGTAGCCGACACAGGTCCCGGGATCGCCGCCGAAGATCACGAGCGTATCTTCGAGGAGTTCCAACAGACGGACGTCGGCGCTGGCCAGCGCGAAGGCACCGGGCTCGGCTTGGCGCTCTCGAGGCGCCTCGTCGAGCTTCACGGCGGTCGGATCTGGGTCGAGAGCGAGCCAGGGCAAGGCAGCCGTTTCGTCTTTACCCTCCCGCAGGCGGAGGCGTAATCGGTGGCCGGTGAACGCGTGCTCATAGTCGAGGACAACGAGAAGAATTTGAAGCTCTTTCGAGACGTCCTGTGCGCAACCGGGTACGTCACCCTCGAGGCGAGCACCGGGGAGGAGGCGCTGGAGCTCGCCGTCTCCGACAACCCCGCCCTGGTGCTGATGGACGTGCAGCTGCCGGGCATGGACGGGGTCCAAACACTCGGCCGGTTGCGATCCGACCCGCGCACTGCGTCGATCCCAGTGCTCGCCCTGACCGCTCAAGCGATGCACGCAGACCGCGAACGCTTCCTCGCCGCCGGCTTCGACGATTACCTCTCGAAACCGGTCGACATTGTCGGACTGCTTCGCACAGTCGCGGAGTACTGCAGTGGCAGCTAGTGGGCCCTCCTCAAAGGTTTGACCTGGAATGAGTTCATGCAGTGACCCGGTGTTTGCGTTCGAGGACCGCGATCCGGCGGTCGTGGTCGCGGCCGTTGCGGTGCCTGATCAGGCCGCGAGCGCGCGTTGGGCGGTGTCCCAGGCGCGGTAGTCGGTGTCGTTGAACACGAACTCTTGGATCGGACGGAAGTGGCTCTCGATCCGGTTGAGCTAGCTGGCGTAGGTTGGAGTCGGGACCAGTTCGACCTTGTTCGCGGCCGCGTAAGCCCGGATGTCAGGTGTCCATTCGCGCTGAGGTTGTTCTGGATGCCGTAGATCCGCTGGCGGGTCGGGTAGACCGTTCGGATGACGCGGCTGATGACCGAGCTCGCGCGGAACCCGCGCGGAGCCAGCGCGCTTTCGCGATCTTGGCAAGCACCGACGACATGCTCGGTGGAAGCAATCATCCGAGCGCTCCGATCGGGACGGAGCCCTCGGCCACGGTTCCGATCACGTCGGCTGGTAGCTCGGGACCGTCCCTTTCATTCGTGCGGCCGACAGGCCGGCGCCATCGCATCGAGGAGGCCTTGGTCGTGCCGAACGCCCGCACCGGGCCGGTCGTTCGCCCACCCGGCGGGCACTCTGGCCTTCGCGTTGCGCGTAAGGGAATGGCGCGGCTGCGACGCAGCCGACCGCAGACGGCGCCATTGCCTTGATCGCCGGCGCCGGCCGGGCGGCGATTTGTAGGAATTCCACAACTTTGGGGCCCCCCTAGGATCGGAGCGTCGCTCCTTCGCCGCTCGACGAGTCATGTGCGCACGTGCCTGCTTCGCCGTGGTCCGAGGGCGGAAGCGGTCATCTTCGGACGCCGCCGTGTTGGGCATGGCGCCCAGGTGGTTTATCGGCCGAGCGCTGCGCTGGCGGGCATCATCGGCGGTCGGCGCGAGTGGACCGCGTTGACAATCTCGCTCGGATCGATCCCCTGCAAATAAGTGCTGGTGGTACCGAGGTCGGTATGGCCGAGTTGGCGCTGGATGATGTTGACCGGCACCCCCTCCCGGGCAAGCTCGACAGCGTGAGCATGCCTCAGCTGGTGTTTGCGCCGACGTCGGCGCAACCACCATTAGGCCGACCCGCTGGTTATGCCGAGGCGATCGAGAAGTCGCTGCTCTGAAGTGGTCGTGAGGGGACGAGATTCGATTGAGGATCGGTCGCTGCTTTCGAGGCAGCCACCTCGCGCCGCCTTGTGTTATGCGACCGTTTGCGAGCATCGGCTACACGAGTCGTGCCTTATCGTGTAGAATCGATTTGGTGGAGCGTCTGAACATCACCCTTGACGGCGAGCAAGCGGAGAAGCTCGCCCGGCTCGCGGACCGGATGCACGTCCAGCCGGGAACGATCGCCCGATCGCTTCTGTCAGTCGCGATCGATGAGGCTGATCCTGACGCTCGTAACGTCGCAGCGCTGCTGGACGGCATTCCCGGCGCGCTCGCTCGCGCCGACCTTGGCCGCAAGCAGGCAGCAGCTGGCGAGACGATGTCGCTCGACGAGCTATAAGGCGTGGCTCGGGTCGAACTGGCCTTCGCGGCAGTTGAGGATCTCGAGACCCTGATCCGTACGCATAGCCTCCCCGCAGATACGCGGGTGCGGGTCGCGCGGTCTTTGAGTTCCCTCGTCGAGTTTCCGAAGCTCGGACCTGCTTTGACGGGCCGATGGGACGGCTACAGGTTCATCCTCGGACCTTGGCGATGGTTGATTCTCGTCTACCTCTTCATCGAGGAAGAGGACCGAGTGGTCGTGGTCACGATTCAGGACGGCCGATCATCGTCGGCGGTTACCGCGACCCAGTCGTAGGCCACGAACGATGCAGGGTTGGCTGAGTCTTTGCCGGTGGCTTCCTCGGCGAGTGGCCGCCCGAGCGTGGTGGGCGCGGTCGTGAGGGCGTGGCTTTGGGACACGTTGGTCACGCCGTCCGGGCGCGAAGCGATGCTTTTGCGATGGCTGATCCCCTTCGCATTCCGAGCGCGATGCGCGACCGCGCTCAGGAAGTTCTCAACATCACCGACTGTGCGTGCCACGAGCACCTCGACGATGAGTACGCGCAGATCGCGCGTCTGCTCGTTACGCGCCTGGCTCGTAAGCGGCTCTCGCCTTTGGCTCGCGGGGACGTCCGCATCTGGGCGGCCGGAGTTTTGTACGCCGTCGGCCAGATCAACTTCTTGTTCGATCCGACGCAGACGCCGCACCTGACCGCCAAACAGCTGGCGGAGCGGCTCGGGGTGGTGCAGACGACGATGGCCAACAAGGCTGGCCTGATCAACCGGATGCTGGACATCGGGATGTTCGAGCCGGACCTCACTCGCGAAGCGATGCTCGTGCAGCATCCGATGGCTTGGATCGTCGAGGTTGACGGCCTGCTGATCGACGCCCGCACGCTCCCTCCGGAGCTCCAGGACGAGGCGCGGCGGCGGGGACTGATTCCCGACGTTGATCGCCGGAGCGCTGCCGCATGAATCGCGCAGCCGAGTTGGACGCGTTGATCGACGAGCTGACCGTCGATGCTTACAACGACGAGGAGCAGCTGGGCGGCTTTCGCGTGGGTGCTGAGGCGGCGATCCGTAGTGGCGAGCGGGCAACGCTCGCGGGAGCGCAGGTCGAGGTGCTGGCGGTGGACTGCGGTCCCGACGCGCGGACGGGGCTGCTCGCGCGCGTGCGTCGTGGCGATGCCGTGCACGAGGTATCGCTGGCGGACCTGCAGTTCGCGGCTGGCAGCGAGCTCGGGCTGGTCGTCGCGGCCTACCGAAGATGGCAGGGGCGGTGACCAGCAATGCAGAGCCTCTTGAGGCTCTTGCTGCGCTGACCGACAGCGAGAAGGCCGACGTCCTCGACTCGCTGATCGCACAGGACCCAGCGCTTGCTGCGCGCGCCGAGCATGAGGGCCGCGGCGTGCTCGCGGCGGTCGAGATCGCCGCTGTCGCGGGCGCAGTTGCCGACGTGCTTCTTGGACTTGACCAAGAAGAGCTCTCCCGACACGCGGGACGGACGAGCCACGGGTACGTCGAGCCGACCGCAGCGGCGTGGGCGCTGCTCGAGGCCGCGCTTGAGCCCTGGCTTGACGACATCACGCGTCGCGCGGGCTTGGGGTTCGACGACCCGGCCAGACACATCGGACTCGGGATTCTCCACGGGCTTGAACAAGTGGACGATCACGGCGCCGGCGACGAGCGACTGCTGTCGTGGGCGACGGACTACACCGACGAGGCCCGCGAGACCGTCCTGCGACGGTTCGCCGATCTCGCCATCAAGACGACCGAGTCCGCCGAGTCAGACACATGATTGCGGGCTCGTCTGCTGCCGGAGCTTCTTCGCCACCGCTGGCGGGCGGCGGCGTCGACCCTGCGCTCGAGCGCCGCGACCGCCTACTTGCCTCGGGTGCTCGCGCTCCTTTCGTGCGTGAACCCTTCGGGTGCGTCGCTGCTCTCGCTGGCGCCGCTCTCGAAGCAGCGACCGTCCATCACCGCTGCTCGAGCGTGCGAACCAGCCACCCGCCGATCCAGCGCGCCGGCTGCGGCTCGTGTGTCCGGCGCACAAAGGCGCCGACGCAGCGGGCAGATTGGCGGCCTCGCGCATGGAGCGGCCACCGGTGCGGTCGCGGGCTGTGGGGCTCCGCGACCGCAGACTGTGTTGGTCTGGCAGTGGTTAGAGGACGCGGCCCACGGCGCGTAGCTTTGCTCGGAGCAGCGCGTCATTGGTGTTCGTGCGCCGGGTTGTGCGCGTGCGCGTGCCGGCGGCGGCGGTGGCGAAGGTCAGCTGGTCGGCGGCGAAGTTGTCCTGGTAGTCGGGATCGAGCGTCCCGAGCGACAACGCGCCCGCGTTGACCGTCACGGTCCCCGATGCCGAGGAGCCGGAGCTCACCGTCACCGTGTACGTGACCGCCTGCCCCACCGAGAGCGTCCCCGTCTTCCATACGAGCAACCGCCCGAGTTTCGTCGCGCCATCGGCGTCGCTGACGCTCAGCCCACGCGGGAGGCTCAGGTCCGCGACCACGTCCTTCGCTAGCTTCGGGCCGCCGTTGGTGACCGTCACGCTGATTGGGAACGCGCCGCCCGCCGCGACCGCGCCGGACCCGACCTGCAGCACAACCGCGACATCGGCCCCGAACGCATACGCCGGCCGGACGGTCTGAATCTCAGAGCCGCACGTGCTCGTCGATCCGTTGTTCGCCGTATCCCCGCTGTAGGTCGCCTGCCAGTAGAACGTTCCTGTCGTCGTGATCGTCACCGGCGCGGAAGCCGGCAGCACCCCCGGGGTCGTGATCGGCTGCGGCGGATCCGCGACCTCGATCTGCGTGCACGCACTGTCCGTGTAGACCGCGTAGGTGACCGTTCCGGTCGCGGACGCCGCGTTCGCGCCCGACAGCGACGCGTGATCGGCTACCGCCGTCCCCGACGTCACCGAGATCTCCCCGCCCGACTGACCGCCGCCCGACAGCGACGTCGACACGCTTGTCGCTGACGCGACCGAAGTCACGGTCAACGTCGCGGTCCCGGTCGCCGAGCCGTCGGTCCCGGTAACCGTGTAGGTCCCCGGCACCGACGCCGAGCACGTATCCCCAGCACACAACGCCCCCGACAGCGAACCCGACCCGTCCGGCGCGATCGAGAACGTCGTCGAGCCGGTCAGATCGCCAAGGTCGTTGCCGTAGCCGTCATACCCCTCAGCCGCGAACGACTGCGCCTGCCCGGCCGGGACAGACGCACTCCCGGGACTCAACGACAGGCTCGCGACAGGCCCGGCGATGACCGTCAACGTCGCGGTCCCGGTCGCCGGCCCGTCGGCCCCGGTCACCGTATAGGTCCCCGGCACCGACGCCGAGCACGTATCCCCAGCACACGACGCGCCCGACAGCGAACCCGACCCGTCCGGCGCGATCGAGAACACCGTCGACCCCGTCACCGACCCGAGATCCACGCTCCCCGCATCAAGCCCTTCGGCGCCAAACGTCTGAGCGACCCCCGCTGCGACCGTGGCCGCGCCGGGAGTCAACGACAGCGACGCGATCGGCGCGACGACCAACTCAGCCTCGCCCGTCGCCAGCCTCGCCTCCGTATCGTCCGCAGTCACCGAATACGTCCCCGGCACTGTCGCCGAACACGCATCCCCATCACACGACGCGCCAGTCTGCGACCCCGTACCGAGGATCGGGGCGATCGAGAACGACGTCGATGCCGTCACGTCACCGGCATCGTTGCCGTAGGAGTCAAACGCCTCCGCCTGAAACACCTGCGACGCGCCCGGCGGCACCGTCGCGACGTCCGGGCTCAACGTCAAGCTCGTCGGCATCCCCGCCACCACGATCATCGTCGTGCTCCCGGTCGCCGACCCGTCCGTCGCGGTCACCGTGTACTTGCCAGCCGCTGTCGCCTGACACGAGAAGGCCAAGCACGACGCTCCGTTCGCGGACCCTGAACCGTCCGGGGCGATCGAGAACGTCGACGACGCGTCCACATTGCCGGCATCGTTGCTGTAGGCGTCAAAACCCTCAGCCGTAAAGTCGACCGCGTCGCCCGGGACGGCACGCTGGGCCTCCGGACTCAACGACAGGCTCACGACCGGACCGACGCTGACGGTCAGCGTCGCGGTTCCGGTCACCGGCCCGTCGGTCCCGGTCACCGTGTAGGTGCCCGCCGCGGTCGCCGAGCACGAGTCCTCAGTACAAGACGCGCCATTCGCCGACCCCGACCCGTCCGGGGCGATCGAAAACGTCGTCGACG
>Ga0302324_100024686_pt1 | contig 11566 bp, 9 predicted proteins | sample Palsa_T0_1_FD_201949 | JGI IMG/M metagenome (GOLD analysis project Ga0302324, IMG submission 201949) | Peat permafrost microbial communities from Stordalen Mire near Abisko, Sweden - Palsa_T0_1 | ecosystem: Environmental > Terrestrial > Soil > Palsa > Peat permafrost | place: Sweden: Abisko... | reverse complement strand
CCTCACTTAGCAGTAGGTAAGGAGGTCTAGTACCTCTACGTGGGGGGAGTGCTGTGGACATGATGACTTCCGAGGCGGCCGGGCCGGGAGCGCGCACGACGTCGCCGAACGCATGGCGCTGGTTTCTCGGGTTCGAGGCCATCCTCGCCATGATCTACTTCCCGTTCGGGGTTACTCCCGGCAAGCCCCTGATCTTTGGTGTGCTTCCCTGGATGGAATGGCCGGGCCAGGTGCCCGCATGGGCCCTGTTGGGGCTCTCCGCAGTGGGCGCAATCGTCTATGGCGTCCGGCGCAACCGCCCGAACTCGCCGATCGCCTGGTGGTTCATCGGCGGTGGTGTGCTTCTGTTCATCACGGGTGACACGACGTACAAGTTCTGGCACCAAATTATCGGCCAGCAGAACATTCCCTTTCCGTCCTTCATCGATGCGATCTACATCACCATGTACCCCGTCCTGGCGATCGGCCTGCTCCTTCTCGCCCGGAAGCGAGTCCCGGGAGGTGACCGCGCCAGCCTGATCGACGCGCTCACCATCACCCTCGGCGTGGGGTTGCTGTCGTGGATCTTCCTCATCGGTCCCAACGTTCGTGGACCCGGGACGGTCCTCGTACGGTTGACTGCAGCGGCATACCCGTTGGGCGACGTCCTTGTCCTGGCCATGTTGGCCCACCTGTGGAGCAATGGGGGCTTTCGACACACTGCCGGGCGCCTGCTGGCCATCGGGACCGTCGGAACTCTCGTCTCTGACTCGCTCTACGGGTTGGCCAACTTGCACTCCAACGGGAACTGGAGTGACGGCAACGTCATCGACCTGGGCTGGATCTTCTTCTACGCCTGCTGGGGGGCGGCGGCGCTGCATCCGAGCATGAAGGCGCTCTCGGAACCGAGGGCGCAGGCGACGCCCCGAACCAGCCGGTCCCGCCTGATGCTCCTGGCCGCCGTGTCACTCATCGCCCCCGTGGTGCTGTTGGTCGAGGCCGAGCTCGGAAAGGCCGTCGACGCTCCGGTCATCGCCGTGGTCGCCGGTCTGATGTTCCTGCTTGTGCTCGATCGCATGGGCGGTCTGGTTCGGGCACACGAGCAGTCCGTGACCCGGGAGATGGTCTTGCGGAACTCCGCCGCAGAACTCGTCGCGGCCGCCGGCCGTGAGGGGATCCATGCGGCAGCATTCGCCGGGTTCGACGCATTGATGTCCGGACACAGTGGCATCACAAAAGTGACCCTGGTAGCGGCCAATCATGCCGGCGAACCGTCCGTCGTGGGGCGGTCCGGGACGGCAGCCGACGAGGCGCACGGTGCCTTGTCAGATTGGGCCGTGTTCGTGGACGGATTGGGGGAGGGGAGGTTTCAAAGTTGCACCGTCGTCCCGCGGTCCGCGCTCAACGGATCGGGGACGAGCGAGGACTCGGGAGAGCACCTTGTATGCGGCCTGCTCTCACGGGGAAAGCTCGACGGTTTCATCACCGTCACGAGCGAGACCAAAATCTCGAGCGAGTTCAAGAACTCGATCGAGATACTCGCCGCGCAGGTGGAGCTCGCGCTCGATAGAGAAGCCATGACGGAGGTCATTCACGTTCGACGTAGCGAAGCACGCTTCCAGACTCTGGTTCAGAATGCATCCGACGTCATTCTCATCGTCCGACCCGACACCACCATCACCTATCAGTCGCCCTCGGCGCAGAAGATCCTTGGGTATGCGGCCGGCACACTCGAAGGCCGGGAGTTCACCAGCCTGATCCATCCCGACGATGTCGAGCAGGCCCTCGCCGGCTACACCGCAGTTGCTCTCGGATCCGGCACGTCGGTGACCGCACTGTGGCGGGTGAAGCACTTCGACGATTCCTGGCGTCACATCGAAGTGATCACCACGAATCTTCTCGGCGATCTCACCGTGGAAGGAATGGTCCTGACCATGCGGGACGTCACGGAGCGCATGGGACTCGAGGAGGAGCTCAAACACCAGGCATTCCACGATGCCCTGAGCGGGCTCGCCAACCGCGCCCTGTTCCGCGATCGGCTCGAACACGCACTCCTGCGGGCGGCCCGCTCCGGCGCTTCCCTGGCCGTCCTGTTCATCGATCTTGACGATTTCAAGCTGGTGAACGACAGCTTGGGCCACGGTGCCGGTGACGAGCTGCTGGTCAAGGTGGCCGAAAGAATCGGCGCTGCCCTGCGGGCGGGTGACACGGCGGCCCGTTTCGGCGGCGACGAGTTCGCGGTCTTGCTGGAGCAGACGGTCAGCCCGGAGGAGGCCTATGAGGTCGCGAACAACATAATTTCGGCGCTCAATGTGCCGGCTACCATCGGCGACCACGAGATCGTGCCTCGAGCGAGCATCGGCGTCGTCCTGAGCTCGTCGGGAACCGAGGACCCCGCCGACTTGATGCAGGCGGCGGATGTGGCCATGTATGCGGCCAAGGCCGGTGGCAAAGGGCGCTACGCGGTGTACGAGCCGGCTCTCCAGTCGGCCATTTTGGATCGTCTCGAGCGGACGGCCGACCTGCAGCGGGCCATGGCTGGACACGAGTTCGAGTTGTACTACCAACCGATCATCAGTCTTGAGGACAGCAAGCTAGTGGGGCATGAGGCGCTCATCCGTTGGAACCACCCCAGGAAGGGGCTGCTGCTCCCGGGGGACTTCATTCCGTTGGCCGAGGATACCGGCCTCATCATCGCCCTCGGGCGCTGGGCGTTGCAGGAGGCCTGCCGGCAGGCACGGACGTGGCAGCTCGAGCACCCCGAGGTGGGGGGCATGCGGATGAGCGTCAACATGTCGGCGAGGCAGTTTCACCACGTCGACCTCGTCCACGACGTGTCGACCATCCTGCAGGAGACGGGTCTTGATCCTCACTGCCTGGTGCTCGAGCTCACCGAGAGCATGCTCATCCAGAATGTCGAGATCATCATCACCCGGATGTGGGAGCTCAAAGAGCTTGGCGTCGCCTTTGCGATCGACGATTTCGGTACGGGCTACTCCTCGCTCAGCTATCTGAAGGACTTCCCGATCGATATCTTGAAGGTCGACAAGTCCTTTGTCGACGACGTCGGTAATCCCTCCGAGACGGGCGCCCTCGCCGAGACCATCGTGATGCTCGGCCGGAACCTGAATCTCCAGACGGTGGCGGAAGGGATTGAGGCGACAGGCCAACTCGACGCCCTGCGAGCGTTCGGGTGCCAGTTCGGGCAGGGTTTCTACCTCGCCCAGCCGCTCACTTCGGGCGAAGTTGACAAAATCCTGTTCAAGACATTCGACGGCGACACCGAGCACACCGGCTCCGAGAACGCATGGGTCAAAGAGGAGGTCGTTCGATGACCGCGCCGACTACGTCGACCATTCGTTCGCTCACTGGCAAGAGCACCAGCCAACCGCCAACGTCACACATCGTACGGCGAGACGCGCGGTGGGAGGATCTCGAGAGATTGCGCGTTTCGCATCCGATGATGGATGCCGTGATCGACGAGGTGCGCGGTCGCCGGATCCGCGTCGGGAGCCAGTGGCTCAGCGACTTCGCTTCCTGCAACTACCTGGGGTTCGACCTCCACCCGGCGATCATCGATTCGGTAGCCCCCGAGCTCGAACGCTGGGGAACGCACCCGAGTTGGTCGCGTTTGCTTGGTAGCCCGCGCCTCTACGTTGACATTGAGGACGAACTGAGTGACCTCTTGGGGTCGCCGGATACCCTCGTGCTCCCGACGATAACGCTCATTCACACCTCGGTGATCCCTGTGTTGGCCGGACAAGGTGCGGTGCTGGTCGACTCCCAGGCCCACAAGACGATCTATGACGGGGCGGCCATCGCTCGTGGCAACGGCGCCACCCTGCGTCGTGTCCGTCCCAACGACCCGGAGCACCTCGAGGAGGTCCTTCGTTCACTGCCCCCGCAAATGACCCGGATGTTCTGCATCGATGGGGTAAACAGCATGTCCGGAAATGCTCCCAACCTTCGCGAATACGCTCGAATCTGCCGGGAGTACGACGCGCTGTTGTACGTCGACGACGCGCATGGCTTCGGGGTGATCGGTGAGTCACCGACGCCGGACATGCCCTACGGACGCCGGGGGAACAGCATCGTTCGCTACTTTGACGAGTGCTACGACAACATCGTGCTCGTCGGTGGGTTCTCAAAGGCCTACTCCTCTCTGCTGGCGTTCATGGCGCTGCCCACCTCCATGAAGAATCGCCTGAAAGTCGAAGCCGCCCCTTATCTCTACTCGGGGCCCTCACCCACTGCGTCGCTTGCCACCGTGCTGGCCGGATTCAAGGTCAATCAAGCCGAAGGCGAAGAGCTCCGACGCGAGCTGTACCGCAAGACGTGTTCGGTTCTCCTCCGTATCTCGCAACTGGGTCTGTTCACCCTGAATACCTCGGGGCTACCCATCATCGAACTCCCGCTCGGTCCGGGCGACGACATCGACAAGGTCGGCCGGTTCCTCTTCGAACGAGGAATCTATGTGACACTGGCGGCGTATCCTCTGGTGCCGAGGGCACAGGTCGGCTTTCGGATCCAGCTGTCGGCGGTCAACACCGACGAGGAGGTCGCTCAGCTCAATGACGTCCTCGGCGAGCTGGCTGAGCGCTTTGCGATGCAGCGGATCACGCCGCAGGGCTAACCCGAGCGTCGGCGCATGGCGCTCATCACACCCCTGCACCGGCGGGATTTCCGTTTGCTGTGGATGGGCATGTCGGTCTCGTTGCTCGGCGACGGCATATTTGTCGTCGCCATCGCATGGCAGGCCTATGCCGTCTCGAATCAGCCGTCCTCTCTCGCCTATGTCGGACTGGCCAACGCGCTGCCGCAGATCGCCCTGCTCCTCGTCGGCGGCGCCGTCTCCGACCGCTCGGATCGGCGACGGGTACTGGCCATGGCTGACATCGTCCGGGCCGCCGCGGTAGGCATCCTGGCCCTGGTGACCGCAGTCGCCTCGCCCCGGCTCTGGGATCTCATCGTGATCGCCGGGATCATCGGGACGGCGACGGCGTTCGCCTCGCCATCGCTCGATGCGCTGGTGCCGCAGCTCCTTCCACCCGACGAGCTCACCCAGGCCAATGCAGTGGACCAGGTCGTGCGTCCATTGGCGGTGCAGCTGGCGGGCCCCGCGCTGGGCGGATTGGCGGTGGCCGTCGTGCGGCCCGCCGGTGCCTTCGCCTTCGACGCCGTGACGTTCCTGCTCTCGGCGTGGAGCGTTCTTCGCATGACCCCTCATCAACTGCCGGTCGACGCCGGACAGATCGGCAGCCTGCGTCACGAAGTCCGCGAGGGCTTGCGCTATGTACGAAGTCAGGTGTGGCTTTGGGGAACCTTCCTCTCCGCGACCTTCGCGTACTTGCTCTTCATCGGGCCCACGCAGGTCTTGCTTCCCTACATCGTGCGGAACTCACTTCACGCGGGCGCGTCCACCTATGGCACCGTGCTGGCGGCCGGCGGGGTGGGTGCCCTCTGCGGTGGCCTGATCATGGGTCGTGGGCGGAGTCCCCGCCGACCGGTCACGTGGATCTATCTGTGGTGGACCATCGCCACACTGGCCGTGGCGGGTTTCGGACTCGCTACCAATGAGTGGGGTCTGGTGGCCGCCGCCTTCGTGATCAACGGGGCCGAGGCCCTCGGCGCAGTCGTGTGGTCCACACTCAAACAGCGGCGTGTGCCCAACTCGATGCTGGGCCGGGTATCGAGTATTGACTGGTGTCTTTCGAGCGCGTTGCTGCCGTTGAGCTACGCCTTGACGGTTCCCGTAGCCGACTTTCTCGGTGTGCGCACCACGCTGGTGGTGGCCGGAACCGCGGGCGCCTCCATCACGCTCGGGTTCCTCTTCTTCCCCGGTTTACGGGCGGACGAGGAGGTAGGGCCTACCGCGGTCGTCCGCCAGAGCGCGGAGTCCTTCTCCGGGGGTTGAACCGTACCGCCATGGCCGCTCCGGTCCGGTCACACGCCCCCGGCGTTCACGACCGGGACATCAAAAGGGCTTGTCGCCAATGATGGCGGATCGTTCCATAACCCGCCGCTGGGGCCAGTAGTCGGAGAGGGCGTAATGCTGGGTGCCCCGGTTGTCCCAGAGTGCGACCGAATTGGCCCGCCACCGGAACCGGCACTGGTATTCGGGTATTGCAGCCTGGCCACAGAGATAGACGAGCAGTGCCTCCCCTTCATCGGGTGCGAGTCCTTCGATGTGGCTTGTGAAGATCTCGTTCACGTACAGGATCTTCCGACCCGTCTCGGGGTGGGTCCGCACGACCGGGTGACGAGCGGGGGGAAGCTCCTGGCGTGCCTTGGCCAGCTCCTCGGGCGACATAGCCAATCCGTAGCTTTGCGCGAAGTCATGCACTGCGAACATGCCGTCGATGCGATCCTTGACCTGGTCGGGCAGCCCGTCGTACGCAGCCGTCATGTCGACCCAGATGGTGTCGCCGCCGACGGCGGGCACCTCGAGGGCGCGCAGAACTGAACCCATCGACGGGGACTCGCGAAAGGACACGTCGCTGTGCCACACGTTCTCGACGGCTTTCGTCTTGTCGTCTTTGGCGAAGCGCACGATCTCGGGAACGTCGCCCTGGGCGAGGAACGGGTGGACCTCCAGCTCCCCCCACAAACGCGAGAACCGCACGTGCTGCTCGCTCGAAAGCTCCTGGTCACGGAAGAAGAGCACCTTCCACTCCAAGAGCGCCCGGTGCAGCTCTTCGAACAACTCATCGTCCACGGGCTGGCGGAGGTCGACACCGCCGAGTTCGGCACCGATGGTGGGACTGACCGGCACCGCGGTGAAACGCGTGAACGCGCCCTCTTGCATCCCGTCGCCGAGGCGTTGCAGGCGGGCCGGGCCAGCCGTGAAGCGAGGCATGCGCACCAAGGTAGCACCAACCGGTTTCTCGAGCCTCCGGTACGCGCCCTCCGTGCGACGGATAGCCTGCCTATGCTCACTACGCCGTCACCCTCGGTACTTCACGAAAGAGACCTCAGGTTCGCCGACATGCCACCAGACGATGCGATCGACGCTCTCAACGGAGTCTTGAGTGAGGTCATCGACGTGGTGCAGGATGTCAAACAGGCCTACCGGAAAGTTCCCTACACCCACGAGATGCACGGCGAACTCGACAGGCTTTTCGAGGACCTCAGGAGCTGGGCGGGCCTCCTGATGGCAGAGGACGAAAAACTTGGCGCGTCCCCACTTGGGAGCATGGTCAGCGTTGCCGGCCGGATACCCCCGAACCTCTGGCCGGGAACCCCCACGGACGAAGAGGTTCGCCGAACCATCCTCGATCATCTCGACCGACTTTCCGCCCACCTCATGGCCGCGCAAGGAGAGCAGGACGACGAGGACGCCCGGGCCCTGCTGGACAACATCCAACAAGAGTTGACGAGCCACGTGAGAACGATGCACGAGCACTGAACGTGACATTCGCCGCGCTGGCGCGGTCCGGGCAACGTGCATGCGGCCCGGCCCGCCAGGTGATAGCTAAGACGGAAGCGACAGCCGCTGATCGAAGTCTGGAGGAGGACACAGATGCCTGACACCACCCCCGAGCCACTGGTGCTCGTCGACGCCGACGGGCCGGTACTGACGGTCACCCTCAACCGGCCTGAGAAGCGGAACGCCACCAATGCCGAGGTGCTCTGCCGTCTCTACGACGCCTGGGTGCGTCTGGACGAGGATGACTCGCTGCGGGTTGCCATCCTCACCGGCAAGGGCAGCACCTTCTGTGCCGGCATGGACCTGGCCGAGATTCTCCGCCTGCGTGAAGGGATCCGCGACAACGAGTGGATCATCCGGATGCAGGACGACCCCGGCATCTCCCTCCGGGCCTATTTGAAGACCTACCGTCCGACTAAACCCATAATCCTGGCGGCCGAGGGCTTTGCCCGGGCCGGCGGCACCGAAATCCTCCAGGGCACGGATATTCGCATCGCCGGCGAGAGTGCCGTATTCGGCGTGACCGAGGTGCAGCGGGGACTCTTCCCCATGGCCGGCTCCGCAGTGCGCCTGCGCCGCCAGATCTCATACGCCGTGGCCGCCGAAATGCTTCTCACCGGCGAGGACGTCCCCGCCCGTCGGGCTTACGAGCTTGGGCTGATCAACCACGTGGTGCCCGATGGGCAGGCACTATCCCGGGCCCAAGAGATTGCCAGTCGCATCGCCCGCAACGGGCCCCTGGCCGTCAAGGCCATCCTGGCCACTCTGCGCCAGACCGAATGCCTGCCCGAGGAACAGGCGTTCGTCATTGAACAGAAATTGGGTACTGCGGTCTTCAGTTCGAAGGACGCGGCCGAAGGTCCTCGCGCCTTCCTCGAAAAGCGTGAACCGAACTTCACCGGGGAATGAGGTGAGAAGTCACGCTCTCGCGTCACATTGCCCAACCTTGAGATAATGAAGGTGTGGAGAACCCTGCCCGCCGCAGAGGGACAAAATTGGGCATCGACGACCTGGCGAACCCGATCGATATCGGGGTGGCGGGATGGAAAGCCACTTTGACGCGAACGAGCCAGAAAATCGTTCGTGATCGTGTCTCGATGTCAGCGGGCAGTCTCGCCTACCACTGGTTCCTGGCTCTCTTTCCCGCGGTCATCGCCATTCTGGGCTCCCTTGCGCTGATCCGGGCCAGTACTCATCTCGTGACCCAGATCACTCACGCGGTCGAAAAGGGACTTCCACCTGGCGTCGGCACAGTGTTCACCGAGGCCGTCAAAGCAGCGACGACTCGACAGTCAGGCTCCGCGGTGGCGGTCACCATCGGGGTGAGCGCGGCGGTCTGGAGCGCATCAGGTGGAATGTCGGCGCTCCAACAGGCACTTGATGTCGCCTACGAAGTGCCCGTGGATCGCAAGTTCTTGGCTCGACGGATCCACTCCATCCCCCTGATGGCCGCAACGCTTGTCCTGGGCGGTGTTGGCGCCGCTCTGGTCATTCTGGGAGCGCCCATCGGGAGCGGGATCGAGGGTCACGTGCCGTTGCACGGGGTTGCCTTCTTGGTGATCTGGACCATTGTGAGATGGTCGGTAACCCTCGTTGTGATCACCGGGCTCTTTTCCATCTTCTACTTTTTGGGACCGAACCGGGAATCACCGCGGTGGCAGTGGGTGAGCGTGGGCGGAGCCTTCGCCACCGTCATATTCCTCGCGGCGTCGTTGGGCTTTTCGTTCTACGTCACCCGGTTCGGTTCCTATGGCAAGACATACGGAACCTTCGCCGGCGTTGCCATTCTCATCTTCTGGCTTTACCTCACCGGCTTTGCTGTCCTGGTCGGTGGAGAGCTCAATGCCGTGCTCGAACGCCAAGCTGAAGCGGAGGGAGCACATCCCGATGCACGATTGCGCGATCGTGAGCGCGAGCGCGAGCGCGAGCGCGAGCGGGGCACTCTTGCCACAGACCCCTCACTGCCGGGCGTCTAACCACGTTTCGCTACCTCTTTCGCCTCTTCCGATCCTTTTTCCCGAGCTGCCTGATTCTCTTGCGCAAGAGGCCCAGCCCGCCGGCAAGCACGTCGAGTGCCGCCTCTCCGTCATCGGACTTCTCCAGTTCGGTCAGTCTTTCGTCGATGCTGTCGAGCCGTTCGGTCAGCTCGTCGAAGCGACGGTCGATGCGGTCCACCACCTTGGCGACGGCCAAAAGCCCCGTCAGCGTCGTATCGATGGCGGTCATCTCCCGTTCGAAACCAGTCATACCCTCGAAATATCGGGTGGCGGTCTCGTCGATCAGAGCGTCCAATTTCTTGCGAGCGGTCATGGCAAAGACCGTAGGTCGTGGTGCCAGGCAATTGGCGGACCTGCGAAACGGCTCCCTTTCCCGGTCCGGGAGGGTCTGATCCGTCAGATGACGTCAGAATGCGTTGGGGTCCTGCTGCACGGCCTCGGGGACGGGGTGCCGGTACAGCACGGAGGCATTCTCCCAGGTCATCTTTCGAATGTCGTCGGCCGGCAGGCCGCCCAACTCCTCTTCGATGACGGCCTGCGTGCGGGGCCACGTGGAATCACAGTGGGGGTAGTCGGACTCGAGGAGAATGTGGTCAACGCCAATGCGGTGGCGGAGCGGGAAGGTCGATTGGTCCTCCACCGCGCAGAACCAGAAGTTCCGCTGCAGCACCTCCGACGGGGTTGCCTCGCCCCGCCATGTTCCGTACATGTCGTTGTAGGAGTCCATGTGGTCGAGTCGGTCGAGCAGTGCCGGGACCCAGCCGATCCCGCCCTCGGACAGACAGATCTTGAGATCCGGGTAACGGACCGCGGCCAACGAGAACAGCCAATCGACGGCAGCGAAGATGGCGTAGGCAAAAAACAGGACTCCCGCTACGTCGGGGGGAGCGTCCGCTGAAGTCCCAGGTGAGGAGCCTGAAGAGCCGATGTGGAGATTGATCACCGTGCCGGTCTCGGCACAGGCCCGGATGAATGGTTCCCAGTGACCCGAGTGGATGGACGGCAAGCCGAGTCGGCTCGGGTCCTCGCTGAACGAGACCGCCCGGAACCCCAGTTCGGCGTTCGAGCGGATCATCGCCGCACCGACGTCGGGGTCCAACAACCACGGGATCTGGCAGGGGATGATGCGTCCGGGATGGGTGCCGGCCCACTCTTCGAGGTGCCACTGGTTCCATGCCCGCACCGAGGCCATGGCCAGTTCGGGATCCTTGGTCACCTGCTGGAGACGCTGCCCGGCGAATCCGGGGAGAAACGAAGGGAAGTTCACCGAGGCATAGATCCCGTTGAGATCCATGTCATGGATGCGCTCGTCGATGTCCCAGGCGCCCCGGCGCATCTCGTCGAAGCGGGCCGGCTCCATCCGCCACTCCTCGACCGGGCGACCGACCACCGCGTTGAACCCGACGTTGGGAAGCTCGACACCGTCGTAGAGCCACGTCTGGCTCCCGTCCTCTTTCTCGATGACCCGGGGAGCGCGATCGGCAAACTTCTGGGGCACCCGCTTCTCGAAGACATGCGGTGGTTCGACGATGTGGTCGTCAGCGGAGATGACCGTGTACTTCCGTTCGGCGGCCGGAGGGTCGGGCAGGAAGGTGACGGTCCGCGCACCCTCGCGGCCCCCCTTGGTGAAATTGCGATTGGACGTCAGATCGTCGAGTGAGATCACAGAAGCACCTCAGGCTCGCGACGGAGCAGCTGGCGAACGGCCCCGGCGAAGTAGACAGCCGAGCCGCGCTCGATCAGTGACGCTTTGATTCCGGGGATCACGTAGCGAGGGATCGACAAGGGCGTCAGTCCCGTCACGAGCACGTCGTAGGCCAGGCGGCAGGCTCGATCCAGGGCGGCGGCCCGAAAGGCGGCCTCTTCGATGGTCGCTCCGGTCACGATGGCGCCGTGATTCCCGAGGATGACCACGTTGGCCGTTCCGATCCGGTCCGCCAACTCGGCGCCCAGTTCCCCCGAATCGATCTCGCCTCCGTACTCGCTGATGAGCACCATGTCCTCGTCGTACATGGTGCCGGTCTGGTGCAAGAGCTCGGGCAGACGTCCGAGGGACGCCATGACGCAGACCGAGTAGGGATGGTTGTGGATCACCACACGGGCGTCACGGCGCCGGCGGTGCAACTCGGTATGGATGTGGATGGCGGGCGTCACATCCCACTTG